>Ga0160505_100435_pt1 | contig 24284 bp, 18 predicted proteins | sample DIDeMG_FD_108225 | JGI IMG/M metagenome (GOLD analysis project Ga0160505, IMG submission 108225) | Enriched chicken feces microbial communities from UW Madison campus, WI, USA - DID2874_E49_Stillage MG | ecosystem: Host-associated > Birds > Digestive system > Large intestine > Fecal ... | reverse complement strand
GTCTCTTCAGGATATCATTGCCATTTTGGGTATGGATGAGTTGTCTGAGGCTGATAAGCTTACTGTCGAGCGTGCCCGTAAGATCCAGAGATTCCTTTCCCAGCCCTTCACTGTCGCTGAGGTCTTCACTGGTATCGAGGGTCGCCTCGTTTCTTTGAAGGACACCGTCCGCTCTTTCAAGGAGATCCTTGAGGGCAAGTACGACCACCTTCCCGAGGCCGCTTTCTACATGGTTGGTGGTATTGAGGAGGTTATCTCCAAGGCTGAGAAGCTTGCTTCTGAGTAAATTTAAAGTCATGCTTTTATATCCATATAAAAACCATCCTAATGAAAAGAAAGAGTTACATTATTGTATACATTAACCAGGGGCGTACCCCATAAAACAAAATTAAGCCAACTCTGAGAGAAAAAAAAATTGAGTAGTAAAATTTTTTTTATTAACATTACGTGCAGGTAAAGAACAAACAAAACAACAGTAGCATTCAAGCTGCAAAAAAAAAAATGTATTGGGACTTTTTTAAGCCTGATAAATTAAATTCCAATGGAGGATTATGATAGGCCCTTTTCTTCCGGTTTGTAAGGGCCAAAAAAAAAAAGCCCCCCCAAGAAAAAAAAAAAAGGACGCCTGGCCAGGGCTTTTGTAAAGGGAATCATTATTGGCTGAGAGAAAGGATTTGAGACTGGGTGCCAGTAAGGAGGAGACACTGATCGGACAGGAGAGCGCATATGTGTGTATATACACATGCAACGTTGTTGGCTGGTTGATTAGTTTTTTTTGCTCATGTCCTTTCGCGGGTAAGCCTTTTGCCAGTTGTGCTGGGGCCAGCACTGACTGGGCGCCGAGTTGGGCCGGGACTTTCACTACTACTGTAGCGTCCACCCCTGCCACCATCTGAATTATTGGCACGGTCAGGGGCACTGGGGGTGCTGGCACTGCTGCTGCGGCTTCCACTAGAGGTGTCCGGCAGTTGGTACTCGGGGTCCGGCAAGTCTTCATCATTTTCATCATCGTCACTAACGTCAACAATTACTTCCTGCGTCCTTTCCGAGTGTAAAAGTTCAAACCCGTTATCTACCTCATCAATATAGATAGACATTGTCGATCCTGCTGGAGATGAGGAGGCTTTAGATGTAGACGCTGATCTTGATGCCAAGGTATGTTGCCGGTCACCCTTACCCCTTTGACCATTAGCCGTATTTTCATTAGTATTGTTATTAGTATCATTATTATTATCATTAGTTGTAGTTGTGGAGTTATCGCCATTAGCCCTGGAATTGACGTTAGCAGGGGTGATGGGGTCTGGGACCGTTGGTGGGGGGATCGGCGGTGACCATATCAGCCTAGATTCGTCTAGAGTCTCATGCCCCTTGGCCCGCCAGGCAGAGATGACAGCGTCTACCACAGTCTCATCAATGTAAATGCCATATTTTGGTGGCTTGATTTTCAAAACACCAAATGGGTTCCGGCGCGAACTCAAGCCGCTGGAGTCTGGATTGTTGATAATCGGTGTCGGCTTTGGCTCCTGGTGCACGAGCACCAAGAAACTGAGTCGCTCAAGTGCGCAGACAACATCACCAGGCGTCATCCCAGTGCGCTGAGAAAGGCTCTGGATACTAAGTTTAAACGGTCGCTGCCCACTGGTGTTACTACCATTCCCAGCAGGAATTATGTTTGTCTTGTTTTCACACTTTTGCTTATTGTTATGAGCTTTGTTGGCCGAGCGTAAACTGTCTAGATACTCACGCAAAACAAGACAGATTGTTGTCTTCCAGTAACTTCGGTATGACAACAGACCAAGTTCCGACAAGGGTTTTTCTGGGGTACCAGGCTTGCCTTCCACGCGAGATAAGAGATACGAAAAGTCTATCAAAAAGTGTCCGTAACCCTTTCGTTGCGCAGTTGGCATACATAAAATACAACTTAGGTTATACTCCTGCTGGTTTTTTTCCTTGCTAAAATAGCCGACAATCTTGCGCTTTTGGCGCTTTGCTGTTGATGTCATGTCATAATTTTCAACAAGTATATAAAAAAGAAATGATGGAACATCATAATAAAGTGTTTTGGAGTTCAAAAACATCTTGGCAAGTAGACATAGATTCTGACAAAACTGCGTGGCCTGGGCGCCGTCGACTTCAAACACACTGAGGCGGCCGGTTTCCGCACTACGGTAGATCTCGCGGCCAGGCGGGTTGTCTGAGAGTGGACACTTTAGCATATGGCGCTTAGACTCATGAGAGCCAGCCATGTATTTGAGACAGTACTCACATAAATAGAGCTTTTCATGCATGGCACTGTACTCAAGTGGATAGGGTGCAGTAAACCAAGTGTCAATCTCATAAGAGCCGATCTGTATACGTTTGATCTGGCTCAGTAGAGATTGCGGGCTGGTACCAGGGGGAAGTGATACGGCTGCAGAGATGGCACGCTTCATTGCAACGTAGGGACGCATTGATGGTGATGTGGTTGACGATGAGGCCAAGCCACTGTTTTTCAGCGCCCGGTGGTAAGAGTCATTGAAATGCTTAATATCAGAGGGTTGCGGTACGCGCCCATCTGTTGATGCTTCAGGTCCAGAAAGCACTCCCCGATATGGTACGAGGTCATCTTTATCATCCTCGCAGTCACTGCTGCTGTTATTAGTCTCTTTCACCTCCGGGTCATCATACTGATAGCACTCTAACAGATCGACTTTCAGTTGATGATTGTGGTCTTGTGTATAAATACCATCAGTAACTGTGAAAGTACTGGATGATGGAGCTGAGATTGCATTTCGCTTGAATCTAAGCCGAATGTTTTTCGGATGTTTCTGCTGCTGCTGTACGAGTTGAGGTTGGTGTTGTTGCCCGGATGGCGGTGGTAGCGCATTAAGATTAATTTTGACAAGGAACCGGGAAGCCGAATGTTCCGTAGAGACCACGCAACTGTGATTATGCGAAGTAGAAGAATCTATTCGACGGTGCTTGTGTTTGGATGCCATAGAGTCAAGTTGTTGTGGTGGTTGTGTCGTAAATTGATTGCCATGGTTGTCGTAGAAGTGGGGAGTGCTGGTAAGAAGTTGATTGGGAAAAGAATCAAAACAATAAACCTCCAAACTAAACAAAAGGTTTCTACCAACGAGATCTTTTAGCTTTTTTTATTTATTTATTTAATTGTTTTAAATTTTTTTTTTTCTTTGTAAAATTTCCAGGAGTACGTTTGAACATCACCAAATTCTAAAGTTTTATATTGTATATATGTAGTCATGTTATATAATAACTAGGATTCATTTAATCATTTTTGAGCGTGGCATCATTAGAATCATTAAAAGTAAAATTCGTGTTCACATCAGAACTACCAAGCTTTGAGCCAATTACACCGGCGGCGTTGCCACTCTTGTTTTTGCTCTTGCTGTTAGTTCCTTCATATCCAGTGTGGACGCTAGAGATGCTGCCAGTAGGGCTACCACTTCCAACACTACCAGGTGCAGTAAGAGTACCGGGAATATTAGTGGTTGAAGGAGCCCTACTCAACGAGGTTCCACTGATATGCAACAAGCTGGAGAACGAGTCCGTCAAACCACTAGAGCCTCCTCCATAGGCAGATCCGAAAGACGAGACTCCAAGCTGTTGCGAAGAGAATGCATGGTCATTGTTAAAATTGCTGAACGAGGACGCGCCCTGACCACCAGAGGGTGTCTGCTGGAACTGACCAAAAGTAGACGTCTGACCCTGGCCTGACTGCTGTTGCTGCTGCTGCTGCTGTTGTTGTTGTTGCTGCTGCTGCTGTTGCTGTTGTTGTTGCTGCTGTTGAGGCTGTTGGTTGAAATACTGGTAGCCACTGCGTTGTTGTTGCAAGGTAAGTGACAAGGGAGGCAGATTTTGAACGTGCTGGGGAGGAGGTGTCTGTGAAGGGAAGAAGGGCGAGCCCGAAGGTGTACCAGGACTGGAGGAGTTGTAACTGGCACGAATATCAGCGTAGGACTTGGTTCCTCTCAAAACATTGTGATGGAATTGGTTGCCCTGAGAAACCTGAGAGCCTTGAGAGGGCTGCTGGTAAAAGTTGTACGATGAAGACTGGGATTGCAAGGTAGGATGAACGGACTGATGGGGTTGGGGGTGTTGCAAACCGATAGGAGACTGGTTCATAAAGCTGCTCAAGTTGGTAGCGCTAGCACTGTTCTGGGAGTTGAGTCCGCTGGATTCAAAAAGGCCAGGAGGAGGCTGCTGCTGTTGCTGCTGCTGTTGTTGCTGCTGCTGGGGCCCAGAAGAGTAGGATTGTTGCAAAGGAAGAGGCTGTTTCGTGATAACAATGGTTCCCTTGTCCTGAGTGCTGAAATGGAGGTTGAACTGCTGGCAAAGTGCCATGATAATTTTTCTCTGAGGACCAAGGACGGTTGAAGGAAACGTCAATTCAGACCGCTTCTGGTCATCAGAGAAGAGCAAAATCTTGGAGTAAAACTCCAAAGTAATGGGATCGTTGAGATCAACCTTAGGAGCGAGACCCTTAGAAGGTTGACCAGTAGATCCAGAAAAGCCTTGAGAGGAAGAGAACCCGGGGGATCGGAAGGAAGACTGATTTGCATTCAAAGTTGTTGAGGGTCCAAGGTTTGGGGAAGAGTTGTTGGACTGGATTTGATTATTTCCGACGGGAGAAATGCTGAACTGGGCCTTAGACTGAGTGTGCTGCTGAAAGGTTTGCTGGTGCTGTTGATGCTGATTTCTCAGATTCTTGCCAGTGATACCTCGGTGCTGCTCTTCAAGCTGTCCACGACGTTCACGCTTTTCTCTCTCAATTCTCTCGCGCTCAGCAAGAGGAAGCATCTTCTTGTACTCAACGCGAAGCTTGCGGCCACCGATCTCCCTACCGTTAAGGTTGTTGATAACAGCACTAGTCTCTTCAGGGGTAGTGAAGTTGGCAAAAGCCAGACCCCTAAAAACGCCATTGTCAAAATGGTAGTTAAACGCATAAGGAATAGGGAGGTGCAAACTAGTAAGAACATCCAAAAGCTGCTCTTTTTTTATAGCAAAGGGAATGTTTTTAATAACAATCGCGGTGGGAATAAGATCTTCTTCAACAGAGCTGGTGGAAGGACCGGGAGAAGAACCAGTAGAGTTGTTCAAAGAGGGAGAAATGGGCTGGTTACCAGAAGGCAAATTCAGCTGAGGTTGGTTAGGACCAAACTGGGTGCCAAAAGGTTGTGGCTGTTTTGCCACATTTCCTGCAGAACCCAAACCAAAAGCTCTGGCTTGATTTTGACCCTGGTAAGGAGGCTGGAACTGATGCTGAGGGAACTGCTGTTGCTGCTGTTGTTGTTGCTGCTGTTGCTGCTGGGGTTGTTGTTGTTGCTGCTGCTGTTGCTGCTGCTGTTGGCCAGGCTGGAGCTGGGGCATAAGATAGGGTGATTGCTGCTGAGCTTGAGGACCCAACTGTTGAAAGTTGGGACCAGAGTACTCATTCCATTGGTAAGAATTACCAAACTGCTTTTGGTTTCCCCAGGGAGAAGACGAGTTGGAAGCCATTAGAGGTGAAGAGCAAAAATGCTAGAAAACTGAAAAATAAAGATTGCAAAAAACGAAGTAAAAGTAAACTGATGATAAAATAACTGAATGGATCAAAGTAGAATCATAAGTAGACGGGCGGGATATCTAGAATAATGTCTATGGCCTGTCTTTAAAGGTACTGAGTGAAAAGTTGTGAACTGGGGGGGGCTGTTTTGATTGGGTTGAGATAATGGTGGAATCTAAAAACAAAAAAATAATACGTGGAGGCCAGTGGTGGTGGTGGTAGTTTTTCGAAATTTTTGTTTTAAATGGCAGATCGAATAGTTAAGGTAGTGAAAATGAAGATGCTGATAGCTTTCGTCATATACTAATTTCAACAAAACAGAAAGCAAGTGAAATCTGGTTTAATGAAGAACAAGAAAGTGAAAAGAATGAAGAAAAAAAGGTTGAAAAATTTTCTTCTTTTCTGTTGAAGCAACGAACGAGAACCTAAAACAATGTCACTGAAAACGACACGAAAAAAAAAACAACAACGAGGAAATCAAAGCAGGACTACGACTTGATCTCAATGGTAAGAAAAAAGGGGGCTTTAGGACAACAGGAGGTTTCCTACGAGCGCTGGTGGTGTTTTGAGGGGGTTAATTTGCAGACGACGAGTGATTTTCTTTTCTCTTTTACTGAGAAGAAAAAAAAGGGGAGCAGTGCGATGAGGAAAAGGGAGGAAGAAGGGAAAGGAAGGAAAAAAAAGATAAAAATATTTGTTAGAAATTTTTTTTTATTTTTTTTTCGGTTTTTTCATTGGTTTTTTATTTTATTATTCTTTTTTTCTGACAAGAAACAACAGAGGCACACTGAGTTCATTAATTTATGCAACAACAATCACTGAACTGTCAAGTTTACTGTCTTTGTCCAGTCAGAGAGTTGCCAAATTGACAACACTATTATCAGGACATGTAGATTTGTAGACCTTTTCCATCGTACACAATTATATATTCCGTACAAGAACAGTAAAATTGTTGATTCAGATGGCTTCTGTGGTATACATACATATACATGTATACATATATATTGCTTTCTTAATTAAATGCGTCTTCTGATTGATTTAATCCTTGGTATTTTATTCAGACGCGGAAGTCAATTTTTATCTTGCAAGCCAGTAATAGCTCAATAACTGCTATGTATGATTTGTACGAAATGGATAAAATCAAATAATGTAACCAGCAAAACATCATGCACACGCTTCTCAATATGCAACTTATAATAGTTGTCTGAGCTTACCATCTGCACTGCTCTTCTTCCCGCAAACTTTTAATTATTATTGCCCCCAAGGGATTTACAAAACATTCCTCTAATAGCTGCACTATCTGTAAATGATGGACATCGATTTGAATACTTGCCCAATCATTGGTTGAATTAGCGCTAGGCTCTCTCTTTCTGTCTCCGTCCCCGCCCTTGAAAAAAATCTTCAGTATGTACTTATAATGGTAGTAGGTATTGCCACATGTACACAGTCTTAGTTTTCTCGCCAACTGGAAACTGCTGTTTAGCAGCGCCAATTGATTAATACTCAGACTCTGATTGGCCAAAATTAACTTTATTTTAAGCAGACCAAAACATTTTGAAGCACGTGATAAATCCTATGCCCACCTCAAATGGAATCTAGTATATACACCTGAGACTTGGGCCATTAAACTAAGTCTTATATGTAAACAAATTTCCCTTCCAGAATTCAATCCTCTTGACATACCCAAATCGACAGTAGCGACCATACGTCTCGTCCTTTTACTTTCTATCAGGCCCTCATATACTCCATCATAATCATCATGATTTCGCGTACAGTACTTAGAAAAAAGCTTATAAAAACTACAGCTTCATCGCTACTCTCTGTCAGACGGGCTTTACCGGCTGCGCGCCCAGTGTCATTACAGCTATCTTCTAGCTCTTCTCCATCACAGATCTTCCCCACAACTCATAGATCCTTTCATTCATCGCCACTCGTGAAATATTCAACGGAGTCTGATTCTGCTGATACCAGAATTTTCAAATCCCAAGTTCATTCCCCTCCGTCTCCTCCCTCACATCGCGGCTACTCCAAGCTGACAAATAGATCGTTTATTGCTCTAGGTGGTCCTGACTCCTCTAAATTTCTGAATGGAATAGTTACGAGTAAAATTGTGTCACCGGAGGATGCTGAGTTTGACGATTCACATGCCATATACACTTCATTTTTGAATTCCAAGGGCCGTGTTCTTGCTGATTCATTTTTATATCCCGTTCACTGCAACAAGTACCTTCAGGACCTAACCACTCCGCTTTTGCCACAGATCAAATCGCATGGCGAGGTTGTAAACGATGTGCAAGTTGAGTACTTGATTGACTGTGACACTGAAGTCGCGGCGAGCCTTTTCAAATCGCTAAAGCTCTACAAGTTAAGAGCTAGCGTTGCTATTGCGCAGGTTCCCAGTGACCTCCTCTCCTTGTGGTCAGTCTGGGATGACACCTCTGTATCTGAGACCTTCCCTTTAGACAATGCTAAAAACCCTGACCTGTTTAACCTCGAGGCAAGTGACTTTGGTGCTTACCCCGATTTGAGAACCCCAGGATTTGGTATGCGCTTGATCTTGCCTTCTGAACATACACCCTTGAATGTTCTGTCTCAAGGTCTTATAAAAGCATCACCCGCGCTGGAGGCTTCACCTTTGGCATCGTATAATATTAGAAGAATCCTCTATGGTATCCCAGAGGGAGTCCACGAACTTCCTCCCTTGCGGGCTCTTCCTTTGGAATCCTGTATTGACTTTATGGGTGGAATAAACTTTAACAAAGGCTGTTATGTCGGACAGGAATTGACCATTAGATCGCACCATCATGGTGTTGTTAGAAAGCGCATTATTCCTGTTGTGTTTTATCCAAACTCATCTAATTCAGAGGAAGTTGAGATTGATCTTAGCTACGATCCTTCTTCTCCTATTGCTACTGAGCTAGATACATCCACTTGCTTGGTGGGTTCATCAATCGTTGATCTGACTCCCCGAGCCTCGAAACCTTCTGGTAATTCGCCTTTCGCACCATCCCCATTTGCCTCAAGTGAACCTGCTGAACCCAAGGCTTCTGTTTCTTCACGCCCAATTGGTTCCATTATCGCTGCTGTTGGAAACGTTGGCCTGGCACTGGTAAGACTTGAGCAGTTTGCTGCACCGGACGCGAAACCTGCCATTAGTGTGCCAAACTCTCAAAATAACCTGCAACACTACATTTGCGTTCGTGGGTTCCAGCCTTTCTGGTGGCCTCAACCTGAAGAGTGAGCTGCTGCTAGTAGTTTCTTATAGTTTCTATGTAAGACCTGTATATATATTAGTATTTTTGCTTCTTCTTATTCTTCACTGTGATAATTTGAACCTTTTGCAACCTGTTTATAGGCTCTATTGTTAGGAATGGCCGTTAAAAATGACAGCTCGATCTGACTGATTACTATTAATAAATGTAATCAATCAATTCAAATCTAGTAGGCCCAGTGAATGACTGCAGTTGGGTAAGCTTGGTGACCAGTCATAGACTTTGAATGATATTGACTGGCTACGCGTGAACTTGTTGAACATGTGTATGTAAAAATGCTCAGTCACCGATTCCCTATATCATTGAGATTCATCATCAACACATTAGTATATGTAGTCATAATTTACCTAATCATTTTTTTGATTTTTTAGGAAAGTTCCAAAACCGGTATGACTCTGCTTAATCATTTTCCGGTTAAGAAGAGTCATCGAGCCAATACTTGAAGCTGAAAAAAAAAAAAAATTAATAATAATAATTATTATATTTATTATATTTATGAACAAACGGTAAAAAGGTTCACTACTGTTTTTTTTACATGGTAATATTTCATAACCCCCCAATGTCCCATAATTATAGCTATTACTTACTATTATAAGAGTCATCATTATTGTAAGCAACATATAACCGAGATCAACAAATTTCAAAAAAATTTAATCTTCGTTTTTTCCCATCGCGTAAAACACACTCTCACTTTTTTTTTTCCTCGACAACTGTATTCTATTAAATCTACTACGCCTGCTGAATATTTTATTTATTTTTACTAGAACTACACACACACATACACACATACACACATACACAAACAAACAAACAAACACACATACAAAGAAAAAAAATGTCGTCGAAAGTCGCCTATGTTCTGGACGTGAAAAGCGGAAACCTCCAGTCTCTTCAGAACGCCATCGAGAAAGTTGGGTTTGAGTTTATCCTGATAGAGACTGCGGCTGAGCTCCGCGCTGCCATTGCTTCTGAAGCATGCCAAAAGCTGTTTTTGCCTGGTGTTGGCAACTTTGGCCACTTCATGCGCCAGATCAACCAGCTTGAGCTACGAGAGCCGATCCTTGAGTACGTCGCATCGGGCAAGGCATTGATGGGTATTTGCGTTGGTTTGCAGGCATTATTTAACAACTCGGAGGAAACAAACAACTTGGTTGATGAAAACAGCGATGCAGATGGTCTGAAACTGATTAACCGCACCTTGAAGAGATTCGATGACACAGAAAAAAGTGTGCCCGAGATTGGCTGGAACTCGGTTATTCCCGCGCCAGGCACCGAGGCCGCTATCCAGGGCAAGGACCTTTACGGAATCAGTGAATCGCGAAAGTATTACTTTGTCAACTCGTACGCGTCCATCCTCACCAAAGAGGAGACTGAGCTCGCCAAGCAGGGCAGATCTACTGAGATCACTGGTTTCAAGGACTGTGAAATCGCTCTTACCACTTACGGTTCCGAGACTTTTGTCTCGGCCATTTCCAAGGGCAACGTTTTTGTCACCCAATTCCACCCCGAGAAGAGTGGAAATGCTGGTATGAAGGTTATTGAGGCGTTTCTTAACGGCAACAAGTACACCGAGCCGGCTGCCATCCCCGAGGGTGTCAAAGTCCAGCATGGATTCACCCGTAGAGTGATTGCGTGCCTTGATGTTCGTGCAAATGATAACGGTGACTTGGTCGTGACCAAGGGTGACCAGTACGATGTGCGTGAGCGCGAGGTTGACGGCTCTGGTAACCCTGTGCGTAACCTTGGAAAGCCCGTCGAGATGGCACGCAAATACTACGAGCAGGGTGCTGACGAGGTCACTTTCCTCAACATCACATCATTCCGCAACTCCCCCATTGCTGATCTGCCAATGCTTGAGGTCTTGCGCCAGACTTCTAAGAGCGTCTTTGTACCCCTGACTGTTGGTGGTGGTATCCGTGATATTGTTGATCCTTCAACTGGTAATCTGGTGTCTGCTCTTGATGTTGCTTCTCTATACTTCCGTTCCGGTGCTGACAAGGTCTCAATCGGCTCTGATGCTGTCTACGCCGCTGAGGCGTACTATGCGCGCGGAGAGAAGGGTGATGGCACCTCACCTCTTGAGACTATCTCTAAGGCCTACGGTATCCAGGCTGTTGTTGTATCCGTTGATCCCAAGCGCGTGTACGTAGCTTCACCCGAAGACGCCCCGGCCAACATTAAGGTCATTCCCACTAAGTACCCTGGCCCTAACGGCGAGAAGTACGTTTGGTACCAGTGCACTGTCAAGGGTGGCCGTGAATCGCGCCCTATCGGCGTGTATGAGCTGGTCCGTGCCGTCGAGGCCCTTGGTGCCGGCGAGCTGCTGCTCAACTGCATTGACAAGGACGGTTCCAACTCTGGTTACGACTTTGAGCTTATTGATCTTGCCAAGTCGGCTGTTGCCATCCCCGTGATTGCTTCGTCTGGTGCCGGTGTCCCTCAGCACTTTGTTGACGTTTTTGAGCAGACTTCTGCTGACGCTGCTTTGGGTGCAGGCATGTTCCACAGAGGCGAGTACACTGTCGACGAGGTCAAGTCTGAGCTCATGAAGAATGGAATCGCTACCAGAACCGATACTGGTCTTTAATAGAAAAACAAAAAAAAAGAACCTGTTTTATATATTTTATGCTATCTTTCTTCGTGAATGTAAAAAAATAAATAAATAATTGAATACTAGAATTGCATTTACTTAATTTCAGATAAATAAATAAATTAAATGAATAAATAAATAAGTTTCTATAGCTATATGACAGTTTGTTTAGTTCTCACGAAACTCTTGTTTCAGCACCCACTTTCCAATGCGACCGTCCCATTCAGAAATCTCCTTGAGTGTCTGCCTGATGTTGGCCACCTCCTGCACGTCGCTAACCATGATCCCGCAGTTATTGATGATATCTTTGGATTTGGCCTCATAGCCATTCTGTTTGTTGAGATACTCACAGATGCTTTTAATTTTTTCCTCGTGAGTCTTGGGCGGGTTAGGAACAGCTGGAGACGACAAAGAAGGCAAAGGATCTGGGGTCGCACTGGCTGACCGGGTCTGGCCACGACTGCTATTGTTGTTACCAAACCGGCCAACGGGCGCTGGGGCACCCCTTTCAAGTTCACGTTTGCGTCGCATACCCTGCAAAATCGATGCTGATGACATGCTGTTACTGCTGGCACCAAACCGACGCGATGAAGACCCTGGACTGCTGCTGCTACTCCGGCTCATGTTGCTTCCCCCACCGGCTCGACCAGCACTACCAAACCTACCCGTCCAGGTTGGCACACCAATTTCTGCTTTACGTGCTATTTTACGCGAGGCTCTGAGCGCCTCGACGGCACTTTTTGCCACTCTTGATGCTTCCTTTTCGACCAAAAGTTGGTCTGGCATTGCCTGGCTCATAATTGCATCGTGTTCCAACGAGGAGTGAACACCAGATTTTGCAAAAATGCCTTCCATGATCCGATCTTCGTCCTTAGTACCATTTGCTGAAGAGCCCTGCTCCTCATCATTCGCAGTAGAAACACTTGAGTCTTCGTCTCTTAGCCCCGTTGCTTCTGCACCACCCTGAAAGTCTTCAAGACTGCTGACGCCTGCCATTTTGGCAACCTGCATAAAGTCATCTTCGTTGTCGTTCAGCCGCACCCTCTTTTTCTTCTTGCCCTTTGCGTTGTTGTCGCCCTTATTGAAGTTCCTTTCAGCACCCGAAAACATTCCACCAGTCTCGGTTCCATCTCCTAAATCTCCAAGTGTGAATAAATCGTGAAGGTCATTCATTTTGAAAAACCGACGCTGCTTGGGATCCTTTAAAATTTTGTTGGTGAGGAATTGTTTGAAGATTTGACGATGATAGATTTTTTCTTCGATAGAGCCGGCAGTCATAAGTCTGTAAATTACCACGTCCTTCTTCTGGCCTAAACGCCAGGCGCGTTCACGCGCCTGCATATCTGTCGATGGATTCCAATCTGGATCAAAAATCAGTACACGGTCGGCACCTGTCAGGTTAACTCCTAAACCACCAACCCTTGTTGTCAATAAAAAGACATGAAACGAAGTGTCCTCATTGAAGGTGTCAACTAAACCTTGACGTTGGTTTACTGGTGTAGCACCATCCATTCTAAGAAATTTGATATTAGAGAGAGAGCCAAGGAAAGTGGCCAAAATGTCCATCATTTGACGGGTCTGACAAAATAACAATGTCCGATGACCCTGTGACCTCCAAAGCTCAATCAAAGCCTTAACAACCTGCATTTTACCAGACTTCTCTGGGGCACCATAATTATACCCTTCTTTGTGCTCGAGGATATCTCTTTGCACAAGATCCGGGTGATTGCAAATCTTTCGTAAAATGTCAATGCCAAACAGAACTTGCCGCTTGCCTTGCATAATTGCCTCCAAATCTTTAGATTTAATAAAAGCTTCATAGGCATCACGTTGGACTTTAGTGAGTTTGCAAAACAAAACCTTTTCACTCTTCTTTGGCAAGTCTGCTGCAACATCGACCTTCATGCGTCGTAACAAATAGGGAGAAATCATATCACGAAGTACCACTGCACACTTATACGCTGTCTGCACCTGGACATTAGTTGCATTCGCATAGCCACCAATGTTTATGGGCAAGGAAAATTCACTTTGGAACACAGGCAAAGTGCCTAACCGCCCTGGAAATACAAAATCAAAAAGACTCCAAAGTTCGATTAGGTTATTCTGGATTGGTGTGCCTGACAGAATAATGCGATTATGTGTTTTGATACTCTTGCACAAAAGTGAAATATCGGAGTTTGGGTTTCTAATTTTGTGGCCTTCATCCAAGACACAATAACCCCATTCCTTAGGCTGAATAAGACCGCTGTATATACGCATGCCGACATAAGTTGTAATTAGAACATGTCCTCAAATATAGTTAGCAGTGATTCAAAATGGAACCAGAAATTCATAAAAAAAAAAATAAAACTCACCATTTTTCATGACATTGTCAACAATAGAAGCAGCACCTGATTGCTTTTTGACACCTGGAAGTTTAACGGAGTCACCCTCCGAGTTCTCTAACGATGATTCTAGACGTGCTTCTTTGGCGGAGTCCATGCCAGAACCAATAGCATGTAAAATGACCACTCTTAGCGGTGGCCACCATCGATGAAACTCATTAACCCATTGACGCATGACTGTTGCTGGACATACAATAATCACCGGCTTTTTCAAAAGACCACTGTAATGTAAGCCGGCAATGAATGCAACGATTTGGATAGTTTTGCCGAGACCCATTTCATCACCAATGATGCCACCAACCTTTTGTGAGTACAACTCCCAAAGCCACTGAACACCGGTTTTCTGGTAATCAAATAAACTCGTGAAAATATCACCGGGAATTTTGAATCGACCGTCTATCTTCATTTCACCGTGGATAGGATGTGGTTTTTCCCACTCTTTACGATCATCCGTTTCTTCTTCATTAGATTGATTCAGGGAAGCCTGATTCTTTGAGCCAATCATGGCTCTATAGGCCTCACGTTTCGAGACCCATGCAGCAAGACGGGTCTGGTAAGCAAGTTCGTTACCATCATCAAGCCCTTTAAACTCGTCGACTTCTTTCTTGATTTTTTTGCTTTTGGCTGACTTTCGGACGGGTCTTTTGCGCTTTTTCGAAGAAACTTCAACATCACTAAGCTCAAAGATGTCTTCATCTTCTTCATTGTCGTCTAAATCAGGCTCTTCGTCCGACAAAAGCTGATAGTCGTCGTCCCCATTATTGCTATCATGACCCTCAGCCTCACTATCTTCAGCCATCATCTGGTCTAATTCCATACCAGGCAACCGAAGCTGTTGATGAGACATGTTGGGGTCCTGTGTAGTACTTGCAGATTCTCCACCACTAGCCATAAAAGTGTTCGAAAACGGTGTGATCTTGCCTGTTCTTACCAAGAATTCATGCTCAGTCTCGTTCGGTTGCCGAGAAGAGGCACTTGTTGCAGCAATTTGCGCGGTACCAGAATTTCTACTATGAATTCTATTCTCAATATCTTCTAGGTCTTGATTCAATGCCGACAGATGAACTTGTTCTATTGTTTTTATCTCTTTTCTAATTCGTTCCTTTTCGCTGATTTTTGTTCGCTGGTCAAACAGCTTATCTTCAAGCCGGGACTTCGACTTTTCATATGTACTAATTGCGTTTTTTGTTTTTTCAAGTCGTTTTTGATCAAGTTCCTTGTCCCGCTCTGCCATTGCTTCTTCAGCTCGTTTTGCCACATCCCGCTCAAGGTCATCCTGGTCCATGGACCAAGTACCTAGGCTTTCCAATACTGGCTCCTGGGCTTGTGGTGTACTAGAAGAGTCAACTGGATCCTCTGGTTCGTTAGCACCAATTAAAGCCTCATCGACTTGTTTATTCACAGTTCCATCAGCCATTGCAAAAACGGATCTGATGGTTGGCAATTTGAAGAAGATGATAAAGTTTATGTCTAAAATATTTCAACTTTGTTCAGATATCATTTGGGCTAGGGTTGAATTTAAATGTATCAAAGGACGATTCAAGTGAGTCCGATGACATTGGAGGATGTGTAGTAACTGGAGAATACCAGTTCATGATGAGCTCGAAAGACTTGAGAATATATTTAATGTATGTACAGAGATGATTAGGGAGAGCAAGGTAAAAATGAAATATATGTCTCTAGTTTTTGGGAACAGAAATGGCCAGCTTAGCCTGCTCATCTTCAGCGTTAAAATCACCGCTAGAAAGCTTGGCCAGATCCTTATCGTATCTTCCTGTCGACAGAGGGGCATTACCTCTGAAACGTTTTCTGTCAGAAAAAAAAAATCGTTAGTAGTCAGGAGCATACATGGGACTCAGTTGTCAACCTACGTCATGTCAACCAAACCGTGCCTAAAAAACAAAACAAAAAAACGTTAGATCAAATAAATGTTATGATAGTTGATAATGAAAAACTACTTACTTGCACTTATAGAAAGAGGCAAGCTGAAGACGGCACTTCTCCGGGAGCTCTTTTCGCAGCTCTTCGTTTTCAACACATTGTTTTGGGGTGTTTCTGTCGATAAGCACACAAGGCGATCTCTGAAGGCAAATAGCAACTTGGTTTCGTAAATCTTTGCAACTGGAAAAAAAAAACCAGATTAGCATTATAACAGATTCACTAAAATTTAGAAAATATATCTTACCTCGAGGGCATTTTGTCGTATTTTTATTTTTAATTTGTATTTCGGAGGGTTGTCAAGAAGTGTCAGCCGAGAAGACTGGGAAAAGGTCTCCAGCTTTTCCATTTTTTTATTTGCAGATTCCTGGAATATTTTATTGTTGGGCCCTAACCTCATAACTGTTCGTTCCCATCCCAAGCCAGATTCCAGCTGACCGACTGACTACACGAAATTATCAAAGTCCAGACTTTTCTCTTCCAAAATTTTTTTAACAATTGACGACTCAGAATAATAACTACTAAATGACAATAAATTTTTTGCCTGGTGAACCAAATGCCTCGTTGAATGCGGTGTGCACAGCTGTTTTTGATGACAGACGGATTCTGGTGAGTTGCTGCATCACCAGCCTCTTTACCTTCACGTGTACTAACTCCACATATACAAACAGGCCTATTGCTCAGGCAATAACCTAATAGTCCTGGAAGATTCGACATACTTGATTCAAACAATTTATCTTGAGGGTGATGGCCTTGCCGTTGACATTGATGAGGAAACAGGCTGGGTGAGTTAACGCAAGCGTTACGTTTTTCAATTACCAGCTCTAACATTTAACTTTTGCTTCTAGATGGCACTGTCCTACAAAAATAAAGTCGTTATTTTAACGCCTACAAAAAGATTCGACAAACCTCCAAGAGTATGATTTAAATTGCTTGTATTAATCTTCTTGAATTGACTAACATTATCTAGTGGGATGTGTTATTGGAGTTTGAATCAAACCCAGCTTTCGGACCTATAAACACATTATCATGGGGAAACAATCAAGAGTTACTTACGGGATCTAAATGCCTAATATTATGGTCAATTGATGATAAAAACCTTTCCGCCGACGAGTTATGGAACAGAGAGTAAGTAGATCTCATTGCGACACGATATCTGTCCAACACTAACATATAATCATTATTTCAATAGATTAGCCAATCCCGTGCACAAAGCAGTATTTTCTTACGATCGACAGCTGATAGCTACCACGGGGAAATACGACCAGACCGTAAAGATATGGAATCGCCTGTCATTTGATATTGACAATGTTGATTTTGACTTCTGTTATCTCCCGCATCCTGGAATTGTTACGCACTTGAGATGGCGTACCCCGTTCCATCAAGATCAGACTGTTGAAAACACTTTATACACAACGGCAACAGACGGTGTAATACGTATGTGGGCACCGTTTGATACAACAGACCATGCAAACTTTCAGCTCTGGATGAATCTTGATTTGTATAATGGTGAACACAAAAAAGCAGACGAAAAACGGTTCGTGTTTGTCATTGACAACAAAGATGTTTCTAAAGCCATCGAGTCTACTATTTTAAGATTGGGTGAAAATGGATCTTCATCACTTCAGAACGCGATTTCAGTTGTACAGAGAAGCCCAGAACTGTGCATAATTATCGACGAATCTCGTACCATGACCATCTATAGCATAGAGAACATTGGCCCACGGTACAAAAGTCTCACGAAGGTTACTAAAGTTGGAGAAAACATTGTTCTCCCTAAAAGATTCCCGGTTGACTCACCTTTCTTGCAGTTTTTTGCTTTTGCTAATCCCCGAAACTCAACAGCAAAACTTAAAGACATGTCAATATTTGTTCATGATTTTAGAGGCACGATTTTGCACTACACAGCCTTTTTCGACAGGTTCCTAGATCCCAAGGTTCCGCGAAAGCATATGAGACTAAAATCCATTTTGACTGGTCATAACAAGTCTGTTCAACGCTTGCTTCGTACCGCTGATGGCACTGCGTTACTTTCTATGAGTAGGTTTTCTGAGAACTATCTGTGGAGAGCCGAACCCTTAGAAGACTCTTTTACCCTACGAAGACAATGCTCAATTAATGAGGGAAAGCTTTGTGTTCAACAAGCTGCCATTATTGGCAATGGTGACTATCTGGTGACAATGACCTTGGAAAAGTTGTGCCTCTGGGACTGCCGTACTAATCATGGAACTCCAATTGCACATAAAAAGGTTTTAAAATCTGAGAGTCCAATCTGCTTTTTTCTTCTTCCTGAAGCTGAACAGACCGACCGTGGCTACCATATTTTTGCTCTTTACAAAAATAAAACTGGTAACCTTTGGAAAATTTCTCTCCCGACAAATGATGACAGACCTTCGCATGCGACGATAACTGATTTAGGATCTAGTGAATTTCCTCACAATGAAGAGATTCATCTCGCTTCTCGTGTTGATCCCGTGGGATGGGAAGCTACTGTTGCTCATGATCATATTGACACTTATCAGAGAGATGTTCTTGCTACTATCACGTCAAATGGATGTTTTCGAAGTTGGACCGCTTCTTTATCCAATGATGACAGTATTGACTGGCTTCAGACTGCATCTCTGGAGACTGGCAAGGAGAACATTACACGGATGGAGGTCTCTTCAATTAAAAAGGTTGCAATCACTAGTAAAAACGCCACTGAACTGTCCATATGGGATCTTAAAAACCATATTCTAGAATTTCAGAAAATGTTTGATACTACAGATGCAATTTCAGATCTAGATTGGACCAGTACTCCGAGATCACAAAGTATTTTGGCTGTCGGCTCTTCTAGCATTGTTACGTTATATTCGCAGTTGAGATTTGACTATACCAATAAGACTCCCGCCTGGGCTCCTATTAAAACCATTGATATTTCCAATTACACCACACACCACATTGGTGATTCTATATGGCTTAGCGGCGGTTGTCTTTCCATTGGTGCGGGTAATCAGCTATTCATTAAAGACAGTAGCCTTGATGGTAATGACGACGCAACAAGACATATTGTCGGTAAGCACAACCTCTTGGGCGCCAAAACCACCATTTTTGAGGCTTGCTCAATCATGAATGGTCCACTTCCATTTTACCACCCCCAGTTTCTGATTCAAAGTGTTTTTGCTGGAAAGCTGAAGACTGTGAAAAAACTATTGGTTGCTTTGCTGAAAGCGCTTAAGTTTGGCGTAGTTCTTGATTCGAACTTAATTGATATTGAAACCACTATTGGTTTATCTGTGGAAGCAGTGATGAGAATCGAAAATTCTTCTAGTTTTAAGAACAAGCTCAATCTGTTTAATGACCAAAACATGTCAATTGAGGATGCTCTGGAAGAGTTCACTGAGGATGTTAGTACCCAGTTACTTGAGTGGCTTCAGAAAGTCTCTCTTCCTTACATGACTCAGCATCAACAGATCACGCTTGCTAGTGTTATCGAAGCTATTCAACAAGTTGAGCAAAACAGTAGGTCATTAGACATTAATGGTATCAAGTTCTTGCTTGGCTATCGACTTTTCAAGATTCACCGGGGTATCCAAGAGTCAATGACTATAAGAGATTATAACTGGGCTATGCACAGTGAATCTCAGGATATCCTTCTTGGTCTTATTGAAAACCCAACTACACCCATGCTTTGGAATACTATCCGTGATCTTGGATTACCTTATTGGACACGCACTGATAAGCTTCGTGAAACCTTTGAGAACCTTGCCCGAAATTTATTCACCCAAAGCAATAGAGATCCTGTTGCGTGTTCGCTATACTATCTTGCATTGAAAAAGAAGCAGGTTCTTCTTGGTCTTTGGAGAACTGCTGGATGGAACAGGGAACAGACAAAGACTATGAAGCTTTTAGCAAATGATTTTGAACTGCCGAAATACCAAACCACAGCCAAAAAGAATGCTTTTGCTTTACTTGGAAAACATCGCTACGAGTACGCTGCTGCATTTTTCCTTCTAGGTGATTCTCTTAAGGACTCAGTGAATGTGCTTGTAAAGCAAGTAGGCGATATTAGTTTGGCTATTGCTGTTGCTCGCGTTTATGGTGGTGATGACCACCCTGTGTTCAAAGAACTACTTGAGCAAACGATATTACCGAAAGCTGTCAAAGAGGGTGACAGATGGATGACGTCTTGGGCTTTCTGGAAACTCGGAAAAAAGAACCTTTCCATTCGAGCCCTTGTCAACTCACCTCGTGAAATAGTCGAGAACTATCTTGATGTTAAGATCCCCATTGATGAAACCGAGGGCGCAGACAATAAATCTTTTCTTGTGGACGACCCTGTTCTTGTGGTGCTCTACAGACAGCTGCGGCGAAAGCATATCAAACTTCTCAGTGATAAGGTAATCCAAGAATTTCAGATTGTACTTAAGAAGTCTTCCATTTACTACCGTATGGGCTGTGATATATTGGCACTTGATCTCGTCAAAAACTGGGATTTCATCTCTGAGCGCGATATTCCTGGCAGTACTGCTGCAAATCTACGGTCACCACAGGCCGTCAAAAATAAACCAAAAAGTGTCTTTGACGACTTTCAGTCTTCTGGCACTAATGCGTTTGGTATCGACGATGGGTTTGATTACAGTCAAATCAAAAAGATTCAACAAAAGAGCGTATTTGACAAGATCAACGAGGCTTCCGCTGCCTCTACTTCTACTCTCCCGTCATCGGATAGTAATCCGTTTGGAATTGATGATGGATTTGACTACTCTTCGATTAAGAAAATTACACCTACCAGCACTACTAGGGGCTCTCCTCAGCCAACTGCCAAGCTGGACAGCCCATTTGGGATTGATGACGAGGTAGATTACAACAAAGTCGAAAAGCGAACCGGCATCTCCACTCCTGACAGTAGCTCCAGCAAGGTACAGGAAAAGGAACCCGAAAACTCAGAAGTCAATAAGGAGGAAGAAAAACCACCAACAGATGCTGAGGCTAATGCCGCTTTCAAAAACTTGAAGCCGGCCGCAGCAGTTGCATTCCAAGAGCCTGATATGAGCGCATTTGATTTTGGTTTCTAAATTGCGGTTGTAGTTTTTAAATATAATAATCTATCCAATTCATTTTTTATGCACATATATTTAAAATCAAATATTTATTTATTTTTATTTTATTCTATTCATTCATTCTTGATTAGATTGACTCCTTGAGCTCATCTACAAGTCTCAGCAAGTAAAATTTGCGGACTTCTTCTGGCACACCCTTGAAGGACTGCGCCAGCTTTGCAACTGTTTTGCGACCATTCTCATAATCTTCTATATCTTTGTTCCCGTAGATATCCTTCTTACCATTTCCGTAGACCTCGGGCTTGAGGTCCTTCCAAAAGAAATTGAGAGAGATTGAGACGTCAAGCGGGAGCGTTGCGTGGATCCAACATGCGGGAATAAAGACAATATCTCCAGGCGCAAGGGTGGTCTCCAAGGGTTTGGTGCCACCAAGCGCCGAATCAGGGAACTCAAAGATGTTATCAATCAGCGACGTCGACGCCCCCGCGGGGAAAGAAAGCTTGGACACATCCGAGGGCGGATACAATCGCACCTTCTTGCTGCCTACGACCTGACACAGAATGTTGGCAGTCACATCGTAATGTGTCCAGATTGCTGTTTTAGGCGACGAGATGCGCAGTGGTGATGAGAAATGCTGGTCCTCAAGTGGGGCCAAGGGTGGAGGCAGAACAAAGTCGGCGGATAGAGCTTCGAAATCATGTCTAAATATGGCAGGCTTGCCCTGGGGTTTATCCGAGGAGAGTGACCGCAAGTACATGTTCTTTGCGTTTTCCTTTGGTGGAGTGTAGACATTTTGGATAAACTCACCAAAGGGCAAAGTCTTGTATTCAAAATTCTTTGCTAGAAAGTTGAGATTTGGGGCATCAGAGACATGGGCAACGATTTTCCTGTCACTGCCAACAGCATTAATTAGATATTTGGGGTCCTTCCACTTGGAAAGAGATGCACCAACGTCCACCTTTTCAATTACCACAGGTGTCTGTTTGCTGTAAATATCATTCATGAATGCGTCAAAGTCTTTGATAGAGTCCAAGGAAACACGAGGTACTGGCTTAACCTTCACCTTCTTGTAGCCTCTCATAATAGGTTTGGCTTTATCAGCCTTGATAGTCACAGGCTTCTCAAGAACAACGGGAGTCTTTGCCAAGGCAATAAACTTGTCTGATTTTTTTTCATTCTTGTTTAATGACAAAACTGTCAGATCGTTCCAATACGCGCCAAATGAAAAGCAAATGGCACCACCGCCATAGACGACAAGATCAGAATCAATTTTATCAACATTGAAACCGGACAAAAGAGGCAAGGAACTACCCTCAGGGACAATGAGGTCAGCAACATTTCCTTCAACATTAAAGTCAGTTAGGTTGATTCTTAACAGGGACTCAGAGCCGAGAATAAGTGAATGCTCAGAAACTCCACCGGCGACAATAACGCTAGCCTCATCAGTAAACAGAGCCTTGGCACCGTAACGAGCCAAAGAAATAACTGCAGCAGAGTCAAACTTTGACGTTATGTCATTACTGATGACATTGCCTGCATTAATAGTAAACGAGTAAATACGCGTGTTAACAAAGTAGTCCGACTTGAGACCACCAAAGATAAAACCACTGTTAGTAGCGGGATTGAAAGCAATGGCGGCACCAACAAGATTAGGAACAGCATTTTCTTGGGTCAATGGGGTCCACCCACTTTGGAGATCAAACTTTAGCCACTGGGACTCAGCCTTGAAGTTACCACCATAAATGAAAACATCACCAGTAGCAGAGGTAAATGAATCATGTCTTGATCGGGGCTCGGGAAGATCAAAAGTTTTGGTCCACTTATTGTCTTCTAAAATCCAGGCATCGTTAAGACCTGCATTTGGAGCAAGTCTACCACCCGACAAGATGTATTTATCAGCACCAAGGCGGGTAATGCTATGACACATACGCTCTTTGAAAGGTTCCTTTTCAAAAGTGTACTTTTGAGACTCATCTGAAGTGATGAGAACGTTGTTGCTGGTACGCTTAGTTGTGAAACCACCATTCTGTAATAAGGAATCATTCTTGTAAATGCATCCTGCCGCAAACTTCTTGTGTGTTGTGTTGAGAGACTTTGAGCTGATAGTGTAAGATTCCTTCGCGGGCTTGAGAGTAGGAAACTCCCTGACATCCTCATTCAGCAGGGTGGATGGGGTTTTAGATGTCGATGCGTAAAGGATCACATAATGTTGACAAAACAAAACAAATTCCTCAAGCTCATCAAAAGCTTCCACAGAATCAAGGAAGTTTTTCTCCTCAGTAGTAATGCTCTTATTATAGAACTGGTACAAGTCTGAGGCCTGAACATGGTTCCAACCCCGGGAAGCAAATCTCTCTTTCTGATCGGAGACCTTTTGATAAGTTGTAACGCTGTTCAGCGGGGTATTTAGCTTATTGAAATGCTTGAGCATTGTTTGGGCAAAAGGCTGGTCAGGGCCAGATGGAATAATTTGCTCCAGAAGGACAAACCGTGAGTGCTGGAATTGCGAAGCCCACGCAATCAGGTTGTCTGCCGCATCCTTGGGCATATAAGTGATGGAAACTTCTGCAGTAAACGCGTAAAGGGTATCAGATTCAACAAAAATAGTTCTCAAAAGGTCTGACAACTCATCAAGAAGAGTCAGATCACAGCCAATAGCCAGATACGAAGGAGTAGCAAGCATAACTCCCTCGTTGTTTTTTGACTGCTTCAGGTCAACATCAATAGTAGTCTGTTCTCCAATAATATCCAGGATATCCTTTGTTTTCTGAAGCATTCGGACCTTCCGTCTGATCAAATCCGGATAGTCGATGTCAACAAATACAGTGTTGCTGGAGCTTCCGTGATTTGACAAGTATTGGAACGGATAAGGATCAAAGCCGCAGCCCAAGTTGATAATAACGTTCTTTGAGCAGTTGCTGCTCTCAATTATATCCTCAATATGTCTGGTAATAGCTTCCATGCGGGTCCAATAGCCACGGTTAATGACCGGTGACCGGCGCTGGGGTTTCTCAACAAAAGGGCGAAAGAATTCGACATGGCGAGCAGCTCTGGAGGGCTTGGATCCAGGTGACTGTTTTGACCAGTAAAGGCGCTCAACCGATCGCTTGGAAGTGATAGAACTATCGTTTGTTCCTTGGATTTTCTCCGCGGTAATATCCTCAAAGGTTTTCATCGGCGCGGCTCTCGGCTTAGGAGTGACGGGCATTGTTGTCTTGAATGAGTGAGCGTTTATTCTGCTTGATCAGGATCGTGCAACACAAGGCTTCTGATTCCCGAATGCTGTTTTTTTGCTGAAAAATTTATTTCCCAGCCGCACGGGTCTCAATACAGTAAATAAACCGGGTAATTGAACTGAGCTTATTCGCTTATTCACCATGGCAGCTTATACAAAAGTTTCAACTCATTGCTCGTTTGAAAGGCACATTATGAAGAAAAAAACAGACAAGCCAAAGAAGTCCGACTTTATACACGTAAAAAAAAAAAAAAAAAAAACAAAATTTTTTTTTTTTT
>Ga0160505_100434_pt1 | contig 24322 bp, 13 predicted proteins | sample DIDeMG_FD_108225 | JGI IMG/M metagenome (GOLD analysis project Ga0160505, IMG submission 108225) | Enriched chicken feces microbial communities from UW Madison campus, WI, USA - DID2874_E49_Stillage MG | ecosystem: Host-associated > Birds > Digestive system > Large intestine > Fecal ... | reverse complement strand
TTAGTAAAAATATAAAAAAAAAAAAAAAAAAAAAAACAACAAAAAAAAAAAAATTCAAAAAAAAAACAAAAAAAAAAAAAAAAAAAAAAAAAAGTTGGTAATGATAATAATAAATTAAACGCATAGTAAATGTTTGCATTGACTAATGCAACTAGGCGCCAAATATGGAGGGTTTGAATAATTGAGTCCGCTCGCCATCCACTGCCCGTAAACTAAAGATAACAAATTTCCAAAGTTTGTATAGATGCTATACCTCATGTGTATGTAGGTACAAAGTCTATTTCCAATTTACCGAGAAAAAAACCAAAAAATAGCCGACTTTGCATGATGAGGGAAACTCACAGCAGTTTCAAATAGAGCTTGTCATAACTCTAACCGTAGTCTTGAGATATCCTCAGAATCCTTCTAAACGGCAAAAATCAAGCTCATTGCGTGAGCGATTTGTACTTGTACGGAGTCAGTAGCCTTATCTCGAGGCTTTTTACAATTGATATCATGATCTCTCCGGTATTAGGTACTGGCTGCTAATCGACCTTGTGGCAGATAGGAAAACAAATAACGCCTGCAGTTTGAATCATTAAAAAAAAGCGCCAAACGCATGGCTATTCGAGACCACCCCCCCATACTTTTTCTCTGGGTTCAACAGGAATGTCTATCTGAGCGACAGCGCGAATCTTAGCAGTAGGTAGACGTTGGTCGCCTACAGGGACCTCATAAAACTCACTAAATATTCCTAAAGGGGCAATAAGTGTCCGGCAATTGAAATAGGCGTAGATAACACATACCACAACGCCCCAACTTTAGCTTGTCTGGATCTCTAAATTAGCCAGCAGCATTTCGAGCTTTTCCAAAAAAACAGTGCACATTAACGCTTTCTACAATGCCACTATCTTGCCGATATATGGTACTACAGCGTTGCTCAAGGATTCGGCGACGCACTTCAGATTTGCTGATTTGTGGATAAGGGACTGTGTTAATCAAGCAAATGTACTCATTGCTCGTAATGATTGACAATTGGCGCTCGAGACAAAAAAAAAAAAAAGGTTTCTAACAACCCCATAGTCTAATAAATTTCCTCGGCGCATGCCACGACATAAAACGAAATTTACTATATTAGTGTAATATCAGGTCTTGAAGTTGCCTCCGGCTTCATATATCCGACCAGCAATGCGATGGCGCCTAAAGTCAGGGTGCGACGCTACATAGAAGACGCTACATAGACGGCGGCTATTTAATTTAGGTGGGTTCTGGGATCTAAAGTTTTCTAATAGATATCCTAATGTGTCTTCTAGTGAGTACCTTAGTGTGTATCTTAGTAAGTAGTTCTTTAGATCCCGAGCAGCAAAGACGCTTGAATTAGAGCCTCGCCCTAAGCGGTTTGCGACTCCAACATAGTCCAGACTAAATCAATGATAGCTACCTCGAGACCTGTTCCTGGTTTTTATTGACCTCAAGGTACTAACACCTTCTTTATGGCGGCTAATTTTTTTCAGGCTATAAATACTCCGCAATGACCGGCCAAATCAAAGATAATTCTCAGTCCATCATTAACCATCCAGCTCTCTGATACAATAGAACAATGACCCAAGACAAGCAGATCCAGTCCATCTCCGAATTTTACTACCCCAATGAGCCTACCGGCCCTGCCATGAAGACTTCGCTCCCTGGCCCCGAGAACCAGAAGGCTCTCGCCAAGCTGTCCAAGGTCTTTGACGCTCGCGCTGCCTACTTTGTTGTCGATTACTTCAAGTCTAACGGTAACTACATTGTTGACGTTGATGGCAACACCTACCTTGATGTCTACGCTCAGATTGCTTCTATTGCTCTGGGATACAACAACCCCGCTCTGATCGAGGCCGTCAAATCTGATAAGAACATTAACACCATTGTCAACAGACCCGCTCTCGGAAACTTCCCTCCCAACGACTATGCTGACACACTCTCTGAGGGCCTTCTTGCTGGTGCCCCCCAGGGATTGGACAAGGTCTGGCTTGATCTCTCTGGCTCCGGTGCTAACGAGCAGGCTTACAAGGCTGCTTTCATGTACAAGCGTGGCCAGGAGCGTGGCTACAACACCCCCTTCTCTGAGGAGGAGCTTTCCACCACCATGGCCAATGCCAAGCCTGGTTCTCCTGATCTCTCTATTCTGTCCTTTGAGTCTGCTTTCCACGGCCGTCTCTTTGGTTCTCTTTCCACTACTCGCTCTAAGCCCATCCACAAGCTGGATATCCCTGCTTTTGACTGGCCCAAGGCTCCTTTCCCCAGACTCCAGTACCCTCTTGAGAAGTTCGAGAAGGAGAACGCTGAGGAGGAGGCTCGCTGCCTTGCCGAGGTTGAGCGCCTGCTTAAGACCTGGCCCTCTCCCGTCGCTGCTGTGATCGTCGAGCCTGTTCAGTCTGAGGGTGGTGACAACCACGCTTCCCCCGATTTCTTCCACAAGCTGCAGAAGATCACCAACGAGAACAAGGCCCTCTTCATTGTTGATGAAGTCCAGACTGGTGTCGGTGCTACTGGCAAGCTCTGGGCCCACGAGCACTGGAACCTGCCCACTCCCCCTGACATGGTTACCTTCTCCAAGAAGGCCCAGGCTGCCGGTTACTTCTACGGCAACCCTGAGATTCTCCCCAACTTGCCCTACCGTCAGTTCAACACCTGGTGTGGTGATACCTCTAAGGCCATTGTTGCTGGATCCATCTTCCAGGAGGTCCTGAAGCATGATCTTGTCGCCCGTACTGCTCGCGTCGGTGACTACCTCTATGGTAAGCTCGAGGAGCTTTCCGCCAAGTTCCCCACCAACATTGCCAACCTTAGAGGCAAGAACAAGGGTACTTTCGTTGCTTGGGACATGGAGTCTCCTGCTGCTAGAGACAACTTCTTGAAGACCTGCAGAGAGAATGGTCTTAACATTGGTGGCTGCGGTCCCCAGAGCGTCAGATTGAGACCCGCTCTGACCTTTGAGGAGAAGCATGTTGACATTTTCCTTAGTATTGTCGATAAGGTTCTTTCTCTGTGAGCTATTGACGGAAAAAGTAAAGTTATGCTGTGATGTTTGTTTATATAGTTTTAATGGTGCATTGATTTATGAGTTGAATAAATAAAATTGAAATTTATTAATTATCTTTTGGTTTATATTATTGAGTTTGGGTTTGTGATTTCTAAGGGTTGCAAGCGATATCAGATAAGGCGAAGGAATTGAAAGTCCCATATCAGTTGAATGAGCTGCTTGACCAGGGTTTCATTAAGGGGTATCTAATAGCAATCTACTCAGGTAAAGCCATATTAGAGGACAATACCAAATACCTCAGTGTGTGATATATCTTTTGTGAAATCGCAGGGGGCCGCAAATCCGTGATTAAACGAAGTTAAAGTGAGTATCAGTATAAATTGAAATACATGCCGGGGGGTTTTTTTTTCTATTTTTATTTTTCCCAAAACGAAATTTCAACCCTTCCAATTTCCGCTCCTTTTTAACAGCTAATCTTAGACCCATCCCCTGATCAGAAAGCTTTCTGTCAAATAGCCACGACACAAGCACCACCACCACTCCATGACAGCAGGTTTATTTGATTTGACTTTCCATTAACATTATCTTTGCTTATTATCATACTATATCACGATAGCTCCTACTTGCGTAATGGCCTCTAAACAAGAAAAATCCCAGAACCCGGCTATGGCTTATTTCCTTTGCTCTGGTGAAACATCAGATGCTATCTACAACGACCAAGAAGCCGATCTCTACGTTATTGGCTCTAACCGTAACCGTGAGGGTGTTGCTATAAACTACACTTTACTGACTCGCGCTGCTTTGGCTACCGCTGGCTTGGAGGCAGAGGCTTCGAACCTCAAGCAACAAAAGACGGTTGAGTCGACTTCCACCCCTGATCTTGAGTCAGCGGAAACTCCTGTCGCAATTGAAAAGGAGAATTTAACAGAAAAGAAGATAGAGGAACCCACCATTATTCAAACCACTACCGCCGCCGCTGTGGCTACTGCTGCTGTTGCTTCTAGTGAAAAGACTCAGCCTGTAAAAGAAAAGACCAAAGAGGCACCCAGACCTGTGTTTAACTACCCTCTTACCACAGGAGACTCGTCTGACGCTATCTACACTCCCGAAGAGGCGGACCGGTATGTTATTGGTAAAGCCCGCAATCGTTCCGGCTTGGACATGGCTTTTCAGTACAAACATCTCGTGAAACCCACTGCCAATACCAACGCGAAAGCTGGGCTGGAAAAGACCACTTTGGTATCAGCAAGCAAGGAAATTGCAACGGAGGAGAGTAATCAAAAAGATGCTTCAGCTCCTGTGGATGAAAAACTAAATCAGAGCTCGGTTTCAACAGAGGTAACTGGCGAATCTGATCCGGCCCTTAAACTTGCATCCACAACTTCTGGCAAGGAGGCCGTTGAACTCTCGTCAGCTGCCATTAAGAAAGCTGAGCCTGAAGCTACAGCACAAACTGAACAAAAGCCGACAGAAAAAACAACAGAAACAACTAAGGTGGAAATTGAAGCCCCTGAGAACACTTCTTCTGCACCAGTGACCATAAAATCAGGAGAGAGTACGATCAAAACCGCTGTGGATACGGCTGAAGCTACAGCAGAAGCTATTGTTGGAGGTGCCATCGCTGTTGCAGCTGCGGCTGCTACTGTAACCAAGAAGGTGGTTGGCACTGAGAGCAAGGATAAGGAGGCGCCGGTAACGGAGAAGAAAGTTGTTTCCGAGAAGGATATCGTTGCTGCTACTAAGGCTGATTTGCCAAAGTCTGATGTCTCTGAGAAAGAAGAGACTAAATCAAAGGAGACTGCTAAGGCTTCTACTACTACCACTGGTGCGGCCGGAGCTGGATCTGTATCTGATGACTCTAGCGATGATACCTCAGACGATGACTCTGATTCAGATGAGTCTGACTCTGAAGATTCTGACTCTGATGATTCTGATTCTGACAGTTCCGACTCTGATGAAGAGTCTGATTCAGATGATTCTGACGATTCTGACGATTCTGACGATTCTGACGATTCTGACGATTCTGACGACTCCGATGACTCTGATGAAGATGAAGATGCTAATGAGGCCAAATCAAAGAAGGAAATGCCCGAGGTCTTTCTTTATACTTCCTTTTCTAGTGCCATGATCAATATGGTTTCACGTACCAACCGCATGGCGCACATCCTGGAGAGCCACAAGATTAAATTTACCTACGTTGATGTCGCAACTGATGAGCGTGCTAAGCGCCTCTGGCGCTGGAAGTCAAAGGGCCGCGCGCTGCCTGGCATTGTTAGGGACGGCGAGATTATTTGTGATTTCCCCGAGCTAGAGGAAATTAACGAAGACCATGAGGTTTGGGCCAAGGTCATAGAAGAAGAAATTTACTAAAAAAAATCTTTTCTTTTTTGTTGCTAACTTAACCTTTACCAGCGTGACGACTGACTTTAAGTAGCAGGATAACCGCTAGATGTACATTTTTCTCATACTAATAGCATATTTGCATTTTTCAAATATTTTTGAACTTCCTGTATTACTATAACTTGCTGTTTCCACTTGAAAGTGCTTGTAGACATGCTATGTTTTAAATCCTATTGATAAAGTCATATGTAAATTACAACAATGTGGAGGATCTCCTAATCTACAATTTTGTCCACAAAAATAAAAGGTTATATATTTGTATCCAATATGATGAAGCGTTTAGACAACACGCAGCGTCACGCTCGCCAATTGATAGTTTCTGTGAAAAAAAATCAATGTGAGGCGTAGGAAGTAGAATCTGGAAAGCAACAGTACCTATATCTTATTTTGAAATAAAGTTTAGCTGATGGTTGGAATGGTTTTGGTTTGAAGCTCAATCAAGAGGAATAAGAGTATTGTTTGTTTGTAAATCAGTTTTTATTCTTGCTTACTATTCTAAATATACTAAACAATACGGATTATACAGTCATCTATTTTCTCCTTATCCCAAGCACCGAGCGTTGTACTAGAGCGGAATCTGAGTTGGCCAACTTCTCCCTCGTATTGCCTCGTGTCAAGTTTTGTATAGCTCTACCTGTATCGAGGAATGAGAGTAATCAAAAAAAAACAAAAAAAAACAAGACAAAAACATAAGATATTCAATAATGATAATGTTTATTTCCATAATCAAACCCTCTAACCATTCAATTATTATTGGATCATATTGAAAGAATTCCCAAAAATTGATCCTTTAGATAAATGTTAATTGTGAGAATTTCTACGCTTTGTGACCATAGAGAATATTAGCTGACTTCTTATAAACTATACAAGTTAACGAGCGACCGATGGATCAAATTCTGAGCGAAATAAACACTTGGAAAAAGTAGAACTTAAAAATTCTTGTGCCCTGGCTTACAACAGCTCAAGTAATCAAAAGTATTTTTTAACTCATTTATCTCCTGGTAAAAACCGTTATAACCGTTAGGTCTTATTTGATTGATGAAATATTCAAAAAATAAAAAGGTTCAAAGCATATAGTCATTATCACGTAATGTATGATGTCATTTTTTTTCACTGTAATTTAAGATTTAAAACATAAGACTTGTGCACAAGTCTCCATCTCTTTGCAGAAGTTAGTATTCCCACACTATTTGGCGTTACCACTGCTGATACAACCATGGTTGCCCCTCTTTTTCTTTTGTCTGTAAAACCTTAAACCCTAAATTCCAAACAGTGATTGGATGAAAACACACACGTGACAACTCTTACCTACGTAATGCACAGAAAGCATGAGAATAAAACCCATTTAAGGGCCAATAATAGTACAGACTAACTCCGGAATAAGGAATTTTGTTAGTAAATCGATTTTACAGACGGCTTTCTGTTGCTTAAACCGGGCTGTTTTCCCTATTATGGGATTTTATTTTTCGGAGTTACTTTGCACCGTCATAAAAAATAATGATAATTTAAGAGCCTTTCTATGAGTGTGTAGATCGTGTAATCAAAAAAAAATAAAAAAAAAATAAAAAAAAAGGGCATGGCGGGTTTTGTGAAGTCAAAAACAGGTCTTTTTTTTTTTTTCTTTCCAAAGAGATTGATTATCAATCGATGTAAAATAACGAGCTTGTAATTACACTCTAATTTGGATTATTCTTCAAGATCCTAATGCTTTTTTGTTGTAGCGGGACATAGTCTTGATCGTAACATGTGTGTATTTGTGGCATGAAAAATAGGCAGCTGTATACGGTAATTATCAAGATTGAGCACAAAAATGTCACCCAGCAAAAAGCAGACTTTAGTAACGTTGCTTTTGCTCATGTGCTCATTTGCCTCCGTCACCGTTCTCGGGATTGGTTTCATTGGTGATTGTCAACAGAAAAACCAGGTGTGTCTTGGAAGGGCCGTAAGGATTGGAAATGCTTGATCATATTTGGACGCTAAAATGGTTGGTAGTAAGACTACCAGTGTAGTTAGCACTGCAACTTGTTATTGACTACAAAGCTAAGACACAAGACCGTGAGTAGGTGTATTCTGCCAACAAACAACTTGTCAGGGTAGAAATATTTTTTTATCACACTTATGAGCTACACAACATAGGAAGAACAAGTGAAATTCCATTTCAATAAAGGCAAATTTGCTCATTTAGAAAGTGGCTATGTCAAGTATGGGTTTTTTTTTTTTATTTTATTTTTATTTCTTTAAAAAAATATGTTTTATCATAGCATCAGTAGTGGAGTGATGAGCTGTTGGGGGTGTTTGGAGAGAAAAAGGTAAAAGGGAGTATGTGTGTGCTAAAAGTGGACTAGAACAAAGTAGTAGTGGTAGATGGGATACAACCAACGATGGTTCTTAGGCTTACCAGTACCACTGGGTATAGTTGCTAAAACACTCTAGGATTAGGTTGTTACTTGTCATGAAGTGTTTCCTATGCCAAAGACCTCTAAGTTTATATCATAGATGCATCAGTATCTTTGACGTAATGAAGAATACCTTGAACAATAAAAAAGAGACAAAAGGCACAAAGCCAGGTAGAAAGACTTGGGTATTAGAGGCATGACAAGTTTCATGATAGCCTGAGAATCAATGTAATAGCGGTAGACGCTTCGGGGAACTTTAGTGCGGTTCCGTTCATAGTTGGAAAGTCCAGCAAAGTACAGGTTCTAATTGTCAAAATAGAACAAACGAAAAACCTACAAAATCCAAGAAGTGATTAAAATAGTAAGCTTGGCATGTTCAGGATTTTGGGGAACAGAAATAAAAAAAAAAATAAAAAAACATCAGTGAGCGGCAGTGATAACGTTATCTCAATAGCTTGTTTGATGAGAGCCAGCTGCTCAAAGATACCAGCAGGGCAATGCTTGTAATGTAAATGATTGAAATAAAATACAATCCACGGATATACAATTTTATAATTATATAATTTATATAATTCATATGGACATAGTTTTACTGTTGTTAAAGCGAACCAGAATCCGCATGGGCTGCAGCGGCTGTTTTTTGTTTTTTAAAGTTTGCTCATATGCTCACTGAAGGACATTGGCTGTGCTGATGCTTGTAAAAATAAGCATCACATAACAAATGTAATGGAAAATCCAAAAAAAAAAAAAAAACAACAAAAAACTCCTTTTTCTAACCTTCTCATTTTTATTCCATTTTTCTTTTACTTCCTTCCCTTATCGTCTATTGTTCTTTACTCCGACGCATCGGATTTCCTGAATGTCGTTCCCTTACGTTTAAAGCATAAAACACACACTCCTTACGTTTACGTTGTCTAATGAGTTCCTCAAACGACGGCCCCAGTCGTGCCAACGACCATCATCCCAACGACAACAGCAATAATAATAGTAACAATAACAACGACTCTCACGACAATTCATTAGACGGAACTGACTCACCAATATCTCTCCGCTCTTTCAACGAGCCCTCCTCCACAGTGAACCCTCAGCAGCCCCGCCAACAACCGTTTGTGCCAACTCCCTCTTCGCTGCCCCCAAGTTACACCCCCGGCTTCGCCGCTGAGGCCAACAGCAACAACAATGCCTTTTCTATACCGGAGTCTTCCCCCAACTTCTCTCCTATCGATACTGCATCGCAACCAGAGGAGTCTAGGCGCCGCAAGCGTGGCTATAGTCTACGCACCCAGCTCTTTTCAAAAAACATTAATAAACAGAATGAACCTCCGTCACCGATAGAGCTACAGCAGCAAACCTTTTCCTCAGCCTCATCTTTTGGTCCTCACAACTCTGGTATAGTTTTCTCCTTCCCCCCACTATTCCTTTTGATTATTATTATTTACTAACAGTAATTTTTTTTTTTTCTTTCTCTTCCTCCAGAAATTCAACAAGAACCCATTTTTCCCACAATTTCTGCATCCTCAAAATCTATCGCTGAGGCTCAAAAGAAACATTCCGCCATTGATGTTAACAACACTGCCACCTCTCTTCCCAACTACTCCAACTGGGCTTCTTCGTCTGATAACCAAAGTTTGAAAACAAGGGCAAAGAATGCTTTTACCAAAGTTCATGATTTTATTTTACACATCAAACAACCTCCAGCGTCAGTGGGTGGCCGCGATATCCCTCTCCAGATAGTTAATGATAGGGAGCCTCTCATTGATGCCAGAACTGAAAAGCCATATCCTAACAATCTCATTACTTCGTCCATCTACACTCCTTATAACTTTTTCCCGCGACAGCTTATTGCCCAGTTCTCTAAACTCGCCAACCTCTACTTTATGTGCGTCTCAATCATGCAGATGATTCCCTCGTGGTCGACTACTGGTTCTTACACAACGATCATTCCTTTGCTCGTCTTTATCTCCATCTCCATGGGAAGAGAGGGTTACGATGATTGGAGGCGGCATCGCCAAGATAAGGAGGAAAACAACCGCACTACTCATCTCGCTACGCTCGATCTTGATTATGCTCTCCGCCAACAGTCTAGTCTGGATTCACTGCCTACTTCAGGCACTGAAACCCCGACTGGTGATTTCCCCCATCGAGAAAGCATTGCTAACCCAAGCTTTCCTTTATTTTACGCCGATAGCGACACCGAGATCTCCAATCCGATTATTTACAAAGACGTCCCATGGAAGGATCTACGTGTAGGAGACATTATTGAGCTGAAACAGAACGATTGGGTCCCGGCTGACATTGTTTTACTTGCTTCTTCCGGCCAGGCCAACATTGCATACATCGAAACCATGGCCCTGGATGGTGAAACCAACCTAAAGACTCGCGAGCCCCTCCCCGATATGGCTAAGATTTGCTCCGACCCTAAACAGTTGGCCGCACTCAGAGCCTCTATTACCTCCGAAGACCCCAACATCGATTTGTATAACTTTGAAGGTACTGCGAATATTAATGGTGAGACGTACCCGTTGTCCTCTTCTAACATAATCTACCGAGGCAGTATTTTGAGAAACACTACCTCTGTCATTGGTATGGTTGTATTTAGCGGCGAGGAAACAAAGATCCGGATGAATGCGATTCAAAATCCGAGAACCAAAGCTCCTCGTCTTCAGAAGAAGGTTAACAACATTGTTATTTTTATGGTATTTTTTGTCTTGGCTCTATCAGTCTTTTGTACCGTTGCATCATACCTCTACTATCAGACTGAGGGCAAGCACATTTGGTATCTTAAGGGTCTCGAGGTTGGTGTTGTTCCAAACCTAATGGGATTCATCATTATGTTTAACACATTGATTCCTCTTTCTCTCTATGTGTCGATGGAGATTGTCAAGCTTTTCCAGATTGTCATGATACAAAGCGATGTTGACATGTATCATATACCTTCTGATACCCCCTGTGAAGCGCACACTAGTAATATCAACGAAGAGCTCGGCCAAGTTAGTTACATTTTTTCTGATAAGACTGGTACGCTGACCGACAATATGATGATTTTTAGAAAACTATCTGTGGGAGGTTATGCGTGGCTACACGATCTTGATATTCAACTTGCCAATGCCGGGGACAGCTCCAAGCTTTTCCATCAGATCAAACAGGCCGATATGGCTAAGGGCAAGGGGAGAATGTCTCTTTCGGTCCCTGGCTACCAGCCTCGCACGTCAACTCAGCTTAACGGAAAACTGTCCTCGTCTTCTGCTTTACAGGGGCGTCCTAGCACTGATGAAATCCTTCATCAGGTCGCCTCACTTCCCCGTCGCAGTATTGCGGGAGATCGTCCTAGTATGGCATCTTTGGCACGTACGAGTAGCGTTCGCAGCACCACCTGGAAGTCTACAGCTGCCCCCACCAAAGTTCAAGATACCAAATCTACAATTGAGCTTCTTCGTTATTTGCAAATCCATCCCAACTCTGTCTATGCCAAAAAGGCAAAGTTTTTTCTACTTGGTCTGGCTCTTTGTCACTCCTGTGTTCCCGACTTGGAATTAAGCAAAAATGGGAACGGCGAGACCGAGATTGAGAACCTTGAGTATCAGGCTGCTTCTCCTGATGAGATTGCTTTAATTGATGCTGCCAGAGATATGGGATATATTGTTATTGACCGCCAACACAATAATATGACTGTTCGCACCTACCCCAACGGGTTTGACAACACGCCTTTAGACGAGGTTTACGAAGTCAAACAAATAATTGAGTTTTCTAGTGCTAGAAAGAGAATGTCTATTGTGATTAAGTTTCCCGATGGCCGATACTGTGTTTTTTGCAAAGGTGCTGATAACATTATTATTGAACGGCTGCGTCATTCTAGCGCTGCTATGGAGAAATCTGCTGAAATCAACCGCCTAGCTGAGATTAGAAAGACTGCTGAGGCAGAAATGGCAATTACTAGGAATAGCATGTCCAGTTTGAACCAGGGAGCTCCTTCGCGCAAAAGTTTTGTCAATGATAGACGTAGCATTACGATTGATAGACGTGATGTTCTCAACAGCATTGGCGATTACTTGCAGCAACATGGCCATGGAGACGAGGATATTGCTGAGGTTGCTGAGGCATCCCGCAAGTCTTTTTCTATGGCACGCCAGCGTAAGTATAGCGCTGATAAGTGGTCGTCTGATCGTGCTGGTCCCAGCTCCGCTTCTGCAAGAATTTCTCACGAGATTCGCCAGTATGAATCTGAAAACAACTCTCCTTCTGAAGAATTTGAAATTGACAACCACCTTGTTTTGAACGACAATTTTGTTCTTGAGCGCACACTTGAACATATTGATGAGTTCTCTACTGAAGGTCTGCGCACTCTTCTCTATGGATACCGTTTCCTCAGTACTGATGAGTATGAAAATTGGAACAAGCTTTACTCGGATGCTAGAACCAGTCTTGTAAACCGTCAGGAAAATATTGAGAAAGTTGGTGAGATGATTGAGATTGACTTGGACCTATGCGGTGCTACTGCTATCGAAGATAAATTACAAGAAGGAGTTCCTGAAGCCATTGATAAACTAAGAAGAGCCAATATTAAGCTCTGGATGCTTACTGGTGACAAGCGTGAGACCGCCATAAACATTGGCTATTCCTGCAGATTAATCAAGGATTATTCCACAGTTATTATCCTACGATCAGACGAGGGTGATGTCGCTGGTAAGATGGCTGCTGCTATGGTGGAACTGGAAGGCGGCAACGTTGCTCACTGTGTTGTTGTCGTCGATGGTTTTACTCTCAGCGAAATTGAGCAGGATATGACATTGATGACCCTGTTCATTGATCTTGGTGTAAAGTCCGACTCTGTTATTTGTTGCCGTGCTAGTCCCTCACAAAAGGCGTCTATGGTTTCGGCTGTTCGCGCCAAGGTCAAGTCTGCAATCACTCTTGCTATTGGTGATGGTGCCAACGATATTGCCATGATTCAAAGTGCTGATGTGGGTATTGGTATTACCGGTAGAGAGGGTCTCCAGGCGGCCCGTTCCGCTGATTACGCTATTGGCCAATTTCGCTTTCTTCTTAAACTGCTCCTGGTCCACGGTCGGTGGAATTACGTTCGCACTTGTAAATACATTCTTGGTACTTTTTACAAGGAAATGTTTTTCTATCTTACTCAGGTCATTTACCAGCGCAATGTTATGTTTACTGGTTCTTCCCTCTATGAAACGTGGTCATTGTCTATGTTCAACACTTTATTTACAAGTTTACCCGTTATTTGTATCGGTATTTTTGAAAAGGATTTGAAGCCGTCAACTCTTTTGGCTGTGCCTGAACTCTACACCAAGGGCCAAAAGAACGAAAGCTTTGGTCTTGTCATCTTTATCGGCTGGATGGTTGTTGCAGCATCTCATAGCGTGATTACTTCGTTTGTGACATACTATCTTTATGGAGACTACGCATGGATTGATAACTCTGTTTATCCGTTAGGTGTGTTGATTTTCACAACTGTTGTTGCAATAATCACTGTTAAGCTACAAATTCTTGAAATGCACAGTCGGACCATCTTAAACTGGGCTGTCGTTATCATTTGTATTGCTGGATGGTTTTTCTGGTGCATGTTTCTGTCTTATGTCTATGGAAAATCACCTTCCAAGATTTACAATGTTCACGATGCCATTTTCAAGTACTTTGGTCGGGAACTGTCTTGGTGGGCGGTTCTGCTTGGTGCATTCGTTATGTGCTTGACCCTTGATGTTATTTTGCAGACAATCCGCATTATAATTCGGCCAACGGACACTGACACATTTCAAGAGTTGGAGCATTACATGCCCGTTCATCGTCGTTTGCAGCGCGAATCTTTCCTTGAGCTTGAACAAGGTTGGAGAGTGGGTAAGTATAAGGACGACCCTGCTATGCTTGATCGTCTGAACCCCAACATTGACGACTCTCTACGAACGTCTGTAACCACTGTTGGCACTGATGACTCCAACAACGTATCGCGTGGTGGCTACAGTCGTAACAGTGAGCGGCCGGTTAATGACAGCGGTATTCTCAGTCTCATGGTACCAGAGCGTAAGCGTGATAAGATTAAGAAAAAGCTGCGCTTTGAATCCACGCGCCGAACAAGCGAGGATTATGAGCGTGAGGTGCAAGAAATTCTACGGCGCAGAGAGATGGAGCTGGAGAACAACAATCGCTGAAGGTTATGTACTATATAAAGTGTTTTATGTTTTTACTGATTTCGTTTATGCTTATTTTTCTTTTAAAGTTAACTGTTATTCATTTATTTGTTTTTGTTATTATTATCATTATTTTCAATTCTTTTTATTTTTTTTTTATTTTTTATTATAATCCGTTTTAAGTTTTCGTGTCGCCTGTCAAAGTTGGTTAGATGTCAACCTTCGCTAACACTGAAATTTATTTGCTTGGGTTTGTGGATCAAGAGGGAGAGAGAGAGCTGTTTAAGGAGAGGCTGATACACAAATTAAAAGACTATAAATTTCATAGGAGTTTTGCAGTTGAGATTATTGAGTTTTAAAGGGAAACTTCTGCATTTGCCATCACCAAGCCTGTCAGCCAGGCGTGTGACCATCCACATCGCGAACCACTAGATGCTTTGAATCCGCCAACTTTTCGTTTTTTTTTATTTTATTTATTTCTCTTTTACTTCTTCCTTCACCACCACCCCTCTCTTCCCCACCAACACCACCATTTTTTCAGCCTTACCCGCCCCCCGGAACCATCACGATGTCCGACGAAAAGAAAGGATCTGAATTGCCGCCTGCAAAGACCACGGGCCTTGGAATTGACCAGCTGCTCAAAATGCTTGCGCTGCAGATGCAGGCTGGCGGCGTACCTGACGATGAGGAAAAGCCCAAACCTATGGAGGATTACAAGTTTTGGAAAACGCAGCCCGTTCGCGCGTTTGATGAGACCGTTGACAAGGAGGGCCCCGTTGATCCCGAGAAGACTGTCGCAGATGTCGATCCCAACCCTGTCCCCCTGCACAGCTCGTTCGAGTGGTGCACTCTTGATCTCACCACCAAGGACAGCATCCAGGAGCTTTATGATCTTCTTTACCAAAACTATATCGAGGACACTGATGAGACGCTGCGCTTTCAATACACCCCGCAACTACTTGAGTGGGCCCTTAAACCACCCGGTTGGGTGGCCGACTGGCACATTGGTGTGCGTGTAAAAGCCACAGGCAAGCTTGTGGCATTTATTTCTGGTGTGCCACAGACCCTGCGCGTGCGGACCAATGCGCCCTTCCCCATTGTTGACATCAACTTTCTTGTTGTCCACAAAAAACTGCGGTCAAAACGACTGGCACCTGTCCTCATTAAAGAGGTCACGCGCCGCGTCAATCTTACGGGAGTATGGCAGGCGCTCTACACTGCTGGCAAGGTGCTGCCATCGCCGGTTGGCACGACGCGCTACTACCATCGCCCGCTCAACTGGGTCAAGCTTAGTGAAACAGGATTTTCGTCTACGCTTCCTGGCCAGACTCCCGCGCAGATGGTTGCACGCAATGCGCTGCCCAAGGAGCAGACCCTCGCAAGCATCCGGCCCATGGAAGAGAAGGACGTTGCAGAAGTTTTCCCATTGCTGACCAAGTATCTGGAGCGCTTTGACCTTGCCCCTGTATTCCAATCCGAGGAAGAAATTAGCCATTTCTTTGTTGGTGCCAAGGAGACCCTCTTTGAGGTTGAAGAGGCTCAAAAGCCCGTGTTTGCCTATGTTGTTGAAGATGAAAAATCTGGCAAAATTACTGATTTTTTCTCCTTTTTCCGACTTGATTCAACTGTTTTAAACAACCCCAAACACAACAGCATCAATGCGGCCTATGGCTACTACTATGCCACCGAGACGGCATTTGATACCACCACTGCCTCAGCCGAAGAGAAGCGCAAGAAGCTGGCAGCGCGCCTTAAGCTTTTACATCAAAACGCTCTCATCCTTGCCCACAACCTCGATTTTGATGTCTTTAATGCTGTTTCGGCACTAGACAACCCGCTTTTCCTTGAGGATCTCAAGTTTGGCGTTGGAACTGGTGCTCTTCACTACTATCTCTTTAATTACAAGGCGTTCCCCATTCATGGTGGGTTTGATAGCAAGACAGGACTTTCACTCCCCAAGGAAGGTGGCGGTATTGGTGTGCTTTTGTTGTAAGTTTTTGCTTCACCAGCGGCACAGTGGGATGATCCTGAAATTGTGTGTCAACAAGACTAGCTAATTTAGAGGAATAACCGGTAAATTTTTTTTATATATATAATTAAAAAATTAAAAAAAAAAAGAAGAAACTTTTTATTGTTTTTAGTACACATAAATATATATATAGAGAAAAGAGAGTGAGGGAGATAGAGATGGACATGAAACTGCTACTCCAAGTAATACTAGTCCTATTCCACAAGATGCGCATACTCTGGAATATCACGAATCTTTTGGTAAAGAAACTTTTCCAGCTTGTTTGCATTTTTGTAATAAGTGGTAGTCTCATTATTGTAGCTGCGACAGTTGTTAAAAATAAGCCGCGCATCATAGAGGAATTGCTCTACTGAGGTGTAGGCATCAGCTTCTAAGCGCTGTTCCATAGTAGAAAGGTCCATGGGCTCCTTAATCACCTCATAGTAATCCTGGACCTCATCGCGGTTGACAGGCTGCGCAAAGGGCCACGCTGAAGGGTGGTTTTGCATATCGCTGAGGAGCTGCTGCATGACCGCGAAATGCGATGAGCGCTTGGGCCGGCGCGCCAGCTCGTCCATCTCGGGGGTCCAGCCGGCCTCTTTGAGCCCCGGGATCTGCATCGGATCAATGCCCTTATCCTTGGCATTGGGGTCATCGTGGAGGGTGCGAAAGATTTGCAACCCTGGGTGGACAATATGTGATTTCGACATGGCCCGGATCTTGCGGACAATGGCGGCTTTTTGTAACAAGAGGATTTTGTTCGAGTCAAGATATCGCAAGCGTGGCAGCATGGTACACTGCATAATCGTGCCGCCCTCGTAGTCCTTAATGTAGCCCATCCAGACGGAGCGGTCCAACGTGATCTCCTTGGTAAAGCCTTGCTTTTTAAAGTAGCCGATGGCGTAGTTATCCGCATAGGTGAGGAAGTGCTTGATGCGCGAGGTCGCCTTGACGTAATCTTTAAGATGGTTCATCAAGTGCGCACCATAACCGCGCACCTGCTCCGTCGACGAAATGGCACAGAAGACAATTTCAGCAAATTCGCGTGATTCAAAGGGCCGAAACGTGATACCACCCACGACCGTTAACGGCTTGCGAATCACAGCAATTGAAACGTGCGACTTATCAAACACAAGTCGCGCAATATACTCGCGGGGCATTTTGGGCAATTGCTTTTGGAAAATGTTTTTTAGGCCCATGAGGATGATGAGGTGCTCCTTACTGTTGTCGTTGTTGACCACGCGGAACTCGATTGCGCCGGTCTTTTCCTCGAGCACGGCTGGCCGCTCTTTATAAGGGTACTCGACGCCATCAAAGACAAATTTAGTAATGGTAGTGGTCGAGTCACCGTCTTCCTCTTCCTCCTTCTTCTCCTCGTCATCGCCGTCATCACCTTCTTTTTTCTCGTCGTTGGCACCGTCTCCATCTTTGTTCTCGCTATTGTTATTGTCGTTGTCTTCGTCGTTGCTGTCGCCCTGCTCCTTCTTTTCTTCTTCCTCCTCTTCAATCTTAGGCTTTTTCATGGTACTTTTGCCATGCTTTGGTTCATCATTATCGGTCAGCTCGCTCGCTTTCCGCTTCAAATCTGCTCCTGCATCGCTGGCTACCTCTACTGTATGCCCGTTGCTTTCGGGTGATTCTGCCGCGTCGTGGTTATGACTATCTTTATCCGTACCTGTCGATTTTGATGATGCCATTTTCGTTTATTGTATTTTTTTTATTCTTTGTTTATGCTGGTATATGAATGACTTTTATCTGTCTTGCTGGATCCCTTTACTTTTATACTAATCGTCGCGTCGGAGAGCTCTTGCTTGGTTTTCTAGGTTGATTTGATTTGGTTTTATTTTTTCTTCGATCACTCCTCTACTCCTCCTTATGCGGTTAAAACAAATGTGCTTTTGCGTGGACTCTGCGTACAGAGTGTCTGCGTGTGTATTATTAGTTTTGTTGTTTGCTTGCCCAAGTGCCGCGGTGCTGGGTCTGGTCGTGTATATGTATAACTATATCGATGAGGTATGGGAGAGTGCAACAAGGTGTTGTTTATTATGCCTTTTGTTATTATTATTTTTTATTATTATTATTTTTATTTTAGTTATTCTGGTTTGAATAGAAACCCGGACCGAGCAGCGACAAAACTTGAACCCTGGGATAATTGATTTGCCTTTGCACTCTTTTTTATTTTTACTCAGAAATTTCAAAAAATTTCGATGGTTGGGTTAGGGTGGTATTGATGGCAAAACCGTAATTGTTAGTAATCATTACGTAACTTGACTTAACGTTTCAGACTGGGTGTTGTTAAGCTCAAAGGTCAAGTATTAAGATTCAACGTATTTCACTTAGCATAAGTGTTATTTATGAAGTTTTAAAGTGAAAGATGGAATCCACTCTCTCCAACCTCGGGGTCCAATACTGAAACACGAGAGTCGGGGTAATTAATAGAATTACTTTTTTTTTTTTAAAAAAAGATTTTTACTCTCAGGCACATAAGTCTCATATGAATACAATGAAGATCAAACGCAATGCCAAAATATTTAAACATTTCTATTCCCTCAAAGTTCACAAAGAATTTCAAGTCTCTTTTTTCCCACCTTAGTTCTAACCATAATGGTATGGCTTCATTATAGATTGACAATGATAATACAGAAAGACGTTAGACCAATAAAAGATAACAATATAAAAGATAAATAGCCTTATGTTATTGTGTGTGTTAACTTGGCTAGGCTTTTCCTTTTTCAAGCAATGCCAAACGCAGTAAAAAGCAAAGACTAAAAAAGAAGTATTATTAGAATTATTAGATTAGTACTAAAGAATATAAGCTTGAAACCGCCTAGCTAGGACCAGTTCCAAAAGCAATAATAAATGTGAAACAAAAGGATTAAATAGGATGTTTGAGGTACTAGTGGCAGCTGCTCAAATCCTTACTGTTTTAGTTCATCATGACATTATATCAACACTAACGTTACTGACTAGCTATAGAAATAATGAATGTGTTTCCTTTTTCTAAAAACAGAAGGGGGCTTGAAAACAATCATCACATAGATGAAATTATTTAGTAATGACTTTCAAAGATGATTGATGGTTCTTGAGACTTATAGTTTATTATCAGTAAATGATAATAAGAGAGTTAGTACAACTAAAACTCTTCTGTTTCTAGTTTTAACTTCTATTTTGCCTGTTAATTTCACTTTCTGACTTTCTATAGGGTCATAGTATTTGGTAACGCGCATTGCATAACAATTATTGTTCTTTTTACTGCCGTTTTGTCGTTTTGCTTTTTGATGGCACAGCCAATAATAGCACCTATTTCTTTTTATATCACTTGTGATTCAAAGCGCCTGTAATTGTTAATGAAGATGTATATTACTAACAAAAGATAACAAACGTTTTTATTACTATTTTTTATTGACACTATTTTATCAAACTCTTACATTCATCTGCAAATGGACTCAAACACCGCACTCTCTTCTCTGTCCCCGGTGCTGCGTTCTTGCGCCAGCTCGCCGTGGCAGGTTTAGTTGCAGCATGACTACCAAGTAACTCTTATTATAGTACCATAATAAGCGCTGAATGTACACATCTAGAGACCCTTGAGGCCCGCAACACTTTTATTCCTTTTTTTACCAGTGCGCGTCACTAAACCTCAAGTGTAGTAACCCGGGGCTCAGAAATGATAGTAAAAAAACCCATAAAAGAAAGGGAAAACAATAATTTAAAAGTATTAAGGAATGGAATATTAAACTCAATTAAATATAGATGATATCAATTTTTTTTCAAGAAAAAAAAACAAAAAAGCTTCTGCTACTTGATAAGAGCAATTCTCTTATTTTACCACTTCTTTGTGGACCTATTGTCATTATCTTTTTCGTCGCTAGGTGATAATATATCGGTCACAAGAATAGCAAAGTGCAGGGCACTCAATCTTTTAAGTTCTTTTGAACTTGCTTAATTTTTCAGCTCTGCTAGCCATCAAATAGCGGCGTACTCTTCTTTGTTTAATGTTGCTAATGCTTCTATTCATTAGTAGCGCTTCTGCTGCCATTAGTCTTTTGCTTTGGCCAAAAGTTGCTGCGATGGATGACGCAAGCACTAATGATGCACCCACGGATTTGGCGCCAGGAAGTAGATATAGAGGTTTCGCAACGTGGTTGAGTCTGTTGTATCCATGTCAACCGTAGCCTCTTTTTAATTTGCGTTTCAAAACTGCGGCACGTTCTCCTGGATGGTTGCTGGTCATATTCTTTGCAATAAGCGGTCCATTCCCCTAGCTGTGCTCCTCCTTTTTTTTTTTACCTGACTTCAGCCGGGTTGTCTTTTGATGCTCGCTTGGCCAAAATAGGGTTGCTTCACAAGGTTCAAACAGACCCAAAGACAAAAGTATTTTCTTGTCTGAAAATAAGCAAACGTACGTACTTCTAGTTAGAGTAATAGCAACAGTAAAAGTTGAACCAGTGCTAATTAGAGCAGTTGGGGGATACACACAAGTACAGAAAGCTGGGCTATGACAAACTTAGACACACAGTTTCAATAAGTCAATATCAACTGTTGACTGGTATCTAATTCTCTACATTCCATATTTTTGTAAGCAGTCTTTCAGATTTTGAACACTGGTTTCTCTAACAATCGACTATAGTAGAATGAACCTAGACAATTATTTATAGGGCCTATCTCTTGAAACCTAAGCTCAGTACTTCTGTAGGGCAGATTTCCACGTGCCATTGGCAGTCGATTCTCCAGGTTTACTGTTCACATTAATGGAATTCCCACTACTACTAGTGCTAGCCGCTACTATTTCGTATACAGTGACGGCAACACACACACTCGCACATCCAATGGCCAATGCTGAACTCAAACCACCGCCTTGATTGGCACTCCCTGTGTCTAGTATCTTCAGCCAAAATTTATGACAAGACTGTTACCGCAAAGGTCTCCCGTTGTTAACGTTTGGCATTCAAGCGGCATCCATACCAGTACAGATAATGCCCAGTATAAGTAATCAATTTAAACCAGTAGAATATATTACCAATGGTCAGGTATTTCTTATAGCAAAAATTTGTAAAAACGTTAGCTAAATTACATTTCAAAACAATACATTATCTACATACCCCAATCATACAAGACGTTTTTCAATATTAATCTGGTACTTATTATGGAGGGGGTTTCTAGCAACATTCGAGATACACAACCCCCTCTTTTGGAATGCGTTGATTCGTAACAGCAACTGTATCCACTTATATAGACTAACAAGGTCCGGTCAACTTTCTGCGCGGTACTTGTTGGCATCTGGCTAGAAATATATTGCAGAGATAATCTTAGAGATAGTAAGCGATATAAACCTCCTGTTTCTATTCCTATCTAACCTAGTTTTTGGAGGTGAACTACAGTTAAACGAGGGTTCAGTTAGGCTGAAAGGGGGGTGATTGCTGGCAGATTGTAAGGGTAGGATGTTTATCCATTATAACTTGAATTTGTAGCAGTGGTTAGTCTTATCATCAGCTAAAGGTAAAGTTGTGTGGAACCCGGAATTAAATTACAATTACTGAAGAGCTAGGGTTCGCGTCATTTATGTTGAAATCTTGGACAGAATGTTCAGTTACATCCTAAATTATAAACTATGGCTGATTCGGCATCACCTACGTCACCAGTAAACGTGGGTTCTGCTCCAAAATGTCCCTCCATTTGTCATGTATAATGGAAAATAAAAAGTGAGTACTAAACACTATCATGTTGCATGAAACCCGAGCATGTGTGCAAACTGCTAGATCCAAAATAAGATTATTTCCAAATATAAATTACAAAATGGTTAAAGGTTTTTTTTTGTTTTTTTTCTATTTTAACCAATGGTTTGAAATCTATTATATAGATGTTATATTTAGAATAAGCATCCGCTACTATAACACTCTTGTGAACGTTCAAATGAAAATTTGATGTTAAAATTAGAAAAAAAAAAAAATCACAATTTTTCTTGGACCTACAAGTCATGAGGGAAACCACAGATCCCCCGGCAGGTGGGTTTGAATTTTTTGGAGTGTACTATTGGAACTGTTTAACGGCTGGTTCGCAAAAAGTGTAACATATGGCGAGTTAAAAATAAATAATCATAAAATAAAATTAAGCCTAATGTTTGGACAGAAATACGATTTTCTATTATACCTGGCTGGTCTTAACTGTCTTTACAACAGATTTTCCGTGGCTGGAGAAAGGTAAAGCGCAAGTACCAAGTTGCCAACATTTCAAGTAAATCATGCCTCGTTGGACAGAAAAATGCTCCCCCTTGGTCTTTGTGTGGACAATAAGCTTAGTTACTACACTACAGAGACCTAGGGCAATGATTGGGTAAACCTTAAACTATCTCTTTTTATTTTTTAATTTTTTTGAAGAGCCTGTTTTGCTTGAGATAGGTTTTGTCCTTTTGATGAGTATAGTCAATCGATGATGGTCGTAAAGCCTTGAATCTCTTTTGTAGGATCCGTATTTAAAACCCACCGCATCAGGCTGGCGTGAGGCCGGCTGTAAATAGGAGAGTGATGAATGCTGCTACCACTGTAGGTATTGCACATCTTCGTGGAGATTGGCCCAATTGTAATGAGGTAGATTTAGCTCAATAATCGTACACGTGTAGTTCGATCAGACTAGCCTTTAAGACCCAAAATAAAAGGTCTATACCAAGGTGTTACATTTTTATGAGTATCAAACAACTACGGTACTCTAGTACCTCCAACCTATATGCAGACTTCTTTTTCGGAGATTGGATAGTTACGATGAACTAAAGATTCTTAGGGGGTCAAGCGACTCCTTAGATGCCAATATATTGATCCACTGATGATAATCCGGTATTATGAAGTGCAGAGTATAAATGGCTGGAACTACTAAAAAAATTATCAGGACAATCGATCAAAAAAAGACTAAAGAAAACCGATAGGCCGAGGCCCGCCATTTTCTCAAAATGATTAATTACTGGTGTTTTCTTGTTGGCAATCCAATATCCAATCATACCAATCATAGGAGATTGAAAAAAAAATTACATGATAGCAGCAGTGATTGGAAAATTTTCATAACCTATTAGTATGATCAAATCACGTGTTACTAGCACAGGAAAAGAAACTTTTAGCATGCTGGTAGCGGTGTTAGAGCAGTCTCCCGTTTTCGCTGCTTAATAAAGCGGCATCTTTCATATTGCTTGTTTCCATATCTGCAATAGGTACTGTTTTTCGACTTTGCTTGTTCTGTAGTTTTAGAAATTGACAATGTCTGATCAGGCTCGTCAAGATAAGAAGAACCAAAAAAAAATAGTAGAGCGCATTGCAGCAACGCAGCCGCAGGGTGAGGATTTATCAAAAAGCAACATTCTTGTCCATATTGGTCTACTGTTCAAGGGTAACGATGGGCGGTATTATAATCGGTTTTGGTACATTAAGAATTGCAGAAACAAGAGAAATTTTCCATACAATGTTTTGGCATTTGTATGAAATCCACGGCATGGTGATGTACCAAATATCCAGTGCGCTATGTACAAGCTTGGTAACCCCTTTGTGTGTATGTGAAATTAATCTTTTTTTGTTTTCTTAAATGAGCGGCATTGGCTGGGAACCTAATACAGTGAGCGCTCGTGTAGTATTAGAGCAGAGACCCGGACAATGGCAAATATACAATAGGGAAAAGGTGATGAATAAAGAACCTCTCATTGATTAACAGGGTGCCTTTACTGTTGCGTTATGGAGGGGGGACTTGACGATTTCAAAGATTTAAGCCCCGAGGAGCTATTGTGACATTTGTTTCGCAGTCTCATTCAATATGACTCGCAAGGGTTTTCACGAGATTAATTGGTGACCCTACATGTTGTAACTATTATCATTAGGCAGTTCTGCATACTTACAAACAAAAAAAACGATATATCTGTTACGATAAAAAATAAAAAAAAAACATGAGTAGATTCCATAGGGTCCTTCGTTTTGCACAACCCTCAGGAGATACTCCGTTTCTAAGAGGCACTTATACACTCTATCCATGTTTGCTAAAGGGTCCTGCCAATGCTTATATACGTTACAATTGTAGTAGAACCATATGATGGTAACGAGGATGATTATGCTGAACTGTTTGCCTAAAAACACCGGGTCAGCATAGTCAATGATGATAATGAGGTCATAATCAAGCTTTCGGCTGAATAAGGGTTAGGGACAATGAACCTATTTTTTGCCTCCACGTAGCCTGAAAAAATAAAAAAAACAAATTTCGTTAATTACACGAAATGCACCAGACGCAAAAATAAAAGAAAAAAAAAAAAAATTAAAAAATTAAATTTTTTTTTTTTTTTTTTTTTTTTTTTTTTTTTTTTTTTTTTTTTTTTTTTTTTTTCTTTCTTTTTTTTTTTTTT
>Ga0160505_100432_pt1 | contig 24396 bp, 16 predicted proteins | sample DIDeMG_FD_108225 | JGI IMG/M metagenome (GOLD analysis project Ga0160505, IMG submission 108225) | Enriched chicken feces microbial communities from UW Madison campus, WI, USA - DID2874_E49_Stillage MG | ecosystem: Host-associated > Birds > Digestive system > Large intestine > Fecal ... | reverse complement strand
TTTAACCGCAAAAAGAACAGTGCATTCCATGATTTAGCTGACATCTTATTATACTTTCAACATATCTATAATTCATCACAAGTATCCATTGCAGCTTCAACTCTGTCCATTCCTATACCTACCCTATCAAGACCACAGTCGAATGATTATTGGATTCAGGAAGTGACAATTAAAAATCACATTTAAGGAGGGTTCCACTCAGTTGAGGGCATTAGGACGGGTGACTGCGTAACCTTCTCTCTTGTGTTTCCATTTACTTGTCGTTTCAACTGCTCTCCTTGCAAGGTTTTGAAAGAGGTATGCTAGAGAACCCACCGCTCTGAACAAAGCAAGTATTGCGACAAGCCAAAGCACGAATACTAAGTAATAGTTTCTGGTGGTTTCTCCAGCATCGTAGACTTGTAACATGGTCATGATGAAAACAAGATTGCAAACAAGCCAGAGAAGCACAACTTTTGTTCTCACATCTTTAGCATAATCTTCACCGTCTACACTGACTGTTTTTTCTGTTTGACTTTTAACTTTCTTGTTCGATCTTTGTGCTCGAATATTGTAGAGCGTTTCGAGGTACACTTCATCGATATTATAGTCAAATACGACAGCTTCAAACTCGCCCTCGTCATTCTTCTCAATAATGTATTGATTTGATCTATCCTCTCTGGGGTTGTTGTCGCCCTTAGTTCCCCAGGACACATCATGGGTATTGCAGAAAGCGAAAATTTGAAGAGTGCAAGTGTATGATGGAATCATCAAGAAATATTGCACTGAACAGGTAATCATATGCCAGGGATCCAAATATAAAACTGACATCAATGTGTAGAGTCCATATGTTGACAAAATAGAAACCACAATGCTAACAAAGACATAATTCGATGAATGTCCAACTTGAAACAGCTTGATAGCATTGCAAACGAAGTAGATGCCCACAATTAGTGCATAGAGAGCACAAATAGTAAGTAATATGATCAAGCATTTAAAGATATTCTTAGAAGCCTGAGGTCGATTACCAATTGATGCAACGAAGAGTGAGGTCAAAATACAAATGCAAAGGTAGTTGAATATTGTGAATATCCAAAATCCACCTTTTCCTAAGCTTTGCTCGTTTATCAATGCTCCAGTCAAGAAATAGAATGTAAGGTAAAAGTTGCTCAATGAGAAAAACGAGAAAACAAGAGTGATGAATTGATAGGCAAATTCAACACAGAAGAAGAATTTCCTGACAACTGAATGATCTGTACTCCAGATTTGTTTGAAATGGCGCATGGAGTACAATGCAGCAAAGAATGCTCCATTGATCCATCTCCTTCTCTGTGATAGGAACTCCGGTATTGATTCGGGAACATCAGTCTCACCAGTTGCCAGCTTGACAAACTTAAGTACCCAATTCTCTCCTTTCTTCGCGACTAACTCCCAACATAATATTCTATCCTCTGCCAAGTACATGTTGGCTTCAAAAAAATTGGTCTTGCTGTTCTTTTTGTGATGTGAAGTCAACAAATCTTCTCCTTTGAAGTAGGATGCAAGAGGTCCAGTTCCATCTGCATGGTTTGTTAATGCAATATACCTATAAGCAGACAAAGCACCCGGCAAAACAGAAATATAGCCAAAAACGGACTCCAATGGTTTATCTAAAATGTTGGACATTTTGTACTCAAAATTCTGGGAAGCGACAAGGGGGTTTGTTAAATTTATCCAACCTTTCCCTTTCATTGCAGTGATCTCACCAGCAGCGCCAGCAACATTTGAATCTCTATCGAATGCTTTCCATAAATTGTATATCGAGTGATTATCTGGTTTTGTTCCCACATCTAACAAAATGACAACATTGGGATCTAAAACCGGACAGAATGCATTGAATAGCCATCTGTGCGAGTTGATCTTTTTCTGATTCCTTTCCTTCAAACAGAAGAGAACCTGAACAGGAGTCAAGCTTTTTTCGTCTCCTTTGAACTTCAAATTCTCGTCAATCGATATCTGTGTTGTATACTCGAAGAGATGAGCATTCACTTTCTTGTTGTTGACATACGGCCTGGTTAAGTTTTCTTGATAGCACCCAGTTGCAGTTAATAGTTGCAATACGCTCTCGTTAATCTTATTTCTTCCATCAGACACAATGACCACTTGGACTTTCTTCCATGAATCCTTACCCCAAACAGACGATTTCGATCTTGAACACAAGTGGGCGACATTCTTCATTATCCCATGCATTGTTCGAGCAAAAGATTGGGCGTCTTCGTTATACATGGTTACGCAGATTACCAATTCTGTCTCTCTGCCATACTTTGCAGCCCTCAAACTGAAACCCTCTTTCACAAAATCATCAGGCTCGGAAGTGCAAGCTGTGTAGGTCATGCTGGTGAACTCTCCGAAGGGAGAATTAGTTCTCGTCAACACCTTCTTCAATTCATCAGGAATGCGATTTTCCAAAACCAAGTTCCCCGTCTCTCCTCCCACTAGCCTCACTTTCCTCTTTGTCAATGTCTTTTCTCTATTCGGTACGTACCCTCGTTCGATATTCTTCATGACGTTTCTGTCAATAGAACTTGCAAAGTAGTCTCTATCAGGGTCCAGCTTAGAATAAGAGCTCGAAGTATAGGCCGTGTTAGCGTCGGAGAAGGACTCTTGGTCTTCGTATTCTTTCTGGTATTCATCGTAGGCGTATTCGCCATTGCTCAGACCAAGCGTCTGTTCATCTGAAGACTTAAATGAGCCATGGCTATTATTAATGTTTGCCTCTGCATAAGTCTGAGGGGAGAAAATGGGTTGGGGCGGTTCCAAAAGTCGCTCACTTGGATTGGACGTCTCAGATTTTGAGAACAAACTTCTCTGGGGAGATCCATCCAAGTCGTCCCGTTTTGCATTGATTACGATCTTATTTTCTCTCTGGCGCTTTGGGCTCTCTTGGCTGGTGAATGCTTTCCTCAAAGTATTCTGTCCCTGATAACTTAATGAAGGAGTTGGTGCTTGGTTCAACCCTGGCTGCAAAGTCCTCGCGTGGGTAGAGCTTCTAATGAAAATATTGGGAGATTGGCGAGTAGGCGAAACTCCTTGAACTGACATTGGCATCCCTGCAAAACTAGATTCATCGTCGTCCAGATGGTCCTCGGTATTATCTAATTGATAGTATCTTCTTGGGGAAGATCTATCACTGGTAAAAGCAGCGTTGGGTACAACAAGATCGTTTGGATCAATAAAAGGATCATCCTCTTCAAAGGGATTAGCCATGATGACTTCAAGTAATAAAGTATTAACTCAACACTATAGCGAATTCTAGGGCTATTTTAAATCAATGACTCCTTTGTTTATTGACATTCTGCCTAATTAGGATAGTTCGCAAGATATTGCAAGGAAATATCAATATGGCATCCCAGTGAATCGAAGAGCACGGACGTCTAGAGGCTTCAACTTTCTCATCTCCCTTTTTCCTGTTGTCACTGTTGTCCATCTCTTCTCCGTGGATCTAATTTTTGACGTATTAGTTTTGTTTTGATTTGAATGCTTAATATACCTATGTCTTCGCGCGTAAATGGAAGGAAGCGCAACCCAAGGAAGTTGTGGTGATATACTTTTGTAAATATGAAATGAAACGCAAGGTGATCATAAATTCATAGTACCGATCTCACAATACTGAATTAAAAGAAGAGGATTTGTGATGATCGAAAGTAATTTCGTTTATTTCGTTTGAGCTATTTGTAGTATTGCAGGATGTTTTCCAAAGAGACACAATAATGACACTGCAGTTAACATTTGAAGAAAGTCATCGGAAGAAACATGCTGAATTATGGAAGTTCATAACTTTGTCCTCTCCACTGTTTTCAAGTCCAAAAATCATTATCTTTGGAGCTAGTATCTCTCAATAATGTAACTACTTCCCCACAGTCTCTACCTCTTAAAGTTTCACTATAAACGTTGTTGCGTCGAAAAATGTGACAGAGCTGGCAATACTTTATCCTAAGTTCTTACATAGTTTACTGAAACAGGGGGATTGGAACACTCTCAATGCCCACCGAATTTTACATAATCCAAACGCTTATCGGATTGCACTACAACAAGCAAATAAATCTTGTTCAATTTAGGACCAGACTATGTACACAACTTAAGTACAAATGATCAAAATATTCCGGTGTGTTAGCAAGTATTGTTCACAGAAACTGCTTGTTCTTAATCTGAAATAAAGAAATAAAAATGCTAGGGAGGAATGGAAATTACACACTTTAAAAAATAAATTTGATTCGTGAAAAGGATTTGATGAATTGCCAATAAGTGCTCTTTCAGACTTCATTTCATTGTGCAGTATTTGGTGCAATATTCTGTTGAACTTCAAGTAGCAAGTTGTTCGTGGCCATGTCCTCATCGGAGCAACCGCAAAATCAGATTTATTTACATTCGAATGATTCATCACTGTCTACGATTCAGTTTCAGAATTTTCCAACGCAAGTCTCAAGCGTTGGATTCAATACCTTGAAAAAGCAGATCACGAGCTCCTCACTGAATCTGAGTGTAGCAACTTCGAATACTATCAAGCCTAATCCTATAAGCAAATTATTTAGCCGAAATCGATCTTCACTGACAATACATGAAGACTTGTCACTGATGCAAAGCTTTGATGATAAATCCAGGCTTTCAATTGACGATGACCAAAATAGTATGTCTCAAAAAGGATCTGGATTGTTCAGGATATCCAGGAAGCTGCGATCAAAGTTGAAGTTTAGCAACAAGGGGGTGACAAGACCAGACCTCACTATTCAAACTACCGGCCATCATTCCTTAAAGGTTCCAAAGAAGATCTTGAGTTCGGCAACGTCAGATGAATTTGGTAGCAAAAAGGCTTTATCTTCTCCGATTTCACGGGGTCTCTTTCATCGTCAACACAACCAGATCGATTCAGCACAATCTGGAAACGAGGAAGCCAAGCCTCGGCACCCCAAACACCACAGGACTGCAATGGATCTTTCATCTCAAAGCTCGAATTCCTTCATCTCAGATATTAAAGTTGCAGTACTCTACAATTTTACTGATCCAGATTATTCTGTCTCTGAATTTGAGGAAAACTCCGAAAGTTTGATGTTCCTGGATTTTCATAAAATATACATGACTTCTGCAGATCAGTACATCGCATCGTCAAAGTCACATAGAACTGAGAATGGAGTCAATGAAGAAATCTTGTCAAATGACGTTTTGCTCAGAAAATCAATTGACGGTCAGGAGTCTGAAGTTGAAGAATTGTTTGGTTCGTTGTTCGATTTGCTCAAACCATTGTTTCAACCCTCCAAACAAACAATACTTACAAACGGTCTTTCGAACCCGAACATGACCTTGACAATGGAGCAGGCCAAAAGATTTGTTGAAGAAAGAATAATCTGTTCTGCAAGGTCATTACTGACTTCTAAGTACACACTACGTCACAAAGGAGTACTGATTTCCGATGAAAAGTCCGAGAAGGGAAGCTCTGAAAACCTTTCGATCACCGAGAATCTTGAGGAGGACATTCAAGATTTAAGACGAAAGGAACTTGGTCAGCATTTATCATTCTACTTCGAGAAATATTGCCTGTTGTTGGCTGATGATACCAGGAATTTTGATAGCTGGGATTCTATGACAAGAAGTATGTCAAGTATGCGAAGCGAAAGTCAACATGCACCGAGACTCGAAGACCGAATATCAACAGAACACTCATATGAGTACGAATATTTACAAGAATGGAGACGAATCGAACTCATTTGGCAATACTTTAATTCAAAAGTAAGATTTTTCATCTTGAATGCATTCCAACAATTGCAAAAACACTTCGATGACGAGGAACGAGTTCAAGTCAATAACGGACAAAAGTCATGGAATGTACAGATTGAAAATGCACTTCTTTTAGCATTCAGAGACACCGTGGTCATTCCCCATTTGCTACGAAGAGAAACTGATCCCGGAAATGGATCTTTATCAGTCCATGAACCAATAGCTGCTGAGATCCACTTCTTTCGCAATAAGGGAGCATCCTTGGCTACCTCACTAAGAAAGTGCTTTGGGGCAATTCTTTCACATCTGCAAAGTGAATTGGCAGGCTCGGATGACCAGCCTTTCAAGGAGATGATGTTCGACGAATATGTTCAATGGTTTACCGAAATAACACGTTAAAGCTCACACCCATACACCACAAGAAAAATACCTGTAAACTAGAACTTGCATAACTACACAACATTCACCATAAAGTATCTGCAAACATTATAAGTACATCCGCAATATCTTGCAAAATGGTTTTGCCCAAATCGATGCACCAACGACTTTTGCCGTCGGAGGTTCAGTTCTTATCAGAGAACGAGCTCATAACAATTCTTCCAAGATACTCAATGAAACGATTAGATTTAATTGGCGTACGTTACAATTTCAGCGATGTTAGAACGGATGTTCAAGAGAAACTTATTTGTCTTGTTTCATCTGAACTTATATTTCCTCGGCTGCTCGACATTACTAATTCTCCAGTCAAAAGTTGCACCATTGAAAGCCATGAGGAGAATGGAAGTTCCCTTATGGGTGGCATTAATCTTGAAGGCACAAGATAAATGTAATATAATCCCCCCGGGCTGGCTTTCTTACAGTTATCTCAAAGAGAAATACGAGGAAGAGAAAAGGTTCACTGACCTGTTCTCTGATCTACCATGGAATTGGCTCGAAATATCAAACATTATTCTTGCCAAAGCATCTGATGATCTTACAGATTCTCATAGTCAACTAAGATCTTTGATTCAAGACTTAAGGGAAATGCGCCAATTGAAAGCTCGCCGGGGATTGCGTGAGTTGAATGAATCCAACATCCAGCTTCATGGCCTCTCATTAATGGAAATCAACGAAATTCGTCCATTTGTACTTGGTATAATGGGAAAGTTGCTTCAGCTACACCACAGCGTCAGACCGGAAGACGTTGCACCCGAAGATGATGATAACGAATCAGATTTGGAGTAGCACTTTGGTCACGTGATCAAATCATGAGAAGTGTGGATAATAGAATGAATCATCAGTTGAAGTTACAGTATGAGTAAGCTAAAGAATTTAGGTTCACAATTGGTTTCGAATTTCAAGTCGACAGATAATGCAACGAAAGCAAAAAGAGACCTCATCTTGTCTATTTTGAAGTCGACAACCACAAAAAGAGAGGCAAAAAACTATCTTCAGAAGTATCAGAACCAATTCTCAGATGGTGAATCTAATTTCCACAATTCCCTGAAAGACAGACATTTAACGAAGGCTGAAAATCAAAGAGACCTCTTTATTACTAGATTCTTGAGGAACCAGAATCCTTTTCTCAACATTTATGAAGATGACGAAACAAAACTTCAGAAAATTCCATTGCGAATTGCACTAGTGAATCTTTCACTCCTGGATGAAAGTCCAGAAACTTGGAAAGGGGTTTCCGAGACCTTTAAGCGACTCGTCACTCTAGGAATATCCCCAATTATTATTCTAGATCATGATCATTTGTCTCAAAAGGATTTCAAGACAAATGCTGCCTACATGATGAAACAAGGGTACAAATTACTGCTGCAATTATCTGTGACCTCTGACGAAGGGACAACAGTTGAGTCAACGATCCTCAGATCGTTATTTATTGACCAATGCCAGCAAATGAAATTATCGAGCCTAGAGCAATTACTAATCCCACTTTATCAAGGCATCATTCCTATTGTTCAACCATTGCAATATAATGTGACCGATGGGAGCCAAAATTTTGTGACATCGAATGAAGCACTCTGTACCGTTTGTTCTGAGTTACTTGAGCATCCAGAATTGTTAACAGTTGAGAAAGTAATTGTTATCGACAAGTTGGGTGGAATTCCATCGATTGAAAGGAATCAGACAAGTCATGTGTACATTAATCTATCTCAGGAGTACTCGGATATTGTTTCTGAACTCTTTATCGGGTTTTTAGATCCTACGACTAGAGACAAACACTTGGATAACTTCAAGACAATGAACAAGATTCTAACGCTAGCGAAGTTGAAATCTGCTACCAATGAAGCGACGGGAATTATTACGACACCTGAAATTATGTCCTTGAATGACGACGAGCTCAATCCTATTATTTACAATGTTTTGACAGATAGACCGATTATCTCGTCTTCTCTCCCTTCCACCCACTTGCGCACTCCCGAAGTTTCAACTTCGATAATAAAGAAGGGTTTCGAAGTAATCGTGATTGATGAGCATTCCGTTGAAGGTGAATTAACTTTTAAGAAATTAGTGACTTCTGGTCTTATTGATGAGAATAGAATCTTTGAATTGATGAATGATTCATTTGGAAGAAAGCTTGATGTTCATTCATATATTGAACGTATAAATGAAAATTTAGCTAGTATAATTATTGTTGGTGACTATGTTGGCGCTGCGATCATAACTTGGGAAAAGTTGACAAATGGGGAAAAGGTGGCCTACTTAGATAAATTCGCAGTCGCTTCAGAGTACCAGGGTTTGCCAAGTCTTGCAGATATAATCTTCAAACTCATTTATCGCTGCCATCAGTCAGAGCTACTTTGGAGATCTCGCAAAAACAACCCAGTCAATAAATGGTACTTCGATAGGTGCAGAGGATCCTTCAGTGCGGATGATTCCAATTGGAAGTTATTCTTCACGGGAGAAATATTCGATGGAAGAATGGGCTTAAAGATTGATGGCACGCAACTGAATCAAGTGGATATTAACGAGAAATTAAGGTTATATGCGGAGCTAGTGGAAAGAATAGAGCCGTCGTTTATCTGAGTTCATATCTATGCAGAATAACCCAACTTTTGTATCATGTGCCGATTGCATGAGCAAAATAGTCGATTAAACTCACTTCTCTTTTGAAAGAACAACAAGTCAACTTTATTTGATATGGAATTGCGCCAAAGATCAAATCATAATTCACAGGATGTTAGTGACAACCCAGAAGAGCAGAAACGATTGTATTACTTCCATGAACTAGACGAATGGCAGCAGGACAATCACTACATCTTATCGGGATATGTCAAAGAGACCTCAAGCTATCTTAATTGCTTAAAATCACTTACATATATACATAACGAAACGGGTAATATTTATTCACACTTTGTGCCGTCTGTGTTGGTGGCAGTATTTGTGGGAAACTTCGTCGGTTGGGAAATGGAGAAATACAATAATGATTTGAGGTACTGGGAAAAGCTAAACTTCACACAGTTTGGATTCGCGGCTACCTTTTGCCTCGCACTGTCTGCGCTGTTCCATTTGTTTAAGTGCCACTCACCTTCAGTTTGCAAATTTGGAAATCAATGTGATTACTTGGGGATCATAATAATGATCACCTGCTCTCTCATTTCAATCATGCTATTTGCATTCTACGACATTCCGAATTGGAGGAACTTCTTTGTTTCTCTTTTCTTAGCTCTAGGCGGAATTTGCACTATTGTTACTTTCAATAAGAAGTTCTCTACCCCACAGTACCGGCCGTTTAGATCGCTCATGTTCATTTTATTTGGATTGTCGGGCGTATTGCCTGTCTTAACCGCAGTGAGTATATTCGGAGTGGAGAGTGCGTCTGAGCGATCGAAGGCAGGCTGGTTGATCGCTGAAGGGTTCTTTTATATCTTCGGCGCCAGTCTTTATGCCATGAGAATTCCAGAAAGATTCAGTCACAAAGAATCAGATAATAGATTACTCGAGAATCCGGTAAGTGGAAAATTTGATTTATTTGGCCATTCGCACCAAATTTTTCATGTTATGGTTGTGATTGCAGCATTTTGTCATTGGAAAGCTCTTGTTGGATGTTTTGAATACTTGCACACACACACTCTCAAACCTTGAAATACTTAAATATGAACTTCATTAAAAAACAAAAACTAATAGTCTTACCATGTCACTCAATTTGGACACCCGGTCCTACTCTAGGAGAGCTGAGAGATGAATGGGCTTTAGCATCTTTTCAGCTTGATGGAAACGATCATTTATGTTTCAAAGAGCATGTTATTAAAAGTATACTGGAGTTGAAGCATGATAATCAAGCAGTATTGATAATTTCAGGTGGTCAAACAAAAGAGGATTCTGGTCCAATTCTGGAATCTCTTTCATATTTTCAACTTGGATCCGCATTGGCACCCCAGGACTGGGAATTTTATTCTGACAGTATATTTCTTGAGGAGTACGCAAGAGATTCGTTTGAAAATGTGCTATTTCTGATCTGCAGATTCTATGAAATATTTCAGTATTATCCCAGCGAAATTACTGTTGTGGGGTTTGAATTCAAGCGCCAAAGGTTCATTGAACAACACCTTCACCAAGCTCTCAAGTTCCCTCGTCATAGAATTCATTACGTTGGCAACAATCCGAATCCATCGTATAACAATAAAGAGGATCGATATCGTTATTTTAAGGACCTTGACGTAAGTGAGGCTCGCCATGCTCGTGAGCTATTCGAAAAGGACTGGTACGGCTGTCATGACCCACTCTTAACTAAAAAGACATCACGAAACCCTTTCCGAAGATCTCATGGCTACTCAATTAGTAATCCTTCGATTAGCTCATTCTTGACAGCAATTGCTAGCAATAACGAATTGGATAGCGAAGAAATTAGGAGGGCTTATGACCTTCCCTGGGCCATAGAGAATTAGTTGTGTTAACTGAACTTGATATATAATTTTGAATTTATGTAAAAATTAGACTCTTTCAAGCCTCAGTCTTGCCTCTTCTCTCTTGAACGGCTTTGGCCAATTTCCTTAACATAGTGACGGTTGTTTCCCAAGAGACACAGCTGTCGGTGATAGATACGCCGTACTTAAGAGACTCCTTTCCAACATCACCAGGTGGCATGCTCTGCTTACCCTCATTAATGTTTGACTCAATCATGACACCAATAATAGAAGATTCACCATTGGAAATTTGCTCGGCGACCGACTCCAAGACCACAGGTTGATTCTTGTAGTCTTTCTTAGAATTATCGTGAGAACAGTCAATCATCAACTTAATGCTTGGGTCAGTGCTCTTTGCAATACTCTCCTTTGCTTTTGCAACCGACTCTGGGTCGTAGTTAGTGAAATTTTTTCCTCCCCTCAAGATGATGAAACAATTTTCGTTTCCTTTGGTGGTCGTTATAGCTGCCAAGCCATTTTTCGTAACACCCATAAAGTGGTGACCCTTTGAAGAAGCCTGAACAGCATCCAAAGCAACACCAATATTACCATCGGTACCATTTTTAAATCCAATTGGAAATGACAAACCAGAAGCCAATTCACGATGTAATTGGGACTCGGTAGTTCTTGCACCGATAGCACCGAAACTCAAAAAATCAGAGAAGTATTGTGGGGAAATGGTGTCCAACATTTCTGAACCGATTGGCAATCCGATCTTTCCAGTCAAGTCGGCGTATAATTGTCTCGACACTCTCAACCCCTTGTTGATGTCGAAAGTATTATCGACATTTGGATCATTGATGAGACCCTTCCATCCAACTGTCGTTCTTGGCTTCTCCAAATACGCCCTCATAACAATAACCAAGTCATCCTCCAATTCTTCAGCCAAAGCCTTAAGGCGTCCAGCATAGTCTAGCGCAGCGGCAGGATCATGGATGGAGCATGGTCCAACAATCACAAGACACCGGTCATCCTTACCAGCGAGGATCTGGGAGGAGTCAATACGGCCCTTAATGACGGCGTCTAATGCCTTTTTAGATGCAACAATCTCATTTTGAAGCAAAGCGGGAGGAATCAATGGGTCGTATCCCAAGATTCTAGTGTCATCATATTCTTCCGGAATGGGAGTTTGACTCATATTTTCTTTGTATAATTTTTTTAAGGAATGAAGCCTTCAGCAATATGTGCCTAATATATTTCCAACCTAATAATGAGTCAGCGAAAAATTTTATGCGTGCTTTTATCAAAACATTCTAGCAGAATCTTCTTGTAAACTCGATACAGAATATAAACAAATCGATTTTTGTATAATAAACTGAAATCTTCTCGATCATTACATACATCTGATTACTGCAAAAACGAATTTTGCAACAAGATGTTGACTTATTTTAATTGTCGGATAAACGAAACTCCCGATACACGTGACAAAATTAGTCTTTCAAGTATTGCTCGAAATAGTCTTGTCATGTAGTCCGAAGTTTCCTTACTCTTTGAGCAAACGAGCCTGCATGTATTATTGATAGCAACCGTCCTGTTTGCCCTGTTCCACTGGTGTTCAAAGCGGCGTTGGAAAACTCCGTGAATAAACTTTGCACAACCACGAATGTAGTGCAGCACGACGTTTTATAAGTCCCAGATCACTTGTTCGTGTTCATTGGGTTGAATTTGACTAATAGGTTGGACGACTTTTATATGAAGTCCTTATGACTGAGAAAGATGCTACAAGCAAACAATAAACATCAATTTAACAAGAAAAAGAAAACAGGGAAAAAAAGCTATAATACTTGAGGGAACGCTCATCACATCATGACCAGTCGGGTATTGAACAAAATGACCGGTTGTGTCGTAGAACTACAATGTTCATTCGAGGCAAATCAATTGATTTTATAATATACCACTCCAATGGAAGGGTTTATGCCTTTTTAAAAAAGAAGGAAATCATGATGCTGCAATTGGAGAATTGAACATTTCGTGCCTTAGTTAGTATCCCCAGCAATTCGTATTTCTAGTGCTAGAGCTATTTGAAACAGGTCTTATCATCAGTGGCAGTACTTGCCATTTGGTCTCACCTTATGGGGAGGAAGCATACATGATTGTACTGCATTTTCGATAAAAAGCGAGCGTACTTTGTTCAGTTTCTCTTTTGGGTAGTAGCAGAACGCTGACGTCAACTCAAAAATAGAACGCGGAGGACGAATTCTTGTGATTAATCTTGAAATGATATAATTTATGATATTCCAACTTCACTCAACTGTGTTTCTGTGAGCTTGCAACTGTTGTTATAGTGGTTGGTCTCGTGGGGATCTAAGTGTTGTAGACAAACGAAATAGTGTACATCCAGGAGGCAATGTTTATTGAATACTGTATCTTATTCCAATAAGACTATCAACTTCCAGTGATTGTTTAGGGCGGGCGCCGATTACCGTCATGGGGATAATGATGCGAGAGATACAGAGAACGTTCTTAGGGTTCTTCATATTTGGACTTCTGAACAACATTTTATATGTCGTTATTCTTTCAGCAGCCATTGATCTTGTGGGGGCATCCACCCCGAAGGCAGTTGTTCTTCTTGCAGATATTCTTCCATCTTTGACAATCAAATTACTTGCACCGTTTTTCATACATTTCATCCCCTATCGATCAAGAATATGGTTCTTAGTGGGCTTGTCTTTCGCTGGTATGTTGATTATCAGTTTGACTTCGCAGGATGCAATTGCTAGCAAAGTTTTTGGAATCTCGTTGGCTTCCCTTTCGTCTGGAATGGGTGAGTTATCATTCCTACAACTAACACATTATTATGATGAGAAATGTGCGATTGGGGGATTTTCCTCGGGGTCAGGGGGAGCAGGCCTCCTCGGTAGTTTTTTGTTCATGGTATTGACGAACATAATCGGACTTCCAATTTGGGGGGCTTTATTGTCATTCGCAGTGGCACCGCTTGGAATTGTTTTTGCTTTTTTCTACTTACTACCTCAAGTTTCACCAGATTCGGCTTATCAAATGCTTCCAGATCTGGACAGTATTGACGAAATGAGAGTAGCTCCTGGAATGGCCGCCAATGAAGCTAATACCTCTATTAATTCAAATGCCCTAATGATCCACATAAAGACGACTTTGAAGAAGGTTTACCCTCTCTTTTGGCCTTACATGCTTCCACTTTGCACTGTGTATATTGGTGAGTACACCATCAACCAAGGAATTTCCCCCACACTTCTTTTTCCTTTGGACGAAGTTCCCTCTTGGCTCATACAGTCATATAGAGACATATATGTTGTGTACGGATTTCTTTATCAATTGGGAGTCTTCATTTCTAGATCGTCTGTTTCATTTGGCGTCCGATTTCGGCAACTTTATGTGCTAAGTCTATTGCAAACGATCAATGTCGGAATTACATTGATTCAATCGTTATATGACATTCCCTTTACGAAGATTTGGTTCCTTCTTTTATTGATCTTTTACGAAGGGCTACTTGGAGGCTTACTGTATGTGAATACCTTTATGTCAGTTAGTGAACAGGTAGCAAAAGATTGCCGAGAGTTCTCTATGGGCAGTGTCGGTATAAGTGATTCATTTGGAATAATGGTAGCTGGATTCATCAACTTGTGGTTGGAGACCAAACTTTGTGATAGCCAGGTTAGCCGTGGAAGGAGTTGGTGTCGTACAGGTATATCAGATTGATTTTCAAAAGCCTTCCCTTTTTGACAACTTGTAGATATTGACTACCAGTGGATATGAACTGATGATAAGATGAATGCAATATGATCATTGGTTAGCATTCTGTTATTTTTTTTTTTTCTTCGGTGAATGTGATTTCTATTTGCCCAACAAGCATTAAGCTTCATGTGATTTGAAAGTAAGGCTGCACGTCACCTTGTGATTGTACAATATTTCTTTTTGATTTCCTGTGCAAAGCATGAGATTGTAACAACTATGCATGTAAAACGGAGCTAAATGAGGTGGGTTTTCAATGCCCATCTGAGAATCACAAAAAAAATGCCTCGATTAGGTTAAACTCCAGAAGCGAGTTAGATGTGGGGTGCGGATTGTTGGGTGCAGAATATAGATATATTAATATCGCTTTCCTGTACTCCATGCGATAGTCCAAATTGTCAAGTTGAAATGAGCAAATCCATAGCGAATGCGGATTTCGATGTAAACATTCTCGAGGATGCGAATACGGAACCACTTGTTACGTTGACAATTCCATTGCCCACTGACAAAGATACCTATATTGACATCGAACCAAACGAAAAGGTGTCGACGAGTTTCAAGATATTAGGTAACTTCATTGAGTTCCTTTCGGGAGTGAAGTACAATGAAATTTACTCAGTTAATGAACACAGATATTCTGTTAATAAATTGACGAAGAGTTTCAACGATCATTCGAAGAAGTATATGAAAGAAAGATTAGAGAAGACAGACGAGCAATTGGATGAGATTGTCTACGATCTTGTGAATTCCGAATTGCGCATGAACCTCATCAAAGCTAAAGATTTCCCTAAGAGATACCAAGATGTGAAGGAGTTCATGGTCAAGTATTATACTGAGCAAAATGAGAAGAACCTCCCAGAATTTATGTCAATCTCTCTCCTTAGAGTCTGCTATGTGACTTGCATGAAAACGCTCTCGAAAATGTTTCCACAGGGTGTGTGGGTCAATAACAGACAATTGAGCGAGTTGTTCCAAGAATACTTGAAGAATCCAATGTCTATTATCTTGTTGCCTAATCATCAATCCCACCTTGACTACGTCATAATGCATTTAATCTTCATCAGATTTCTGTTCTCAATTCCAACTGTCATTGCGGGTGAGAATTTGAATGTTGCAGTTTTTGGACGCTTTTTGAAGGGGCTAGGAGCCATATTCATCAAGAGATCCTTTAACAATGAGTTATATACTGAAAGAAACTTGACCAACTATGCTGAGTTTGTCTTCCTTAACAAGTTACATTTCGAAGTCTTTATTGAGGGAACACGCTCTCGGGATGGAAAACTATTGTTGCCTAAGTATGGAATTTTGAAGACCTTGACATCTATATACTTGAAACAACGTTATCAGGAGGGAAATCTGAACTTTGATATGTTATTGCAACCAATCTCATTTACTTATGAAAGAGTCTATGAGGCTGAGGGTTACCTTGATGAATTGATTGGAAAAGACAAGAAGCAAGAGAGCTTTATGAACATTTTTACAAATGGAGCATCCAATCTTTTGTATGGCGTTGATAGACAAGACAAGAAATTGAAGCGTCTGAAGGATGGCTACATCGACAATTACGATCGTACTTTGCACGGGAAAATTTTCGTTAGACTCGCGGATAGGTTCACACTCTCATCATACATCGAAGATGAAAGTAACCGAATCAATGGCATCGACACAAGCACAATTTCTGATGAAGATGTTAATTTGAAAAAGTTGGGATTCAAAATTTTGCATGCAATCAACGGCGTTGCTTATCTTCCACAAAGTGCAGTGGTTGGCGTTACCATACAAACTTATTACTATCTCAATGGGGAGAGGGAGTTTCCGATTGAAAAATTGCTTCCTACGATGAATTTCTTGATTGACGTTTATTTGGAAGAGAATTTGAGTGATTCCAACAAACAAATCTTAACCAGCATCAAAGGATTATCAGATGCAGAGAAGGTTGACTTGATCAAAGATCAAGTCATACGATTTTTTAAGTTTAACAGGATTAACCCTGACACAAATCAGATAAAAATTGAGAATTCATTTGAACTCCTTTATTATAAGAATCTCACAATTCATTTGATAATCCACAAATGCTTAGCCTCTTTTATCGTGATGAGGACGAGTAATTTGAATCAAATCAACAAACTATACTACATTTTCACCGGATTTTTGAAAAACGAGTTTTTGTTCGATTACAACTACAACGCAGACAACAGCTTGTCCAACATTTTGAAGCACTTCAAAGACCTTGGTGTTATTAATGAGAATTATGAAATTGTGGATGTGCATTATCACCAAGTTCTCTCAACTATTATTCAACCTTTTATTGAGTCCTTCATGATTTGTGTCTCCAATTTAAATTTCACTGTTGGCAAATTTTATGAGAAGTCAAGTAATCGCATTACTGAGCAGCAGTTGATTAACGATTCGTTGATGCTGAAGGACTATCCTACAACGAAATCTTTGTTGAGGATAATTCAGAAGGATAACATGAAGAACTTCCAAAGAGAGAGCAAGGATTATCGCATTGAAACTTACAATAAGCAATACTTGCTCTCCTTCTTGTTCTATTTGAATAATTTAAAACTTATCAAAATCTTCAAGAACAAATCGAAGACAAAAGCATACGTTATAATCCAGAACTCCAAAGACTTGAAGTTTACGCTCCGCTTTATGGAGCGTTTGCTTATCCAAAGCGAGACGGACGATATTTCCATCAATTACATGATCGACATTGTCGATAAGATTCCTGATCGAGAGCTTGCCGATTCTAAGGCGAGATTATGAGACTGGAGATGTTCAACTCTATTTTACTTACTGTACCGTTATGCCTTGGTACATCATGAATAGATACAGATGTACAATCTTTCGCAACCTTACGTAACTCACGTGATCATATTTGAAACCCCTATCTCTACAAATACTTCTCATACGAAGTTTCGGGCACATTGAATACCCGAATGTAATTCTTGTTTCGTCATCAGCTGCGGCCATAAAAATATGACTTTATTCTTTTCTGAGTCAGGCCGACTATTAATCTTCGACCTCAACTACCCCTATTTGTTCTACCTGCACGAACATGTCAAATCTCGGCTGAGCAAGTCACCTTACTCACCGTGTTCTATGAAAATCTATTCTTGCAAAGTGATTGATTCACACTGATTTCCCACTTCTTGACATCATGCCCTCAAAACGTACTTTCACTGAGCGATCTGTTACGAATATTCAAGTTTAAATCCATGTAGAGCAACCCACTGGTCACTCATTAGGCAGCATAGCCGGCGCTCCTCCACATTATAGTGTATGCGAAATTTCTTTTTTTATTCCCTTTTTTCTTCCCTATTACCCACTCGGTCTTCGATTTCTTCATAAGTTAGCTGGTTTGCTCCTCGCTCTTCAACTTTTAATAATCTTGTTTACAACTAATTTTAGCACTTTCTCAGCGCAAACCTCGAGTGTTACACATCAAGTTAATCACGCATATTTCTTCTTGATCTTAGCAAGTCAAGAAAAACAACAAACCTCCTGAGCATTGGTACCGTCCCATTGAACCCATTCAGAATGAGGAAGGAATTGAAATACATATTATATGGCCACGCCGCTGTGATATTGTTTTTGTTCTATTTGAGTTTTGATCTCATTAGTCTCATTTTTGATGATTCATTCGCTGATGCCTTGCTTGACATCGAGTTGAATCCTGTCGATGGGAAACTAGATAAGAGTCCCATCATCCCAAAAATCATCCACCAGACTTACAAGACCGAAGAAATTCCTGAACCATGGCAACCTGGCCAGCAAGCTTGTGTCGACTTACATCCAGACTACCAATATATTCTCTGGACTGATGAAATGGCAAGGGATTTCATTGCCGAGGAGTATCCTTGGTTCTTGAAGACGTGGGATGCTTATCCCTATCCTATCCAAAGAGCTGATGCAATTCGTTACTTTGCTCTTGCTCACTATGGTGGAATTTACATTGATTTAGATGATGGTTGTATGAGGACTTTGGACCCACTTCTAACTGTTCCCGCCTTTGTTCGTGAGACAGCACCTACTGGAATTTCTAATGATGTGATGGGCTCTGTCCCAGGCCACCTCTTCTTCCTTAAGGTTATTGACAATTTGAAGAAGTATCAGCGCAACTGGTTGGTGCCATATATCACCATAATGTTCTCGACCGGTCCGTTGTTCTTATCTGTTATGTTGATTCAGTATAAGCGTAAAGGGGTTCCTGAGGCGGGAAAGGTTAGAATTCTTTTGCCTGACGACTACAAGACTCACGAAAATTCTTTTTTTTCTATTGCCCCTGGCTCTTCGTGGCACTTGGATGACGCCAAGTTAATCAAGTCGTTGGCAAACCACATCGGATTGGCTGTATTTGGAGGGTTTGTGATCGCTGGCCTTGTGTTCTTACTAGAGTGGTGGTTCTACCAGTGGTGTATTCGTACAAACTTTACAAAGTTTTTTGACCGTTTGGCCACCAAGTTGAGATTGAAGACTTATACCAAGAAGAGATCCAGAAAGGATTCGAACATTCCTGTCAATATCGATTTTGAGAAGGAAGAAGCAGTCTAGTTCTTTCTCTAATGGCACCTCACCCACAGTCATTCCTTTCAAATCATAGATCCCCTTTAACGAATGACTTTTACGAGTTTGAATGTTGATTGATATTAACTTTCTCTTCCACAATACGACTACAATGCATAATTTACGTTCATTTTCGTTTTGTAGTATATACATAGTTTTATTGCTCGACCTTTTGTTTTTCCTTCAACTCAACAGCCAGTGCATGGGGATGTGCCATATTCTTGAACATGGACAATCCGGCAGCCATCAACCCATTCAAATCGCTCAAATTAGATGGGAGAACAACAGTGTTCGTTTCCTTAGCAATCTTTCCGAACTCCTTGATGTACTCTTGTGCAACTTGAAGGTTGATGGCATCGGTTCCACCAGGAGTATTCTTGATGGAGTTAGCAATCTTCTCAATACTCAATGCAGTGGCCTCTGCCTTCAAAATCATAGACTGCTTTTCACCTTCAGCGATGTTGATCCTACTTTGTCTAGCACCCTCAGATTCCAAAATTTCGGCACGCTTTGATCTCTCGGCACTGACTTGTCGATGCATGGCGTCCAACACATTTTGTGGAGGATGAATGTCCCTGATTTCGTACCTCAAACACTCAACACCCCAATGCTCTCTAGCAGCCTCGTTGATGGTCTTGTTGATGTTAGCGTTTAGCATCAGTCTCTCTTTCAATACCGAATCCAAATTCAAGGAACCGATTTCTGATCTCATAGTAGTTTGGGCAAGTTGACTGATAGCAAATTTGAAATCTTCAACTCCATAAGAAGCCTTATAAGGGTCGTGAACCTTGACATATAAAATTCCATCCAATTCCAAGGAAACGTTATCAGCAGTAATAGCATTCTGAGAAGGAATTTCAATAGCATTCTCCTTCAAAGACTGAACGTATGTGATTTTATCGATTATCGGCAACAAAATAGCCATTCCAGGCTGTAAAATTTTATGGAATTTACCCATACGCTCAACAACATAGGCAGTTTGCTGGGGAACAAACTTTATAATAGTATTGGCTGGAAGACGCTCTTTCTGGAAGAAATTCAAAGCTGGAGAGACTGGACGCATGGAGTTTAACGAGCTGGTATATCCGCGAGCCAAGCTGGCTCCTCTTATAACGGCTCTGGTTGGTTTTGCAATCATCATTTGCGATGTGGAGTTCTTGCGGAGAGCTATTCAAATTGCCCCCAATCTCCAGTTGAAAGTCCATCGTGTACCAACCAATTACCAATGGTCTTCTAATTTGTACCATTATAAACAGAGACAAAGAAGGCAAAACGGGATAATGCCCAACTAAAAGCATCTTATCAGTATAATAAACTGATGGTATTCCCTCCTTCTTCTTTATTTTTCGCTCTCGTTACTATTGTCTTCAATAGACCCCCATAATTGTTTCCTTGGGCTGAATTGCTCGTCAAAATTTAGCTTCAGGTATTCATTAAAAACAAATAACTAAAGAATCTCCTTCATCATTCTCATTACTTTCATATTTTCATATTTTCTCATAGCAATAACTTACTTTACGGGTCATGAAACAATACATCCTATTAATGTCATCACGTGACCACGAGTTTGTCTTCACTGATGAGAGAGATGACTTTGTGGCAGCAGTCCAAAATGGCCAAAGAACATGAGATATCGACAAATGAAAGAATATTTCTTATTGAATCTTTGAAGCAGGGCCTTAGGTTTGATGGGCGCAAACTTGATCAAATGAGAACTCCGGAAATTACGCTTTCCAAGACTGAATATGGTTATGTGGAAGTGAAGCTCGGGAAGACAAAACTTGCAGTTAGAGTGAGTTGTGAAATCAGTAAACCTTTTACCGATAGGCCATTTGAAGGAATCTTCACTATTAATTCTGAAATCAGCCTGATGGCGTCACCATTTTTTGAAAGTGGAAAGAACTCGAACGAGGAAGTTCTTATTTCAAGATTGATCGAGAAAGCGGTGAGAAGATCAAATGCTTTGGATCTCGAGAGCTTGTGTATTGTAGCCGGAGAGAAAGTCTGGCATATCCGTGTTGATATTAACTTTTTGAATTATGATGGTGGATTGATTGATGCTTCATGCATTGGTGTGATGACTGCGCTTCAACACTTCAAGAAGCCAGATGTCTCCATCAAAGGAACGGAGATCATTATCCACAATACAGATGGGAGGCAGCCAGTACCGTTAAGCATTCTCCATGTTCCAATATGTGTAACATATTCTTTTTACAACCCCGGTGATAAGGAGGAAAACATTAAAGGGCTGTTGAACAAGGAAATTGCCATTATGGATGCTACTATGAAAGAAGAAATAACGAGAGATGGGTCATTGGTTATCACTATGAACAAAAATCGCGAACTCATCCAATTATCCAAGAATGGAGGGTTGCCTATCGACGGCACTATTCTTTTGGAGTTAGCAAAAAGCAGTTTCCAGGTTACAGAACATCTCACAGAACAAATCAAGAAGTTGCTAAAGGATGATGAAGAGGAGAGGTACAAAACTATGCATATGGAGTTGCTTGAAGTCGGGGCTTCTAGATAGATTCTTATATATTAAGTTTTCCCGAAAAAACTGTCTAAAGCGCCCTTACCAATAGGCACCTTTTTCACTGGCTTTCTTGTATTCTTCCCCTTCGTCGACTTGGTTTTTGCCTTTTTCGTTATCAGGACCACTGATTCCATGTTGTCTTCTATGGCTGCCAACACTCTCTTTTTGGATTCTATCTCCTTGAAATAGGAGTTCAAAGAGGAATAGTCAACGAGCATGTGCTCAAGATAATCGCATTTCACACTTTCTGATAGATATGAACCGAAGATCATGTCAATACAATGCCTTGTTGTTTGCAAATCAACAATCTCTGGAGCCGGGGTTTCACCTGAAACACATAATGTGGCCCTAATGTTTCCAGTAAGCACAAAATTCGGAGAATTCGTTAGTAAGTTCTTGAGAACTTCGACTTTTGTTGAAATGTATCGAAACGCTTTTTCGATCGACAACTTGAAAAACTCGTCTCCATTTTCTTGAATTGAAGTACAAATAAGCGTTAAACATTGCTTTATCTTCATAAACAAAGTATCATGACAAGGCGAAAGACGAAGATCATCTAGAATATCATCCAATGTTTGGTATCTTGTAGTGTAGTTATCTTTCTGAATATACATTGCATTGAGAACATAATACACGATGTTAAATGGAGTACAAGTAGTTAAGGTTGGATCTTTTAAAATCGCGCCTTGATTCGAATCCTTGCTCTCAAGAATAATAGATTTCACTGGCCCTCCTGATGGTAATCTTGGTTCTGGATGTGCATCATATTCACTGGATCCATGTACTTCTCGGAGTTCATATAATTGTTCCGATGTGGCTAAAAGCTTCTTCTGGGTATCACCCAAAGGCAAAGATATGATATCAAATGAGCTATGTTCCTTCGGGAGAAGGATCAATTTTACTCCAGCATCAAACTCCATGTCGTTGACTTTCAGTTTGACGCGTACAGTTCTGATTCTTTGCGCACTTGTCAAGTGCCACAAGTACGTCATACATGCACGACAGAGATGCGGAGCCTTAAGGAATAGCATCATTAGATACATTTCAATAAATAATTGTTGAGAGAAGGGTGTTTTTATTCTTTCTTTTTTAGCTCACATTCCAACCCAGCTCTGCATAAGGTCTCTCACTGCACCGATACTTGCCAAAATAATCATTATCGTTCCAAAAATGCTAAAACTCAACGAACTCATTGAGGCAGCTCGAGGGTCCACATTAAGCAAATGAGCTGTAGCAATTGCACCACAATTGATTCCCAAAGTCACACCTCTCGTAACAAAATCATTTGATGGAATCCTCAACAATTTGAAGAACAGATCACCAATAAGAACTCCACATATTCCACTTAAGATGGTACAAACTGCCATTAATGACACAGATCCACCAAGAGAACTGATCAATGGGGTTCCGAGGGCCAAAGTTACCAGTCTGCCAATGAAACCGATAGATCTTTCGGAACTTATTCCAATTTTGTAGCAAATTATCGGATAGCAAAAGAAGGTGAGGGCCATGGAAACGACAAGTGGAGGCATCAACACCCAAAAATTCTTGAGGAAATCTCTCCTGTGAGTAAACATGGGTAATGATAAAGAAACAATTGAAATGTCCATTAACGAAGAAAGGAAATCCCCACAACCTGGCCAAAGAGGTTCGGAGGTGAAGTGCTTGGAAAGTTCGGACTCAGGCACCACTTGCCCATTATCCCACAAAGTCTTGTTGCCGAACAAATTTAGGTAGGTTTTTCCCGTCTTATAATATCTCAAATCCTGCAAAAATCCACTTGGTTCTCCCTTATGGTAGATTAGGGAACCAATAAAACACACAAAAAGAATCTCTGCTGTCAGAACTAAAATTGGATGTGCAAATTTTCTTAGCCGTGGCCATTTCATAGGAAGAAGCAACGCAATATAGTATGAAATAACAGTCAATCCTAGGTGATATGGTAACATCACATGGATAGATTTGATGTAGTAGAATGGAAGCGACACGAAGAAAAGTATCAAATACAAAAACCAGTCAATGTAGTTTGTAACGAAGATGGCTGACCTTTGTGCAAGAAGTGACAAATGATCAAAATCGGTAGCCTCCAAAGCTGCCTCTTCTTGATTCGACGATCCAATCGATGTCTGCTCTTGTAAAGACGTACACTTCTGCCTTTGGGAACCAGACCCTAAGTGTGGAGTTGTATTCACCCGTTGGACTTCAGGCGAAGTGGGGTCATCAAATGGATTTGAGATAACTGAGAATGTCCTAGGCTTATGAGCCGGTTCTGTTCTGATCGGTCGTAAGTTTGACATATCAATGGTGGTAATATCATGGGTTGTGGCAACAAATGGCCTATTCAAGTTGAAAAGTTCAATCTCTTCGTCGTTTTCCTCCGGGTCCAGCTTATCACTTTGCTTGTCCAGATCGAAGGAGTAGACACCAAGTGCATGCAAAACCATCTTGAAGAACATGATCATATATACGTCCAACACCATCAAAACAACACCACCAACAACAAAAACGGCAGCAATCTTCAAACACTCTATGAATGTAATATGTTCACTCAATGGTAAAATAATGAAAGAAGGTATGAAGAATACATTTATCCACTTGAGGGTAAAATTCATCAGAGGTTTGATTATCATCAAGTAATGTTCCAATATCCATTGTGATGCATCGGCGACATTACTTTTCCAACTCCGTTCAGCCCTACTTGTACTTCCGATCGATGAAATAGAACTGAGAATGCAAAGTAATATCAAATTGATTAACATCCCTAGAACGGATGCTGGAAACTTAACTTTCAAAACATCTGAGAGTAGCACGTTGAATCCGTACAAGATCGTGAAAAGGACTAAGATTCCCAACGGAATTATGAAGAAGGAATTGAAGATGTGACGCTGTGAGTACCAAATACCGTATCCCACACCTCTCAATATGTCATGGAAGGCTGCCATCTGTTGAAGTATT
>Ga0160505_100431_pt1 | contig 24459 bp, 14 predicted proteins | sample DIDeMG_FD_108225 | JGI IMG/M metagenome (GOLD analysis project Ga0160505, IMG submission 108225) | Enriched chicken feces microbial communities from UW Madison campus, WI, USA - DID2874_E49_Stillage MG | ecosystem: Host-associated > Birds > Digestive system > Large intestine > Fecal ... | reverse complement strand
TGCTGCCAAGTGGTTGAGAGCTGTACATGGGTGCGAAATAGGATGGAAATCCATAATAATGTTACTATTGTCAAGCTTTATGGTTTATGTTCTATTCAGATGTATGTCAACAAAAATATAAAAAAAATTATTTATTTTTTTTTTTTTTTTTTTTTTTTTTTTTTTTTTTCCTTTTTAATCCTTTTTTTTTTTTTTTTTGTCTATGACAATCAATCCTCCTTTCTCGTCTATAGGAGACTAGTTTCGCTCCTCAACCTTGGTGTGCACCTAATCAGTTAAATAGCCATTCTTGACATTCGAACTAACTGAATACTCACCATGGAATCCGACGACGAATTCGTTGACCAGGTGGACTCCGATCCAGAACTGCGGGATATGTCGCTCTCGCCGGAACCCCAGGGCATGGCCAAGAGAACCCGATCGAGAGCAACTAATACGGACTTGAAAAACTCATCTGGTGGCTATGCATGGGAAGACGAGTACCAGCGTACATGGGACGTGGTAAAAGATGACTCGGAGGGCCAAAGATCGATAGAGCTGCTAGTTCAGCAGATGATTGAGGCTAGAAAGAAGAAGATAATGAAAAATCCAACTACTCCATTTCAAAGAGGAATCATTCGTACACTTGTGGTGATAATCGATGGATCTCTGATAATGCTGGAGAAGGATTTGCGTCCAACCCGTTTCGGTGCCATGCTCACATACCTACAAGATTTCATTGTAGAGTTTTTCGACCAGAATCCCATCTCGCAGTTAGGTATTGTCATGATGAGAAACGGAGTGGCTCATTTGGTAAGCGAGGTAAGTGGACTGCCGCAACACCATATTGACAAGTTGAGGGCATTAAAGAGCCGTCAGCATAACAGGTATGAACCAAAGGGCGATCCTTCACTCCAGAATGCTCTCGAATTAGCTCGTTCTCTACTTATGGCTAATTTTGGCGGCCCAGCCGCAGCATCAGCAAAGAATTCGAAGGAGATCTTAATTATTTTTGGAGCCCTTTTTACGTCTGACCCAGGTGATATTCACAGAACTATTGACTCCTTGGTTAAAGATAAGATAAAGGTCAAAGTCATCGGTCTTTCGGCACAAGTGGCTATTTGCCAGGAAATTGTTAACAAAACAAACTTTCTGGGTTCAGCAAGCCACAAGACAATTGTCGATAGTACAGCATCACAATACTACGGAGTAATCATGAATGACGCTCATTTCAAGGAGCTCTTGATGGACTGCGTCGAACCTCTTGCCGTTACAAAGGGATCCGCAGAAGCACAACAAGAACTTACTAAGGGGGTGCCACTAATTCGGATGGGTTTCCCACTGAAATTTTCTCCGAACGTGGCAACTTCTAATGCCCTTGTATCAGCGAACTTCCCTCATTTATGCGCTTGCCATCCAACCCAGTCTTCCGAGGAAGCGAAGGAAACAGTTGTTGTCCAAAATGGCCAGGGAAGCAACCTGAACGTGACAACATCTAACGTAGTGGGATATATCTGCCCACAATGCCGCAATAGAGTTTGTCATCTTCCTACAATCTGCCCGGTATGTGGGTTGATGTTGATCTTGTCGACGCACTTGGCCCGTTCTTACCATCATTTGGTTCCTTTAAACGATTTTGAAGATGTTCCCGTAGCAGCTTCATACAACAGCACATACTGTTACGGATGTCTCCTTCGATTTCCAGATGGTACCGAAAACTCTGAGGATGCTCTAACAAGTTCTAGATACCGATGTTCTAGATGTTCAAGTGACTTCTGCATTGATTGCGATGTATTCGTACACGAAGTGCTTCACAATTGTCCTGGTTGCGAGAACATGAGCTGACTCAGAAGGAAAAGAATATTGCATCAACTACAACATAATACACGAGAGACCAAAATTCCAAATCATCAATGATTAAGCTTAAGTACTATACACAAGGAAGGCCTATTTGCTTCCCCAAGAGGAGTTGCCTCCACTCTTACCCCATCCAGAGTTCTTACCTGAATTGGAATTTCCCCACGCAGAGGTGTTGCCTGAATTGTTCTGTCCCCAAGCAGAAGAACCACCATTGTTGTTTCCCCAGGCAGAATTACCTGACTGGCCCCAAGCAGATTCTCTTCCACCTTTACCACCACTTGAGCCGGACTTACCACCCCACGTTGATGAATTCCCCCCCGACTTGCTTCCCCAAGCAGAATTGCCTCCGTTGTTTCCTGAACCCCAAGCAGAATTGCCTCCGTTATTTCCAGAGCCCCAGGCAGAATTGCTTCCATTATTTCCGGAGCCCCATGCTGAAGCGCCACCAGCACCACCACCGGAGCCCCAGGCCGAGGCACCACCAGAGGCATTTCCTCCCCAGGTAGAAGCATTACCAGAAGAGCCCCAAGCAGAAGCTCCTCCTCCAGTTGATCCCCAGGCAGAAGCGCCCCCACTTGAGCCCCACGCAGAAGCACCACCGGCATTGATGGCTGGGGTTTTTCCGCCCCACGTTGAAGCACCACCCGTGGAATTAACGGCAGGAGTTGCACCACCCCAGGCCGATCTTGCTCCTGAAGAGAAGGCGGGCCCAGAAGACGAGCCTTGGGGGTGACGTGGACCGTCCGATGCCCCAATGAACCTCAAATAAGGAATTGACTCTCCTCTAATCATCACACTTAACTTCGTCTTATTCACCTTAATCTTCTTGGATTTGGTATGCAACTCAATTCTGGCGTCAACATCGTCGGTTTCAACAACTTTGCCCATAAGACCCTTGTAATTACCATTGTTAACGACAACATCCTTGTAAAGCAATTTATCACGACCCCCGGCACGTACTTTCACGCCCGGAGTCGCAACTGGAGCGAGCTTCAAGTTGGGATTCATTCGGCTCAAGTCTGGTCCTAAGGTTTTGGAAACCATCGAGTTCTTTGTAGAGACAGTACTAACATTCAACGCATTGGTCACAAATATTCCCAAGTTCTCTTGAAGTTCATGCGACTCCACAAATAATGTGCTCTTGTAAATATGCAAAATCACACCTTCTTTCCTTTTATCACCACCATTTTCTTTCACAGTATCACCAACGTTTATGCTAAGACCATTTCTGTCAGTGGCAACTTGTTCTCTGCGTGTCAAGGCGAGCTTGGAGGCGATTCCTGTTGGCTTAACCGAAACCAATCTGCCGTCCGAAGTCAACACACCATAAAGACCCTTTTCGGCTTTGACGATAGTACCAACAGTGGAGGCATTGAGCTGAACCAAATTCTTAATCTCATACTTACTGTTGACAATATCAGCACTTGAGGAGGTATCAGTTGCTTTGATAAGGTAGTTTGCGAAAACACGTACATCCTCCTTGGTCTGGTCGCTCAATAACACAACGGAATCACCGTCAATCTTAATGACCAAACCAGTTTGGTCAGCATGCTTGCCTTCAATTACCTTGACATGATCACCTGGAGTGAATACCTTACGCAAATCATTTGCTGGAACAGTCAACTCCTGATTGACAAATTTGAGATCTCCACTATCTGTGACGATCATCGTCACTTCGTTCAAAGACACACTTAAAACCTTACCAACTGTCTTGGCCTGTTCTCCACGACGGACCTCAACATTATCACCTGGCTGGAATGAGCTGACTTGGCCAGTTCCTTGGTTCTTACTGTTTTTCAAGGAGGCTGCTACTGCGGCAAGATCCAAGCCATCTTCTTCAGCATTACCGGTTTGGAAGCGATCCAATTCTTCCAAGGTGGGGTGGACATCTTTGGTTTGGATGAACTGCAACTTAAAATCTTTAAAAAGGAAGCCTTCCATGTATTCATCTCCACGATAAATGTAACTTCTGGGTCCTCTTCCAGGTTGTAAGAAATCACCATCATACATTCTGGCTTCCTGCTCGTTGAACAAACGTGGAATGGGTCTGACCTTCAGCTTGACTCTCTTTCCATCGGCAGATATATCATCATTCTTTCCGTAATCCAAACGTGGCACTAACTTACAGCGCACCTCAAGACCATTTTCGGACAAGTTGTCCACGATGGCCAAATCACCTTTGTATTTACCACGAGTGATTCTGATGTAAATACCAGGAACAATCTCCACATCAGACGACTTGACCTGCTTGAGCAAATCAGGATATTCGCTCACAGGAACGATGATTCTTTGTTTCGCATAAACGTTAACCATACCAGTCAAAGCACGTTCAATGGCCTCAGGCTTCTTAGCTTCAATGTAAATGTAACCTTTGAACGAGTCCCTCTGGAAAACGGACAAAATATCAAGAGGACGAGCCAGACGAGCCAAAGTACGCTTCTTCTCATAAAGTTTGCGCACCAAGTCTTTCTCTCTTCCAGGAGAACAACGAATAGCGAAAATGGCAGGATCGTTAATCGAAGGCATCAACAACTTTTGGGATACCGTTCCACTCGCAGTGGTATCACCACGGTAAACAGTATGAGTCTTTCTATAACGTTGCTTCAAAGTTTCTGCCAATTCTTCTGCGTCTTGATCTTCAGCCTGTTGACGACGCTGATCGTATTGTCTGTGGAGCCTGTCATCATTGGCATCAGGAACTTCTCCCTTGTCGACATGCTCATCGGAGATGAATTGCTCGCGCAAAAGTTCAGCTTCTTCATCGTCTTCATCAAGTTCGTCTTCCTCCTCATCGTCAACCTCGGCTTCGATATCAAGGAATTGGTTGGCTCTTCTCCGCTTAGCCTTTCTAGACAGGCTGACGTCATCATCATCTTCATCGTCGTCTTCATCTTCTTCATCTTCATCAACATCGTTTCCTTCTTCGCCTTGTTCGTTGACTCCTTGAGACTGATCAGCGTCGGAATTATCATCGTCATCAAATTTCACCGAATCTTCCTTGGTTGGAAGAGATGGTGCAGAGGGAGGTACAGACGTCTCCAGCTCGGAGTCCGACTCATCTCTGACACGTTTAACACCCAAGCTAGTGTCCTCTTGCTTTAAATTCTGCGGGACGTCAGACATTTAGGTGGCAGACTACTTGGGTATTGTTGAATTAAATTTATCCACTATGTGTGCGTGGTAGTGCGCACACCGTTGTATCAAGTCAGCTAAAAATTTACTTCCCCGTTTCTTGCCCCTCGCAATCAAAAAATGAATCCCGACACCGTCGTATTACTAGTCGAAGCCATGCGCGCCCTCAACATTAGATTCAACTTTCAGTTTGCCTTTAGCATTCAGAACTTTCTAGTTACATTTAATGGCCAGGCAGAGTACACGGACCAAATGGAATGAGTTTGCTGTGCGAACTCATCTAAAGATCGTTTTCATATATCTCTTTCTCACCTTTTCTCTTTTTTTTTTTCTTTTTATTTCGATTTCCTTTTCTGCTATTCTCTAACTTCCCCGATCTCCTCATTTGATTCGTCAACTCGTTGTGTTGAACTATTCGCTATGCCATTTGGAACAGTTAAGCTACAGCATAACTGATTAATGATATATAAGCCATCCCGTTTCCCAGGACTTAGTACCTACGTGAAATCCATCGCAAGCACAATAAAAAAAGATAAGAAAAGAAAGACAATGCACCCTTTAACTTTGATGTATGCCTTGATTCTCCCTGGTGTGTCTGCCGATTTTGTTCCACCTTTCGGAAATGACAATGTTCAGCAGATTAAATGCAACAGAGGAATCCAACGGCACCTACTTGAAAATACTACCGCAGTATATTTCTGTAAAGACAATATGCATATGATTTTCCATTCTACGAGCTTGAATACACTCGGCCCAAACCGCCACAACCCGTTTGCCAGCAACGAGGATGAAAACGACATGAGTAAGAAATGGTTGGAGGTGGAGACCAACAAGTTTTCGGTCCAATCTGATGGTGGTATTCCGTTTACAAGTTGCCTTTCACTTGAAAACGGAGGCAACGGTGCAATTTCTGCAACGTTTGGAGATACTTTAGGGACAGCCGCTAGCCTTGATCTTGATTTTGCTTTGGTAAACGCCGGCCTCGCATCATTGCACTGGGGATTAGTTGGAAGTGTTGGTGGTACTTTTGCAACCTCTGCGGAATATGCTTGTGGTGGTAAAGCAGGACAGACTGTCCAATTGACTGTGGTGCCTGCCTACTACAGATTTAGAGAAGCTAAATTTCGGTATCTTCAGATGGGGAACAGTAAGACGAAGCCTGTCATATATAACGATTGGGAGTATATTCCCGAAACCCAAGTGTTGGCATCGAGCCCAATGATGAAATGCGTCACCAGTCCAGAGTTATTGAGATGTGACAGCAGTGTTGTCATGCCAAGAAATACGAAATAGGTTGCAACCAAATCAACTCTTAGCAAGATGTCATGAAAATTTTAGAGTTAAAAATTTACTCAAATATGTGAAATAATTGACTTAATAAGTTTCTTGTCTGATTAGCCATCTGACTATTGTGCGGTGCACGGGTCCTAAAAATTAATGGGAAAATGCCGGGAGAAGTCATCGCCATTTAGTCACAAAATGTCTAACGAAGTTGCCGAGATCGCTAGGGAATTGAAAACTTGTTTGAAGCAATTTCCAAACTTCCCACAGGAGGGTATCCTTTTTGAGGATTTCTTGCCAATCTTCGCCAACCCTGATTCTTTTAGGAAGTTGGTGAAAGCATTCCAGTTGCACTTGGAAGACAAGAAGGTCGACTACATTGTTGGCTTGGAAAGCAGAGGATTCTTGTTTGGCCCTGCCTTGGCTTTAGCTTTGAATGCTGGTTTCATCCCAGTTAGAAAGCCCGGTAAGTTGCCAGGTCCAACCTTGAGCGCAGAGTTCCAAAAGGAGTACGGAAGCGACAAGTTTGAGATCCAACAGGATGTCATCCCCAAGGATGCTAGTATTGTTATTGTTGACGACATCTTGGCTACCGGAGGAAGTGCAAGTGCTGCTGGTGAGTTGGTATCCAAAGCTGGTGCCAAGGTAATTGAGTATTTGTTCGTCATGGAGTTGGATTTCTTGAAGGGTAGAGACAAGTTGGATGCTCCTACGTTCACCTTGTTGTCTGGACAGATCGAGAAGTTGAAGAATTAGAGTGTCTAAATAGAGGATAAGATTATGGACTTTTAATGAATAAATTTACCGTACAATCAGAATAACCGGAGAATTCTCTATGTATTAATTCTTGAAAATAAGGAACGCAAGGTCGTCGATGTAGAAGTATGCAAAATATCCCTGTTCGTGGGTCACGTAAGAACCAAAAGATTTGCCCACAATTACATGCCACGATGCTCCGTATAATAAATCCAATTCTTTCTTCAAGTACGTGGCAATGTCCTTCTCCACCTTGTATGTGACAGTAGCATCAACTGCTAGTTCAAGAACCTTTGTTTGAATCTCTTCCAGCAAGTCGGAAGCTTTCAAAATAGCTTCAGGCGGTTAGTATGATATTTGTGATTGAAATGGGAAGTTACATACGTGTCGACTCCAGTGGTTTGAAGGTATTTGCGCTTACAGTCGCCATTAGTGATAACTCTTGTAGATATTAGTTCAACAGGGAAGTTGGCGCACTAACTACAGGAGGCACCGAAAATGCCAGAAGTTGCAAAGTACAAATACCAAAGACTCGTCGGCGAAGAGTAAAAATGGCGTAGGATCTGACAGCTACTGAGATAAGAGTTTACTATTTGAAAAAGTAATTTGCTTGAATTTATTCGCAAACCTGATCAGGAAGCGATCAAGGAATAGCCGAGGCTTCCGTTCCTAGAGCAAAACAATACTTACACCAATCGTCTTGACGAGATTCTGACTTGTTAGCAAAGTGGATAAAATTAAGAATTAGGATCATGAACCTTAAGTGGGGTAGTAAGTTGCATTAAATCACTATACATCACTATCATTCTCACCCTGATTCCTACGAAGAAGTCAATTCCGGAAACCCAAAAATTCACCTGGCAATTATATGACATTTTCTGTGACAGACAGGCATAAAGTTTGCCAATACCCCACCAAACAAGATTCTATCTGTGGGTTGCTCACAATGCAGTCAATTTGTAAGCATATGCCTTTTAAGCTCCCAAACTTCTCACTACTATTGCCTCTTTCCACCCCGCATTTTCACTATGAGCAAATATGGATTCCTGAAGATTGCAAGAGACATCTCTGCAGCATTGCCCAAACCAAAACCTCCGACAGCCCAAAAGATTGAGTTGCCTCAAGGGGAAACAGAGAGAAAGATTTTGGAATTTGCCAAATCTGAATTGAACGAAAAAACCTTAAACCATTCACTTCGAGTTTATTCATACTCAGTTGCAATCATCAAGGACCAATTTCCAGAGTGGGACCTCGATCTTGGAGTTTTATTCACTACCAGTTTGCTTCATGATATTGGTACAACAGAAAGGAACATGAGGGCCACCAAAATGTCCTTTGAATTCTATGGTGGCTTGATTGCTCGCGAATGGGTATTGGAACATACCGAAGATAGTGAGTATGCTGATGCCGTTTCTGAAGCGGTCATTAGACACCAGGACTTGGGAACAACAGGCTACATTACAACATTGGGCTTGATTATACAGATTTCTACTATTCTTGATAATGTGGGTAAGAACACCCAGTTTATCCACGAGGATACTCTTGACTACTTGAATCGCAAGTATCCAAGAGATGGTTGGAAGTCATGCTTTGCGAAAGTAATCGATACCGAGAATTCTGAGAAACCTTGGGGTCACACGTCTGCTTTAGGTGTTGACGACTTTAAGAAGGGTGTGTTGGATAATAATTTCAAGTACACCAAATTGTGAGTAGGTGATGGGTGACTACATAGTACCCAAATAAACAACCGTTTAATAAAGAACTAAAAAATATCAAAACATCCAACATACAAAATGCTCACAATTATGAATAATAGAATGCTTTCCTTTCTTTTTGGATTTGCTTTGTCTGGCCGAATTAAACTGAATGTAGAGCATCGTGCTTGGTCATACCGCACTTGATCCTCTCAAGCGCTCAAGACTTCGATCGCACAAGAATTGGACCAAAATTCCACTTTCCGTAACCATTATTTAGAAAAAACTACTTAAAGCTCCAACATGGTCATTCGACTCTCAACTTTGTCTGGCCACATACAATCCCCAGTCCACTTTCTCTTCTTCCACCTAAGCTTCGATAAGTTATATGCACAACATCGACTTCACCAGACTTCTGCAAAGTTGACATCAAAATCCTTATCGACAACATTTAATCATCACCGAATTCAATTATCATGGTGGATGCAGCGTCAGCGCTGCGGATTTCCACGCACTATTATAAGATTGCTCATTTGCTGCTGGTCACCTTTGCCATATACACTGCCAAAGAGCCCACGGTGGACCAGTATCTTCTAGAGCTTGAGCTCCAAATCCGAAATCAGCATCCTAAAATTTTGCTTACCTATTACAATAAGTCGTTATATCACTTTCGGTTCGATCATCTCAAAGAAGAAAGAGACTTTGTCAATAATGAGCAACACCAAAAAGATGATACATCCAACTTGCAGTTGCACATACTATATCCACAATTGTCTCTCAAACATGAATACACAGTGGGTGCTGATCAACTTGCTAATCCTTCTCGAGTAATGAAAGGTGTCAAGAAGGATTCATACTCGAAAATTGATCTACCTGAAGGGCAACTTGCGTTTGCTAGTCTTTCCTTTCTTAAGGCAGTCAAGAAGACCCTTGTATATAACTTGTCAGCTTCTGGAAACATGCTTCTTTTTGGTAATTACGTCGTTGCTCGGGTGGCAGAAACGTCCGCCCAATATTCTGTTGTGCAAGTCGACCCAGTGCTACTTGCGAACGGGGATATCGTTGTTTCGCTTTCTCAACGTAACAAATTGGCTCTTTTTGACTCGGCAATATTGAATTTGGACCATGTGTTTCAAGAAATGGCTTCTTGTTTTGTCATCTATGTGGTGCCTTCAGGTCTCCGCTGTCACCTTTACGACACATCGAGCATGCAACACAGCTTCACATACACCCCACCCAAATCGAGTGTAAATCTTTTACGACTCTTAAAGCTCAGTACTGGTGTCGAATTGAAACAGAAGCAACAAATTTTGTGGGTTAAGTTGGTCCCCAACTTGCAGCATCTTAACAATCAGACTTCTAAAATTTCTCACTTCGTTCATGAAGTGGATAATAAGAAATACATCTTGTGGCCGTGGGAGCTTTGTCTCTTGCAATTTGGAAGTGTGGAGAAAAATCCAATTCATGATAATTCGCCTCTGAATGTGGACCCGTTGTCGTTGATCTCTGATTTCATCCAATTCTCAATTCTGCGCCACGAAAATGATAACGTCGAGAGGCATATGGAAACGCTGACAGGACCTGGATCAGCTACTAACCACATCACGACTCACCCACCATTTAGTGTTCCGAGTGCATTCTCGATTGGCATGAGTACGGAGGGTAATGATAAACACGAAGACACACACATGAGCATTCTGGAAACAAACCCCGAAGTTCTGGGTCTTTTTGAGATAGACCACAACGAAGATTTGTTTGGGAGCGAGAATGTACTAGATGTTCCTTTACTGGGTAGTCAAGATACAAAAACTAAAGAAAAGGGGAGTGAGCTAGAGATGAAAGAGGATGGCGTCGAAGACGACAGTGATCTTTTTGGTAGCAGCCCGGAACTGGATTCCAAACAGGCTGGAGAAGCACTAATGGAAGATTTTGATCCTCGGAAAAGCGAAATTCACAACATGGAAGTGGACTCCCAAGAAGCATTAAGCAACTCGGAGAAGATTTTTGAGGACCCACAAGGTTCCGAGAACGAAGCACTCGATATCAAAAGTGAAATACAGCCTCCAAGTGCTTTCCCAGGATTTATAAATATTCCAAGAGACCAGATGATATCAGGTCCTGCCAACATGACTCCCATGTCTTACGATGATCCAGGTGCACCTCCAGCGATTATGCCTACACCAATGATCCCAACTCCAGTAATTCCTCAAAACGTTTCCGATGTTCAAGGCGGTTTTGGAATGCAAGCAATTCCTCATCCTCACACCACCCCGAAAGTTCCACTGCACCTGTTTCCTCAACCAGGGAAACCATTGAATCCATTTGCTAGTAGAGATTCTAAAGAAGCAATACAAGGAGAAGACAACTTAGCTTATGTTTTCTCCCCAATTTTGTTCAACCCGATGATCAAAAGCAATATTGATACAAAATATGGAAAGGGTGGAAAATTCTATGTTGCCCGTGAGAGTTCCACTGGCCCAGAAGAATTCAAGTTCAGGTTACGAGAGACAAGTGTTTCTGGATTCGATTCGAAAAAAGAACTTTCTGAAGGCAAATTTTTACCTGAATTGCTCGATTCAGTCAGCTCTTCGAAGGATTCCAAGATTGATAATACTTTCTTCCCAGATGGAACGTTGATTCAAAAAGAAGATATACACGAAGAAGTAGTGGACGACGATGTAAATGAGGAAGATGAAGAGGAAGATGAAGAAGATGAAGAGGAAGATGAAGAAAGTGATGTGGATGAGGAAGATGTGATTGCTTTGAAAACATCCCCCCCTTTGAAATTAAATACCCATGACATATTTCAAATGCTGAATGCAGCAGAAATACTGAAGGGACTCAATGTGACTTCTTCTTTGCAAAGTAACCAATCAAACAATTTCTTGTCCCCCGGTTCGAGCATTCTTAAAGTCCAACCATCAAACAAAGTCGATTCTCCGTTTGGATTCAGCATGGGCACTTTGGATGTACCGACTTCATCCCTTTCTCCACCAATATTGAACGATCTTAAGCAGGATAGTCTGCTGGGAGTCATTAACAGAAGTGATGATTTGAACCAGCAAACTGACAACGGTGGGAACAAGGAGCCTGGCACTGCCGAAAGTGCCAACACTCCTTTATCTAATTCAAGTTCTGGTAATGGTATTTCGGAATCATCCAACTGTCTTCCTTTGATTCTTCGAAATATTAACGTTGTGAGTATCCCTAATTGCTTTATTGTGAAGAAAGCTCCTGGCGTGTGGGGAAATGTACCAATTTCTACCGGGTTCAATATGGATGTGGACGAAGAAGAAGACGAATTTGATGTCACAGACGGTACACTCTCTGTGAGATTAATGGACCTTGATGAGTGTTTGAAGTGGCTCATGCCGAATCTTGTCTTTGATTTAGGCTTGATCAATTTCGAGAAACGGCTTCAAATCAAATTTCCGGAGTTCTTTTCTGAAGAGCTAGCCGACAACATCACTGATGGTGAAGTGAGCTCTGAAGTTAAGGATTGTTTTCTTGCAACCTTCCCTCTCAGTTACAGAGTGAAACTCAGCGAGTTCGTAAATGAAAACGAAGACTTGGCAAAGGATGTCTCAGAGCCACAGAGAGAAATTGATAATCGATTGAGTTTCCTTGACGATATCACAAATAATGATATTCTAGACGAGGAAACCTCTTCGAAGAAAATGATGAAACTTCATTGGGATTCTATTCATCCTGAATTGAAAGTGAATCAACAAAAGTTCAAAAACTACTGCGAATTAGTGACTTCTTCTCAGACAAACTCCGATAAAAGGAACGATGATGGGTCTGTATTTTCTCTCAACGAAGTGAAAACCAAAGTTTTCAAGAACGGGGACAATATTATCAACTTAAACGTCACTGGCATCAAATTTTGGAACTACTTTAATTTCAGTCCTTTGAACGGACCCAAACGGTTTCAGGTTCTCGTGATTTCTGAAAATGACGCTAGAAATCAAGATGGAAATCTTTTTGATTCTAGTAATTTGGATTTCCTAGAGTTGCTTAGAAGCAACTATAAGGAGGGCCATTTCGGAACGATTAAGAAATTGAACTTGCAAACTTCCGATACTAGACCTGACTTGGATGGTATCAGTAATGGGCTTATGCTCGTTGACAAAGGTATTGGTGAAGGTGCTTACAGAGAGTTTTACAAGAAGATCAACAAGAAACTCAAATCTTTGGCGGAACTAATCAAACTTGATATTATCAACAAAACGAACAGATTTGAGTTTGACCGACCACTTCTTTTGCTCTTCGTCAACTTTGATTCCTCAATCAATTCAGTGTTACAAATCTCGAAGATATGTCGAAACTTCAAGTTATTCTTGAATGACCACCAATTATCATTGGTGAATACCTTCACACAAATCATACCGTGGAATTACATTATTACCCAATCAGACATGCGCCGCCGACTTCGGTATTTATCAAACTCAAAATTATCGAAAATCTCTATGAGTCTATACAACAAGTGTCCTAATGTCGACAACCATGATTCAAGATTCAACAGAGACAATACGAGGAAATTATACACAAATTTGGTGAAGGAACCACCTTCGACTTTGCACTTCAAGTTCATGAATAAGGTCAACAAGGAAGGTTACACTTCTTCATTCCATGATGATATATTCCTCCATGTTGCGTATGAAAGATCAGTGGACAAGAGCTGGGTTTCAGCAGCATGGTCAGATCCATTGGGAATAGTTACCCATACGAAGTCTTGGTACTGTCTGTCTAAAGCCAGGACAAATGGTGCCGATGCACATGAATTGGGTTCGATTATCAATGACATATGGGATATCTCCAACAATTTCTTCAAAACTTTGAATGATGATGCTGTACAAAGAACTTGCGGGTCTGGAGCAAAAAACTTCTTGGTACTCACAAGAATTAGTAGCATTATCCCCGACGATGAATTGGTGTTTTGGAAAAAGCTTACGACAAAACACAAAGATATTTCACTCCTTGTGCTTTCCGCGAACCGTTTACCCAAGTACATTTTCAGTTCAGAGCCCAGAAATGTTCCATCTGGGACATCGGAGTCCACCACAGGTGTGAAGAACAACTTCGACGAGACAACGCCTAATTTCATGCAAAACCTTGGGCAAAACCGCAATTCTATTTCGTCGAGCATGTCTGGTCCAGACTTTTTCAAGTCTATTAATGGAATGGGTAATGTCATGAGTCCATCGTCATCAGGTGCTGGTTTTACTCTTACATCGCCAATGAACTCTAGTGCTCTCAGTTTTCATTCTCCGCAACAGTTCTTGAATGCGCCCTCCAATTTTCTATCACCACTGGATGCCGCCGGTACCGCAGGTACTGGACTCGGACTTAACAGTATCAGCATCAATGAGGCCGATTACATCATTAAGGACCCTTGCTTAGAGATTTTGGGAGTTATACCCAAGATCCCACTTCCCTCATTTAATTCGCCTACCAGGTTGGGTATGCGGATTGGCTACTTGATCAGAGAATCGAAGACTGAAAACGCAAACTCAGAAGTAAAGGATCTTGTTTTCGAGGTAACCCTTCTCAGCTGCTCCTCTTACTGGAACTTGGATGCAATCATGAAGATTTTGCTTAATCAGTACAAGAAATTGATTGTGCTCAATGATGTGATGGGTACGTGCGACCGCGAACCTAAGAAAACCACAAATACCACTGAAATCAGAAGCTTGGTTCCGTGGCATATTAATGCGGTTGTGAAAACGATCGACTACTTAGTTCACGTGAATGTGGACGAGCCGACCTAACTGTCTAACAGCTCATATTCTCTACATGCACTAGTTTAATACACCACCCATTTAGTTCCAGCCTGCATGTAACTGGATACACCGCGTTGTTTTGCACTGATCACACAGTTAAATCAAGGCTAAACAAAAGTTAGTAATTACTATACAATTAAAGTCCACGAATAAATAACTTATTGAATTTCGATAGTGTTATTTATCTCATATCCTTCTAATAAATTTGTTCTCCATTGCCTAGGCTCCAATGGACTCCACACAAGAAATAATAAGAGGATATCTCGATGGAGGGAAGTATCTAAAATCAGTCGACTTATCTGATTCCGAGGACGAATTAGATATTGATTTGCTTGTGGATCCTCTAGATGAGGCCCCTGACTTTGAAAATCATCCGGTCATCTTGCCTTCTCCTCATACACCGTACAAATCTCCACTAAAGGCACATTTGGAAAAACTTCGAGGCAGTCCTGTAAAGACTACCAGATCTCCACTTAAGGCCAGAGAAGAGATTATAGACCAAAGCTTCTTTTCAAAGTATGACGAGGATGAGTTGATCGATACTCATAAGTACGTGAACAAAGTTCCGGACTACATATCCAGTTCCAAGGAATTCGAAAAGTACTCCCTTCTACTAGCGTCTTCGACGGACAAGCTAATGAAGCAATTGTCGGTAGAGAGAAGGAAGAACAACGAATTGGAGTCGAAGCTTGCGAACTACGAAAATGAAAGATTTCAAGCTCAGGTGACCAAAGGAGATTACGATCTATTGAAGCAACAATTTGCTGGTCTACAAGAGAAGAACGATCAAATGCTGCGCAAGTACCGTCAGCATGAAGACGACAATGACCGTCTAACAAGGGAGAATCTGTTACTTCGCGAAAAACTCATCAAATACAAGAAATTGTACGAAGATTTGCGAGACACCACGTCAGTTGATAAACATTCCCCAGGCCAGTTCGGAGCGGGATCACTTAACAAACATCCTTTTGGATCGACCTCTCAGGAAACACTTCATCCCAGAGCTTCGAATGATATTAAGATTGACAAAAGTCGAGTTTCTCCAAAAAATGAAATCGATCTTGTTGATGTTCAGACTTCATTACACCTGCTCGCACAGCTTCTCGCACAAGCTAGGAAAGATTCTTCTGCGCAAAATCAAGTTGAACCGCCGGCCGCAGCTCCAGCAGCTATTGAAGAAATGCCACCTTATCAACAACATCAATACTATCAGGCCCTCAATGGAGTAGTTCAAAGCGTGGAGCGAATTGAGGAAGATTTAAAACAGATCAACTCCACTTTAAGGCAAGAGCATGCATGGGTATCAGAGAATGATAACAGAGTCGATCAGGATCGCGTTAGCAGTGATGCATACACCCTGCAACAAGACGTTGGCTCCAAATATAGACGAAAGATCAGAGAACATAACGAGAATGAGTTCCACGAAACCTCGGATCTACCCAATCCCAGCTTAGACAGCAGATGTCAACGCCATGGTCAGCCAACATCGAGTTGTTCTGCCTGTGTCAAGGCATTCAATAAGGTCAGTCGCCCTACGTCACATTCGACTACGAAGGACGATTTGCAACCGGAGGGGAATACACAGGCGCTCATGGGGCGGTATATGTGGAACAAGACAATTTGAATTCTTTTTTTTAACTACGTGACGCTCATGATAACAACATATGAGTAACAGGATGTGAGTATTAGAATGGGTATGGAGGATTGCGATAATACCATGGGAGTTACGAGTATACTAACTAGACTCGCAGAGGAACGCCGTTGGATAATCAAATACAATGGTTGATATGTCGCGGTCAATGTTGCAGAATATTTTTTGGAACCTACAGGCTTGAGTGCAAGACTTACCTTCCACTTCGCATATTGATCAGGACCCTGACTCAAAACCATTCGTTTTCGGATGTTGCTGAGATTACCACTCTGTTATTGGGAAATGGTATCTATAGACTTGCCTTATTATACTCTCACTTGCTTTGATTTAGAACCAACAGTTGAAGAGATGTCTAAACATTCGAAGACCTAAGGAAATAGTTATTGAATATGAGGACGAAGTGGATGTTACTTGGAGTGGCTCTAACGCAGAGAGAGAGTTCGTGGGTTCTACACTCGATTGCATCAGTTTCGAAGAAACACTTTCAAAGATAGAATCTGGATTCACTGTATGCTTTATCCTAAAAGAGAGTCCACTACCTAACGTATATAAACTAAGCGAGTTCAGGGTTTCCGCTTTATGTAGAGACGTGACAACTTAGTTGACACGGAGTTGGGACATCGTAAACGCCAAGCGAACCCGATACGAGTCAACTACCAGTCACTAGTTGAAAGGTTCGTTATTAGTCGTAACAGATAGTGAAATTTACCCTAGAATCGTCCATCCAACGTGAATTCTGGAGGATTCTAATGTGGTCATTGAGTATTTCGCTATTTTTAGCAACTGCGATTTCAGAAACAGGCTCTGAATATATTGTACAGCACTGAGAACTTTCTGTTGATCTAATAATGAAACGCCGGATTTTCCTTTCAGGATGATGACAGCCATTTCTGTCAACCACAATCGGCGACAAATTCGAACCGATTTGGTCGTTATATCGGGGCCTCTAACCTTGAACCTACCATAGGCAAGCGATTACTTGTTATGTGGTTCCCATTAAGAAGATTGTGGAAGGCCACCACCAAACTATCACTTTCACATGTAAATAAGCACCATATTCAGAATTACTCTCTATCTCAAAGGCTGTTGCGCAACTGCACTGCATAAGCAAACCATCACAACTGAAATCCAAGTTCCGTAGCGCAAATCTCAAATGGTGTTTGATTATGGTCGCACAGCACGAATGCACACACATGTTGCTGCCCGATAAGGGAACGATACCGCCACATACATTCCTTCACGCAATAAGCAATAGCAACGCGGCCCCCACCATACACAAGTTCGATTCGTGGGGCTGAAATGACATAGATGTGGCGGTGAAGGATCATTCCCGTTTCATTAAGTCAATGTTTTGATGCAGCGAAGGCTATCGTCGCGCATTTTGCCCGCGATCTTTGCTACAGTGGGAAATGAGAAGTGGGAATTGGTATGGGCTGCTCAACCCGGCCCTGGTCACGAGGCACCAATCCAGCGATGAACAAAACAAAACAATCGGCGACGCAACGAATGTTGTCCTAGGAATGTGGTAGATGCGAACATGTGCGTTGCTGCCCAGAGCAATCCACCATCTACGAAGAGCAGCAACTTCACAACACGCGAAGCCAAAACATTCAAAAAACCTACATTGAGAATTGCACTCTTGTTGATGTCCAACTCAAATGAGGTGTGAGGAGGCGAATGTAGCCCTCCCCTCAATCAATGCAATCTAGAAGCCCTTTACCCATTTTTTTTTGTAAATCGCTGCGCGAGCAAGCGATAATACTTCATACTTTGAAACGAATAGCAGTAGTTTCGTCTACATCGCATCAATGTCTTTCCAACTCCATATACCTGACAATCTTCAAAAAAAAAATGCTTGCAGCTGCGCGCACGCGGACCTTCCGAAAAAGAAAAGTTCGAAGTAAAGATTCATACTCATAAGCCCAATACAACCCCATTGACCCGTTGGAACCGTTCCTACTAATCACGCAACACCACTCCCCGATGTTTTGCTCAGAACCATGTTTCGTATTCTTCCAGCATATTTCGATCGCAACCCGTGCTAAATGGATCGTTCGAGTAAAGCCGTACATGCAGGTGTTTACAATCGTCCCCAATATGGGATAATGCCCGAAGGAGTGTACGCGATGCATTTGTTCTCTCACGGCATTTTCGCTGACACTGCTCGCTTTTTATGCCCTTTACCTTGGCCTAACTACCACGCCTGCTCATTAGCTTGCTTCTTTCTGTTGTTTACTTCGTCAATTCGGCCCTAACTTCTTCTTCTATTCTCCAGCTGCCTCGTTCTCTCCTTCCATCGCAGCCTCATCCTTGTTAACGCGTTGCGGGCCATTCCATGTCCACTCTTAATAACGAAAACGAATTTCGAGTGACTCGATCTCGAACCAAGGGCTCCGACAACTCCAATACTGCCCAAGAATCTGTGGTAAAGTCCAACGATGTGGTTGTTTCATCTTCACGCCTGTATTTGGGCGACGTCTCCCGACAGTTCGGAATTGCTCGTCCAGCCGCTCTCCCAACCACCAGAAAACGGCCATTGGGCGAGTCTGCAAATGCTCGTTTAACCAATAGTCGCCCCGAAGTCGCCAAGGCCAAGGATGTGAGGCCAAAAACAGCTGCCCCATTAGCACCTCTGCAACTAATTCCTCACCGGTTACCTCAAAAGAGACAGGCCACTGAATCCAGTACAAATCTTGTGGAAAAGCTCCACCACGAGAGTGACGAAGAGTCATCCACAAAGTTTAAAAAATCCAAGCGTACCGACTACGAATGGCAGGATCTCGACGAAGAGGACTTCGATGACCCGTTGATGGTGAGCGAATACGTCAATGAGATCTTCCCCTATTTGCATGAACTCGAGCAGAAAACCTTGCCAGATCGTAACTACTTATTCAACCAAACTCAGCTCAAGCCCAAAATGAGATCCATATTGGTCGACTGGCTTGTGGAAATGCATCAGCGGTTCAGACTCTTACCTGAGACTTTGTTCTTGGCCATTAACATCATGGACAGGTTCATGTCGGTGGAGGTGGTTCAGATCGACAAACTTCAGCTTTTAGCTACTGGCTCTTTGTTCATTGCTGCTAAGTATGAGGAGGTTTTCTCACCATCTGTCAAAAACTATGCATACTACACTGACGGTTCATACACCGAGGACGAAATCCTTCAAGCTGAGAAGTACATCTTGACCATCTTAAACTTCGACCTAGGCTATCCAAACCCAATGAACTTCTTGCGCCGAATTTCTAAAGCTGACGATTACGATGTCCAGCTGAGAACCTTGGGCAAGTTCCTTTTGGAAATCACCATTGTCGACCACCGCTTTATCGGCATGCTTCCTTCCCGCTGTTCAGCAGCAGCTATGTACATCGCCCGTCTAGTATTGGGCAAAGATCCAGTGTGGAACGGTAACTTGATCCACTATTCTGGTGGCTACCGTGTCGACGACATGAAAGAGTGCATTGAGCTCATAGTCCAGTACCTTGTTTCTCCTGTGGAGCATGACGAGTTCTTTAAGAAATACGCCACGCGTAAGTTCATGAAAGCAAGTATCATCTGCCGAAGCTGGGCCAAGAACTTCGTCAACGACAGAAAAGATTTGTTTGACGAACGGCTCTTGACAGAGAAGATCAATAAGTGAGGCACTCATTTTCATCACTCTTCATTCAATAAGCATTGACTATCCAACTCTATTTCAGCGATGGTCACAACATCTGACTGTTCGCTTTTGCATTTTCACTTCTAATAGATTATCATGAACACACGGCTCCTCAATCTACAATTTGCATTGGCTGTGTTTTCCCCAATATCTAATGATTTTGATGTTATCAATTTAAATTTAAGTTGCAGTTATTCACATGTAAGACCTCGTGTCGATATCATTCCTGTCAGGATTAAGTGTTTCCCACTTTGCACCCATTTCGCATTCGATCCACCCAACACCTTTTCTTTATAAAACCAGCAACTTTTGATCCTTCAGGCTGTTTAAACGAATCGTCTGCCATTCTCAAGCCTCTCACTGTCCTTTCCAAGAATAATATGCCCTCAAATCTCACAGTTTCTGATAATTGTATCGGGGTAAAAGATGCTGCAAACTCTCTGCCCACAGTGGGATTACGGCAGCTACCAGCCCAAACTGAACAAAATGCGAAAAGAAAAGGCGGAAAACTCACTCTAGTACTTGCTGGAAGTAGCGGAACCGGAAAATCCACTTTTCTTAACACGTTATTTGGAGAAGAGCTCTTAACAAAGTCTGCGATCTCACCAGGTCAGGAGGTGAGGGAGAGAAAATTTGAACTAAACGAGGATGATTTTACTTTGAAACTTACTGCTGTAGACATGCCTGGGTTTGGGAATAAAATGGATAACCAGTACAGTTGGGTGCCAATTGTGAGGTATATTGACCACCATTTCAAGGCACATCTATTACAAGAGGAACAACCCGACAGAAGAAAAATGAGAGACAACAGAGTTCATGTTTGTCTTTATTTTATTTCCTCATCTAGTACATCCTTGAGCCAATTGGATATCGAATCTATGAAGGAGATCTCCAAAAGAGTTAACTTGATTCCAGTAATTGCTCGAAGTGATACTTTGAACAGAGAGGAACTCGGTGATTTCAAATTACTGGTGAATAATACTATGAAAGCATACAACATCGAGCCTTGCCAGTTTGTATCAGACCAGTACGTGTTGGGTAAGATTAAAGCCGTTTCTCCTTATGCGGTCATTGGCTCTAATTCTTTCTTCAAAAACGCAGACGGGAAACTTGTGAGAGCACGGAAGTATCATTGGGGAATAGTAGAGATAGAAAACCCGCTTCACTGTGATTTTGTTCAGCTTAGAGAGCTCCTTCTCTCTGAGCACATGATTGATTTAATAACATCAATGGAATCACACTATAACCAATTTCGGCTGCTATACTTACAAGAACGAGTGAGCAGATCGGTGAATTCCCTTGGATTTAATTACAGTCTGACTCCAGACCCCGAGACTGATGGTTTACGCTCGTACTTGATATATAAGAAGGCAAAGGCACTTGATACCATCAAAATGATAGACGCGGGGCAGGACTTGCAAATAGAAGCTCTAGAAGCAGAATCAAGAAAGCGACTTGATAAGTCTATTAGACTTGAAGAGACCAAGTTCAAGCAATGGAAATCGTCACTTTTGGAACGCCAAAAAGCGTACAATAAGGATCTCGAGAATGATTTCTCAAAAATTAAGAGCCTACAGAAGGAAATTGAGATTTTATCCCCAAAATCAAGAGAAGAAGTTGAAATTATTCAGCAGCCAACCATTGGTTCTGATTTCTCGCTAAACCAACTGAGTTTTTAAGTAAGCTGCAACCGTTTTGGTGTGATCGTGAGAATAGTACTTGGTTGCCCTAATACACGAGAAAACCCGTGCACCAAGATATGGGTATTTACTAGCTGAAAAAATTTCTCCCAACTTTCTCCTTCAAGCCTCCTCATTGAACTTATTGTTTCTGGAGCTTCCATTGAGGAAGAGGTATGTTTTCGATGAAAAATCCACAAGATGTCAACAGGATGAAGTTTTTTTATCAATATATGTTTTTTCTGGCATCTCTAATGTTAGAACCTCACGGTTCGATGAATAGAACTCTTGACACTATCTGATGACGCAATTCAAGAAACGTTCTTGTTTTGTATATTTGTGGAGCTTTTACTGAAAGATTTATAACTAACAAATCAGACTAGGTGTCCCTTGAACTCAATAGCTAATACATTTCGCTGGTCGAATCAGTTGTAGGTAAATCCGAAACACTTTCCAAGGAAACTTTGTAACATTCATACTTATGTTTTATCTACCACAGCTCATGGAATATCCTGAGTTCTTGTGGCTTGCAAGCATGAGATTTGTAATTATCGCTTTACGAAGTTGTCATCACATCTAAGCTTTCTTCTAGTTCACATACAAAGTTTCACTCTATGCTTTAAGAACTTATACACTCTACTACAAATGACAATAGTTCATACATCATCCTATTATACTCAAACATTGGAGCACACTCAACCAAAACGATCATCCATTATCCACCGAGAAGACAATTTTTGATGTCCGTGTCTGTCTCAAAATTGTAGTTATAATTTATATGAAGGGAACTAAACCTCAACGACTTTATGGAGTTGAATATCAAAAATCCCGAAAGCGAGCCCGAAGAGGATTTTGAAGCAGCATCACAACTCCATATCCCCAATGTTCGAGTTGTGAACTTGATCTTAGACAATTCCTCATTTATTCGAGGTTTTGGAAATATCAAGCGATGGTTTGACCAAAAATACATCAAGTCTCAGCTCATGCCAGAAGGCAAAGAACCTAAAGAAAGCATCCAGTTGAACATTTATATTCCTTCTTATACTTTGCATGAGTTGGAGTTCTTGAGAAAGGGTTCTTCACTGCTGGCCACAAATGCACGTAAAGCTCTTGCGTTTATTGACCAAATCTTCGACAATGAAGACTCACAAGGATCTTTTAAGTCAAACTTTGTTGAAGGAGTCGAACTAGAGAAATCTAATGATTCAGTGGGCCACACGCCTCTTCGATACAATGTTTACATTGAGTACAGAGATGCATCTTTTCCAACTTGGAACAAGTGCTTGCCTTTCAAATTGTATGATTTGCATGTTGACGACTTCCCGAACCATCAAGCAAAGTTCTCCTCTAATGAGATGTTGGGGAGCCTGACTTTTGATCCAGACGCACAGGCAGAGTCTTCAGAAGGTCCAATACAAACTCCAACAAGACTAAGACACTTGATCAGGTCTTGTGTGTTCAAGAGATTCATAGAAGCAGGTGGAAAGAGTGCTTCTGAACATGAGCAGTGGAAATTGATTACCGAAGATACAGTAACTAGATTTTGGACCAACAGTTACGGAATTGACTGTTTGAACGTCAATGAGGCCGAATTACTCATTTTCCAATCAATGGACATTACAAGCTTTAATGTAATGACTGAGGGTCAAAACTTCAACTCAGAACATGACGTTTATGATCAGCCAGATAAAGGAATACTACACCAGAGAATTGATACAACTGCTTACGAATATCACAAAATGTCTGAGCAATTATCTGCTCTTCAGGAACTGACGGAAGCAGAGGCTGTAGGAGCTTCGGCTAAGTCTCAATCGAGGAAAAAGAAGTCAAGAAACAAGAAAAGGGAGACGACTCCGCCAATAGTCCCTTCCGATGCAAAGGGAGATGACATCAAAAGAGAGGAGTTTGAGAAAATAAACTTTGCACCTCGAGTAAAAGGAAAGTTGTGGGTCCCCCCTCTGAATAAAAGCAAGAAAAGATCTTGATCATTGCGACGTTTCCATTTGAGGTTTCCATCCGAGCAGTATGATCACGTATACAATTAGACTTTCTGTTTGGTGTGAACGACACTGATGTGTTCTTGACATATGCAATGGACGTCTCTTAGAATCTTGCTCATCAAGTTTATTACCGTCATAAGTTGATATATGACTTTCCATACGAGTGTTCTCAAACAGTCCGAAGTCACCACTTCATGATTCAAAGCTTCAATATTGAGCGATGAGAATTATAATCGTTTACAAGACAGTGAACAGAGTATCCTAATCTGAATACTATCACTATTATGTACATTTGATTACGTAAGTTCATTGATCTAAGTCTTGTATATTTGGTTACCTGTCTTGTGTGTATATTGAATCTTTTCGTATTTATTGAACAGAATACAGGACACATACATCTATTACACATATTGACATTCTGATGAAGCGAATATTCCTTGGGCCAATTGGAAAAATTAGTTAATAACTGAAATTAGCCTCATTTAAAAGAAAAGTATACTTTATTGGCCTTTTCCCTCATTTGCAGATCTGTGGTTGAGAAATAGTAATGGCTGCAAAAACACCAATTCCGTTATCCAAATAAAACACAGCAATGTCGAAGATCAAATTTACTTGGCTAGGGGTTTGATTTGCATGCATAGCGAATGATACTTGACGATGAATTTGAGATCAAACTCTAATATCTTTTTGGTGGTATAGTCTACTGTCACTTAGATTATATGGGAGTTCGCACATAAAGCCACAAAGTGAATTCCCACCTACTTGAGTTTTCTTTCATAACCCGTCTTTTCCTATCACTACAGCCTAAATCACTAGATCTAGCCTTAATTGATACGAAAACTTTCCAAGAACCGCAAACTTTCCAGTTCCCATTGATATTGCCCAATTATGGTCTCTATCTCCAGAACTATCCGCCGTTTCACGGCCACCGTTTGTGCTTCTACAGCCACTCCAACCATCACCAGCCCCAACATTCCAGTGCCTAT
>Ga0160505_100429_pt1 | contig 24561 bp, 13 predicted proteins | sample DIDeMG_FD_108225 | JGI IMG/M metagenome (GOLD analysis project Ga0160505, IMG submission 108225) | Enriched chicken feces microbial communities from UW Madison campus, WI, USA - DID2874_E49_Stillage MG | ecosystem: Host-associated > Birds > Digestive system > Large intestine > Fecal ... | reverse complement strand
TTTTTGTGATTGGTTTCCTCAAATGGAAAGTCGGCATGTTATGGAACAATTATAGGAGGTTGACGTATGCGAAACTGGAATGTACAGAATCCGGGGTTGCTGGTGACATGGAAATCGCGAGATACTGAGGTGGATGGGGTGAGGTTAACGAGCAGGCCATTTTGTGCCACTCAGTATGTCAATAACCTGACAGTATTGAGTCATTTTAATTTAAGTTGGTTCATAGGGTGGGGGCGCCACTATTGGGGGGGAATGAGTTTAATGGGGTTGGGTTTGCTTTTTGGCAGGTTTGGTGATCCATAGGTGGGTTAAGGTGGGTTAGATCTGGGAGTACAGGACGATAAACCTCCACATTCTTGAAAGGCTGAAGGAACTTTCTTTTTGTATTCCATTGGTCCGTGGAGATAAATTTCAAACTTGGCGTCGGTTCCCAATTCGACAACACTCGTGCACTGATGTTAACCATGCCAATATTGGTTATTTGATCTTTAGGTGACAGGACCGTATGATGGAGATAATGATAATTCCAATTATGTCTCCAACCATATTTCCATCATCTGAAATACAATCAATACTATCAATACCCCTACGAAGCGAAATAAAACCTTTGTTTCGGGTTTTAAAGATTAATGATTGATGAATTTTAAAACATGTGAGAATTCATGGGATTGTATCCTTCTGTATTGGGTTCACATGTACCATCAGTCCTGCTTCTTGACTTTGAATATTTTTCCAATTCTTACGATGCCCAATCGTCATAGTTCGAGGTTCTCATTTTCCATTCAACGGCCTCCCTCAAGTCTACTTCATACTGACGCTCTACCGTTACAGTGTCCATATCACGAGCCACCAATATGAGTTTCTCTTTGTGTTTCTGTTTTCAACTTGGAGACTATCTTCTGCTACTGTTCATTTGTTACTAATGGTTCTTTGTAACTCTACTCAGCTCAATAATACTCATAACGAAAACTCAATCAAATAATTCCTCTATTTCTCCAACCATCCAACCAAGTTGGCTTACACCAACCTATTAAATAGCTACCACTTTCCACTTTGCTTTGTTCCACTTTGCTTTGTTCCACTTGGTTTTTTGCCATACTCTCTTCTCTCAACATACTTCCTACACCATTTTGCACCCACTCACCCAGTGTGCACACAACAAGAAAAATTTGGCCTTCAACTTCTTCAAAGAAAAGTCATGGTGTTTGGAGTATACACGGGGCCTCAGGAGCCGCAAAAGCCCCTCGCCCTTCTCTCCCAGGAGGAGCAAGCTGACCTCGGTGCAAGGAAAATGATCGAGTTCATGCAATCTTGTCCAGGAAAAACTGCCATGGCTGGAGTGTCTGGATTTGCTCTTGGTGGTTTCTTTGGTTTGTTCATGGCCTCGATGGCATACGATGTTCCTGTTGGAACCTCCCAGGTCAGTCACATCAGCGAATTGCCGTTCAAGCAGCAGATGAAACTTCAGTTCTCCGATATGGGAAGACGCTCCTGGAACTCGGCAAAGAACTTTGGTTACATTGGTATGATCTACTCGGGTGTCGAATGTTCCATCGAGAGCTTGAGAGCAAAACACGATATTTATAATGGTGTCGCTGCCGGCTGCATCACCGGTGCGGGCTTGTCCATAAAGGCTGGTCCACAAGCGGCTCTTTTTGGCTGTGCTGGTTTCGCCGTATTCTCTACTGCCATCGATCTCTACATGAGATCAGAGAGTGCTGCGCCACCACGTAACGACTATGACGAATAACTTCTTGGTATATATTTTGTATAATACACTTTAGACTTCCCATTAGAGAGGAGAACACTACTAAGGTCACTCATCAGAGTGAAACTCAGCAAAAGTAATAGCAGTAGTCGTACGAACCGCTGCCTGTTACGAATGAAACCACTCCGAGTCCCACTATAAGGGCAATTATGCTGATTAGTAGAGTGGACAATTTTAACCTTTTCGTATCGCTTGAACCTTCAGTAGTGTGTTGTAGTTTCTTGAGCTCATGCATAAGTGTGTTTTCATGTCTCAATTCGATTATCCGTTCTAGCTGCTGGTTTATCTGCTCAAGCAGTTCATTCCCTGAGAATAAGTCATTTCCACTGTCAATTTCTGTCCTCAAACTTGCAATCTTACTCTCGATGGAATCTAATATCGTTTCTTCTATCTGGCTTTCCACACTCGAAACTCGCCTGTTCTGCCATACAGGTAGCCTGGTATGACTGGTCTCATGGTCTCTTTCCCGTGAGTGTCGAAGCAGCACCTGCCGCGGCTTGAAAGTTTGTGAGATTATTTCTGTATTGTTTTCTTCATCTTCAACTTCTGCTTTCACACTCTGCGAAGTTGGCCTGTAAGGTAGTGGGAGCGGCTCTCCAAGTTGGGCCAAAACGTCAGCACTTTTTCTTTTTCTGTTCATATCATACTCTGTCAATATGGTCCCGGGTTAGCGAATGAATATAGTTGGTTGTTTGTTCTTCTGTTGTCTGCTTGTTTTGTTTATATTTGCTCTGTAGACAGGATGCGACTACAACTACGAGGTGCTTGTGCGAATTCGATGCATGTAGATCTGTATAATGTTCTTATCGTTGCACCTTCTTTGATCTGAATGATGCAAGAAACCTTCTGATCAAGTAAGTGATACATCCGATGAATCTGAAAAGCGCCATGAACGCAACTGTCCAAAGAATAACAGTAAGGAAGACCTCAGATCTGGTCGTAGTGTTCGTTGAATTCGACAATTGGTTAAATCCTCCCGTTTCCAAAACCAATGCAACCACAATTCCGTTGGTGAACATCCATATAAGAACTGTCATGGAACGAATAAAAGCATAGTAGTCCTCGTGGGAAGGCTCATATCCGCTGCCTGTGTCCTCGATGGGCTTTTTGATTTTGTTTAACTGATCCAAATAGGACTGGTTGATTTCTTCCTGAAGAACGGGAAGATCGGTTTTAAAATTACCGTCCTCGAGTCTCTTCACTACACCCAAGTCCTTAGCTCCTGTGTCACCCTTAGTACCCCAGGAAATATCGTCAATGTTACAGAATGCATAGATATTCAAAACATTGACGTATGCGGGCGAAAGCAAGAGATATTGGATGAACGATGTAAACATGTGCCATGGCTCGAGGTAGAGGAACGATGCTAAAAAGTACAACGCATATGTTGAACTTGTGGCAACCACCAAATCACGGAACTGTGCATTCTTGAAGAATAGTGTAACAGTGATTTCGGTACTGCTGTCGTAGATTGCTTTGATAGCATGCACAGCCATGAATATGGCGGCAAAGATCATGTAAACCATCAAGATAGCAAAAAACAATACGATGACAACATAAAATTTCTCTGTTCCTTTGGGTGTATTTCCAAAACTCAAAACGAATGTTGTCACAATGGATGCCAAATATAACCAAAGGAAAATCACAGATAACACATTTCCTGGAGCGAAATTAAGGTCAGATGCAGAAAGCGAAGTGGTTAATATACGGAACACCAAGAAGTATGATCCAATCGAGAACCACGAAACGACCAAATTAATAAACTGGTAAAAGAATTCAATATGGAGAAAGAGTTTGCGGCCAAAACTGTGCAGCGACGACCACACCTTGGGGAAATGAACCAAAGAGTAAATTGCCGCAAAGAACGAACCGTTCAACCATCTTCTTCTTTGCAAGATGAATTCTGCCAATCCCTCGGGAACATCTGTTTCGGCACTTGCAGATTTGACATATCTAAGCAACCATGCACATCCACGTTTGGCGACTAATTCGTAACACAAGATTCTGTCCTCGGCAAGATACATATTCGACGTGAAAATTCCTGCTTCTTGACTCAACATTCTCTTCTTAAGCTCGTACTCATCGTCATTTGGATCTAGCTCTCCACTGCCATGCAAGAATTCACCCTTAAAGTACTTTTCCAAGGGACCACGTCCATTAGCATCATTCTGTAATGCCACATATCTATAAGCAGAGAATGCACCAGGCAAGACAGAGATAAATCCAAAAACCGATTCTGTTGGTTTATCCAATATATTTGAAATCTTATACTCAAAGTTTTGGCCGTAAACCAAAGGATTGGTGAGTATCTGCTTCTTTTTCAACGAAGCTTTGATTTCTCCACACGCGCCTGCGACTTGAGGGTCTCTGTCGAACTCTTTCCACAATTTGTAAAGAGACTTACCCGAAGGTTGAGTACCACAATCAAGCAAAACAACCACGTTAGGGTTGAGAATCTGGGAAAAAGCCTCAAAACACCATCTGTGGGAGTTGATTTTCTTGGTATTGTCTTCTTTAAGACAGAACATCATTTGAACGGGGACAACCTTTTCTGTTCTCAATTTCACCGTGTCAGTGACCTCGGAAATACCCACCTTTGTGGAATATTCATAAATGTGGGCCTTCACTTTCTTGTCATCGATTCTCGATTTGGCCAATCCTTCTTGGTAAACACCCAAGGCTGCCAAGAGTGCTTGAGCTCTCTCGTTAATCTTGGATCGACCGTCACTGACCACACACACCACAATTTTCTTCCAGGAGTCTTTACCCCAGATAGGTGAGTTAGTTCTCGATTCAAAATGCTTGATGTTCTTGAACACACCCTTCAATGTACGGGCCAACAAAATGTCATCCTCGTTATACATGGTAATGACAATCATCAACTCTGTCTCACGCTTCACAGGATAATGGATCGGACGCAAGATATACCCATCTCTCCAGAAGTTAGAGGGGCCACATGTGACAGCGGTATATCTCATGTGGGAGAATTCTCTCATAAGACCGTAGTTTTTAGCATTTGGATCGTACCCTGGAAACTTACTCAATAATTCGGTAGCCAAAGGACAATCCAACACCAAATGACCTCTCACGCCTTTGAAAATTGCCTCATTAGGCTTTGTTCTCACCTCTTCCTCGGCAGGAGGCATTGAGAGCGCAGGCACTGACTCGCTGAATGGAGACTCACTCTCCTCATAGAACGTTTCCGTCTCAGGAATCTCTCGATCTTGTACTACTTCAGGTACAAATACCGATTGAAGGTCAAAGTGGTCACCCTCGATGTTATTGAACTGGATGTCGCGATCAAACTCATCTTCATCCTCGTCATCATAGGCATGAGGGACAAAAGCCTTATCGAACTGGCCCGCCAGTTGGTTGTAACCTTGGTATCCATGATACCCCTGGTAGGCCGGGTAGTCCAGATACTCCAGCTGACCGGCATAGCTGGGATTTCTCTGGAATACACCCATTTCGTAGTCATCTTCGCCAAAAGGATTCTGAGTGTCGATCCCTGGGGGAGGTCTTCCCAAATTCGTATTGGAATGAGAAGTGTTGAAGATATTCGATGGCCGATCATCATCATAGTAGTCTAGCAAGTCTTCCTCTGAACGGCCTGTGTTGTAAGCAGCAGGCGGCGTGTGCAAGTATTGGTTTTCATCAGTTTCTCGTGAATAGTTGTACATTCCACTTGTCTGTGGGTAGCGACGGTACCTGTCGTTCTCATCTGAGTCGGACATGGTGATCAGAACGCAAATTTATGGTCAATTGGTGGACACGATAGCAAAAATACCGTGAAGAATGGAAGTGGAGTATGGAGTTGGACAATGCTACAGTCTTAAGTATGAATCAGGTAAAAATAGGTTCCTGATCATATGCAGGTCCAGATGTGCCTTATACGGTCACAGGGGAGGCGAAGTTGGCCGATGAGGAGGAAGTGGAATGGACGAGAGTGGGCGAAGCGAGAGATTGTGGCTTATTGGGGAATATTTACGTGTTTGTAGTGTGAAATTTTTTTTTATTCGGGGCTTGGTGATGGTGATATGGCCACAGAAGGTGCCAGCCGTCTAATTGCGAAACCAGATAAACAGAATGCTGGACGAAGATCCGGCACAGCCCGTTACGGGCAATTAATAGGGCAAAAAAAGTCGGTGAAGGGAAAAGTGAAAAGAAAAAAAAAAGAGAAATGGATGAAAAAGTTAAATGAATGAAATTGAATGGATAAACTAATTTTCAATTTGAGATCGTTCCAGCTCATTTGACTTCAGAATGGTGGCTTACTTCAATCGGTAATACACGCGTAGCGGAGGAGTACGCGGAACTTCAGTGATTTGGTAGTGAGAACGGCAAGAGACTAGAAATTGGAGAAAATACGGGCCCCGAAGTGCAAATTGATGTGCTGTCGCAATTCGGGTATTTTTTTGGTTCGGATGGAGATTTGGGCCGTTCCTCCTGACAAATGTGATGACGAGATTACACTGTCCACTGTGGCTTAGTCAAGTAAACCAGATCGCCAGGTCGATCAGTGGTGTACAGTTAGTAACGACTATATATGTGAAAAGAGAGTCGACTTGACACTTTGTAATAACTAATCATTTGGGATTAAGAGTCATTTGACAATGAATACTCATTGAATATTGTAACTTGTGGAGGATTCGGCTAGGCACACAGGGAGACCTTGAAGTACAACATATTAATCCATGGCAGGTTTTTTCTGTACATTATTTACTTGACAGTTCTTGAATACTCTAGTCACTCGGACGAAGTCTGAACGGTGAATTTCGGTATCTAAATCTACGTGAATCTCGAGTATCTCCACTTGTATCTGCTATTCTTCCCTAAATGGACAGTGTGTATTTGGTGGATCATAAATGATCAATTAGATGATGTTTCAACTAAAAAGTTAAATGAGTATATGTTGATAAACCTATTAGTATCCCTCTTATTCCTAGTTTTCCTTAATTATTCAGTTTATTTATTCATCTCCTCTCATCTCATTATCTTACATAATCTTCTTATTGTCCTTGTCAGTAACAATCAAATACGAGACCCGAGAAGGTTGACAATCGGCAATGAATTTCAATTAATTCATGTCATCTTCGTTTTTTTTTTTTATTTTTTGTACGCAAGAATTGTTCCTGTTATGATCTTATGCGTCGAATGTGTCAATTCTGCAGGCCCCAACTCAACTCAACCTGTCTCATAACTGACATATCCACTCCATTGTCGAAAATTGTCGCTGAGAAACCAAGGTTCTACTTATCTGGTCTCCCCAAACTCTACTTCCTCATTCTTTACATTCTTCTTAACTCTCTCCCGTCCAGTTTGGTAGATTCGTTTCCGCCGCGGCATCTCCGCGGCGATCGCTGGAGAAAAAAAGCAATTCCCGAGCCTGAGCCGTCCGATGACATTCCATTATCCTTATAAATACCCCCACTACACCTCAATTCACAGAACCAAAAAAAAAAAGATGGCCCAGTACGAGTGTACCCACCACGTCAAAAACTTCTTGACCGAATTGCCCAAATGTGAGCACCATCTCCACTTGGAGGGGACTTTGGAGCCATCGCTTCTCTTTGATTTAGCTGCCAGAAACTCCATCAAGTTGCCGGACCACTTCCCAAGCTCCGTAAAGGCCTGCAATGAGAGATATGCCAACTTCGCTGACTTGCAGGACTTCTTGGACCACTACTATATCGGTATGAGTGTGTTGATCAACGAGCAAGACTTCTACGATTTGGCCATGGAGTACTTTGCTAAAGCCCACTCTGATGGATGTCTCCACTCCGAAGTGTTCTTCGACCCTCAGGGCCACGTTGAGAGAGGCATTGACGTTGATGTGGTCGTCAGGGGCTTCGATAGAGCATGCAAGGCTGCCAATGATAAGTTCGGCACTACCAACAAATTAATTATGTGCTTGTTGAGACACTTGCCTGCCGCTTCTGGTATTGACATGATCGAATCCACCTCGCAATACTTTGGCGAGGGTATTATTCACGGCTTGGGACTCGACTCTTCAGAGAAGCCTTTCCCTCCTGAATTGTTCTCGGACTGCTACAACTTGGTCAAGGACAAATTTCCTGAGGTGGGTTTGACTGCCCACGCTGGAGAGGAAGGAGACCACACTTACGTTTCCAACTCGTTGGACTTGTTGAATGTCTCTCGTATCGACCACGGTGTGAACTCCAAGCAGAGTCCCGAATTGATGAAGCGTTTGGCTGAGAATAAGACTATGTTGTCGATGTGTCCATTATCTAACGTCAAGTTGCAAGTTGTCAAGGACGTTTCTGAATTGCCAATCTCGACGTTCTTGGAGAATGATGTTCCTTTCTCTATCAACTCTGACGACCCAGCATACTTTGGTGGTTACATTTTGGACAACTACATTGCTGTGCACACTAGATTTGGATTTTCTTTGGATCAGTGGTGCAAGATTGCTCACAATGGTATTGAAGGATCGTGGTGTGACGAGGAGAGAAAGGCTGAGTTGAAGGCAAAGGTTGAAGAGGTTTACAACAAGTACCAGGGCTTGGTTTAATTATAGACTAATTATTTATTTCAGTGCATACTTTTAGAAGTGAACTGTAAGTGTCCAAAGCTTTGGGGGCGATGGTAGAAGAGAGTTAAACCGGATATTACTCGGCTTTACGCACGAAGTGCTAAAGTGACGCTTACTCGATGTTTACTTAAATGTAAGGGACTATATCTCCCAACAAAACTGTACAATATTGTGGAATATGTCGCTACAAGACTGTAATATGATATTAAGGGCCTAATTCACGCTCCAAACTTTACTATTGGGTACGCTGGGGCCCTTTTGGTGGAATTCTGACATTCAGAGTACAGTTAATTTTTCATAAACTTTTACACACTATAAAATGGCTCTGTGGCCGAGCGGTCTAAGGCGGCAGACTCAAGTTCTGTTATCGTAAGATGCGCGTGTTCGAATCACGCCGGAGTCATTATTTTTTTATCTTTATTCGTTCTCATTATTTGCCTTTTATTTTATTTCACGTTGCATCTATCGAATTATTCCCACATCGTGTAACCGAACGTATTGCCGGCTGGTTTTTTTCCAATTATGCTCATTCCGCAGGAACTCCGCATATGCGAAACACTTGCGCATGCATTAGCAGCCAATGCATGGTCAGTAACTAGCAATTTTCCCTAACAATATACATTCTTGCTAATAAATTCAAGAATCTTAAAAGCAACTATAGTGTTTCGTCGCGTTTCCCCGCTGTATCATGCACCGCCACACACAGTGTAGCAATCGAGAGTAGCAATGTGGGGTGACGGCTTGCGAGCAGGTGCAAAAAATCGGTAAATCCGTAAGTATAAATGTGGTAGAATATCTTGCCGGGACTATACGGAAGTATTGAATTATCAGTGATAATAGACACTTACAACCAATCAAAACAGTATTGAAAATGGCTAGAGGATTTAATGCGATTGTGGGTATTGTGGCCCTTATTGCTGTGTTGTGGGTAGTCTTCAAGAACCCAAGCACCAAGGCAGAATTGGCCAAGCATGTTGACAACGTGCAAGATCTGCTCCAGAACAACTATATGTTGTATTTTGAACCATTGACTGAAGGTAAGACTCCGAAGGAAGTGGAGGAGATGAAGCAGCATTTGGCTGAATTGACCGAAAGTTACCTGGACTACGTGCAGAATGAATTGGGAAGTAAAATCAAGCACTCATATGATGACACTGTCAATGGTATAAGTGTGCAACTAGACCTGACCCAGAAAGCTTTGAAGAAGCTCACTCAGAAGTACTCAAACAAGGCTGACCAACAACAAGAGATTATGGTAGACAAGCTTTATGAGTTGTTCTACACGTTGAAGGGTGATGATCTTAAGAAGTGGGGAATTAAGATGAAGTTAGAGAAGGACAAGAGAGTCGGAGTGTGGTAAATTCAATCAAAATATATGATGCATTGACGCACAGTAAACACGAAACCGTTGAATCCAGTCAACGTTTTGCCATAGGTAGAGAAAAGACTGCTTTACAGCCACAGTAGACGAGGACAAGTCTGCAAAGAGTATTCAGAGGTCCGACAAGTCCGAGAAATCCAAAGTACTCAAATCCACCTGACCAAATGTGTTCTCTCCCGAGTACAACACGTACAAGAAGCCGTCATCATCCTTGTGCTCCTCGTAAATTGTGCTCATCAATGCAGCAGTTGGTGGCAAGATATCGTTAACGAAGATGAAGATGGCCTTCTCGGAGGGCAACTTGATTCTCTTTCTAATCACATAAACAAATTGGCCCACCGTCAAGTCGCCAGGAACCAAGTACTTCCTCTTATCAATCTCCTGAATATCCGAATTCTCCACCTTCTCGCAGATCACTGGAAGTCTGTCCTTGAATCTCTGCAAGATTCTGGTTGATTCGGACTTTCTTTTGTCTATAACAGTTAGTATTACAATAAACAGTGGCAACGTCGTCTAAATGCGTGCTACGTACCAAAGGAGTTTTCGTCTTTGAATTGCGATCTCATAATTCTGGCATTGTTAGTACAAGTTCTTATTTGAGATGATCATTGCTTCTAGAGCCTTATCGCCACCAACTTGTATTGGTTGGATTAACAAGAAGCAAAGCAATTAATCAATAATGATACGTACAAACCGGAAGGATGGCAATGGTGTAGAAATCTGTAACTGAGTGAAACTTAAGGATTTGGGGGCACGTGGGTATTGTTTTTAAAAAGAACCGCTTAAGAAGATGTTGATGGTTTTTATCTTATCATCATCCCTTGTGGGGACGAGGTCGTGTGTATACCATCTCAGTGTCACCGCGCATGGTGACTGAGTGTTGCTAGTATTAGATAAGATATTGCACATGGTAGAATGGAGGGTGTATTCAATTGGGGGGAGATTGAAAAGGTGTTTTCAGGTTGCCTGTTCGAAAGATAGTAGTTTGCATTCGGCCAACTATTAATTTTGTAAATTCTTTTCAATTATTTTGTATCTTTTGTGTTATTTCTCATTCGTTGTCTGCTCAAAGTTATTCGTCAGTAGTGCAAGAGTCCTGCGAAATGTGGAAATGTTAGTAAAAGCTAAAAAAAAAAAAACGATATAAGAAAAAAATACAAAAACATTATAGAAAACCTTCAAAAACTATTTACAACAACATCTAACTAAAACTCCTACTCTCGGTCACGCTGTTTATTGTCTTTTCTTTTTGTTGTATGATTTAATCTTCTTAAATCCACCCATGTCTCAAGTCTCTTCTCAAACTCTTCAACCTGCACGACTACCAACCTACACCTTCACCAAATGGTCCCCAGACAGATTAAAGGATGGCGGCCTGAACCCGGAGCAGCATTCAAGTGTGGTATTGAGATCCACACGCAACTCAACACGAAACACAAACTCTTTTCTCTCTCGAGAAATATCCCTAATTCGTCTCCCAACACGCAAGCCAGTTTTTTCGACTTTGGCTTGCCAGGTACTTTTCCCAAGCTTAACCCTGAGGCCTTGCTTTTGGCTCTCAGAGCCGCTACAGCATTGAAATCAAGAATCAATCCGGTGTCGTCTTTCGATAGAAAGCATTATTTCTACTATGATCAGCCTTTAGGCTATCAGATCACTCAGCACTTTAATCCTTTGGCCAAAGGTGGGTCACTTGAGCTCACAAAGAAGTATGATGGAGTGGATCAAGATAAGGTGATCGGTATCGAGCAGATCCAAATAGAACAGGATACCTCTAAGCTCAACTATAACGATTTTGATGCTACAGTCTCTATCGACCACAATCGTGCAGATGTGCCATTGATTGAGTTGGTGACGAAGCCAGACTTCGATCACTTGTCACAGGTTCGTGCCTTTGTTAAAAAATACATTTCTCTCATGACCCACTTGGGTGTTTGCACCGGTGATATGGAGAATGGTGCCATGAGATGCGACGTCAATATCAGTGTGGCTGGTGGTAATAGGGTCGAGATAAAGAATTTGGGAAGCACCTCGGAGATCATTGCCGCAGCAAAGTACGAGTATAGAAGACAGGTGGAACAGCTCAAGTCTAATTCTGGCCCAATTGAACAAGAAACTAGAAGTTGGAACGGGAAAGAGACCGTCAGAACAAGATCGAAGGAGGTTGCCGTTGATTACAGATACTTTCCAGATATTGAGCTTCCACGAGTCCACTTGGATCCTAAAATTACAGAAGATATTATGGCCACACTTCCCGAATTTCCCGAGGAGATCCTCAAGACGTTAACTGGACTGGACTACGGTCTCGAACTCAAGCATGCCAGGTTCTTGGTAGATAATCCTCGTCTTTTGAACTATTACCGTCAATTACACGACATAGTGGTGCTACAAAATAACACACCCGCGAAAGTTGTCAACAATTGGTTCATCCATGAGCTTATTGGAGCCTTCAACAAACTTGATATTCCTGTTGATATTTCTCGTTTGGAGCCAGAGAAGTTGGCTACATTAATTCTCATGGTTTTGAAGAACGAAATCACTATCACTTCTGCTAAGTTATTACTTTCCCAAGTAATTCAAGCTGATGAACTGGAACGTGCACTCTCCATTTTTGAGTTGGTGGAGCACTACGACCTTGCAGCACCTGGTCTGGTAGACAAATCGCAACTTAGCGATGCTATCGAAGAGATCTGCTTTGAGGTTATGGAAAGCCATCCTGATGTGGTGGAAAAGGTCAAGAAGGGAAAGAAAAAGTCTGTGAATTTCCTAATAGGGATGGCCATGAAGGAGACCCAGGGCAGGGTTGATTCCAAGCAATTTGAAGAAATGTTTAATAAACTCATATAAACACATTAGTGGCGTTGAACGTTGAAATCAAAGCGAAGGTTCAGGCTGCTTTCCGAAGTGCATCCGAGACAACGATCCAAGTCATCTGGATCCACGATCGTCTCAGCATAAGCAACAGCTGACTTGGAGAGAGTTCTAGCCAGGCTTATTGAGGCAGAAGGGTCAAACAAACCTTTGTATTTGGAGAATTCAAAAGTGGTATTAGCCGTTTCCTCACTTTGTCCAGTTTTTTGAGTAGCTCTGGTACTGTGACGGCTCTCTTTGAATTCGCTAGACATAGCTATCACATCTGGTGCAGTCTTTCTGAGACTGGTGAACCCAATCCTTATCAATGCTTTACGATACATTTCAATGGCATCTGTGCCCATACCAAACAACATGAAGGTGATCACAGACAACACAATGTCCACGATTCTCGACGAGAGACCATAGTTTCCGAATTCGAGCTTGTAAATATGATTCCACAACTCATTGTGGGTTTCGGAGAAACTGAAACTGGAAATGCCATACTCACGAACATCGTTGACAAAATTGAAAATGGCAAATGGACACAACACGAACATAATGAGCAAGCTGAAAATAAGCAAGCGAGCAAAACGTCTGATGTTTAAGCCAGAGTTGGTGCACTTCAAGATGTCCTTAATATCTCTTCTTTTGCGGAGGTAAGTCCACACAGTTAATGTTGCAAAAACTGTTGCTACAAAGCTCCATATCAAGATCCACATGGTGACAAGAAGCACTGATGCATAAGTGATGCTGTATGGGGCAACACAACCACGGTACTTGACTATCACGTATCGTGAACTCTGAACAACCAAACTTGTTCCCATTATACACACCGGGGTTAACCAGCAAATTGCCAAGTTGATGTACGTACGTCTCTTGGAACCCGAGTCGAGAAACTTGTTGTGTTTAGCATCGATGATGAAGTACAAATTCATAATCAAGCATGCAAGACAACATATCTTACCCGTCGACGACCCGGTGCTAATTCTTACTGTCAAGTCACAATAGCCTGGGGCATTAGGAGAGGAATAAAAATCATTTCCACTCCAGATTAAAGCATTGATAAACGACGTTAAGTTGTTGTAACTGAGCCATAAGATCAAGCTGGATGCCGGAATATTACCTTTGCCAATATGATAGCATGATGGAGGAATGTTGAGTACAAAAGCGAGGAAGGAGAAGGCAGCAATGAGCTGACCAGTCTTTTCGATCATTTGAATTATTGTACTTTAAAATTTAGGACCCTTCGGCCCAATTTATAACGTTTAGTTCGTGCCCTATTTCCATCTACTTGTGTCGCACCTTTCTTTAGAATGCCGAATATGGAATAGTAAGTACACCTGAGAAACTCTGGAACGCTAATCTCTAACAAGGTTTCTGAAGGAAAATTATACTTGTACATAGTTGCATAAAAATTATTTTAAGCCTAGTTTGCTTGTGTGAATTGTAACTCGCGGCTTACAGAGGCTTGTTGAAACTCAAAATTTGTAATAGACATATATAAGGGGTAATTATGAAAAAAAAATAATTATGCAATGACGTTCTTCAAGATCTCATGAGAAGAGACCACGTTGGCGTACTTTTGGTTCAAGAACTTCAACAACTCGACAACCTTCTGCTTAACTTCCTCGTTCTGGAACTGCTTCATCTTGTCGATGTTCTCCTCTCTACCCAAAGTAGACTCCTCGACCAACTTGAGTCTGTCAGCCTCCTTCTGGAAGATCTCAGCAAAAATTTGCACAACTCTTTCGGTCTGAGAGATGATCAACTCGTTACCAGACTCGTACAAGTTGATGATCCACCTCAAGATAGGAGTGTTCTCCTCTGGAGCAGCTTGCAATGGCAAGTGGCTCAACAATGCTGGTAAGACGTGCTCAACTGGAATGATCAGTGGGTTCTTCAATGCCATTCTAGCAACACATCCACATGCGTTTGCATTGGATCTGTTGACAACATCCTTGGTCTCCTCGTCGTCGATCTTGGCCTGCTCGTCAGACTTGTTCAACAAATGGAACAACATCTGCAAGATCTGCTGGTAGTGGCCAGACACATCCTCAGTAGAGTTCTCGATAATGATACCAACACCATATGCAGCGTTACCCTTGACTTCGAAGGACTTGTCGTTTGCCAATCTGTCGATGAAAATTTGCAAGAATTCCTGACTGTATGGGTTGGCGTCCTTCAAACCAGCGGAAATCTCAGCCAAACCTCCAATGGCGCTGACTCTCTTGTTCTTGGACTTAGAAGTGACATTAGCCAAGATGACGTCCTTAAACGATGGAAAGATTCTGACGAAGTCAGAACCCAAGCACACAGCCAATAAGATCAAAACCTCCAAAGCAGACTCGAACAACAAAGCCTCGGTTTCGGAAGCATCCTCACCCTCGTCAACTGGCTCCTCGTCATCGATCTGACAACCGTGCTCCTTCTTCAAGATGTTCATCAACTGGACACACAATTTCTCCAAAGATGCAGTGTCAGAAGCGTCGTTAAGAACAGCAGCAGAACCGAAAGCCTGGAGGGCTTCGCTGAAGTTGTCCAAGTCACAAGCAACCAAAGTCAACTCGAATTCCTCCTCCAAGTTGGCAACAGTGATGTCTCTAACTTGCTTAATCAATTGCAAGAGGGATGCATCAACGTAGGACTGCTGAGGAACACCCTTCGGAGCTGCAAAGTTTTCACCGTAAGTAGCCTTGAACATAGCACGGACAATTCTCCAAAGAGCGTTCATAGCACCCTCTCTCATACCGTAGGAGATTTCGACCTGCTCTGACAAAGTCTTGATGGAAGGTTCGACATACTTAGCAAAGGCAGCACCAGTACCAGTGGCCAACTCAGCCAAAGCAACGGAGGCAATCTCCTTTTCGATGGTAATACCAGTGTTAATCTTGAAGTTGTTGCTAAGGTCCTCATCTCCGTCTTCGTCAAACTCGTCCTCATCTTCTGGGTTAGCGTTGAAAGAGAATTCCTCTTGCTCCAAGCACTCCAAGATCTGAGGAACAATCTCGTCCAAGAATCCAGCGAACTCAGAACCGTACACCTTAGCCATGTTGGAGATGAATGCGAAACCAGACTCCCTGATTCTAGAGTGCTCCGATTTCAAGGCAACGTAGGCAGCTTCGACCAAAGGCTTGGCGTAAACGGAGAAGGACTCCGATCCAACAGCTCTGGCCATGGTAGAGATGTTCTCAAATGTGATGGCTCTTAACTCAATATCCTCCTCAGACATGCCTTCAGTCTGGCCAGCATTAGCAACGAATGGCTCCAAAACCTGGATGGACTGATTGAAGTATGGGGTGAAACCCTTTCCTCCAGCGAAGGCAGTCGAACCGATAGCAGAAACAATGGCAGACTTCAAAGAAGAGGAGTGAGCAGTTTCCAACATGGAGAACAACTTAGTCATCAATGGCTCGAGGTACTGAGCAATTGCTTCATGGCTCATGAACTCGATAATACCGTCCAAAGCATAACAAGCGTGCTTGTAAGCCATGACATGGGTAGCAGAGTTGATGATCTCAATGATAAGAGGCAAGAGTTGCTCGTGGTACTCAGCAATGGCATCTTGCAACTCAGAAGACAACTGAGCAAGAGATCTGACAGCTGCGACCTTGACGATGACCTCTGGATCCTGCAAACCGTTGATGAGAACTGGAACAATCTTTCCAACCTGGGTAGCAAAGAAATCTGGGGCACCGGAAGAGGCAACACCGATACACAAAAGACCAGCTCTTCTGGCATAGACGTCAGTGGAGGTGACCATGGAGTTCAAGTTCTCGAAGAATGGAACAATCACCTGCGATGGAGGCAACTCACCAGACAACATGGCCATCAATCTCAAGGCCAAAGATGGAGGGCTGTTTTCCTCGTTTTCGTTCTCCTCGTCCTCGTTGTTCAACTCATCGTCCACGTCAATTTCCTCAGAAGCGATCTTAAGGGTAGCGGCAGTAAGCAGAGGACCCAAGTTGTTGGAAACGATCTTGGATTTTCTCAAAGAAACAGCAGAGATCAAGAACTGCAAAGCCATACATCTGTATTCCTCGTCAATGCTGGAGTTAACAGCAATCTCGGCAACGAATTGAACCAAAGGAACCAACTGGTCACCAACCAATTTGTTGTCCAAGAAGATCAACGAGTTGAAAACGTTGAAAACAGACTTGGCCTTGTCGGTGTCATCCGCCAGAATGACCTCCTTCAAGACAGAAACCATACCTGGGATGGAGGCCTTGAATTTGTTGGCAAGGTTAATGTCAATCTCATCATCCTCCTCAATGAACTGAGAGAGCACATCCAAGGACAACACGGCATTGACTCTGATGTCCTGAGAAGTCTGGTCCTGCAACAAACCAGCGAAAAGAGTGACAAAGTCATCGAGATGAGGCAACAAGGCAGGAATCTGAGTCTCCAACAAAGTGTACAAAGTGTAAACGGCCATTTCCTTGGCCTGGGCGTCGGAGCTCTGGACAGCAGAGATCAAAGTTGGCAAGAGATCAGGCCAAGTGTTGTCTTGCAAGTCATACTCTCCAATAGCAGCAACCACTCTAGCACTAGAGTGTCTGATCAACTTGGAGTCCTGGGTGAAAGTGCTCTTCAACAAACCCTCCTTGATCTGAGGCTTGATGGAAGCATCCACGGTTTCCCACTTCAGACCTATGAGTTTTCTGGCCTCAACAGCAGCCAACTGCTTCAATTGGTCCGATGAGCCGTTTTGCAAGATGTGCAAAAGAGAAGGGAGAGCCAACGAGTTGGTGTAGAACTCCTTGGACAACTTGGTGGTTGCTTGCTTGACAGTAGCAGGCGAGAATGTCTGCTGGAGGGTCTCCTCCAAGGCAGCAAGGTATTGGGAGTCCATGGTTGGGACGGTTTACTTGGGAAGATCGAAAAAAAAAAAAGTTTACTAAAAAATTTATACTAATAAACATCGCGATGTCCTCACGTGAATCGAAATCTGCCAGAGAATGAAGACTATAGTCGAAAATAGAGATATGGTCGAGATTTCAGTAAATGGAATAAAAACTTAGATATTCATGTATGAATTGCATAACTTCGATTATACTTGTTTAGGCTTTCATGTGGCGCCATCACTTTGCACTTCACAGCTCCTCACTACCTCATCTCACCCAAAGTGTCCTACAAACTAGTGAGATCCAGTGGCATTTCTCTGATCCGGATCTTGTAATACCGTTCCAACTCTTTGAGACCACTAACATCGTCCTTGGTAATCAAGTTGATAGCAACACCTTTCCGGCCAAATCTTCCAGACCGACCAATCCGATGAACGTAGTTTTCTTTATCGATGGGAAGATCGTAGTTGATCACCAATGACACCTGTTGAACATCGATACCACGAGCCCAAACATCAGTGGAAATCAACACACGTGAATTGCCTGACCGGAAATCGCTCATGATCAGGTCTCTCTCGTCTTGCTTCATGTCTCCATGCATGGCCACAACAGCGAAATTGGCTCTTCGAAGCTGGTCAGCCAACCACGTCACCTTGGCCTTCGTGTTACAGAAAATGACTGCTTGAGTAATGGTAAGCGAGTCATACAAGTCACATAACGTGTCAAACTTCCACTCCTCTTTCTCGCACTGGATATGGTACTGCTTGATACCTTCAAGAGTCACGTCCTCTTTTTTGACTAAGATCTTTACTGGATCGGTGGTGAATTTCTGTGTCATTTCTAACACCTCCCTAGTTAGTGTAGCACTAACCACCACCACTTGCACGGTGGACGGGAGCTGTCTGTATATTTCATAGATTTGCTCTTTGAAACCTTTAGTCATAAGCTCGTCAGCTTCATCAAGAATGAGCATCTTGACGTTTCTTGTAGCCAAGTTCCTTCTCTTGATCACATCCAACACTCGTCCTGGCGTACCACTCACAATATGCTGGCCCTGGCCCAACTTCTTCAAGTCATCTCCCACCTGTTTTCCTCCAATGCACGCATGTGTATGGACATTCATGTAGTTTCCCAAATTCATGATGACTGTGTGAATCTGTACTGCCAACTCTCGTGTGGGAGAGAGAACGAGTGCCTGGCACTGGCGCACTTTGGTATCAATAACCTGGAGCATTCCTAACGAGAACGTCGCTGTCTTTCCTGTTCCCGACTGTGCTTGTGCGATAGTGTCTCTTCCCAGGATGATTTGCATGATAGCACGACTTTGGATGGCCGATGGTGCTTCAAAACCGTATGAGTAGATACCCTTTAGAAGTTCCGGTTTGAGGTTCATGCTTTCGAAGGTTGAATGGACTTTCACATTGCGCGTTGATTTCGAGGAGAACTCTAGCTGTTCATCAGCAGAACGGTCAAAATCCATGACGATATTATCAGAAATATGCTATATCACTGGATGTTTATACTTAAATTCACAGGTCTTCTCGAAAGTCTGTAGCCTTCTCACTAAATTCGAGATGCCATCGCACCTACATATTCTTCGCAGCTTCTCAACTTCTGCATCGTCCTAATATAACCTGAAAATCATAATGGAGTCATCGAGTGTTGTTGTGTTGATTGGAGGCGGTCATGCCTCAGGTAAGAAGTCCACAGCACTCTGGATCGAAAGGGAAATTCTCTCATTGGCCGAACCTACCCCATTTATCGAAGTCATTGACATGAATTCATACATGGACCCATCAACAGTAACTAAACTGGTGGACACTAAAGCATCGGCTATCACCGTGGGAAATAAGAATCTACTAGCATTAAAGCCATCGAGGTTTGATTTCTCTGCTTTGAAAGAGCACATAGTGGCCAGTTTGAGTGATGTTTCTACATCTTCCCAGAAGCTTATTATAGTGCACGGGCTATACGCCTTGTATGACAAAGAGCTCAGAGACATGTCGCAAATCAAGGTGTTTATCGGTGGAGACAGTGATACAAGACTAATCAGATGGATCCGCAGAGACGTTTTGGGCTCGGGTGAAGCAAAGTTGGAGACTGTCATCAATTCATACTTGCACGGAGCAAAGCAAGAAATGAGCGACTACATTTTCCCTACTAAGGAGCAAGCCGACGTAATTTTGCCCCGTGGTGCAGAACCGAATGCTATCCAGTTGATTGTGGATGGGATTCTTCCATATTTGGGCATCGAGCGCATGTCGGAGCCATCCAGCTCCAATGTGCTTCGTCCCAATGAGAAGTCTTTCCAGAATGAACGTTTCGACGTCCAAAAGGGGAAATACTACGAACTCAATTGAGTACATAAGATTAATTTGCATTATCATGATGACTATATGAATGTGTTCTGTGTCCTGACCCATTGGTCAATAGGATCATTGACAATAGAGTATTCGCTCAAAGTGGCAATCTTGTCACTTGGGATACCTGTCTTTAATCTCTTATCGACGCTGTACCATGAGCGAATCAAGTAAACCATTTCTTTCTTAAGCGACTTGGCAAAGCCGACATCCACATCGTAGGAATTGTGTTCAATCAATGACTTGATCGTGACGTACAACTTGTCGTAGGGAACACCTGCCTTGACGAAAATCTCGACGACAGCACCCTCAGGTGGTGTTTGCGAGGAAGCATGTTCGATCGCGCTCTGGATGTATTTGCATGTCAACTTCACCAATTTATGCACGGGGAAGACCACATCGTTTGAGACCAATTTCGGTCCGATGGTGCTCAACGATTCGCCAATCAACATGTATAAAGGCTTGGATTCTGAGTTGGCTTGGAAGTCAAAATAAATGCGCTCAAAGAACAACTCCCATCTCTTTAAGATGTCGTCTGGATTTTTGTAGTCCGAAATACGGAAAATGACAAAGCAAATCTCGTAGTAGCCCAAAGGATCGGCATACCCATTGAATAGCTCACTGGCAGACTGGATCTTGAAGTTCAATGCCTGTGAGGCAACCTCTCTGTTCTCCTTGTTGATTCTTTTGTCTTGTAAAATGACATTCAAAAGATCCAATTGAACATTGGCGACCTCAAATAGATCATGAATAACAGTGGAAAGTTGGATCATCTGCTGTCTCAAAGCTGGAGGGCATGTGCAATTGCAGAATCCGTTTGCTCTAGACAAATACTCGATTCTGTCTTTCAAGGTCAAGTTGAACTGAGAAATAGCAAGTGAATATAGAATCTTAGCAGCTGGAAAGTACTCTTCCCTCTTGGCATGATACAACCACATAATCTCCGTCAAAGCGAGATTATCTTGCGATACCTCTTGCAAAAAGGGAAGCACGTATGGGGTATCCACTGTCAAGAGTCGCTCACTGCATCCCTGGTTGATGAACCACTGATAGAACTCGTAATGGAAGTTCTTGTCACTGGATGCAAAACACGATTCGTATGTCAAATCTCTGACCTCATTGAACTCGTTGATCATAAGTTGGTTGTTAGTTTCACGAATTTTGATTGCCTTAACATCCAACTTGGTCAAAATCTTGAAAATGAGGTCATAGAGCTGGAGTCTCTTTTTCTTGTTATCAGCAAGCTTGTCATTCACACTTGTGTTTTGGTTTTGACCGTTTGAAACTATCATTTTATTCGAAGTGGCATTAGGAACACCGTACAATCTCTTTGCAAGCTTTAGCAAGAAGTCCACAGCACCAGTGTAAAAATCCAACGACAACATAATGTCAATTGAGTTTTCGATGTTCTCCACCGTAAGCGAGTCACTAGCTTGCTCAAAAAGGGCCACGGCATTATTCAAGCATTTTATCTTCAATTCGTTGTCTCTGTGTCCAATGTTTTTTGCACGAGTCAAGTTTTCTATTGCCTTGAAAATGTAGACATCGTCAGTAGAGCAGAATGATCCACAACGACCCTGCAATGAAGACGCAATTAGATCAATAGATCCACCTTTTAGAATGTTTTTGTTGATGATGGAAGAAAGTAAGTCCTTGATCAAGTTCTTGACTTCGAGCGAAGGCAACAACAAATCTTTGAACGACAATGTTAGCAAATTCAATTGGTTGGTAAGTGACAAAAACTTAAATATCTCATTGATGTTGTTTTGATTGGTCTGTGTCTCTTCAATGAGAACCATCAAAAACGAAAGAGCTTCCTTCATCGAGTTGAGAGATCTGAGAATGGAAGTAAAGGCAATATGCTCGGCTCTCGAGCATACTTCATGATCAATTTTAGTTGGGTCAGAGCTGAAGCTTGGAGCATTGAGTCCAGGAATTCGGTTGATATTCTCCTCGAAAAACTCCAAAAGCACAATCACCGAGCCAATGAAGTATTCCACTTGTGTCTTCTCTATTGCAAGGCCCTTGATTAAAAGATTGTCTTCCTTTACAGTCGATACATCAACTGAACCGTTTGCAAGTATCTTAATGTTTGGTAATGGAGCAAAAACCTTTCTATTCCAGTAGTCTCTGAACAAACGGGAAATCAACAAACAACTTCCGTAAAATCTGTCACTCAAGACAACTTGTTCCACCATTGGTTGACTTTCAGAAGGTTGAATGGGGATGTGGGCCAGTCCAGAATTTGCAGACTGAGAATTCTCCATCAATCTGGCATTGTTTCCAGCATGGGAAAACAATAATGATGCTTTTCTCTTGAAGAGATCGTTCGAGTTGTGGTGGCCGTATGAACAAGCCAAATACAACAACGTGGAGCAAGTCTCTTCGTAGCCATTTTCTTCAATGAAGTTTTCAATGACTTCATCCTTCAAGGAGCTGATGATCTGGTCGGAAGGGCGATATTGATAAATGCTGATTCCGTAGTTGGTCAAAACGGCAAACTGAAGGGGCTTCTTGGTGTATTGTGAGGCGAGTACGTTAGCGTACCCATTTGGAGTGTTCGAAGCATTCATAGAAGGCGTAAGTTGCACTATGTCATGAATGTAAACAGGAGATTCCGACGAGCCCTGCTTGGATGTCGTTCCAACTGTTGCGAACTCTGCGTCTTCCACCAACTTGTTGTTGTGCTTTAAGAAGCCGTAATTAACCGAGCTGATGAACAATTTGTCAGAGCCCTTAGTCTTCTTTACTGCCAAAAATACTCCAGGACTTATGATCTTGGTAAATTTAGTGTCTTTCAAGAGTTCGGAGTTCTGTTGGTTGGCAACCATCAGTGCCACATACAGCTTGATTCTGGTGAAGGAGTCCAACTCAGGGTTAAGTTTTGGCTCCTCTTTTGCTGGAGGAAACTTCATTGTAACCACGGACAATTTCACGGAGGCAGAAGATCTCGATGATGCAGATAAGAGGCTGGAGTATGTAGAAGTAGCACCCAATTTAAGGAGAATACGATTTCCGTAGTTGGTGGATGCAATGAGTTGAACATTTGAAGATTCTTGTTCGGAGATGAGTTGGATGCTCACAATCTTGAATCTCAGAAAAGATTTGATGTTTGCGGTATCGCTAAACATCAGGTTAATGGATTTAAAGATCTCAGATGGTGTTAACTGGCTGTGCTGCAGGAATTGCTCTTGGCCCGGTGCCAATTTATAGACTCTGATGACAGACTTGTTTGAAAGGGCATAAAGAACGTTTCTCTGTGCATCAATTTGCATTTGCAAGATTGCTTCTGGTATAGCAGCCAACTTCTGGCTTGCATCCTTCTTCGTGGAAGAAGTGTCAGACTCGTGGGAAAAATAATCAAAACCCGACAATTTTCCAATTGGAAGCACAGAGGACAATCCACTCTTCGTGAGACAGACTTTATCACACTTATTTTTTATGAAAGAAGCATTGCTGGTATAATCCAATCTCCAAACGTTGATACCATCGCCTTCTCCGGAAAAGTATATGTCATTTGTAAGGTCATTGACAACAAATTGGTTGACAATCAAACCTTGTGCATTGACAGATAAGTTCGGATTGAATATATCCAAGTTATTCATCGAATGGTCGTACTTGACAACGTAGATGTGGATGTCCATAGTGGTTGCAATCAAGAGCAAGTAGTTCACTTCAGCAACAAAAACCCCGGCCTTGGGCTTAACCAACTTGACTGTCAAAATAGAATGACGGATCTGGTCAACGGTGAGGAACTGCGACAGCTTATTGAAGGAAGACTGAGGCAATTTGTAGTTCCAAAACACCAACTTGTTGTCTACAGCGATCCACGAGCGGCTGATCTCAGGGAAGAGCCCCATTTTGGTCAGACACTCGGTCAAGTTGTATTCTTCGAAGAATTTGTCAGGCAAATCCAATTGCGATGCCTTTTCGAAGCGTGAGAAATGACCCAATCCATTGGAGTAGTTGAAGTAGTAGTTATCCAAGCCCGATGTCTTATTGAGGTTGTTCGGTCCGTACAAGTCGCCGGGGCTCATGGAATCAACCTTGATCAAGTCTGTGATGTACTTGGAACCCAAACGGAGAGGCGGTAGGTTCCCGAAATTGGGCACGCTGATCTTGTAGCTGATTTCATTGACTGAATCCAAAACAAGCGGGAGGTAGAACCGCAGCGTCTGCGACGATGAGCCTGCGGATTCGTTGGCTTCCTTTTGGAACTGGAGCGAATCATGGCCATCATCAGCCAATTTCAAGGTGGGGTTGATATATTTAACATTCAGCTGTGCAGTGTTCCTTGAGTTTGCAGCTGATCCACCCGAGGCATTTCTACCTGGCAAAACTGACGCCAAAAGACTCATGGAGACTGGTAGATATGGTGTTGTGGATATGGAAAAAAAGACACTGTGACTTGACGAGCGCACGACCTTGTTGGTATATTTAGGAAGGAGATTTGTAAAAGGGATACGGAGAAAAATAAATTATCATATGGAAATATGTGTAAATTCTGTGTGATTTCCACCATTCTATTTTCCTGTTATATCTCATGGAGATTTGGTGTTGATTAGATATGGTGCTGTTGAGATGGGTGTATCCAGTAGGAAAGAGCACGCAGACCTATGCAGAGCATACCATCTGGTTTCTCATCTACTGAGTGGCATTGAGTAGACAAAAGTGGCTAAATTCAATGGTTTCATCAGAAAATTACTTTTATTCTTATCTCCACTTATTGGAAACATATTTCATTTGGATAATCCTGAAATACACGCAATTATGTGCTTTCAACAAATTGGTTTGTTTGCTTGCTA
>Ga0160505_100428_pt1 | contig 24564 bp, 16 predicted proteins | sample DIDeMG_FD_108225 | JGI IMG/M metagenome (GOLD analysis project Ga0160505, IMG submission 108225) | Enriched chicken feces microbial communities from UW Madison campus, WI, USA - DID2874_E49_Stillage MG | ecosystem: Host-associated > Birds > Digestive system > Large intestine > Fecal ... | reverse complement strand
TCGCGTTTTTCCTCCACCCTGTCAAACACCCCAAGCACCTCGTAAGCCCCTTCGATAACCTTTTCCACCACGTTGCCCTTATGGGACACACGCACCTCTCCAAAGCTCTCACCGCAAATCAGTCCGTTCTGACAGACCGCCCGGAACAGCCCCGGTAACATCTGATATGAACTCGAACCGTCATGGCTGTTAAGCAGAATAATTTCCGGCACCTGTTTACCGGTAATCTGCCCCTCGCGGCGCAGACGCACCATGTGTTTCGTATGTTCCCGCTTGTCGGGGTTACGCACACGGGTCTGGCAGGCAAAGAACGGCTGAAAACCTTCGCGCTGCAGGTTATCCAGCAGAGTGATGGTCGGGATGCAGGTATAGCGCTCGCTGCGCGATTCATGCTTTTCCTCACTGAACACGCTGGGAACATAGTGAGCAAGTTCATCACGGGTTAAGGGGCGGTCACGGCGAACAAGGTTCACCGCACCAAAGCGGGATGCTAATCGCATAATTCACTCCTTTGTGCGTTTATCGGTATAAAAAGAAAAGGCCACGCTCCCGAAGGAACATGGCCTTTAACATTAAAAATGGCGTGGCGATAAGACGTTATTGCCCCATGTATTCAACCCTGGCACCGGTGGCCTTACCATCAGCACCAACTGTCACCACCACCTTATCGTAGGTACGATACCCGGCATTGTAGACCACATAAACCACAGTATTTCCCTCCACTTTGTAGCTGCCAAAATCAGCGGCCTCAGCCGTGTCACGGTCATACTCTTTCGTGTACGCTTCTTTGGCCGCTTTCATGACTGAGCCTTTGTTAATCTCCGGCGCTCGACTCCCAGCACTGGCAGCAAGGCCAGAAACGTATTTCGGGCAGACCGTCATCATGTCCCCACGGGTGAATGTCAGTTGCGCACCAAAGACCTGAAGGGTCGATATTTCCTGACCTGCAATCGAAGCAATTGCCTTTATGGCGGCTGCAGGTGCCTGCCCGCCTTCAACCTCAACAGCCTTAAATCCTGTTTGCTGGTTGCACAACTGAGACGTGGGTACCAGATTGCCGTTTACACTGATGCGACTCCCCATCAGCTCCTGCGGGCCATTGGGGCAGCCCTGCAACTGACCAAAGATGCCAATGGTGTTGTTTTTCAGCATCACCAGTGCCTGACCATTATCGGTCAGCGTCTGGCACCAGCCGTTTTTAACAGCCCAGTGACCCGCCTGAGCAGAAATCGAAATGGCTGACAAAACAAGTGCAATCACGGTCTGAATTTTCATATGTCACCTTATTAATGAATCAGAAGCAGCAACAGGGGACGCGGTACACAGAACCTGATGTATCTTTGTATCCGGACCATCGCGTCAACGTCCCTGTTCGTCGTGCTCATGAACACTTTTGAGAAAGAAATATCCCTTTGCTTTGATAGGTAAAAGCGATCAATAGGGGGCTTATACATCGATATTTTAATAGATAAAAACGATCGATATGCTATTATTGATCGTTTATACAGATCAATATACTGTTTTTTGAATGTGGTAATTGAGAGGGTAAAGCGGCGGATTTCAGCCAAATATTCGGTCCCATAATGCCGTGGCAAGTTGCACTAACTTTTGTCGGATACTCCTTAACAGAGCAGTCAAGACAGAAGGCAGGTGGTCAGGATTAATCACCGTGTCAAAAGCCTTACCCGCAGCCTCACCGAACTGCTGCCGTACAGCGGCGTCAGTGTCCGGGGTCTGATGCTCTGGTTTCAGCTGGCAATACACGGCACTGCTGGCCTGTACGGGCAAGGCATGCACAATCAACTCCACCAGGGCGGGCAGGTTATAGCCGGTATGTGCAGAGACAGCCATGACCGGGAAAGAGGACGGCAACTGACCGGCAACCTGCGCACTGACTGCAGCCAGTGAAAGGCATTGCTCAGAAGAAGGTGATGCCTGCCAGGGCTCATCATCCCTGAGGGGTGGAATACGGTCGGCCTGAGTCAGTACAAACAGGAAACGTGAAGGGTCGGCACCGGCTTCCATCAGTGCCCTGTATGCCGTGATATCCGTTGCCCGGGCACGGTCATCGGCACGCAGTACCCAGATAATCAAATCCAGCTCTACCAGCAACGCCTTATAGAGCGCCAGATATTCCTCGTCGTATTCCGGTGTCTCGCCCACCCCAGGCAAATCCACCAGTGTCATGCTGCGCTCACCAACGGTGAGTAACAGACGCTGGGGTTCCCGGGTGCAGCCTAGCAAATCACTGGTCAGACAGACGGGTTGCTGAAAAAGCGCGTTGCATAATGAACTCTTGCCCGCACCACTTTTGCCCATGATGCCTATAACGGGTTCATAGTTAATCGCCTCCTTGAGGCGGAACAGAATACGTTCAGTAGCTTGCCGGGGTAAGAGATTGAGACAGGTACGCACCGCATCACTGGTATCCTGCGGATCGGGGATTTGAGGCATGATTTACTCCTGTGAAAAAACTATGCCGGGAAATTTTTCTCCCGGCGACTCACATGAGTAATGTAGGCGTTATATTTTTTGGAGTTATCGTTACCTATTTATGATGGATTTTTGTAATCAAAAAGCTTGCTTTTATATCTTAGATACTCATCATGAATAAGTTTTTCAATAACTCTAATCTCTTTTTTATCAAGTGCCACTGCTAACTCAGATAATTCCTTGCTGGCTTTGGCAGAGATTGTCAAATCATTTTTTCCAGACCTTCTTTTTCGTTGCTTAAAGGAATTCCTCATATTTTTTAGAAGTGCATCTTTGTCATCCAGAAATTTTCTATAATTTCCCACATCCAATTTATTCGGGATGGCCCAGCAATCAATCGCGCCCATTACACCAATATATCGCTCATTAAGATCTGCTGGTTTGAACCATGACAGAACATTTCTTTTTATATCCTTTTTCTTTGACAAATATGACCACGCCCACTCAATGGCTTCGTTATCATTTTTCTTTAACCATTTGGGGCTTTGAACCTGACTATTAAAAACAAGCCAGATACCACGAATATAATCGAATGTTTTCTTACTTTGTTCTGGACTGAGGGAACAAGAAAGTTCATTCATGAAGGTAATAATCACCCGGCTTCTTTCAGCTGAACTAGTTGGATTACCAGGGAGTCTGAAAAAAGAGTATAAGTTTTCCTCTTTTCGATCCCATTCCGGAATTAACCCCGCAGTGTTTTCAGGTAAACAAAGCTCCCGCTCAGAGGCTTTTCGTATATACGCCCAAAACCAAAAAATAGCACGTGAATTAACCGCCCCCTTCAACCACTTTAAATCGACGTCTTGTAGACATGAAGAATCTCCACCATGAAGACTTTTACTTTTAACATTGCGTTTTTCCCCAGCCTGTATATTTTGCATCAAACGCTTAATAGCTTCATCAGCCCCAGTGGCGTTTTTGCTGCTTTCAGATATCGGATTGCCTGAGGCCGTTTGTCCTGTCCTGTCTTTAATATCACAATCCTCGGCTGCCTGCGCAGACTCGTCTTCTGGCAAAGAATCGACACTAAATTTGCTCTCAGGACTGGTAAAGCGGTTCCCTCCCTCATAAGGAGATTCTTCTGGCCTTGCTAATTCTTCAGCGCCCAGTTTACCAATCCTTTTTAGATAATAGTTCTCATTATCGCTATCAATCACCGTTACCTCCTGTAGTAAAATCCACCATAAATAGTGCTTACAATGAATCGATTATGAAGTAAACAAGTTTTCATTTTGAATGAAAATAGCTCGAAAATTGTAAGTTTTTTGTAAGAGTAAAATCGACGCTAACCTTTAAAAAAAGGGACTTTTAGCGGTTTGCCAGGTAAAAATGATCATTCATAAAACTTGTACAGCATACAGAAATTTGTGGCAGGCATTCACTATGTTTTACATTGTCACATGCTCCGCGAACGTAGCTCACGGCAGTTCTGTTCTTATTATCAGACGTTACAGAGCCGGACACGTTATGCACTGACAGCACTACTAGCTGGGGAAAACCAGCTGATGTAATTTTCTACTTATCAGCTAATGGTATGAGAAGGATGCCCGTTCCTCCATCGATGGCAACAGGCCCTCTCCCGACATCACTATAAATTGCGGGAGCATTTCCATGACAAACAAAACTCATCCGATATCATCCAGCACCCAGACAACCACATCTTTACTGAATGATCAGCTCGTTGATATGACGTTCATCACCGCCTATACAAACATGACAGACAAATGGTTCTACCGATTAATTTCAGAGAATGCGTTCCCTGCACCAATTAAACTGGGTCGCAGTTCACGCTGGCTAAAAAGCGAAGTGGAAAAATGGATGCTGGAAAGAATACAAGCATCTCGAGGTTAGAATATTTAATGTTGGTGTTTAACACAGGAAGGTTACGTAATTTAATATAGGTTCTTTAATATAATTATACTCACTCTCATTTGTTCTTATATTCACCGCTTACTATCAATGTCTCTTTTAAACACCCTCGCAAATACTATTGCAACAACCAGCCTCATCTTTAAAGCAATAATTAATTTAAGTATCAGCTCAGCATTGCCTTAAAGAAAAGTATTGCATGAAACATCACGAACTTAGTGCTTGCACTGACCTCTCTCATCATCAGAAGTGGAATAATCATGCTCAAAAATTCAGATAGAAATTTTAATGAAGACTGGTTCCTAGCTTCAGTTCTCAATGCACACATCGATGAAATGATAAACAGATACTCATGCCTTTTGGCATTACGTATGGATTTTTTCTACAAAAAGAAGAGTGCCAGGTATTCACACTTAAATCACCAAACACTTGAACATGACTTGCGTGTACTAATGGAGAAAATGACAAAAGAGAAAGGTGTGGTGGGCTATTTCTGGGTTGTCGAATGGACTGAACGACATAGATACCATGCGCATGTCGTATTCTGGCTGGACAGACAAAAAACACAGAGGCCTTATCCTTTTGCCATTAAAGCGAGCAAGATGTGGAATGAAATAACTCGTTGGGAAGGATGGGCATATAGATGTCAATACCAGCCGCAATATCCGGTAAATATAGACGTTCCTGTTAGGTATAACGATCCAGCCAGCATTTTGAATATTCGCCATGTTCTGAGCTATCTGGCTAAGGAAGAACAAAAGGACGGTTTGTGTGCATACGGCTGCAATGATGTTCCTCCACGATCAGCGGCAGGGCGTCCGCGTAAGTCAGGCCCCTGATCCTACGGCTACGCAACTGGCTCTGCATCCTGTACTAACACCGGTAGTACGGAGATAAATAATGCCCTCGCGGACATGACTGGACCTGCCGCTGGAACTCTAACGTTCCGACCTATAGTGAATCAACAATTCCACAACTCCATTTATACCCGGCAGCTCACCTGCCGGGTATTTCTCATACCTGTCAAACAAGGAAAATCAAAAATGAAACAACCAGAGAACACGATCGCGGTAAAAGTGGCGGAATACCGTTTACGCATCACCCGGCTAAGGGTCTGCCGGGATAGTCTAGCTGGATGTTGTAGTGATGCCGAGCGGCGTGGCTGGCGCTTGAGAGCACTTGAGCAGTTAAGTAAAGCCTCATCGCTCTACTGCCAACGGGCAAGTTCTGCCGATACCAGCAAGTTTCAACAGGCCAGAGAAGGTATCCAGCAACACATCAACAAGGTTTTACCAGAAGGTCAGTGGTGTAGTGATTTGGCTGCATTACCTGCTACCCAAGAATAATTTTGAGGTACCGGGGCGGGGTCAGTCCATTACTAACTGATAGTTGTATCTAATACTGGGGGCAGGTCACAGGGTTTAGTCATTATTTTTAATACCTTTACTGAGAGAGAAATAATGGTAGTCTTTATAAGTAATGTGAATTGATCTCCCCAAAAAACCGATTATAATTCGCTCAGACACCAACCATTCCATAAAAATCAAGGATTAATCTTGACTGAGAAAGCAAATAAACTTCGACATCTTGTCGATGAAGTCCTCAAAAGCAATAGCCTTCATGCTCATCAAGTTAATGCTGCGACCAAAACATTTGAAGCGCTCTCTGGCAATGTCAGAGCCGTCGTTACAGCAGCAGAAATGCAAGCGGGTAAATCTGGGATTGCCTTAGCACTATGCTGTCTTCAAAGGCTGAGTTTGAACGATCAGGATATATGTGACCGTAAGCAACTTAAAGACACGCTTTACCTAGTAACCATGCCAGATACAGCTTTGAAAGAACAAGCAGAGCAAGATCTCAAACAGGCCAAAAACGTTGTTGTAAGTAACTTTGTCAATTTTGAAAAAGCACTAGAAACAGAATTTAAAGGTAACCCCCCTAAGCTTATTATCATTGACGAATGCCATTATGGCTCGAATGTATCTGCCGTTCGTTACAGCAAAATATTTGACTACTTAGAACAAGAGAATGACAAGTGCAAAGTTGTATTTATTTCAGCTACGCCATTTGGGGCATTGTATGGCGCAGACACTGAATATCAGGATGCAATTGATTTACAACAAGAAGCTGAAGAAAACAATGACATTCAATTGCTGCAGGAAGCACGAAATGTTGCAAATAATGCGCTCAAGGACTCGATTCTAAGACGTGACTTCAATACCCGCTTAGTGTTCCACAAAACCAGTGATGAATACTACGGTGTCCGAGAAATGCTCAGAAATGGAAAAGTTATAGGGTTAGAAGACAATTCTAAAAATTTCTTATACCCATCTCAAGAACGAGATTCTTTCATTGAACAATTTTTAGCTCATCAAGAGATGGGATGGTCGCTGGTGCGCGTTCCCGCGGGCTTAGCTATGGAAGCAAAACAGTTCCTAATTTCTAAAGGCATCGACGAACACTCAATCTATATACTCGGCAATTCACTGAGTGGTGTTCCTGAAGACGAACATTGCAGTATCGAACGATTTAAAAAAGAATTCGATGATGCATTACTGTTTGAAGATAAATTGATAGCCATCACTGTTGCAGGAGCCAGGGCAGGAATTAATTTTGGCGCAATGATGAAAAACAACCTCATTTCAACATGGGACAGCACTGTAGCCAGTGTAGCTGCTGTTGTACAGGCTAATATTGGCCGGGCCTGTGGTTATCATGGTAATAATTCTTCCATGCACTACACCAACTTAAACGCAGCAGAGGCTTATGGCGCGATCCTCAGTCACCTGGAACAAACTTGCTCTGACTATGCTGCATCAGACTTTGACGGAATAAGGGAGTTCTTCGAAGATGTGTGTCAGGAATACAATGTAAATGGGCTAGATGTTGGTCTTACAATTAAGTATAAACGTCGCCGCCCTATTGGTGATGTAGAGACCTATAAAACCGATGGTTATATTGCTGTTCCAGCCAAGTTACTTCAAGAAGGCACCGATTTTAGCCACTACACTAAAGATAAAATCCTTCTACAGGCAATTGAACTCATACGCAACGAATTAACGGCTAAAGGTGCGCCTAGTGTCAAAGGCAATCGAGCTATGCGGGGCAAAAAGAAGAACTGGATCAAAGCACATTGGGTTAATGGAGATAGCTTCAACAATCCCGAAAAAGCACAAGCAGATGGTACGCAAAAGATTAAAACCAAGCTCTATACTCAATTGCTCGACAATGATGAATTCCTTGAGTTTAACCGAGTAGTAGCCCCAGGTTCAGGTGAACTGTCTGAAAACAAATTGGTTACCGCTACGATTTTTAGTATCTACAACATTTCCCGAAGGAATGTTAAAAAAATAATAATGACAACTGAAGACGTCTGGGATATGTGCGACTATTTTGGTATTGAACGTGATGATACTCTGATCGTGCTCTACAAACGCGGTGAATATGATATTGAACGCTCGAATGCTAAAAAACAGCACAATGAGCTACCTGAAAAGTCTGGGGAGTTAAGTAATGAATCCCATTTCTCCGATAAAACAGATGTTACTTACTAGTTCATGGTGCCTCGGATCCCCTTTCGTCAACTAGCATCAAGCCCATTATGAATATCGAAAATAAACATCGCCTATATGTCAAAGAAATACTTGAAGCTCAAACATTTGAGCATCAACGAATAGCAGCAAATAAAACCTTCTCTAAATTATTATCAGGCTCTCGTGCAGTAGTTTTGGCTGCTGAAATGCAATCCGGTAAATCAGGTATTGCTCTCGCCCTTGCTGGACTGCAGCGACTTTCACTTTCGGATGAGTTGATTGGTAATCGTAAATTACTAAAGGATACATTATATCTTGTAACGATGGGCGATATTAGTTTACAGGAGCAGGCCAAACGGGACCTATCATACTGTAAAAATATCGTTGTGAGTAATTTTATCAATTTCGATATCACCATAAAAACTGAATTCAGACACCAAAATCCCAAACTCATTATTATTGATGAATGTCACTATGGTTCCAGTAGTGACAGCATACGCTATGATAAGATATTCAACTATTTAGAGTTTGAAAATCAAGACTGTAAGGTTGTTTTCATCTCAGCAACTCCCTTTAGCGCACTTTATGCAGTAGGAGGGGATTCGATACTTCGCCATAACTTCAATACTTCTCTTGTATTCCATAAAACCAGCGCTGAATACCATGGTATTCGCCAAATGCACTGTCATAACCAAATAATAAAACTTGACGAAGATTATAGAGATTTTTGTCAAGACTCTCTATTACGTAAACGATTTATCCGACAGTTTAAGGACTACGATGGTGCAGGGTGGTCATTAATCCGTGTTCCGAGTAGCCAAGCTAACCTCACCAGGCAAATTCTACTAGACAATGGCATAGAGGCTGAACATATTTATATCATCGGCCAGAAGCTCGTCGGAATTGATGATCGTGAATTATGCTCTATCGATGACTTCAGACGTGAATTTGAAACTGCAACATTATTTGATGAAAAACTAATTGCCATTACAGTTGCTGGATTTAGGGCCGGAGTAAACTTTGGCCAGGAAATGAAAAACGCAGTAATTAATACTTGGGATAGTACTATTGCCAACATTGCAGCTGTTGTTCAAGCGAATATAGGCCGGTCTTGTGGTTATCATCAAAACACAAGGGCTAAACACTACACTAATCTCGATGCCATTCGCGCTTATAGTGAACTACTTGATCACCTCGAATCTCAGGATGACACCAAGGAATTCGAAGGACTCCAGCAGATCTTTGAACAAATATGTTCTCGTTACGACATAAGAGGTTTTGACAGGGGAACTAGTGTTGCTCCGGCACCAGAAATCAAGGTGACAACAAAAATTGATGATACTGCTACTTTCTTAACGCAAGGGTATATTTCCGTGCCTGGTAAGTTAAGTAACCCAAACTTTGATTTTTCAACTTATACAGATGATAACGAGTTATTAGATGCGATAAAAATCATCCGCAAAGAACTTCTAAGCGAAGAAGGGCCCTACAGGAAAAAAGGACGAGCTCTTAGAGGTGATCATCAAAACTGGGTAAAAGCTCAATGGGTCAATGGTGCCACATATGATGATGGGACTCCAAGCTGTGCAAAATCACGAGCCCTTTCTTTCACATCGCGATTAGATAAAGGTGAAGAAGTCGAATTCAACCATATTGTAAAACCTGGTGGTGGCGAAAAAACTGAAGATAAACGAGTTATGGCAAGTATCTTTAGCATTTATAACCTTTCGGGTCAGATGGATGCATTTAAACGCGCTATGGATATTGATGATATGGCAGAAATCTGTGATGCCTTAAATACAGAGTATGATGACACGCTAATTCTACTGTATAAGCGAGGCTCATTATCTCAAATATTATCGAATGAAAAAATTATAACTTCAGAAAATATCGAAACGACAAGCATCCGCCATAAAAGTGTTTTCCGATAAAAAATTATAATTTTTAGGTGTTTTCTTCCAAGTATTAACGCACTTCGCTACAGTATCTACTTTAGCTGAGCTGAAACAGTTATAAGGCAGATAATACAGGTATATCCTGAAGGGGCCTCTAGGTATTTAATGCCTTTTGGCCGCTAATTCATTAATAACTAGTTTCCTATCATTACTAACCTTGTTTTCTTAGATCTATCACTGGTGTTAAGCACTCTTGTAGTGATATACCACCATGATTGTAATAATCACCCGAAATATAACCTGAAATTCCAGGGGCCATAGCCACAGATACATTGGAATTCCAGAACCAAGGAACTACTAAACCATCGTACTGCACATTGTCTTTTAAAATAGCGCAGCGTCGCTGACGGTTCTTACCTAGTGATTTATTGAGTTCCCCTTTTGGTAAGCCATTAGGAACCCATAACCAACCATGGTCAGTAACGATTTTTATACGCTTCCAACCAGCATCAAACAAACCACTTACTCGAGATACAACGTCCCCAAGAACCTTATCGATATATTGGGGCATTTGGCGCTGATGATCGTGACCTAAACGGTCCAAGTCACCTGTTTGTACCCAAGCATAACCGCCTTGTGGCTCACCGGTTTCAAGTCCATCCAAAAATTGCCAGCCTTTTTCTTCCAACAATTTTTTCAAATAATGGCTGCTAAATGACGAATGGCTGTCGGCTAAAACAGGAATAAAATCATCATTAGTATCATTACCCGTCAGCATATCAGCTAATGGTGTTACAGCAGCCTTGGCCGTTGCAGTAAGGGAAGGTAATGCAGCCCAACGCGATGTTAAATGGCTCTCAATATCGCAATTGAACAGTTTCTCTTCCAGCATTTTAGCTGTATCAAAACGCAAACCATCTACAAAAAACACAACCTGACTACCAACTGTGTATTGAGCTGTATTTTCTCTAACCTGGTTGTCACCAGGGTACCCAAACTGGGCTACTAATTGCTGAAATTTTAATGCCGTTTTTTCGAGCCATGGCGTGTAAATAATACCAAGCACATTTGCAATCAGTTCTTGCTGATGGATATCTTTCGCTTTGGACATTGCACTTAAAACTGCAGCATCCGCTTGCCAAAATTGTTCCTTAAAATGGTCAGCCATCGATTCTGGAGTACTACCGGAAAAATTGATTTCCGTGTGCTCAATCACCATCATCATATCTTCCAACACACTTAGCCAAGGTGACAGCTCTAAACGATACCATATCCATGTCTTACGTTCTTTCTGAGTTAGCCAAAGATCACTGAAAACTGCCTTTAGCTCCCGACGTCCTTGTCCCTCAATCTTACGAAATGCGGATTCGATTAACTGCTCGTCCTCCAAGTTTTTAGACAAATAGTTTTCAGGAAACAGCACAACTAGGTCGGCTGGCTGAATAGCTTTGAGTTGATTCACCAGTAATGGCAAATTGCTGGCTGTTTCCTCAAATCGGTGCCATATTCCGTTCCATTGGCCTTCAGCCTGGCATAGCAATTGTAAAGCTTGAACCACACCTTCTTTGTTTGGAATAAAGCCATATTGCATCTGGCATGAATTTGTGAAAATATCCCAGCGACTCCCCTGCCATAGTTTTTCTTTCTCTTGAGGGTTATTAAGCCAACCTAGGATATCTCGTGAAATATCATCAAGAATAATAGAGTAGAAATCCTCTGCTTCAAGTTTTTTACCTTGCATACTTACAACTGGTGTCTCTAAGAGATCTGGTAGTACCTGCAAAATAGCTTCATGTGTCTTCTTGTCTTTTGCAAGATCCAACTCGAGACCAGCTTTAGGGTTTGTGAGGAACGAACCCACAGACCAATCACGGCCCGCGGAATTATAAGACCACCAACAACCACGATATTGCAATTCTGCTAAAGGTTTAAGAAATTCAGGACATTGTTCAATTGCTCGTAAATCTTTACGACCGACACCAGGCAGATAGATAATCGGGGTTTTTCCTTCAGGTAAAACACATTCCTCAAGCACACCAGCAATAGCGCATTTCACCCATATTGCCGGGCCAGTGCGAAGATCAGGATTATAATCACCAAGTTCAATCAATTCAGGCAACTGCTGCTTAATGTAGGGCATTGCTGACTGCCACTGTCTATCAATGTCCGTCCACAAAATGGCAGCAGGTGGGACCTGAACACTTTTGTTAAAGGCAGCAGAGCTACGAAGCTGATCGATCAATTTATTGATTACTAACATATAGTTTCCAGTTCGCTTTACACAACTCAATCAAATCATGTTGTCGACTTTCTAGTACAGGAGGCATCCACTCACTCGTATTTAATACCTGCGTAGTCAATACGTACGACGACACACCATTTCGTCCTGCAAAGTATGCCATTTTTTTACGTTCAAAGTCGAAGTTTGAGGCCTGTGAATTTCTTCTCTGCGTTAGTGGCACGAGATTAGCGAGACGGTGGGTCCACTCTTCTCGCTGCGCAACATTTGGCCAATTTATATCCCACTGGCTTCCTTCTTCTACCGTCTGTGGTAACACATGCTCAATGGTCAGAAGAGAGTGTTCGTAATTAGCCGCTCCATCAGATAAAAATGAATCAATTCTCAAGATAAGATAATTACGTCGACGGGCAGTCAAATAATAAACATCACCATCGATTTGGTTAATAAAATCTGTCGTTTCTTCTTGAGATAAATTTACTGAGCTAATCTCTGTAGAATTTGCATTATCAAGTTCAATTAACACTTGCGCATAACGCTCAATGCGTTCGTTAATGTTGGCAGCACAAATATGAAGTTTCGCGGCTAAGCGCTCGAGCCTGAACATAAAATCCATCACAGCTGAGCTATCTGAACCGAATTTAGATAAATATTGAATAGCTACCGGTAACCAATCTGAATTGTCAATGCGGTTTAGCCAATGCAACAATTGGTTAATGTCTCCAGCATTTGTCGATGACAAATAACGAGCATCTCTAGCAACCAAGTAGGCATCAGCGTAAGGAGCTATGACTTCATTGATCAGCACTTCAGGATCATGAATTTTTGATTGGACATGCTCTCGAAACTCTTCCAACAACACGCGTTTTACTTTGGTCTTGGCATAAATCATTCGTATATACGTAAGAAGACCATTCAATCCTTCTCTTCCTGTTTCTACTTCAATCTCTTCCCATTTATCATTAAAAGCATCACGTTTCGATTCGGTAATTTTACCAATCGCATCAGCTTTAATTAGATCCGAAGGTAAAAGATCCATACCGCGATTATTCAAAACCGAAAATACACGAAAAGCAGACTGCTGGCTTGGTGAGGTCACAGCAACTAAAAAACACCGGGTCATCAAAAAAATACCGAAGTTTATCAAAGCGTCAGTATCGACAAAGGCCTGCTGCAATTTAGTTTGCAAGAGTATGGCATTTTTCTGGATATTAATTTGTGACTCATTATTCAACGTTGCCGAATCAATAGAGGCTAACTCAGAAAATTTTAATGATTGGACAGTTGAAGCAAAAAATTCACGATCACGTTGACGCAGAGCTAATCGCGGTTTCGCAGGTATCCCTTGCAGTTTTTTTCCAGGCTCTTGAATATAAGAGAAACATTCAGCTTTAGCGCCTTCATCATCAATTAAGTTAGTTAACGCAGCAATTAAAATTGTCAGAGTGGTTAATCGCTGCTGCCCATCTATTACCTGAGCATGAGGTCTGCTTTCTTGTTTTATTAATACAATGCTTCCAAGAAAATAACTTTCATCCTTTTCATAGTGGTAAAAATCATTTAGATCATCAAACAACTCACCCGCTTGGTCTGTCGTCCAGGCATACGGACGCTGATAGGGAGGGATCTCATAATCAAAATCAGCGCTAAATATTTTTGAGAGGGCATATTCTGCCCCCGTAATATTTTTGGACATTTTATAATCCTTTATTTTCTCTGGCTTCTCTTTTCTCTGCCAGCGTCAAATGATGATCATTGATCCTGTCACCAAGATTCCCCCCGTATTGCAAACCAAGTTTATACCACGGTGCAGATTCGACATCGGTACCACGATCTTTCTTCCAGTGGATGTTAGGCTGTACACGGAGTACCCCGGCACTTTTTTTACCAACATCTTTTGCAAGCATAAATGGGCGAATATTTAAACGAACTCCATCATTGAGATCAGGATTCCAGCCAATGGGTTGCTCTTCAGGTGATTTCCAGCGCACAAAGATATCGAGCCCTTTTTCACCCTCAAGAATCGCTTCTAATTGCGCTTTTAGATTCTCTGCCGCAGTTAGTCGAATATCAGCCCCATCAATGCTATCAACAATATTACGTTTCTGTATGCTAATCCAGTCATCCAGATAAGTATAAATAAGGCGCTCCATTCCTTTGTAGTCTAACTTATGATAATTCACTAATACCGAGAATCCGTCTTTCAGGCCATCCCAAATATGCCAAATGAATGGGCGATGCTGGAAGAGCTTGCAATGCTGTTCAAAAAATTTATCTCTCAACCAGCTTTCCCAATCTTTGGCTTTAACGGATTTAAGCAAGTTATCTTCTACAGAATTGCTCCAGGTATCACCGTAGGATTTGTATAAAATATCAGCCAAACGTTTTGCAGCAGTTTTCTCTCCTCGTACGGCAGGAATACAGACAATGCCATCTTCATCAACCAAACCATCAAAATCAGCATTTTTCAATATGAACTGACGCATTTCAGGTGCTAGTTCCATACTATCATCTAGTTCGGCTGGCCATTTGTAACCCAGTAATCGAGCCAGCGCTACTTGTAGTACAGAACCGTCTTGGCGTAATTCACCTACTTTTGTATTTTTATTGTTTTCATCCCACACTACCGAACCACATGGATGGCCATGATATATCCATTGAGTAGGATCATCCGTATAGGGCTGCGGAAGACCGGTTGGATATTTTTCTTCAGCAATCTTTGACCATTTATCAATATCAAAAGGAACTTTTACCAAGGTGGCATTTGTAACTTTCAACGCTTGATCAATCTCTCTAACTAAACTCGAATACTCTTTGGAGCAAGCGAAACACCAAAGAGCAGGAAGTTCTTTTTCAGAATGTGGAACTATTGCTCCGGTGCTATTATCATAAAGGTCCCCTTGATAGAGGGTTGCAGGTAAAGAACCTATTTGACCTAATGCGACACCTCTATTTCCATAAGCCTCATTTTTACTACCAGGTCTTAGCATACCTAGGCCATTTGTGCTCCAATCGATAACATTGTTCCTTCCTGTATAATGCAATGACTCATCTGGTGTTCCTTGGTAAAAACTCCATTTTCCTGGATATGATATCTCAAAAAATTTTCTACACCATCTATCATTATCTCCAGAAACTACCCCTCGCATTGAATGGGCGGAATGCATTAAAAGATTATTTTTTTCCATTTCACTTAAAAATAGAATTCTAAAGTCGGTACATTCTCTTACTCTATCAACTTCGACACTTAATATTTTTGATTTTTGCAATTCTTCAGATTTACTTTTAGTTCCTTTACTACCCTCGGCTATCATTGCATGATAGTTGCCATGAGCAACTTGTGCATTAGAAACAGATAGTAACATTGCCTTTACAACTTCCCCAGATATAGATTCAAATGCACCAGCCCCAAGTCTCACAACGACCTGAATATTGAATCTATTTACTATATCTTCGCGTAGTTGTTTATATGAATTTTGAAAAGTCCAGTTTTGAGGCAAAACTAAAGACTGAACACCCGAGCCAGGTTCAAGAAGAGCCATTAGGCGAATTAAAAAAACAGTAGCAATATCATGCTTAGCTATCGCGTACTGATATTCAGAAAATTCCTTTAATTTTTCACTTTGTTTTTTTAAAGTAAGGTATGGAGGATTAGTAAATATCCAATGGTAGCGTCCACCTAATATCCCAGCAGTTTTGGCTAGCCCCTCAGCAGCGGATTTAGCTTCGCTACTTGCATCGGAATTATTACTCATAATCTTCTGCAGAATTTTCCAAGGTGGTACTTGCCCGTCCTTCACAGCTTTATTTGGCTCTATTAAACTTCCCAATAATGTTGCATCTTTGAAAGTTTCTCGCATCCAAGCAATAACCTCTGAAGACTCTTTATTTCCTTTGACTAAGTCTTTCCATTCTTTTTGAGCTTCATCAATCGATATACCTGAACAAGCCAATTGTAATTCTGGCAGTATACGATAACCATCAGCATTAGGATAACGCCAAGCTTCTAATGATAAAGCAAATACCGCCAGTTCCACACAGCGTTGATCTAGTTCCAAACCGTGAATATTCTCTCTTATTACTGCATCTACGGCGTCTTTGGCTGATAAACCCTCCAGTTGCATTCTCATCGGAACCAACATTAAAAATACTGCTACTAAGAAATGGCCCGAGCCGCAACAAGGATCAAGGGCTTTAAGCTCGCTAAGATGGCTTGGCCACTTTTCCCATCCCCCAGCTACAGGTTGCCAATGGTCCTTTTCTTTATTTTTAATAAAACGCAAATACTCTAACGGCACACCTGGGATAGATACTTTATCTCGCAATTCATTTTCATTACTTGCGCGAATATAATCATCTTGTGTCAAACATTTATTCGCCCACCAGGCACCTAATGCATTATCGAGCAAAAAGCTCACCATATAAGGTTCGGTAAACAATTGAGTTACCGGACTCAACTCTTGGGCACCAATTTTCACACCAGATTCATTGACCTGTTTTTTCTTTTTGTTTTGCCAGAATTGATAGCACCAACCTAAACTGTCTTGCGCTTGGTAGGTTGCAGGGTCAATCGCTGAAATCAGGTTTTCAAGTTCATTGATATGATTTATGGATAACTTAACTGCAAATATTGGTGAGTCAGCACGGAAGATCTGTGGCAACATCTTTTGGGCTAAACGGCCAGCCAGCTCCCAACCATCTTTACAATCAGGCTCTTCTTCAGCCAGTTCAAAACACTCATCAAGCGTAACAGGTGTGTATTCGTCATACATCAATAAATTATTTTGCTCTAAGTAACGTGCAAATAACATTCTGTGCCAATGCTCATACGCCATCTCATTGGCTAAACGTTCAATTTCTTGCTTTCCATCAGTGAGCTTATCCCCCAGCTGACGGGCGTGGGCACGCAAAGCATTACGAAGTGCGCGCTGTTCGTCATTGAGATAACCTGGAGCCTGATTATCAGCAACCCCTAAACGTTGTAAAGCTTCGTTTACTGCAACTTCAACGATATCGCGAGCTTTAACGACCGTATCTTCTAGTTTTTTACGTAATATTTTATCGAGTGGTTGTCTCATGAGATCTTCTTAAATCGTTGTAAACTGAAACCCGCCGGGTGGCGGGTTACTTTTAGGAATCAAACATTAGCTTGGTACGACTGGACCATTTTCTAACTGAGAGCGCAATTCTTGCTCAACGTAAGCTAACCAATCTAGTAACTCTTGCTCGGATTTGATGATTGGTTTATTGAGTTTCACATATCGAGTCTTTGGCTGTAGTTCGCTAATGGCGTCTTTCAAAACCTGGTTAAAAATACTTGGTAGTCCTGCCGTTTTATCGTTCCAACGCGCAAAGCTGATATCATCCAAGGAACTCAAAATAGAATCCAAATCGCTGATATTAATTTCAGGCACTGCATCCAGGTGACGTTTCTGCAAGAAACTATTCCGCTTAGCCTCATCTAGTTGCTGCCAATTTTCGTCATCCAGCAGTTCAGCCATGCAGGTGCGATATTCTTGCTCGTATTGTTCACGATGGCTGGTGAGAGCATCACGTAATACATTGGTTGCTTTTTTTAACAACGGATCCACCGGGCATGGGTCATCTAACAAGCTACGGTTAGCCAAGATGGCTTCTTTTTCTTTTACGAGTTCGTTATAAATTACCAGACCAGAACAGTAGCCCATTAGAGAGTCCAGTTTTCTCCAAAGTTTGGTACGTAAGCTGGCTTTATAAGCCTGTTCTTTCCAGGATTCAAAATCACTTTTTAGTTGATCTTGATACTCAAATGCTTTTTGCAACTGATCATTGCCCGAATACATTTCCAGCTCAGTAAGCATTGCGGTACTTGGTGCTATCGGTAATGGGGCTAAGCCACCAGCTTGATTCGCAACATTCTTCGCGTTGATAATTGCCAGAGGCAATTTAGCTGCTTCTTCACCTGCATTACATGCTTGTTCAAGCAGCGTTGAAACAACACCGCGAACTTTGATTAATTGTATTTTTGAAAGCGTAACGGTTTCTGGACGGAATTTAGTTTGTGTCAAAGAACTACGATCAAGGCTTTTTGCATCAATAACGCGCTCTTGAATATCAGAAGCTTTTAATACACCGGCTGCTAACATGGCATACAAAGCTCCATCAATCACATCGTTACCCCATCCATAAGGCGCATCTTTGAAGTTTTCACGGATTTCTTTACCTGTCTTCATCGTACCAATAAAGCGGTAAATTTCTGCACATACGGGTTGTTTGTCCGCTTCGCCGCTGTAGCCCACTTTTTCTAACGCATTGGGGTCTGCTAAGCGACTAGCAACTTCGTAAACTTTGGCCCAACCACGATCATCTGCCATTTTAAATTTATGGTATAGACGTTGGCAGGCTATTTCACCAGCACTTTGAATCTGAGCAGCAAGAGAGTCCCCTTCGACTTCCTGCCCACCAGCTAAACGGACTTGAATCGAACCAAAAATCTCCTTAAGTAAGCTATTCTTTCTTTTCTCTGCACTTTGCAAAAGAGTTTCCATTGCTTGTTTCGCATCTTTACCAGGCCCGGTAGCTGCACTACCGCGAATTTCCAAGGTATTTTCAGCAGCTTTCAAGCTCACTATGGCTTTTTGCAAATCACTACGGTGGTTCGTTGGTACGTAGATATAAATGGTGGCACTATCAGGATCAGAGCCGCGCGATAAATCATTAAATTGCTTTTCTGTTTGTTCTGGGGCCCACGCACAAATACGCCTATCTGCATCAGCAGGCAACTCAGATTCAAAATAGACAGCTATAGGTCTTGGCTCAGCAACGGTTCCTTGAGCAACACGCGCTTGTGCAACCTGTTTACGAATGTAGTTCTGAATCTCTTTTGTTCGATACGCTTCTAAGGTTTGTGGGTTTCCTAGCAAATCATTTTCCTGACGCCTTAATTCGTCATACCACGCCTGGCTTTCTATAGTTTGTAAGCTGAATTCACGCCCGTTTTCTGTGTCACGAGACATGACCAGATGTTCAGCCTCCAGTGCTTGAAGCATCTTTGGAACTAACGGACGCAGCTTATGTTTATCGTTATTCAGATCTTCCAGAAGTAAATCAGCTAGGGTCTCCACAGTTGGGTGAATTCCATATTCCATTTCTGCTGGCAGTTTTCTGATTAAGAGAATCAAAGCCAATAGACGACCTTGTAATTGTTCATCGTCATTACCACCACGTTTACGGCTGATAGTTTCATAAATATCTTTGGGAATGACACCGGTTTGCAGCAAATTAGTGGCAATTTGGTCATAAAGAAAATCTGCTGGGACGACATAACCCAGTTCTTTATCTGCTGTCGCTTTTAATGCCTCGTGGACTACTCGCAGTTGGTTTCTTAGCTGGGAACCAGAACCAGTTCTATCTAAGGCCGGTAAAATACGTTCCCAGAAACGACGACGCACGGGAAGTAGTGGATAATCTGGCACGATCCACTTTTCATCATCTCGATGATGTTCAATTGTGCTCCCGCGCAAATGACGGGAGATTTCCCCTAAGTTCTCATCAACTATTGCTCTAATTACTGGCTTGGCAGACTCTTTCTTTTGCAAAATAACTTTGCGGATAACTTTATCTACATCAGTATCTTCCAGCTGAACTGGAACCTGAAATCTGCCCATCAAGCGCTGCAAGTTGGTCATTCCAGTTAATGCACTTTGACCTGTTGCGACAAATAAGACTTTGGATTTTAAAGCACTTGCACCACTGCATGTCTCCACCACTTCTTGAACATCGAAAGCCCTTTGAACGTTGTCACCAATGTATTGTTGCACTTCATCGAGAACTACTAAGGTTAGTGGCAGCTCACCGTTTTTAGAGATGGCATCGACAATTGCTGAAACCATTTCGTCATTGGTGACATCATCGACAATTTTGTATTGTGCACGCAGCATTTCTCGGACTTCTTTAATATCCGAGCCCATTCCGGGAATTGACTGTAATACAGCCTCGTGCAAAATTGGTGAAACATGCAGGTTTTTCAGTTCCTTAACCCAAGTATCCACACCATCTTTAGCCTTTGATCTGCATTCGACAAATTCTTTAACCTGATCAAATACCCCATTAAACTTCAACCACATGACAAAACGGGCTAAGTGATACTGTTCCGGTAGTCCTGCTGATTTGAAAATAATCCCTAATAACGCTAAGCGAACTTTATCCGCCGTTCCAGCACCTAATGTGCCAGAAGCAGCATACAAGCCCCCGTTAACTTCAGCGAGAGTAGATAATTCGTCTAATTGTTTTGCAATGCTCTCAGGTAAGTCAGCAATTGAACGTGCATCAGAACCATTATTGAGCGTTTGGTTGGTCCATAATGTACGCAGCATTTTTGCTAAATGAGATTTACCTGAACCAAAAAATCCACTGATCCAAACTCCTGGCTGCTCACTGTTCGACTTAAATGCCGAAAGGTAGTTGCTCAGAATTTTATCTAAGCCTTTTTCGTACGCACCATCACAAACGAAAGTACGCAATTCGTATTCCAATGTATCTAAAGCCCCTTTAGATACATCATCTTTAACTTGTGCGACTCCATTGTTTGCAAGGCGACTATTGACTGGATCATTGACAAAAATTTCGCGATTAAGCATGGCTATTCCTTAAGAGGTCGCAGAAATGGCCGTGGCGCGATATCCCCAGCCGTCCTTTGCGTCTAATAATTGATAATTGTTGTTTTGAACTTCACCGGGGAAGAAGACAACTAGTCGACCTGACACTTTTTCAGCCAATGTCTCTACGACACCTGAAACGGAGGCAAAACCAAATAATGTTCCACATCCCAATAAAGCAACCACGCCATCCACAGTTTGTGATGCTTCAACTTGAGCAATGAGCATTTCAACTAACTCTTCCGCGAAATCACCGTACAAACCTTTTAAGTACTCAGGATCTTCAAAATAAGTTTCTTTGTAGTCTTGTGCGGCCATCCACTTTTCGAAACTGTGAGTTAGGTCTAGTAACTGCCAAGGGTGATTATGCTTTATACAAGCTTGCTCAAACTCTTCAACACGAGCACGTAGCTTTAGCTCGTCTTGCTTGTTGTAAACCAAAAAAATACTGCGTTCGTCTGCAGACACTGCTGCTGGCCATGGAATGCTGATATGACTCTCAAAACTAGAGAGCAATTTCGATATTCTGTCTGACATGCCTACACCTCAGGTAACGCAATATTTGGGAAGGTAACTTCAAGGATCTCACTCGCCTGCTTAAAGTTAATCAGCCCTCTTAATGAGGCGCTATGCGCTAATTCAAAAAGTCGCTCTTTATCTTGAGATAGCATCCGACACCACAAGCTATCGAATAAGCGCTGACCACTTAAACCATGACAATAACCAAGAAAAAGCGCATAAGCGACATTCACGTAGCTGACATTAGGGTTCTCTCGGTATTTTTTTGCTCTGCCAGATAGGAAACCTGCTTGAGTCCAGGTGCCATTAAGATTTTGAGAAATTGACCTAAGAGATGTAGCACTGAACCGTTCTGGATTATCCTTAGCCAAAAAAGCTTCCATACACTTCCGGGGGAGATGTTCCCTTGGTTCAAGATGCAAAATGACCTCTGTAGAGGCTCGCAGTAATGGATCTCGAGCGACAGCAAGCTGCAAAGCAAGAACCGCTTGAGTACTTTCGCTCAATCCCCACCATTCCCTAAATACTTTAAAAAGGGGAATATGATTATCTAGCCCATAAAGATCAACAAGATAGCGAAATGTTAACTTCCGAGATTTTTCTGTCGGCTTAAGCAAAAAATTAAAGTTTACAATGCTATCTTCATACTCAGCCCGAGTAGCATTTTCATCGTGAGCAATGAGCAATACTTTAAGTTCTTCTATCATCATGCTACGAGCTGAATGTGTACCGCTTTTACCAAACTTGAATCCAAGACAGGCTAATTGTTGTTCATTTCTCATTATTATTTTCCTGATAGCCGGGAGCTAAATGAGCGTTTTCGACCCCAAAAAGCGCAGCATTTTCTTTTAATGCTAATTGGTAATGAGTCGAATCGAGGTGATAGTTTTGAGAGCAATCGACGTTTAAACGGTTCAAAAAGTAACCTACCAATGCAGCCCGGCACTCTACATCCAGCTGACCATGAGTCATATCGTAATCAAGCTCTATGGCTTCGGGATAGCTGGAATTAGGATGAGGTATTAGTGTTAAATCAACAATTCGGTTCCATTGCTTATCTGCTGAAATCGACTCTTTCCCATCATTTACTTCTTCACTAAGTAGTGTGATCGATTTAACGCGCGTGATACCAAAATCCCTAAATGATGATGTCAATCGATCATAGGCACGAATGAGCCAACGACAGCCATTATTCGCCAAACTGTGTGGCACGATTATTCGACAACCAGGACCTGAAGACAAAGAAACATAGCTTATCTTTAATAACTGCTTTCGTTTAATCGCACGCATAACTTCTGATAGAACATCGGCGGAAGGTTGGTTGAGTTGTGGCGCTTCAATACATAATGGGTTGGGCTCGGATAACGAGGACAAGCCATCTCCAAACCCTCTTGTAAGACTGTGCAAAATCTGCACTGGATCATGCCTAAAAAGCGGTTTAAATTGACTCTTACGATGATAACTCTTTGATTTATGGATGAGTTCAAGATTACCAGGAGCGAGCTCTTTATAGGCAGAAAAGTCTCGTGTTGCTGCAGCTAAACCCGTTTGGAATTGATTGTTCAAATCAGAGCGACTGATCTCACCAAAATAATTCAAACTGAAATCAATAAATGCCAATCGTTCTCTTTGAGCATAGGAAAGGTGCTGAACGTTTTTCATCTGAGCTTTCGAATAGATATTGTTGTTCATCACAATATCAAACCAGGCACAAGATGCAATCATTTTGATTGCACCTTGTGCCTGAGAGCAGGACGTAGGGAGAGGCTCTCGTTTCTATCAATTCAGAATTTACGTACAAAACACTAAGATGTAATACAGTTAAAATGCAGTTATCTTCCCAAAATCAAACGGACTAACCCCCTTCTCTCGATTCGCATCAAGATAGTCAGCCCACCACTGCAGCATCAGCCTCCTCTCTCCCAGATGCTCCGCCTTATGGATATAAGCCGCCCGCACAGAGTTACGTTCCTGGTGGCTCATTTGCCGCTCCACTGCATCCCTCGACCACAATCCTGATTCAATCAGAGAACTGCAAGCCATCGTCCTGAAACCATGCCCACACACTTCCATTTTCGTGTCATAGCCCATCACTCGCAAAGCCTTGTTCACCGTATTCTCACTCATGGGTTTACGCGGATCGTGATCACCTACAAAAATAAGCTCTCGGTTCCCATTCATTCTTTTGATCTTTTCCAGAATAGCTAAGGCCTGACGCGATAAGGGAACAAGATGGGGCGTCCGCATCTTTGAACCACGTTGAGAATGTTTAACACCTTCCAGTGGTTCACGCTCACCAGGAATCGTCCACATGGCCGTTTCAAAGTCTACTTCTGACCAACGGGCAAAACGCAGCTCACTTGAACGGATGAAGACCAACAAAGTCAGTTCAACAGCCAATCGAGTTAAGGGTCTGCCAGAATAGTGATCTATGCGATGAAGTAATTCTGGAATACGGTTCAGTTCAAGAGCAGCACGATGCTGTCTTTTCGCCGTAGCAACCGCACCGGCAATCTCTTGAGCGGGGTTGTAGTCGATTAACCCACTCTGCACAGCAAAGCGCATAATCGCGGTAGTACGCTGTTGTAAACGGGCGGCGACTTCAAGGCGTCCGGATGACTCGACTGCTTTGATGGGTACAAGTAGGTCTCGCGTTTTCAGTTCTGCAATGTTCCGCTTACCAATGGCAGCAAAGAGATTATCTTCGAGACTTTTTAATACACGAGCGCTATGCGATGCAGACCACTTTTGATTGCTGGCGTGCCAGTCTCTGGCTACCACTTCAAACGTTATTGCCTCTTGCTCCTGCTCTACCTTAACGACTTTCTTATTCTCACTGGGATCGACACTATTAGCTAACAGCTTACGGGCTTCATCCCTGCGTGCTCTGGCATCCGCCAACGAAACCTCAGGGTATTTCCCCAGCGCCAGCATCTTCTCTTTACCACCGAAGCGATAACGCAGTCGCCAATATTTGGAACCGTTAGGGTGAACCAGCAATACCATGCCGTCGCCATCAGTAAGTTTATAGGCTTTTGCTTCAGGCTTAGCCGAACGAACCTTCACATCACTCAGAGCCATGATGAGTATCCTTTCAAGGGTTCTGCGTGGGTACAAACATTATCGAACCGCGATATACCCGCAGTTGTACCCACATCAGTAAGTTGATGTAGATTGAATCAGGTTGACTTAGGTTGAGTGAAAAAGCGAGGAAAGCCTTGCGAATGCTGGATTTCAGGCACAAAAAAAGACGTCCGTTGACGTCTATTGATGTTCCGATGGTGCCGAAGGCCGGACTCGAACCGGCACGTATTTCTACGGTTGATTTTGAATCAACTGCGTCTACCGATTTCGCCACTCCGGCACGGAAAGGATACGGA
>Ga0160505_100427_pt1 | contig 24632 bp, 14 predicted proteins | sample DIDeMG_FD_108225 | JGI IMG/M metagenome (GOLD analysis project Ga0160505, IMG submission 108225) | Enriched chicken feces microbial communities from UW Madison campus, WI, USA - DID2874_E49_Stillage MG | ecosystem: Host-associated > Birds > Digestive system > Large intestine > Fecal ... | reverse complement strand
TGAATTGTGCACACTGTAGAGATCGATAGAGATAGGCATTGGGATACGACTGAGACAACCCACCCTTAGAAAATGGACAAATTGAGAGGTAATGACTAGTTTTCAGACTTTATATCGACAAGGTAAATCTGGTTTAACAAGAAGATGCAATGCTTAGTGGTTAATAAGAATCTTGTGATTGCCTCCAGACACCAAGCACTATCAAAAAGACGACTAGCTTCAGGCTGAGAACTGAGAAAAGAAGCCATGCTCCAATAAAAAAAGAAACAATAATGAAAAGTGAAACAAAAGTAAGAGGACTGAAATCTTGAGCAAGATAGTTATTGATATTGTTAAAGTAACTAGCCATAAAATCATCCCGAAGTGGCTTACATTTTCCTTGATTTCAAATTACTTTGAACAATTGCGATTGGTGAGAGTACCCATAGCAGGAAACACCATCATCACCAAAAGAATACACCTCAGAAAAAGTGACTAATCAACAATTTATCTCCCAGCACCTAACCCAATCTTTTTACCCCCATTTAAATCGCCTTTTCCCGCCAATACCCGAATGGCATCTCTTCCTGGCACGGCTCCACAGTCTCCTGCAGACATTAGTCCACTTCACGAAACGGCACTTAAACAATATATTTCCATACTACTCTCTTCCTGACCATGTCGTTCGAGAAACTTGACTTAGAACCTCTTTTCGCCAAAATCGATGAGTTGAAGCCTGCCTTCATCGAAAGATTGAGCAAGGCCATTGCAATTCCATCCGTTTCGTCCGATGAACTGCTTAGACCTAAGGTGGTGGACATGGCTGCCTTTTTGGTGAACGAACTCACTGGCTTGGGCTTTACAGACATCCAATTGAAGGATTTGGGTAAACAGCCTCCTCCAGTGGCTGACCCAAACCTTCAGTTGCCACCAATTGTGTTAGCTAGATTTGGTTCAGACCCGGCAAAGAAGACTGTCTTGGTCTACGGCCATTACGACGTGCAGCCTGCCTTGAAGGAGGACGGCTGGGCTACTGAGCCATTTACCATGTACCATGACACTGCCGCAGACATCTTGTACGGACGTGGATCTACTGACGACAAGGGACCTGTGATGGGTTGGTTGAATGTGGTGGAAGCTCACAATGCCTTGGGCTGGGAGCTTCCAGTCAACTTATTGTGCTGTTTCGAGGGTATGGAGGAGTCCGGCTCGCTCGGATTGGACGGTCTCATTGCCAAGGAGGCCAAGCAGTACTTCAAGGAGGTGGATACCGTGTGTATCAGTGACAACTACTGGTTGGGCACCACCAAGCCAGTTTTGACTTACGGATTGAGAGGATGCAACTACTACCAAGTGGCCATCAACGGCCCTGGTGCAGACTTGCATTCGGGTATTTTCGGTGGAGTCATTGCTGAGCCTATGACTGACTTGGTCCAGGTGTTGTCCAAGTTGGTGGACTCCACAGGTAAGATCTTGATTCCAGGCGTGGACGACATGGTTGCTCCATTGACTGAGAAAGAGGATACCTTGTACGACGACATTGACTTCTCTGTAGACGAGTTGCACGCAGCCTCAGGCTCCAAGACTGGATTGTACGACAACAAGAAGGACATTTTGAAGCACAGATGGAGATACCCATCCTTGTCGATCCACGGAGTGGAGGGCGCATTTTATGGTGCTGGAGCCAAGACCGTGATTCCCGCCAAGGTTATTGGTAAGTTCTCTATCCGTACTGTGCCTGATATCGATTCTGCAAAATTGGACCAGTTAGTGATTGACTACGTCACCAAAGTTTTCAATGAGATCGGTTCCAAGAACTCCATGGTGGTCGAGTTGATCCATGACGGTGCATACTGGGTGTCTGATCCATTCAATGAGTCATTCACAGCTGCCTCTAAGGCCACCGAGCACGTGTGGAATATCAAGCCAGACTTTACTAGAGAAGGAGGTTCGATTCCAATCACTTTGACTTTCGAACAGGAGCTCAAGACTCAGGTGCTCTTGTTGCCTATGGGTAGGGGTGACGACGGAGCACACTCCATTAACGAGAAGTTGAATGTCAGCAACTATATCAATGGGTGCAAAACCTTGGGAGGTTACTTGCACTACTACGGTAAGCAGTAGGTGGTGCGAGGGCTTGGATAACTAGTGAACGTAATAAAGTATTAAATGAAATATAATTAACATGAGAAACCAATCTTGAATTATACATAACACAGCGCAGCTTCTTTTTTCTATTCCTCTTCGATGTCCATGGAAATTACGGTCCGTTTCTATCTCTTCCTCCCGTTCCTCCAGATTCAGTTGCGCACGACTGGGAAAATTTTTGGTGCCAAACCACCACTTCGATTCCATCGTAATTTCTTCTCCAGACTGCATTCATATCGCCCAACTTCTTGCATTCTTTTAGTGTCCATTAGCATCTTACGTCCTTCATCTCCATCATTCCATCATCGATTGCACAAAATCCTCCACAATGTCGGAAAACTTGAAAAGAGCAGAACTGTTGTTCAACCGCATAATGAACCAGAACAAACCGGACACCAAACAGCCATCCCAACGCAACTCCTCCACTTACAACTCCAACAATCACTACCACCACTCAAATGGTAATAATCAGGGCAACTCTCACCATCGCCACTCCTACAAACTGTACAAAAACTACTCACATAACGGCCACCAGACTTCGGCGGTACTCCCAAACTATGACTTGCCCAAAAGAGATCCTGTCAAGGAGGCCCAGGATGCCGTGGATGCGTTGCTGCCCGACCAGCACGTTTTACCCTACTGTTGGACTATTTGGTATCACCTGCGTAACAAGAACAAGGTTGTGACCAGCGAAGAATCTGCTGGCGTGGCCGACGCTACCAAACCTGCTGCCACCGCCGCTGCGGTCGATTCGTACTTACAAACCACCAACGAGATTGAGTTCCCTTGTTTTGGAAACGAGAATGCCACGGTTAAGAGTATTGCGTCGCTTGAGCAGATGTGGCTCTCAATGTCGGTAATGAAAAAACTGCACGACTTGGCCAATGGCAGTGAACTTTTGGTGTTTAAAGCAGGTGTGAATCCCGTTTGGGAGGACCCGGTTAATGCCAAAGGTGGTCGGTGGGTGTTCCGGTTCAATCACCGGTTCAACCCAGCTAACGGACCCGAACTGGCTAAAGAGGTGCAAGAGTCCATGCGCAAGGTAAGACGCAGAACTACATTGATCTGGGAGAGGCTTGTGCTCAGGACATTGGGGGGATCGCTCATTGCAGAAAAAAGCGCTACCAAGGGCATCCAGTTACTCAATGACGTTGCCGGTTTGGTGTTGAGTGTGCGTCGTGACGAGGACATCATATCTGTATGGAACTCAAACTTGAGTTTCGGTAAGAGACTGGATGATGATGACAAGAAGCGGGGCCTTACACCTTTCCAGGCTCGCCGGGTTATTTGTGATGCAGTGTTGCGTGTGATCAGAGAGTGTGATGTGATCACCCAGGGTTCAGATTGCATTGAGACATCGACCAAGTCGTCTACGGAGCGTGTGAATGGTGTGACATTTGAATACAGACTTCATCTGGACAGTTCTAGCACGTATTCCACCAATGAGCGCCGAAGAGGTAAGCACCACCATCATTATCATAAGGATGAGGAAAAGCCTGAGGGTAAGGACGAGAAGGAAGAAGTATAATGTATTAATATAAGATGGGAGAATGTCAGAAGAGAGTAGAATTTCAAGTCGTTCTGAGAGATAACAGAACTTTGGACTGATTAAAAGATGAATTGCATTGACTAAAGGTAACAGAGTACTGACCATATTAAATAATCTATTATCGGATCCTGTCCATATATTAAACAACGACAATATTAGAGGATAACTTCTATGGTACAGATGATCGACTAAGATTATCAGATTCAAAGTATAATGAAACGCATATCGAAAAGATCGTTCCCAATGCATCGATCCAAAACATTGAAATATCGTGACTGTTTCCCACCTGACCGTTTACTCTTTTGGGATTGGACGACACTACCGATCTTCAACTCTATCTACATTTCATGTATAATTACTCAAGACTTGAAAAGTGTACGCTTATACTGACACTCGGACATAAGAACATTCCACATTTCCAACCAAGAAACATTCCAAATATGAATATCATCTTCATCCCTATCCCTACCGTCTTCCTTGGATCACTACAAACCGGGACTCTCGCGCAGATTCCGTCGATCGTCCATCATGTCTGGAGTACCTCCCACAAGTCCGCGAATATCTTGCTGGAACAAAAATTTCAGAATTTTATCCAACTTTTCATACGGAATCAAAAGTCACAATCTTGTTCATGCTAACAAATCACTATAAAAGCTGTTCAGTTGTTTGGGCCTCTCGTTCATGGCTATGTTCATTCAGTTATTCTGTCATACCTTGTTTTACTCTCTTATTGTTTCCTGATCTACATCGACTAGGCAGTCATGCAGTGCAGCCGCACCTAGTGACTACTGAGTCCATAAGATTGGGGGAGTTGATCAAAAGGGTTATAAATGCCACAAAGCTTCGTGATATTTCCATCTTTTCCCACTATATTTCCCATCTTCAACCCACCCAAGATCTTTTTTCCATTTCAAAACTCGCGAAACCTCCCTTTATATCCACCGCCCATTTAATTTAGCCTAACGTCTTGGTACACTCCATGCACTCCCGAGAGTTTTTTTTTCTCCCTCCGCATGTGTGCACCACACAATAAAAAATTGGAGTTTTAAGTCCACTAAAAACTACTGCTCACTCTCCACATCCTTGTCGCCGGACTTCCTTTCCCCTCCCTGCCTGGCTTTGTGTATCCATTCCCAATCACAGGTCATCTAACAGACACTCGAGGTCCGATTTACGTCGAAAGAATCCCCAAGAAAACTGCCCCATTTCCCCCTACTGTTCTGGTTGTTACTCCATGAGTAATCCGCACAGCAGCCAGTCCCACGCTGCGTTAGCTGCTGCTCCTTCCATCATGGAAATCTTCACCCAGGCCAAAAAGCTTTTGGCGCTTCAACCCCGTGTGGAAAACCGCCAGTTGCGCAAGGATAGCGCCCACACCCAACAGCTGAGAAACTCCTCGGTGGAAGTCACTCCACCATCGCACCATGTGCTCTCCAACGATCCATCCAAGGCGCTTGACTTATTGCTGCCACTCCTGGTGGACGACACACGGGGCTCCACATTGCTGACTGTGGTTAAGGTGCCCGTGAAAGTCAAGAAACTGACTTCTCAGCTGGAAATCACTCCATCGTCCATGAACGACAGCCCGCCTAGCAACTGTGCACCTCTGGTGGTGTCTGATCCCGTATGGACTGCCAAGGCCACGATGCTGGTCCTGTCCATTAAGAAAGAACCTTCTGAAGGTGTTTCTGCTATCCAAGTTCAGTCTTTCAATATGAATGGCTCCACCTCAAACAACTCGGTTAATAGCATGAACAGTGACGGTGTCACCTTAGGCAGAAATGGCAATATCAATGGCAATGGCAAAATCTCTGATATTGCTAACCATGACCATGGCTCCAATATCAATGGCTCTAATATTGATGGCTCCAACATCAATGGCTCCAACTTTAATGGTTCCCATGTGATCAACACCAATAACATCAGCACTCTGCGCAAATCAAATCTCACAAGTTCGCTTCAGAACCAACTGCGAGAGTTGGAGGCTAAGGACAAGAAGCCAACAGACCCCAAGGCTGCCTCAAGGCAAAAACACACCGAATGTTTCAATTGTCATACGCTAAAAACCCCACTATGGCGTAAGGATCCAACAGGAAATACTCTATGTAATGCCTGTGGGCTCTTTTACAAGTTGCATGGCACAACAAGACCGTTGTCGCTCAAAACAGATGTCATCAAGAAGAGAAGTTCTCGTCGCCCATCTTCCACTCCGAAGGGCGCAACTGCAGCACAAGCTAACCCCTCTGGGAGCATCCCTTCTTCATTTCCTAGAAGTACGAATTCGGTGTCAGATTTCCGCCTTCGTCCGGAAGGTACGGATAGCATACCTATTCAATCGTCTTCTGTTTTCTCCACTGGAGCAACTTCGGGACTGTTTGGGAATAATATGTACAATTCGGTTGGTTCGGCCATGGACCCAGCTTCCAGACCCAAAAATGTGCCAATCCTTCCTAAACCATCGTTTGCTGGTTCAGCTTCCAACTCTTTAGCATCTACTCCGGTCAACAGTGGCTCCTTCACATTCAGATCCGCCAACCAGGCTCACCCATCCACGCCCTCGTCTCCTTATAGCACAAGTGCTACCCTGGAGTACAAGCGCAAAAAGTCTGAGGTCAACATACATGAAATGTCTGACTCCTATGGCCGGAGGATCCCTTCGCTGCTCACTATGAGTAGTTCGTTCACGAACTTGAACCCTACAATCAAGAGAGGCTTCCTGGCTACTTCTGTTAACCGCAGAACATCATTGACAAATCTAAACCGCAAACAGTCATACGCAAGCTCGCAGAACTATGGAACCCCTCCATCAAGTGGGCCTACGCCTGGCAATATTGGATACCAAAATTTGAAGCTAGCATCAACGCCACAGCCATTTACGCAAAGTAATGCTACTTACTTTGATCACCCTTCGGCACCACCATCATTTGTTCATCCTGAAAGCATTTCTCTGTCACAGGGAATCAATGCTTTGGCCGAGGATAGCCATTCGGTGCCTTCCCCTTCGTCGTACTCGAGTAGCGGTCAAGTGACTGCGAGACAGTCATTTGCTGCTCCGTCGGAGTTGGCAAACTACGTTGGTTCTCTCAAGAGTAAAAACCCCGACGATATGGATACAGACGATTTCTTCAAAAACTACACTTCTCTTCATAATGACATGGACGACGAGATGACGCCGTTGGAGGATGATAATATGATTACCGATATGGGTAATCGGTATGAAATCAAACCTACGAACGCTACATCCTCTCTTACTCACGGACTCAAAGGACAAGCCAACCAGCACAGAGGCTTGCTCCATAATACCTATAACGACGCTAATGAAAATGGTGATCTAGATTGGCTAAAATTTGAAATTTAGAGCATTACGAATAAAGAATTTAAAAGCATGATGTAGGAGCCAAGATTTTAAATGCAAATCGTGAAGGACTAGGGTCAACATATGTGCATCTTCCACCTCATGTCAATTTCTTTTGAAGTGGGTGCGAAATCAAATCCATATTTAATTCCACCAACATCCAATCAGTAAATAGAATTCCACATAACCAACTCCGATTCCACTCCGAAATGCATGCCAAATCCCTAAAATTAACATCCAGGGAGCACCGATGACCGGATTCGAAATTGAGTCAGGAATTGTATAAATATATGACAATTCTCTTCTATACATTCACCGAGACTCCGCATTAAACTCCGATTATCACCGAGGTTCTCTTCCAACTATGTCCTCTGAGCCAGAAGTCACACACAAGTCGGGGAAAAAAAGACGCAGAATTGCCATTCTGTGCAATGTCTGCAAAGCACGAAAGGTCAAGTGTGACCGGTTGTTGCCGTGTAGTTCTTGTCTCAAGCACAAGACCGCACACCTATGTTCATTTAGCGATTCAATAGAGAAAAGTGAATTGAAAGCTGCCAAACCTGACAGTGTGAAGCTGGAAATGCCATTGCAAGTGTCTCTGCCAAAGAAGAACGGTGCTATTCCACATTCTTCCAAGTATTATGATGGAGAAGACGTTCTATATTTGGCGCCAACTACTCCAGCAAAGGTATTGTCCAACTTCTCCAACTTGCGAAGTGTCATTGGTGTGAATCCCATAGCATCTCCTCAAGACGCAGTGAACTTTTATCTGGGCTATAATCCCATCAGTCGGGACCCTGAAACACTTGAAGAGTGTAATCATGGCCCGTTTTCGTGGCATTCTATTGTCCGGGTTGATCCAGCACTCGCAGTACTCTGGAAGTTCATGTTTGACGTGAAACCCAGAGATACCAACGATAAGCACGACGTCCGTGTTGATTTCAATAAAGATAAGCTCCAGCTAAAGGTATTGGATCGGATTCGTAAACAGCTGGTGCAGAAGTTCGATCCCAAGAAGGTGGGGCTGCACTTGAAGAATCTTCCTTTAGGACTTACTTTTAACGATCCCAATTCTGACAAGCAGAACGTGGGACATGAAGAGCGACTCTTGGGTATATTGCCTCTGAAAAGAATTGTATGGAGCCACATCAACCGGTTCTTTGGCATCTTGTACCCATTTTTCCCGTATTTGGATGAACAGCTGTTCAGAGAAAGAATTTCGAGAATCTTCGAGCCCAACCCCTATGAAGATGCCAAAGCAACTTCGATTAAAATTACTGCACAAACTGATACCGCTTACATTGGCATCTTGTGTCTCCTTCTTCGGTTGAGCTACCTCTCGCTCATCTCTAATGACAACAAGAGCAACCAGGAAATCATTGAGCTTGAAACGAATGATACAAAACTCATGGAAACACAAATGCTTCTATTATGTCCCATTGGTATTGAATTTGTGGATTTCGCTAAGACATGCCTAAATCTGTACCAGGTAGGAAATCGGTCCAATCTCATCGTCCTCCAGCTAATGGTGTTCACTCGTATATACATGGAGCAGTCGCCAGAAGACGCGGAAGGACCAGCCAGAGACATGTATCAGGTGAACAATGGTGTTTTGCTTCAGTTAGCAAATACACTTGGTCTCAACCGAGACCCAAGCATGATTGAGACATTGTCAGATGCCAAAGTAAACAACATTCGACGTAAGCTATGGACGTTTATCCAGTTCCGTGACGTGGTCAATGCTGTCAAATTTGGGTCTCCGTTTGTGTCTGCGGCATTCGCAAGTGACACCAAATTCCCCTACCTTGATGAGAACAATGCCAATTGTTGCACAGAAGGAATGGATGCATTAGTGGATCGCTCGTTCCGACCATTGAAGGAGCTCTTGCCGTTGATGAAGGATGTTGTTCTGAAGGTTCTCCAAGTCGATAAGGGAACTCTGCTAGTAGAGTTGTTAAAGGCACTCAACAACTTAGAAGTTTATCTATTCGAAAAGTATGGCACACTCCGAGATGTCAATAAGGTATATCTTCATAACACTGCTGAGTCCATCGAGAAGTTAGTACAACTCCCTTATTACATCCCCATTCAGGTATTTATTGTTTCGGTGTATTTCCGGTTGTATCTCTATTACGAGAACACCAACAATCTGCTTGCCTTCTTCTATTGCAAAAAGATATTGACTATCATTGCTCGTGAATCTCTTCCATATACCTACGATATGTTGGACAAACCTCATCCTTTTTTCCACTATTCGGCGCAGATGGTGGTCAACCCGCATCTCGAGTACATTTTGCACCGATCGGTGGGATTTTTGGCTGCTTTCACTGTCCGGTTGGGAAACCAAATTCTGGCTGCGAAATCTAAGGAGAATGACTCCGACTCCAAGATCTTGCACTTAAAATTTTTGATGAAAACACTTTCCAGATGCTGCAAAGTGTGTCTAATGGGTATTCACAAAATTAACCATCGCTACTGCTATGCATGGAGAATTGGTACCACATTTACATATATTGTGAGGTCATTAGTGAGTGAGGGATTCTATGAGAGGATCCGTGCACGGCAAAACGAGATAACGCTACAGGTGAACTTTGATGATACTCAAATCAGAGATTTAATTGGACTTGTGCTGCCGCTCATGGAACATATCGACTTGTCTGGATTTGGCATCTACTGGAACATCGTTCATGATGTAATCAAGCTTGGAAAGCCTGAGATGGGCAGAGAGGTGTTATTTAATCCCATGGATAGCAACGTTGTATTTGAAGGACTTCCTAGTACACTAAGTGAACTTGATGTCCAGACTTTTGAGCTGCCTGATGAGTTTGGAATAGATCCACAATGGTTTCCAGCATTCGAGGTGCCTAAAGACCTAGATAATGTGATGGGAACATTTTTCGGGGGACCGGAGTCATATTTTGAGGCTTTTAACGCCTCGACTAACCAGTCTATGCTTGACAATTATGGAATTGGTGGGGGTATAGGATTTTCGTAATATGAAATAATAGTAAGAAAAGTATTACACATCAATGGTCAGTGATTTGAACCAACGATAGCTATTATTAATTTAGACAAAATTATTAGGATGATATTATTAAGGTGACATAACCATGATTGGATGATCACCAAAACAATAATAAATCAATAAATTCAAGACCATCTTCCATATCTCCATCTTATTGTCTCTACCTCATGGCCTCCTACCTAATGGTCCAGACCTATAATAGCATACAACAGAGGTACGGGTGCACGGTGGTGCCAACGTGTGTGTCGATGAGGTACCAAAAAAAGAAAAGGAGCACCATGTGAAAATGGTCCTATGGACCCTACGACCACGGAATAAACGCAACGACGCGTCCAAATTTAGAGTAAATCTTGATAAATTAACATGAAGTTTCCCAAATTCAAGCATAAATCTTTATTCCATCGAATCGTATAAACTCCTAGACACCTCGTACCTCGTTTGCCCCTGCATAATGGGTGGAAAAAAAAAACCTATATATATGGCCCATTTCCACAAGAAAAAAAAAATTATCGCAAGAACAAAATGGCCTCCCCAGCTTCTAACTACAAAGTCGCCGACATCTCCCTCGCCGCTTTCGGCAGAAAGGACATCGAGTTGTCCGAGAACGAAATGCCAGGTTTGATGTACATCAGAAAGAAGTACGGACCTTCTCAGCCTTTGAAGGGTGCTAGAATCGCTGGATGTTTGCACATGACCATCCAGACCGCTGTGTTGATCGAGACCTTGGTTGCTTTGGGTGCCGAGGTTACCTGGTCTTCCTGTAACATTTTCTCCACCCAGGACCACGCCGCCGCTGCCATTGCCGCTGCTGGTGTTCCAGTTTTCGCTTGGAAGGGTGAGACCGAGGAAGAGTACTTGTGGTGTATTGAGCAGCAGTTGTTTGCTTTCAAGGACGGCAAGAAGTTGAACTTGATCTTGGACGACGGTGGAGACTTGACCACTTTGGTTCACCAGAAGCACCCAGAGATGTTGGAGGGTTGTTTCGGTTTGTCCGAGGAGACCACCACCGGTGTTCACCACTTGTACAAGATGTTGAAGGACGGTATCTTGAAGGTTCCAGCCATCAACGTCAACGACTCTGTCACCAAGTCCAAGTTCGACAACTTGTACGGATGTAGAGAGTCCCTCATCGACGGTATCAAGAGAGCCACCGATGTTATGATTGCCGGTAAGGTTGCCGTTGTCGCTGGTTTCGGTGATGTTGGTAAGGGTTGTGCCATGGCCTTGAGAGGTATGGGTGCCAGAGTTATTGTCACCGAGATTGACCCAATCAACGCTTTGCAGGCTGCTGTCTCTGGTTACCAGGTTGCTACCATGGAGGATGTTGCTTCCATTGGTCAGATCTTCGTCACCACCACCGGTTGCCGTGACATCATCACTGGTGCTCACTTCTCCCAGATGCCAGAGGACGCCATTGTTTGTAACATTGGTCACTTCGACATTGAGATTGACGTTGCTTGGTTGAAGGCCAACGCCGAGTCTGTTGTCAACATCAAGCCTCAGGTCGACAGATACTTGTTGAACGGTCGTCACATCATCTTGTTGGCTGAGGGTAGATTGGTCAACTTGGGTTGTGCCACTGGTCACTCTTCCTTCGTGATGTCCTGCTCTTTCTCCAACCAGGTCTTGGCTCAGATTGCTTTGTTCAACGCTGAGAACGACGCCTTCAAGGCTGAGTTCCCAGAGTTCGGCAAGAACTCCAAGTTCGACGTTGGTGTGCACTTGTTGCCAAAGGTCTTGGACGAGACCGTTGCCAAGTGTCACTTGGACCACTTGGGTGCTAAGTTGTCTGTTTTGTCTGACACTCAGGCTGAGTACTTGGGTATTCCAAAGGAAGGTCCATTCAAGGCTGAAATCTACAAGTACTAAGCAAGTTTCCTGTGCTTGAAAGACCAAAGTCTTTTTCTGCTTGAAAGATCAATGTCTTTTTTCTGCTTGCATTACTGCATCAACTGCATCTAATGATTTTTTCACTACTTATTTTTTTTATCGGGAACGGTTTTTCAAGTGGGTTCTAATTCAAACAAGGTTAGACTATATAGTTATATACCCTCAACGGGAATGTACATACAATACTAGAGTTAATTACGAGTATCCAACAAAATTTCTTGGACCCTCGCACCTGTGACACATGTTATCCCCACGTGACGTTATCATTACCATTTTACTGGCCCAATCTACAGGCTAATCAATGTTCCACTATCAAAAACTTATTACCATTTTCTTTGCCACCAACATGAACTTACCCATAATTATGGCACTCTTGGCCTCTACGAATGCCATGTCGCTCCCAAATTTCTTCAATTTTCTCCCTCAACAACTCATGGATTCCACATTCAATCTGTGTCCTATTGACATACCGTTGACATGTACTAACAATACGCCTATCGAAAACTCGTGTTGCTTTGAGAGCCCGGGCGGAATTATGTTGCAAACGCAGTTTTGGGACTATTATCCACCCATTGGCGCAAATGATACCTTCACATTGCACGGTCTCTGGCCCGATAACTGTGATGGCACCTACGAGCAATTCTGTGATGACTCTTTAAATTTGCAAGTTGGAGAGCTTAAGAAAATCTTGGTGGACGAGTTCAACGACCCGGAATTATATGGAAAAATGCAAGAAGTGTGGAAAAACTTCAATGGAGATGACGAGTCGTTATGGGTCCATGAGTGGAACAAGCATGCTACTTGTATCAAGACGTTACGGCCCAGATGCTACGGTGGAGAGTTTACCAAAAACGAGAACATCTACGACTTTTTCAAAATATCCATGCTGCTCTACGAAAAGTATCCCACATTTGACTTTTTAGCAGAGAAGGGCGTTGTGCCTTCCAATGATAAGACATATACCAAGGCAGAGATAGCTGATGCTTTGAATGAGAAGTTTGACGGCAACAGCGTCTTTTTCAAGTGCAACAGATATCACGCGTTGCAGGAAATCTGGTACTACCACCACGTCCAGGGACCTGTGAAAGGGGAGAAGTTTGTTCCTATTCCTTCCATGTTGAACTCCAACTGTCCTGAAACAGGAATCAAGTTTCTTCCAAAGGGTAAATTCTCTCCTCCACCCAACCAGCCACCTAAGGACCCCAACGCTAATCGTGGCTACTTGAAATTGAGCGACCATTCTGGTTGTGTCATTAGCAATGGTCAATGGTATGGACAAGGCACATGCGCCACGTTCAGATTAATTGATTCGCAGTTTGGAGGTTTAAACTTGTTGAGTTCCAAAGGCGTTTGTGGAATTTCCCCTTCTGGTGATCTCAATTGCAATAGACAAAACACTAGATCCAAGTACCAGTTCCAGATGGACAAGAACACCCGGGAGATCGGCTACGGCGGGAACTTTGATTGGTGTTTCAATGAAAAGAGAAAGCATGGATCTGGAAAGTTTGTGCAAATTCCTGTTAAATTGGCCGACGGAGATTGTGAGTCGTTCAAGTTGAAATTGACGTAATCAACTAGACTTTCATGTTGAAAAAGAGTTACTAGACCAATCCCAAGAAGAATTGAAACTTGCACCACGTCAACTAAAAGCGAAGACTCAAATATTAAAAATACTTATTACATTCAACAATCATCTAGTAGTCACTTGTCCGGCCATTTCCAATAATCATTCCATGGAGATAGATAACCTCAGAAATTCACGGAAAACTTTCTTACTTCTCTCAAAATATTAAATCTTTCAATTTCATGTAATGTAGGTACTAAGTCAGGGGCTAAATAATACTATTAGGCGGACTTCGTATGAAGCAATTGTCTGAAAGTCTTAGATTGAACCTGCCAAGCGGAATTTTCCTAGAAAATCGAATATCCTAATTACTCTTTACTGCTTCCTGGATCTGCTCCAACATGTAGTTGCTCAACTTCACCAAACCTGCGCCGTTGCAAAGTCGATACATTTCGTTGGGTTCATATGACTTTGGAATGATCTTACCATCACTAGACACCCTTACATAACCAAAAATACTGTCCACTTCTGGTGTCCGGCCAAACCTAGGAATCTCTCTGAAATCATAAATGGGCATGTAGGTGTCTGCGTTGGCACCAGCCTCCATTATGAATGTAAAGTCTTCCGTCACTTTGTCGTGAATGTTCGAGTTAAGAAGCTTTAAAAAGCCCTTGTTAGGTTGGAATTGTTCTGGATTCATGGTTTTTGAATTCAGGTAGCCAATCACCATGTCCTTGGGATCCTTTGAAAATGAAGCAGCGATTTTTCCGTTTACGTCATGGAGGTAGATTTGGTCGTTTTTGGAATAAATAGTGTATGCTCGACGGAATGCACTCGCAGCTGCTCTTGTGGGAAGCAACTTTGCCGTAAACATGAAAGAAAATTGCTGTGATGAATTGGACAAGAATTCAATATTCAGATGTCAAGATAGCAATTCCAAACATTACTCCATAGAAAACCGTGCAGTACCGTTACACTGGTTGCAACCGATGGACAAATAGAGCTGTTCTTGTTACACATGGAGCCAGTTCATTACCTACCTATTTATTTGATAGAATATGATGAAAATTGTCATCTATAGTTCCGCAGCATTGATTTTTCTATAAGAATTTCAGATCGCTGTGAGTTGAAGCTTGGTCGTTCGAATATTGACCATCGTCACTTTCAGAGGCATCGTCTGAATCGCTGTATGCATCTTCTGAGCTGTGGTGCTGTGGTGCTTCATTTCCACCACTTGAATACTCAAATTCCGACTCGGATTCATCATTGGACTCCTCCTCTTCATCTGATTCCGATTCCGATTCCGATTCTGATTCCGAGTCATCATTCGCAAAGAATTCATCTAGACTTTGTAACTTGTTGGATTGAGCGGATGCATGTTCTGCTGGGTGTTGGACCAGTTCGCTGGAGATGGCATGGATGCTAGGCTGAATGCTCTTCTTGCCCAAGCGAATGTTGCTCTCCATGTGAGTGATCTTCGTAGGCACCTCAACCTCCTTTCTGATAGACTTTGGCGGAAGGTCCAGCTGATCCGACCATGGAACAGGGGTAAAGTATGAAGTCAACGATGAGGAGCTGTCAGGTTTTGGAGCAACCGGTGTTGGCTTGGGTACTTCCAAGAACAACTTAGCAAGCTGATGGTTGGCTGAGTTGACTAATAATTGATCCCACATCCGAACTCTGTCCCTAGTATCAAACGAAGAATCGTAATGGCACAAGTGCATGATATGCTTGAAAATTTGACTTGATCTTGAGTTAGCCACTTCTGCCTCGTCGCTCTTCAGAAGCTCATACAGATACGACTTGGCTGCCAAAACTAGGAGCTCATAACGAACACTGTCTGGCTCCATTGTAAAGGTCTTGAGTGATCGTCTCAACACATCAGGTCCAATCAAGTTCTCTGATGCAGCAGTGAATTCTCCAATAATCCATATGATACTGGCTTTGGCCTCTGCGTTGAGGTACACATTAGGATCGCTCAAGAGTAAGGAAAGCTTGTATATGGTCCTCACAAGGGGTTCCTTTTCAAAGCCCTTGCTCTGCTTTTCCTGGAGTAAATGTCGAATCACTGTAAGCAACTCACTCACTATGAATGTCGCGGACGAGCTCTCAAGATTTTGCAAGCACCACTTTAAGACCTTGTTGGACCAGCGCACGCTCATCTGCGAACACACATCTATAACATTGACTGCCATTTTTGCAATCTCTGGTTTTTGGCTCAATGCACAGTATTGTAATTCGCTAAGAATAGCTTTCGCAGATGAATCGGTAAACACTGCCAGAAGGATATGCAACTTGGCATACGATACTTCCAAAGACTCTTGAGGATACAAGAAAAACTTTTGGAAACTCTTTTGGAAGAGCTGTGGTGATGCCTGGGCGAGTTTCAACACAACCTCTAATGCATATAACTTGGTAGGCAGGCTGCATGGCTTAGTTGCAATCTTAGTCAACACTTGCACGTAACCAAATGTCTCGATATGGTTTGGAGTGGCCACAGAAGCTAATGCCTTCACGGCACTAAGGACAACGATATCAGACAATGATGATGTAAGAGGTCGTAAGCTATCCACAAACATCTCGAGGTCAGAATCCATTTCATATTTGTAAATCTCAGGATAATCAGACATTGACTCAGGAACCTCAATTTGCTTGCCATCTTCTAATACAAGCATGGGCCTAGCCAAGAAGCGACGGGAATACTCAGTCAAAATGTCCAACAAAAACGACAAACTCCATTCATCCAACTCATGAAGGATTCGCGTATATCTCCGGAAATTGCTGTGGATCGGAGCCCAGGCCTTCTTCGCCAGCACCTTGACGAGTTCTGGCTTCAACTTATAGTATACCTTAATTGCAGCGGCCACCACCACCGGCGAGCCGTCGGAAAGTAGTGTGTACAAATGTTGAGCAAGCTGTGCCTTGTTGATTCCATCGATGGAATATGCCTTACCCACCGCCAACGCCGTGGCAGCCCTCACTTGTGGCAGAGAGTCGGAGGATGTTCTCTTGATACAAAGCACCAATAAAGATGCAATTTCCGGAATACGGATTCCTCCCAAAGTCCGGATAGATGCTACTCGTACGTTTGGCTTCTTTTCACTTAGAGATTTTTGGATGGAGTTGATCAGTAGAAGTGCCGTATCTGGCTCGTTCTCAGCGTATTTCTGCAAGTAGATAAGCACCAATGCCCTCACTCGGGAATTGGACAGAGTGACATTCTTCACCACATCAGCAAAGTATTGAGTTCCATCTTCATCGTGGGAGATCAATGCCATCACACACTTCATTCCATTGAGCACTTCTCGTTCAACTCTTGAGTTCAAGAGCTTGGAGATTTCCTGGGGACGCTTAGCCGTGGGCGTCTCGGAAAGTCTGGTGGATGCTGACACGGCGGCCTCAATGGTGAGGTCGCGTGCAGACTCTAGCATGGACGAGATCCGGGCAAATGGATCAGCCATTGGGTTCTAAGAGGTGTAGTAGTTGGATTCTTGATTATCTGTTGACTGTGTGCACTACTTAATGTTGTCCTGTGGCTGGGTGTATGGCAGCAGCTAGTGAATCGTGGCAAATGCTATCTTTGATGAAAGTTAGATGCTTATGATGTGTAAACGCGGGAAAATTTGTTATCTAGGATTTCGAAATTTTGAATTGTGGTTTTTGCCTTCAACTTTAAGGCGTTTGGAATCTGGAAATGGAATGCGACAGAGAGAAGTATATACTTATAGACGAGCGCAATGATCGAAATAACCAATGAAGTTTAGTTTTATACCGAATTTCTGCCGAAGATCTTTTAATTAGATTCGCTACTACACTTTCTAATTCATTTATTTTTTATATTCTAGCCTATTGCCTATTGCTCAAGAATGTATCTCAGGTTCCTAATCTGTCCCGATTCTTCGATGATAAATACCTTGTCTTGCCTTGAGATTTCCATATTGACTAATCAAACTGAAATTTCCTGAAACGATGCTTGACTCTCTTCAATACCCTATGAATTCATATCAGGCCAATTTGTATGGTTCCGTTCAATTTCAGTATCACAAAAAATTGGTCAAGTTTTCTCGCAACAGAAACCTATGTATTCAAAATCTTAATGCGGGTATCCAAAACTTGTCATTTCTAAGAATTATCATCCTGTGAGAAGCACATAAAGCTTCTGTCATCCTAGATTTTTTTTGTGCCAGCTTGTGTCTATTTCTTCAATTTGGTGGCAGCTATCTTCATCCGCTTGCCTAAATTAACCTCCTTCTTGTAAGATATGTACTCTTGGGGGAAGAATTCCCCAATAGTCGATTGTGTCCCCTCTGCTCTTTTCTTATTCATGTCTCTGATGAGAGGAATCATAACTTCATCCACTTTGTTTTGACTCCATCCAACATTATACATGAGGAATGATCGTATCTGATCCAAGCTGGGTATCCCCCACTTGAACTCACTGTCATCTCTATCTACTTCCGGATGTTTATATGCTTCTCTCACCACTTGATCAGGAAAGTTATCTGGAAGGAAAAGTTTGCCGTTTCTAACCTTATTAAGTAAATTCTTCTCGAGTGATGTTGGCTTTATTGTTTTATTCTGCTGCACTTGCGTATGCTCGTCAAACCATCGCTTGAAATTCTGAAGGTTCCCGAATTCAGCTAGGATCTCCATGGCAAGTACAGGACCAATTCCCTTGATACCCTCTGTATAATCACTACCAAGCAAAAGAGCAAGATCGATAAGCTTGTCATTATCAAGCCCAATGGTGTTCTGGATGTCTTCCGAAATGTAGCATTCCACATATTGCTTCTGATTAAACATATTCTTGTAAATCCGACTGCCTCCGAATAGAAAGCAATCGCTATCATCAGTAACTATTCCATCAACAAGTCCTAACTTGAACAACTCAGCACATTGAGCCTCAGCCTCCATTGGCGCAGTGATATATGGTATGCCAAATCGTTTTAAGAGTTCTTGCACTTCACTAATCATTGTTTCCGAAACCTCATCTGAGTCTCGTTTAGCCTTTTGCAACTTCTCTTGGAGTAACTGCTCATCAGTGACTCTGGTTCCAGTAGAAATGTGATGCTGAGCACCGATTTTAGCCGTGAACTCTTGGTGTTGCTCCTCCTCATCTCTGAGTTGACGTACGAGTTGCTCCTCGTCTTCTTCTTCAAAGTCATAGTCGATCACTTTGGCCCTTTTGTCCTTCTTTTTCAGATCAGTGACACTTTTTTTACTTGGACTCTGTAGCATTTCATTGGCAGCTTCTGTCTTTCCTGGTCTATGTGAGCTATCTGAAGCCCTCTGAGTTGCCGAAATTCCTGAGGAAAGAGCAAGGGGCTCCTTCTGGAGCTTCTTTTCGCTCAGTTCTGCACTTTTGGAAACTGATTTCTGAGGAGTTGGGATTTCTGCGATCTCCTCGATATCTGAGCTATAATTATCTTGCAGTTCAACCTCTTCGCTGATAGTGACCTCCTTTGTCCCTTCAGGCTGTTCGTCGATCATCTCTAGAGCTTCCGACCATGAAATAATTCCGGCTTGTTCGTTTTCACTGACAGGTCTCTTACTCACGGACTCCTCGTTATAGAACTCATTAAGAGAATGAGGATTGTTGACCTGAACGTCATGATCAGCAAACCAGGACGGTATTTCCTTGGGTGGGGTTGGTTCTTTCGGAATGGGCTCTATTACCTCTTCATCCGACAGTATTTCGATTTCTTCCCACTGAATATTAGGTGGCGCAGAATGGCTTACTTGCTCTGAGTTCCCAACAATATCAGTTGCAACGTGTTCAACTTGTGGTTCACTTCCACCGAATAAAAGGGATTGGCCAAAATCAAATTCTCCTTTCGCAATTGCTTGCGTGAATACTTTTTGGAGTTTCTCTTCTTCGTTCTTCAGCTTCAAATATTCTGATTTTGACAGCTCGATTGCCTGTTTGAGTTCCACCGGATCAAACTCTTCTGGTTGCTCGTTCTCGTAGTCACCTTTGAACCTTTCGTAAATTGACTCAATCACTGCCTTATCTATCTCAGCATCATCGCCATCATTATTCTCATGTAATGGAACGTCCTCCAAATCATCGCTATCGTTATCACTTTCTGGTAAAGTTGGTTTTCTTACCTCTTCGATTGTCTCTAATTCCTTTGTTTTCACTTTCATTTCGCCATTTTCATCAAGCTCAATTGGTTCAGATGAGTCTTCGCCTCCCAAAGAAAGCGTCCATCCGTCTCCGGTGTTCACCAATGCATAATGTTTATCCTTATCGCCTGCGATTCTTCTCGTAGCATTACCACTCTCCTCACCCATCCCGCTCACGTTCATAAGCCTTTGAGTATAGAAATTCCGCTTCTGTACCTGCTGGATTTGAAATTTGGAAAAATCTTTGCTGTCGGGGAAGAGCTCTTCCAATTGGTTTTTAGAGTAGCCCAACCTCAATCTCGATCGGAGTCGTAAATGTGACAAAATCATATACTGTGTGGCCAAGGGCAACTCACTGAATGCTTCGGATTTCGGGTCCACGGAGTTGATATCTACTCCGTCCACCACATCGAAACTCGCGTCATCAGCGTATTCATTAAACTCGCTAGCTGGCATGATACGCGAATCTGATTTCAGAACTGTGAACTGCTTGAGTTCAGGAAGATGGTACTCGTCTCGTTTTACAAACTTTTTCACCGGAGAACTCTCGATCAACACTGGCTCTGGGCTCTTAGAGGCCAGCCTCGCATGTTCTGGATGAAGAATAGGTAGATCCTCAAGGTATACTTCAGTGTCCTCCGACTTACTGGGTGCTTTCTTCAGCTTAGATGTCTTCACAGCATCTTGAGCCTGTCTTTGGACTTGGATAGCAAGCAATTTTTGAGCAGTTGTGAGTGCATTCTCACGGTTGCCTTGTCTTCGGTCTTTTCTTTTCTGGATAGTCTGTCTCTTCAACGGAGGAGCATCACCATCAAAAACAAATAGAGGAAGAATTCCGAAGTAGAGCAATTTGCAAATTCGCCGGAAAAATCCCACGATGTGGGTTTGACCAAGAGAGTTGCCTTCTTTATCTCTTACGGCTTTCAAGAACTGGTAAATCCATATGGAGGCATCCACAGCCAATTTTTTCCTGGAGAGCGCCTCGAGCTTCACGGGTCGAGCAGCGGGTCCTACTATATCCCAGAGAGAATTCACTCCCATGACTCAGGTATTGGATTTGTGAAGTAATGTATTCGTGATGTGCAGATGATCTCTATTATGTAGGTCTAGATAAACTATGTAATTTGCGACAACCATTTGTGGAGGAACACTCACCATTTCAAATTTGCACCCATTCGTATATGAACTTAGCCTTCAGCCAATTAAGAAATCTGGGTGGGATTGGTCGCTCTGCTTCTCAACCATACATTCCTTCTTCGCCAATTATGTACCAAGATAACGAGGACTCCTTTAGTAAGGATCGTTACTGGTTAGTCTCAGGTAATGTTTCCAGCCCTATGAAACCATCACGGACAGGCAGTTCAAGGGCCGATGTGGGCATTCCAGTGGAGTTCAACTCTCGAGCTGCCAAAAACATGCTGTATTCGGAAAAAATTAATTACTGGTTGCAAAATATTCCGTGGTTCCAGACAGATCATAATGTCTGGATGCTGGATTGCTATCCTGGGATAGTGTCATCCAGTAGCTCATCCAATGAGCTCGAAAGCATTTGTGATGAAGATCAAGATAAAGTGGAGTATCAATGTCGACAGGTCACAAAGCTAGTGACTCGCCAATATTACACTGAAAGTCAAGATGTGGCAAGGCCATGCACAAGCACTTCAGCCAATGCAACTGAAAGTGAAATTGTATACACGGAAGATGAATATTTGTTTGGGGAAGTCACTGCTGGATATGTCTGAACGACATATTTAGAGCCAAACATCAAGCTCATCCACATTGTAAGACTGTCCTTGATCGTGGGGCAAAGTATCTAGGCGAGGATAGTACGGAACAATGGCATCACAATTCTGAACGTAGGCAGCATTGTAGATCTTCCAGTATGGGGATCTGACTTTTCTTGCGGCCTGAAAAAGTCCAGCCCATACATAGTTGAGAAAAATTCCTGGACCCACAACGATACGTAAGGCATCCAAACATTCTATCATACGAATAATCACATGGGGCGACGACTCATAGATGTTAGGCAAAACAAGATTCAAAAAATGGATAAATACCTGCTGGTAGTCATCATGGGCCATTCCAGCACAATTGAGTGCAAGGTGGCGTACGACCGTGGATGCTGTTTGTCTGTGAACTTGATCTCTATCGGTCAAGGCGTCCTCAAGTAATGGGGTCACTGCAAACAAGTAATCTTTAGTAGTTGAGCCATCAAGATATTCAAACATAAAGCTCATTGCTTTCAACACACTATTCTGGACATTCTTGTCTGGAACACGGTACTCATTCATGAGAGCAGGAAGCACAGTGAATGGGGAGCAAGTGTCGGCCACAATTCCAATTGCAACTGCTGTACAAACACGCATTTGACGTTCTTGTACTCTCAAGTTATTAAGAAGCATAGCCAAAACATCTTGGGGACCAATGGTATTGGCTATATGTCCAAAAGTTGCATTTGCAGCAATTCGAATTCTCTTCCTCTGAGATTTGAGCATGTCAAGAAGATCGAAACAAACTCTCATCCATTCTTTTGCATTGATAGTCTCTGCGTTTCTCTTTGCTATTAGTCCTACTAGACGGATGCACTGCTCTTGGACTTTCTCGTGTCTATTCTTCAAGATTGGGGTAAGAGTCGGAAGAAGCATATTCACGGAGGGGTTATCCAACATTAAAAGCTCATTTCTGTCAAGTGTCTCGATACAAGCATATAATGCACCGACAATAGAACCAAGAACTTCGGGATATGCTTCGCCTAACAGCTCATACAAGAACAAGATAAGTTTGCGCATAACAGAAGTATCACCATGAGCACATTCACTAAGAACCAGAGCAACACCAGAGACTAAGTCTGCAGACTGTTGGCGGACAGAAGGCTCATTGTTCTTGAGTCGATAAAGGACGGTGCTGAGAATCACAGAAACGTGTGGTTCTAAGCGAAGCCCGAGCGCTTTACAGACAGTAGAAATTGCAAGCAAGTAGACTGGATGAGGTTCGGTCTGTTCCTGCAAGGCATAAAGAACGGCATCCACAAGAACAGCATCAAACTTAGTTTCGAATTCAATGACAGATTTGGGGTTAGCTGCAACAATTTTATGGATAGCATCTGCAGCCATCCTTCTTAGATTTTCGTTGGCATCTTTTGCAAATGGAGTCAATTGTTCAAGAACAAATGGCACATTAAATCTCAGAGCCAACTGACCAGTTGCTTCCACAACCAAACGACCAAGTTGCACAGAGTCCAGTGCCACTCGACGGGTCCAAAAACTCAGAATGAACGGAGAAATGACCTGACGACGATAATTGGGAAAAATGGCTCTTGATAGCGGAAGACGGGCCATCACACGCAATAATGATTTTCGCATCTCGTCGTCAGGACTCGAAAATTCTCTCGTCATAACATTCATTAGTTCCCTTGTGTAATAGTTGGAATATTCCACATAAGACGAGTCGTGATCCATCAATGGAACCATGGAACCAACACAACGCAAAAATGCAGCAAGTGCACGTCCTCTGTGATGTTTGAGACCAGCCCATGATGGCTCCAAAATTGGCTCGAATGCTTCAATTCCGTACGGGTGCACACTGTCCGCCATCTGAGCCAATGTGTTCGCCGTAGCAGTTCTGACCTGAATCAATTCGTCCGAAAGTCCTGGTTTCAACACATCTACCATTTGTGGGAGATATGGTAGTATCAGTGCACCGTTTCCACCTCCAAGCTGAATACATAAATGGTGCACAATTCTGATACCAGTATGACGGGCCTGCCAACTCTTTTTGGAGCGGATTACAGCCTTCACAAACGGTAAAACCTTTGTCAATCCCAAAGTCATTGCAACAATTGCAAACACTCGTGCCGTGAGGTTTCTGACATACTCGTCGGAGTGGTCGAGGTCAGGACGCAAACTGGAAACGATGTTGGCTAGACCAGCACTTCTAGCTGTAGTAGAGATCACATCGCGCGAGTCCAATCTCAATGTCATATCCTCGTCAATAAGCAGAGGAGACACCGCAGATATAATCTTGTGGGTGTATGGTCTGATTTCCTCGTCAAGCTGGTAGACCAATCTTCCCAATAGTTTTGTGAGGATGTGTCTGTCAGCCTCATCAAGAGCAGGTTCAAGCATTAATGGCAAGATAATGCCAAAAAGTGGAGCTGGGCCGAATCTTTTGGCGTTGGAGTTTAGACTCCGCATGGCTTTTTTCCTAATGTTAGGAGGACCGTTCTTTGCCCTGAATATTAGGTCCAGTGCCTGAAAGCGTTTTTTCTCGTCTGCATCAGTGAGTGCTTCGACTTTTATACTCACAAGCATGGAGAAGTGCTTAACATCCTCTTTTCTCATCGTTATGCCCTCATACTCTGGAAGTGTATCATTGATAAGATGTGCTTCCATGCCTCGACTATCAGGCATCACGTACAAGTCCACTTGAGAAGCCTCGGACGTTTTCTGGGTGTATCCCTCGGGAACTGGAGCCTTGACGAAACCCTTTGGAAATATTTTGTCTAGAAAGTCATCTGTGAGAGGTATGCCTCCAATTACTGGCACGTTGGCCATTGTGTTCCGATCCTCCTTTTCAGTTGTCGGTAGCATAGACTTCTCTGTCTCATTCCCTTTCAGTACGTCGTTGTCCCTCTCCTTGTCTTCTTGCTCGCTGTTGTTGCCACTTTCGTTGTGAGTGCTTTCTTTGTTCCCAATATATGGATCTTCTCCATTGCGTAGCTTCTTTCTTGGTGGCTCAGTCTCAGCTAACTCCAGCTTCTTCTTCTCCACTAACTGCGTCACTCTCTGGTCTTCCTTTCTGAGGATATTCTCCTGCATTCGTTCCTTGTAGCTTTTGACTTCCATGTCTAGAGTTCGGTTGAATCTCTGACTGTTGTAGTCATTTTTGGTAATGATGTGGTTATTCTGTGGCTCTTCCTCTACCTCCACCAAATGTGCTGGAGCCGTGTACGACCCAGTGAGATTTCTCCTTGACATCCCTATGAACTTTTTGGTTA
>Ga0160505_100426_pt1 | contig 24643 bp, 14 predicted proteins | sample DIDeMG_FD_108225 | JGI IMG/M metagenome (GOLD analysis project Ga0160505, IMG submission 108225) | Enriched chicken feces microbial communities from UW Madison campus, WI, USA - DID2874_E49_Stillage MG | ecosystem: Host-associated > Birds > Digestive system > Large intestine > Fecal ... | reverse complement strand
TTCTCAAAATTGTTGGGTCTTTTATTATTTTTTTTTTGTTTTTCTTTAGCTTTTTAATGAAGTTTGTTTAGTTCAGAAAGTTTAGAAAATTAAAGCACTCTAAATTTTTTAATTAAATTTTATTTTTTTTTTTTTTTTTCGTAGTCCAAGAACCAAATTTTTTTTTCCTTTTAAACCACCAGATCGTTCAACGACAATATTTGTAGGATACTTCCAAAACCCGGAATCAGACACAATAAAGCATTATAATGAGTATGTACGAGGTTTACGGTGTTATTATGAATAATGAGTGTTACTAACATTAGTTTTTTTACTCGTGAAAGCTGCTGAGACGAAAGAGATCGTACCCGTCTTCAATGACAACGGGGAGTTTGACATCAAAGCTACTTACTTCAAGTTTCTTGAGGAAGATCCTGATATCACCATGCCTGTGGCTGCTATTGAAAGTTTAGTTGCCCTACTTTCCACCACTGAAAGTATGTCTGATGTTAATTTTTTTTTCTAAATCGCCATTGCTAATAATTGCTTTACCCAGCTTCAACATCTTCGGAACTTATGAAGGTCCTCGGTGATGCGACGACCAGATTGAAAAAGAGTGTTCAAAACTCCATCAGTTTATCGGCTGGTTGTGATCTGTTTACCAGATTTGTGCTTAGAAACATTAACGAGTATGGTGTATGTATTGAGAGAGATCAGGTTTTGTTCTTTGGTTGTCCAGCTACTAACATTTGAGAACAGGAATGGGAAACTTGCAAGAAGCATTTAATTCAGAATGGTAGATTATTTGTGCAAAGAGCCATGGAATCTAGAGATAAAATTGCTAGAAATGGTCTTCCTTTTATCAGAGACGATGATGTAAGTTAATCAGAGCTTCGGAAAATGGTTCATAAAACTAACATTTCTTTACAGGTTATTCTGGTTCATTCTCAATCTAGAACTGTGACAGCTTTACTTTTACATGCTGCTTCGCAATTAATTAGATTCAGAGTCTTTGTTACCGAGTCACGTACATCTAAAAATGGTGTTGAGATGGCCCGGACTTTGAGAGCTCATGGTATTCCCACTTCCCTGATCGCTGATGCTACAGTCGGCTATGTCATGCAAAAAGTCGACAAGATTTTCGTCGGTGCTGAAGGTGTCGCCGAGAGTGGTGGTGTCATTAACGAGTCTGGTACCTACCAAATCGGTGTTTTAGCAGAGGCCACGAACAAGCCCTTTTACGTTGTTGCTGAGAGGTAAGTAAACCTGAATTGATTTTGGCAAATTATAATACTAACAGCATTTCTTTCAGTCATAAATTTGTTCGTCTTTTCCCTCTGTCGCCCAGCGATATCCCTAATGAACACTCTTTAGACTTTACCCTCGAAGATAAGGATGATGAGCTATCAACCTTGCCTGCCGTTGACTTCACGCCTCATCAGTACATCACTGCTCTTATCACTGATATTGGTGTGCTCACTACAAACAGTGTTAGTGAGGAGCTGATTAAAATCTGGTTCGGTTAAACAACACCAACATGAATGTATACAAAAAAACACAAATAATATTAATGATAGTATTTATCCATCAGCTTTCTTTCTTAGCAGTGGGATCGATATACGGGGCACTAATCTCTTCCACGTAGTCAGCTAATGTAGTCTTGGACACCAGTGGTGCCTTCCGTGTAGCCATCAATTTGTCTGATATGCTCCATGACTCGTCTGAATCACGGTCATACCAGTCCATACCCACAAAGTCCTCGTCTTCCATTCGCTTCCGCGCAGTAATTGCACCGCTCAAATTGGGAGCATTCTCGCCGCTACCCATTGCAGTCATCTGGACCGCCCGGGGTTGCTTTTTACTTTTTTCCTCGGCAGCAGCGGCCTCCTTCTCCTTTTGCGCATCAGGAGCATTACGGTTTGTGATGTACTGGAATTGTGGTCGCATCTGGGCGACTGCAGAGACGGAACTTAGATGAAGTTCACTGTCTTTAAACACACCGATCATGTACTCGCCTTCAGCAGGTTTCGCGACGCCGCTGAATGTTTGCTTGTTCAAGCTGTTCCAATGCTCACCCTTCTCCGTGTCATAAAACTTCTTGGTCTCAATTGGCACATCAACCTCAACCAGCTTTGAATCAAGTTTAATGCGGGAATCAAGAATTCCTCGCTGGTTGGCATCGACCAACGGACGTTCGGCTGGGCGCGTTGGATATTGTAAAAGATATAGCTTGTTTAACAGGCCAGTGGAAAAGTATACGGGAAACTCTTGCACAATCTCGTCATCATCATCGTTATTAATTTCAGGACTATTAGTGTTGCTGGAAATGTTTTGAACGTTGCTGGTTTCAGAGACAGCAGTACCTTGGCGACTGATGCTCTCTTCGCTGGAGATGCGGATGTGATTTGACTCTTCAAGACCTGGTTCAGTCTTGATTTTGACTGTCTCCTCGCCACCGGCGGCATCTTCCATTTCAACGTCACTATTAGATCCAACAAACAAGCTTTCTTCTCGATCTTCTGCTGATGACATTGCTGCTTAGGTGTTTATGTGGTGTATGATTGTCCGACGTCTATGTGTTGTCTTGAGTTTCGTCGTGGTTGAAAAATTTTTCTATGATCATTGAAGCTGCTTGCTGGATCCCTGGAATCAGCTTACCTACAAGTTATGTCAGTATTGGGAGTAATGTTATTCTGCTTTTGGCAATTTCAAGACGCGAGAAAATTAATTCACGAACACGTCTAATTGCACTACCACTTTGAAAAGTAATTTTCTTTCTTGTTTCATGTACTAATACTACTATATTTGTATCACTCGTAATCGCTGCAAACTAGAAGATCAAGCTTGAATCTAAGAAAAAACTGAGGTTTGAAATTTTTATTACTGTGACTGATAGATTAGCTGATTAAATTTATAAAGTTGAAGACAAAATAAAAAGAACCTTATCAAGCATTCAAAAGTTTGTCTTTTTCTTTTTTCTTCATTTACATTGAAAAGATGTAGATAGATAATCAGCTTATTGTTGACACATCAAATAGCTACCGAAAAGATGTAAGGTCCACAAATTTTTGAGTCGAGTTAATACTTCTTCTCGATTTTAAATAGGCAATTTAAACCCCATTGAAATTAAAACATTATTTTGTTTACTAATGTTGAGTAGTTCTCGATCATTTTTATGCTCAATACTCTCTAACATAATCCCGTCTCAGGAATCGTTAGGATGAGTGAGATCTTATATAATGCGTTAAGAATGAAGTAATAAAAATACATGCTGTTATTGCGGGGGCTGCTTAGAGAAAGCAGCTCAGGTCTGTCGCATCAGGTTCGAAAGGTGAAGAGAAAATGAAAACTTTCCTCTGACGAAGAAAATTGAACACCTTGTTGCAACTGTAGAAGATTTCGCAGAAACAGCAACACGACAAGAACATCACTCACAGAGAATTGAGTTGAGCGCATAGCACGGAACGAATATTCAAGAACAGGCATCTGCAGGCATTTGTTATCTATTCCAAATGACTAGAGATTACAGATAAGCTTGGTAAGAAGAGCTTGAGAATATTAACATGAGAAAGCTGAACGCACTCACTTGGCCACAAGGCATCTATTAACTCTTGCAACATATTATAATAAGTGTTTTGCCCATGTCGAAGATAATAGTAAGGAAGACCTTCATTGTATTAACTCTAACATGAAAGTCGACAGTATAAGAATGTATACGTTCAGAACCGAATTAAAACAAGCCTCATTTAGATTGAGAATTCCTGAATTTCACTATTTCTGTAAATATCCTTAACTATCTAGGGCTCTGAACGATAGAAGCTGCTAACACTTGTCTTTGCAGTAAAATAAGCTTATTGTATTATATTTTTCATATCTCCTATTCCCTTAAGCTTAATAATCCTGTGACATTTAAGCTCCCTTAATATTATGAGAAATATTAGCATCGAGAATTTCCGATATGGATCATAATGTACCGAGTGCGTCTCGCGACTCGGCGAACGAGTCTACTCAGAATGCTGCTGCCAAATCTCGAGAAGCGGGACATCTTGAGGATATCGATAAATTGAAAGACAAATACCTGACTGCTCGGACGGAGAGACCTATTAGACAGACCTCAATGGGGTACCCGTATCTCCTCGTGACGGACAAGTTAGTATCATTTCCCTTTTCTAGGGGATCCAACAAGCAGTATGACAAGACATTGACCCTAAAAATGGGATCATTTTAACCAACTACGTCCCCTCGAGAAGACTGGGCCACTTTTGTGAACAACGTGTGAAAACACCTAGCGCCATTCTGTTCCCAAGAAATAGCATCAGTTCAATATGAGCTCACCCTCAAACCCCATTTTACTGAACAAGTATTGGTACGCATTCACAGCGACATGGGTCAAGTCTATATCGAATTCTCGTAGAGGATAGATCTGTGCAAAGCAATTCTTCGACAATACACCATATGGTGCTACTCTCTAGAAGTCAGAATCCGAGATTTTGAAAAGGATGAATTTATGGAGAACGTTGGCCTGTACGCCGCGTCGCGCAGAAAGCTCGAAAACCTTGTGACGAACCTTTGGGCCTCCAAAAAATACTGCCACTACTACAGACTATTGGATATTGTCAAGAGGTAGACTCCAAATGAAAGGAATGAGTTCTTTTTGGGGAAAGGTTACGTTAATGAATTCGGCGCTCCAGAATACTAAAACATCACTGAGCAAACTGTCACGGAGGCTGTGAACTTCGCGGCGAAAGTAGCTACCGAAGGGGCTAAGTACCGAAAGAGGTATCATGGTGTTTCAGTAGAACTGAGCGACCAGAAACTAGAGTTAGGGAAGGTAGTTCTCCGCCGTTCGGACCTCACGACTCCAGCCCAGAGACAGCTGTGTTACACCAGGAACTATCCACAGCTTTTAAGAGCTACATTAAATGGGTATGCTCCAGGCCTCTGTAGGATCTCATGAACAGTCAGTGGAATGTTGGTGCCAAAGCGAGGGACTTCCAGTCTTTTATACCACCGTTCAATGGCCGGTCCCTACTCCTCACAAGTCAAAAACGAGGATTCCGCTCTGACAAAGGACTTTGTCTTAACTGCGGCAATTACAAGAATGATGATGGAAATGCCTGTATCTTACACCCCCTGTATGAGCATGTGCAACTCGATAGCAGAACTATTCTTGGTGTTGACCTCCGGAAGATAACAACTGTTGCAGAAGTATCCGCCCTCTCGATCTCGTCCCTTGAGCGGGCTAAACACATTCGCGACCAAAACATTGCACTATTACACAGCGTTTCAAACCTAGTACATGAGCGAATTTTCACTACAGTTGAAGGTATGACGCCAGATAACAGCTGGTTAACCACTAAGGTGGTTATCGGCACCTATAGTCAAAGATCCTATGCGGCTAGATCTTTTGTGCAGAAACACAACCTGGGCGCTATGATCACTCGCCATTTGACCAGGTTAGTGACAAAAGTGCATTTTCACGGAACTAGTATTACTAGTAATGAGGTTCTGTGTACCAGGCTACGCATCGAGAAGCAAGCCATGCTCGTGATAGCATATAAAGTCGACGAATTGAAAAACGGAGGTGTTATTTTAGGGAACGATACAGTTGACTCTAGCAAACAATCTATCAAAATTGCTCTCTAGTGGCCTGCTGCAGTTAGCGAATTTCTACACAGGGTTTTACTTACTCGCAACCCGGGTGACTCAAACAGTAATTTTGTTGCGAATTGCTTTCATTTGTGTGTTTAACAGTAGATTTTTATCATCATGCTGTATTTCATTAATTGGAAGAGACTAGAATCTTTCTAAACTCTTGCATAAAGCAGTGTTCTGGAATTTGTGAATTTCATCTTCTCACTGACCGGTAAGTTTATGATACCAAACTGGGGTAGAATATTTTAACATTGGTTGTACACACAAGATATAGAGATCCTTTATTTGATGTGAAATACTGTTGTATACACCATCGAGATTTCCTATAACTCCTTTCACTTTATTAACTTTAGAAGCCACTTCTTTTAGATGCTCGTGCAATTTGAGCTCACATTCAAGTGTAACTCGTAGAAACCTCAAACTCTTCTAAGCCTGGCATTTGCTCAAGTCGGGAATCGGTAGCATAGACCTTTTTGGACCTCGTTTTTTTTCTTGGGTGTCCACGCTTGGGTTTGTAATCATGCAAGAATATAGCTGATCAGCATACTTAAACTCAGTGTGACATTCCTGTGTTAGAACTGTAGTTCCTTTTTTATTTACTAAAAGATGAAAAACCACTGAAATTGATGTCAAATTAGAGACGCATTTATTGATGTGTTAGTGATTTTCACAAAGCTTTTTCTATTGCTACCGAAAAAGGTTAATTAACTTCAACGGAAAATAGCTATCATACAGGAAAACAAACTTGCTTGACAAGTTTTATCGATTAATTCAGTTGATCATGTAACCTTACCAAGAATAACAGCTCTTTTTTGAAGATCTTAATGAAACTCGCTTCCAATTTATGATTGAAAGAGTTACTTTCCCCCTCATGCAATTATATTCAACTAATTTTCATATACCCTCAGTCTACCTTTCATACATTACTCGTTTAGTAATATGATATAATGCTATTTTGTTACCATATGTAAGACAGACGGCAAGAACGTACAGGTTAAGTTGAGGTATATATAGTTATTGGAGTTTAGACTAAAGCAAAAACTGTTTACTACAGAATTATGATCAAAAGCTTCAATCATAATTTTTTAAAGAAAAAAAAGCTTTACAAAAGGTTCACTTCCTAGTAATATATCTATGCTTTTAGTCTATTCCAGTTATGCCGATAGTATTTTAGCAATTCCCCGTCATCGTTTTTAAATTCAATTAGCTGGTTGTTATTGAGGAGACAAAAAATATTTTAAATGAAATAAAAGCAAAAAAGCTATTAAAACTCAATTGCAGTTGAAGATGATTACTCACAATTTCAAAGAAACTTAAACCAGCACTTGTGGAAAGATTTTCTATTTATTGTACAACCTGCAGCTATAATCACTATCCACAACTTTCCCAAAGCCAATTAGATGACATTTATATTGCAATAGATGTACGTATATTAAAACAATTTTTATATTTGCTTTAAACAGGGGCAAAAACCTCGTGAGATTTCAAAGTACGAAGTTAGACATGTAGATAACTACTTATGTACCCTAGCTACAAACGCATAGTTATAGCTACTTGAGGTTTTCTTAAACGGAAAATGTCAAAAACAAAATAAAATACGTTCTAATAAAAGTATCTTAGAGTGCCAGTTAACTGCTGAAGTACAGATGCACAAAAGAGCAGCTTGGACAACGATGTTTCTGCATATGCACTTTGGTCAACCGTTTAATACCTAAAATGATCTTTTAGGGAATTTCTTGCAAATTATGAATAGATCAAAATGCAAATACGCTCGAGTGAATACGTTTTACATGGTAAAAGTTGCTTGAAGAAATTGAGATCTATCTGCTGGCTAAGAATTTTAATTGTCTTGGAATCACATTTTTTTACAACCACATTATGACTAAACAATTGTCTCAACATATGTGTTTAGCTCTATTAGGTTGTAATAAGATTGAAGACTATAAATATTCTTTTTATTCAAACTTAAGACAAAGAAAAAACATAGAAGATCATTTTTTACCTATTCAGCATAATGCTGGTACCATCAATAGCTGAGTCTGGTTAAAATATTGGTTTATTTTTTCAAGAATAGATATTTGTGAAGCGCTGGGCTAAGTACACCTCCTAGGGATATAGGTACGCTTAAATGCACTCCCTACTTAACATAGTAAATATTTAGGCAATTCATTGGCTTATGGGTGATTGTATCGAAATTTTACGCAGATTATCGGTTTACACTTGATGTAAGTGTACTTAGCTGGTCCTGTAAGTGTTTATCCATATAGCCCTAATAAATAACCAATATAAGAGAGAGAGAAAACAACAACCACATTAGAACAAATCAAATACTTTAGCTTTACTTAAATCCCAACTTATTTTGCCAACTTCAATTATTTCTGTAGGTCTTGAAGTCTCTAATATAGTTCCCAATATATGCTTGTCTTTTTTATTCTCATGTTTAACTTCTAATAGAATCGCATGTAGGCTAATAGGTTCAGTATATATCTATTGTATCACGTGAAGAATACATATACAGGTAACTAGCAACATCCTAAGGAGTTCACTGATCTCACCACTTTTTTTTTTTTTAATTTACATCAGCTCTCTGTACAATAAGATTAGGGAGAGTGATAATAATGTTGTTAGCTTTATTAATGACATCAATTACTATCTATAAAAGTGGTAGGTGCATTGATACGAACACTGCAACATTAAGCAAGACGTTACAGATCTGCTATGAGTGGGCTCAGGAATGCCATACTGGGTTTGATGATGATGATAAAATAAGATTTTTGCGGCATCCTGAAATTTTTGAGAAAAGTATCCTCAGAGCTTGATCACCAAGTTCTTTGATACCAAGAAGGGCAATAGAGCGGCAGTCAAGCTCTTAGATTCATTGCTACAACTTCTTTGCTGATGGTCTATCTATCTAAAAAAAGTATCTTTTCCGGTTCAGTTTGTTTAATTTTGTAAGTACGACTTTTATATTGATGCACCCTGATGTTTTAAGTTGTATCTACGGCAGTCAGTGAATAAGATAGTTGCAAAAGTACAATTATAGCAACGATTCATTTTATCTTGACTAAGAAGAGTTTCTAGTTTGCAATCTTCTAAAATAGTTTGATATTAAATTAATTTTAGACTTGATATTGTGCAAGAGCATATAATCTGTCAAATCCTGTAATGCCCCAATACGCCTAGGGCTCTCCAAGTGTAAAACTGATGATCTTCACAAAAGTCATGAGAAAGTTTAGAGCACCAACTTAGATAAAATAGCTTCCAATTTGTGATTGTACATACTACGTTATTATAATGTTTATGCAGCCATGGACGAGTGTGTATGCGCGCCTGATGTTATGGCACTATGTAGTATTTGTATGTATCTTGAAGAATGGAAACTAGAAGCGATGGGCTTTTCGAGAAATCAGAATAGCAACATGATGCTGTATATGCATGGTTACAGTCCAAAATTTGTTATCCCAAAAGATAAAATGTAAGGGTCGGGTTATTTGATTTAAGTATCTGGTAATTATATACTAAAAAGAGCGGACTTAAACGGATTTGGGATTTTAAAGAGTATCTGACTGGGTACAATAGATTTAAAAAATGACGTTGAGCGAGAAACCATTGTAAGTAAGACTCAACCAGATCAGAAAAATTTGAGTCTGGATGTGGTGTAGTCTTTTACCGCAAGTGCTATACAAGTTAACCCTAGCCATGTCCTTAATTACTATGTAATCATCTATATTAAGATAGCTTCTCTTTATATTGTGAGTATGTAGATTCACTTAATCAAGGATTCTATAAAAATGCTCACCTTATATTAAAGCTAACTGGAGAAAAAGTAAATGGTAATTTTTTATGGCAATTATTGATATTTTTTTGAAAAGTAAAACTATATTAGTTACACATGCTGTAGAACTGAAAAGTTTTCATTAAGTTTTTTGAAAATTATTAAGTTAATGTGGTCGTGGGACAACTGTCATTATCATGAAATCTCAAAATAGATTTTGGCATATAAATTTTCAATTTATATCTGTTGACACTGGTCAATAAAGTTTTAGAAAGTTATATGCATAACATGTAACCCTAAATTCTAGTTTTTTATATAGACATGAAAACAAGTTGTATGAGATCTACACAGAAGCGGCAATAGATGCATTTTAACAGCAGATTTATCAGATTTCGGTATTTCAGTGAGTGGTGATCAGTCAGTAATGATTAAATCAATGGAAGATGTAAGACCATTCAATGCAAATTGTAAAATATCGCTCTAGATGAATAGCGGATCTTGGTTTCATATCAAAAGCTCCATGCCGAGAGTTGTTTTTAAACAACCGAAGTTTAAGCTTCAGATCTCAAGGCCATCACAGTCAAGTAAAGTTATGACTGACTTGTTAATAAAATCATTGAATAAACAGAAAAGGCAGTAAATTATATAAAGTACAATTTAATCATTATGTGCATCTATTTCAATTTTTCTCTTTTGATAACAAACCTATTTATGTGAAATTCAATACTGTTAAATGGTGAAGGTTATAATTTAAACCAGAAAAGATTAATACAGCATATGCAATACAATAGTGACATGAATATTTGCATGTCAAATCTTTTATTTTAATTTTACTTTGCTTTTCTTATCACTCATTTCTTTGGCAGTCATTTAGCTTTTAGGTGCCACAACAACGGATCGATTTTGAAGTACTTTACTCAAAGAAAACTTTGTTTTGTAAGTTACTGTCAAAGATTCATTTAGATATTTCGAACCTTCAGGATATGAGTTCTAAATCGAAAAGCACTGATATATCGGAGTAAAATAAAAGTGTTTCCTAGAATATCAATTGGCGGTAGCAATGTAAATATGACCCTATTATTGTGCATGATTTCAGTAAATTTCTTGTTCAGCAACAGCTTTAAATGGCAATTTAAAGGGGAGAAACTAAAAAAGGAAAAAAAATTCTCTGTCGGTTGACCTTCGGCGCTGTCCTGACGGCAGAGCCTTTGGGCCTCTTTGTACATCATTTACTGCATTCTGGTTATGTGGAGTTTTAAGCAGAGTTTGCTGACCTACCCTTCTTTCAACTGAAAACAGGCTTAGCTAATAAACATAAATGTTACGCAGCAAACGGCAATGCAGAGTACTTAAAGCAGTTATGTTTTGTTTGTGATTCTGATAGACGGCCTAAAATAGCTACCCTGATACCTATCCAGGCAGCAGTATAGATATGCTCACTCAATAATTTTGAAAAACGAGCAAAAAAACTAATCAATAAATTATATACTATAGACAAAATAATCGCATGACCAAAGTATCAGGAGAATTTTTTTGACTGGATAGCTTAAAGCTGATTGAAGTTTCAGTATATATCAGCATGGGCTGGTAGTTTCAAAAATTTAAAAACTTAGCGAGAAAACTTCCCACTGTTATAATAAAACAGTTCGATATATCTAATCAGATAGAATTTACAATCTATTTTTCACAACTACTGGAAGTTTCACTTGCGCCTACAAGTAAGATATCATCATAAATGCCAGAGATGGATGAAAAAGAATAAATAGCAGTTTTCCATTGTAGCTTAATGATGTCTTTTTAAGAAGTTACACTATACCACATCTCAAGAAAAGAAATAAAAAGTTTTGTAAGTGCTGCTTGGTACTTCTAAAAGGGGAAAAAAAGAGTTACAGATTATACTGTTAGCTGACTTATTCAATACTGCATACTTTTCTTTTTTTAAAAACTTTCAGGTGGGTATTTCCAATACATGTAAAAAGAGCAGGTGCACTTCAAATGTTCTTATAAAACCTCCAGCTCAGGGTTGTAAATCTATTCCAGTGTAACTGACCTTGTACCTGTAATACTGGTAACCCCCTCAGAATTTTGTTTAAAAAAAATGCAAAAAAAAAAAAAAAATAAGATAGAAAAAAGGGCAACTCTTGTTTTCACTCATTTCAGGTTTTAGATTCAGTTGATAGTTAATATTGAAATCTACTTTTTTATTTGGTTTTACTCAATATTCAACTAACCAGATCAATAAAAAATCTAATATATTCTCAAGATAACTAATAGAAGTCAATACTTCATTTAAAAATAAACAACCCCCCCTCTATTCCTATAGGAAATAATGCTAGCTATGTAGTTGTTAACCTAATCTGGTGCTGGTGGTTGCGGTTTGTTTTCAAAGTCTTATTTTAGATATAATTCCAAATTAAATCCCGTTTTCTGCTTAATTTTTGTTGAATATTTTCAGCAAATAATTTAGATAGGCATTAAGGGGTTGTCAACGAGACCCAATAGATTCGCGGGTCCGCGGATTACATAAGCCAGCATTATTATGTATACACTAAAAAACGACCACTACTTCAAATCGACTCGACTCCCGCTAAGTGCTTGACCTTGGGAGTCAGCTTTGAGCCCAAATTGGCTCAATATGCTGGCTATTCTCAAGAAGTATCTTTATATTATCCTTAGCCCTCAAATGCCGGTGTGAGTGAAAGTAGTTGAGAAGAAGAGCCTCGCCTTGAAGAGCATCTAATGCATGTAAGCATGGGAGCTTGTGTGCACATAATAAAATTAATTATATCATTTCACGGACCCGTGAATCTATTGGGTCCCAGTTGTCAACCTAGTTATTAGTTCATTATTCATAGCGTAGTCTGGGTGAAAAGAGACAAATTTAGCACCTTGACTAAGGACACCAAACTAAATCTTTTTCTGCATAAATACGTTTTTATAAATAAGAATACAATGGTTTTGTTGCATGGATGATAATTTCAGCCTTTTAAAGGCATCAACTGGTAGATTGTGATCCTGAAGTAGAGTATTGGGCCTACTGTCGCTGTAACTCTCTCTGTTAACAAATCTAAATTTCTTTTGTAAAGGTTTTCATGTATGAAAACCCATTTTGAAAAAATAGCGATGGAGGAGTGCTATGATACCAACGTCAGAAAACCAAAAGAGAAACTCCATAAATTAGAAGAAAATGACAAGCATGTCATATATTAATCATTCATGTTTGTCAATACAATTTTGAGATTTAGTAAAACCGTTTGCTGCAACTGAAAAGTGATAAAAATATTTCAAGTTTAGTTTGTTTGCCGTCATTTCGGTTTCTAGACCACCATTTAATGTTTCATAGCCTTACTATCACACTGGATCATTCTTGGATACCTTACCTTTGCATAAATACTCCTGCTAGAGATTTTTGTCCTAACAATATTCTTGCTAATTACATCACAGTCCTAAGAAATTCTGATGCTGCAGCAGTGTCTAATGGTCGCTTGGCATTAGCCATCCAGCAGTTCCAGGCATGCTTAAGATCATTAGGATTTGCAGTATTAGATTTCAGCTCTTAATGGAAGTGATATTGACAGATTAGCGGTTATTTTTTCTTTTTTTTTCTTTTTTCTTTTTTTTCACATCTTCTTTTCTTTTTTTGTTTTGTTCGTTTTCATTCTAGAACCAGCTATTTGGAAAAAACAGGGTAGATGCTTCTTTCTATTTCTTCTTGTGGTATTCAAACTCTTTAAAAACTGTTTGTGCTTTCAAAGAGCTTTTTTCCTCGTTAATTTATTCTTAATAGCATGAACATGCAGGTGAATATAAATATCTTCTGATTTGTCTTAGTTTTTTCCTGCATTTGCTCCCACTATCTCTTTTCTTCTCATCTTTGCTAGATCGTCATTATCGCAGTCATATCCTTAGACAGAAATGGCCTCTAATCAAAGTAGACATAGAAATAAACTCCTATCACACTTGAACCTCAGCGCACAACCCCGATTTTAACCAAATCTTGCATGTAAGAAGTTTTGTCTAGCAGACTTGATTATCTATTACAACCTTACGAAACAAGAAATCGAACAACCTAACGGCACGATACATAACTTCCCAGGTTGAATGAATGCTACCTCTCGGAATAAAAAAGAAGGCAACAGATCCTACTCTGTCTTTTAGCGCAAATGTTTCCAAGAAGAAAAAACGTGCTAGAACAGGTATGTACTGCTAATGCTTAGCCACAGTATCAATAACTTTGTGCTAACAATTAAAAAGGATGGTAAGATAAGGTATTTAGAAGATCAAGAAATCAATGTTATTAATGCATTTTTAAAGCTTGACCTGTCGTGAGCGACATCTTAAGTGTATGTACCTATTTTTTCTTTTATAATTTTCTAGTTCTATCTCTGACCCTTTTACCCCAGGTGATGAAATGCTGCCAACATGCCTTGTAAGTATAGCATAATCAAAGAATTTCTAATTTCAAGCGTTGTGTGTTTTGTGTTATTCTAACTAGTATCTAGAAATGCCTAAAGTCAAAACGCGAATGCAAGCGAGGCTTGAAGCTCAATTTTCTGGATATAAAGCTATTTATCCCCGAGGTACTTGTAGCCTCCAATCAGTTTAGCTCCTGTATGTTATTACTGAGATTACCGAGCCAAAAACATACATATTTAATTCAAATAACTAACACTCTGCTTTTTTCTCAGTTGCTCTATGCGACGAATCCAGGGCAATTGCCTCAGAGTACAAGGATGGGGTTATAAAATATCCTAATCTCCCATTGGATTCTCAGAACCAGCCCTATCTGTAAGTACTAACATTTCACATGTTCAAGACATTTTCAAGGATATTAAACCGATATTTCAGCACCGTACTAATCAATTTCCGTCTCTGTGACTCTAACTAGGTTCGTATATAATCACGAACACGAAAATATACAAACATCAAGGCATAAGAGATTGAAACTATGTCATAGACACAACGATAGCTCTCCATATCCTATTTTGTTCATTCCACTTGACGAAAAAATGAATTCTACAACAATTGCGCCAAATCCGGAACATTCCGAAGTAGTCATATTAGAGTTGCGGCATCCGCGTCCATGTGAGAAGCTACATCAGCAAGAGCAATTGGTGCCCTTGGAAACAGACTTATTTGACGTGGCCAAGTCAGATATAGCGCAATCTGGCTTTTATGACAACACAATCGCAACGCTTCCTCTCTCTCCACCCAGCAGTACGGGCACTAATAGTGTAAGCGCGGCCATGATTGAGTCAAAGCCGGTGCCGCACCACAGAAGCAGGAATCTGTCAGAGACAGTACCACACAAGCCTGAATTTTCTTGCATGGAAGATGAGGATAATTTTGCATCATTTCATTCATCACTTATCCTGGCACTGCCGGACCCCAAGCTATCATGCTATTTTTCCACATTCAAGACAAAGGTTGCCACTGTGTTAGATAGCATTGTACCTGTGCCTGTATTTCAGCGTATTATACCAAGCATGGCGCTTACAAATCCCCTACTACTAGATGTCATCGCGGCATGTGGTGCAAAGTTTCAACTAGGCAAGATTTGTAAAAACAAGAACTCAGCAAATTATCGTGCATGTGAGGCTGATGCAAAAAGGTACTTGGAAAGAGCCAACCGGCGTATATTCGAACTAACGGAACACATGTTCAGCAGCAATACCCCAAATAAAGATAGAAGGGGGGTGACAACGACGGGTACTGAGCTTGAAGTAGTTATTGTTGCGGCCCTGTTGGTGACGATATTTGAATTTACCGACGAAATCTCGTCTTCATCACAGGTCCCGCTCATGAGCCTGCAGAGTTTATTCCGAAAGTACCAGCTTCAGACCAAAGAGGCTTTGACGACATCTTCCTCGCCTTTTAAGACCCCGATACCGCCGTCTGATATTATCGACGCATGCTTCGTGTGGAATTTACAACTGGATATCTGTCTGTCACGGTTGCTTAATAGGCCACCAGTTGTTGAACCAACCCTGTTCGACATCGATCGACGGCGCTTGTTTGTGTCGCCGCCCAGCACCGTTGAGACGTTGGGTGCCGCCCAGCGCAACGTCTCGTTTTCTGCGGAGCTCAGCCGCATTATGAAATTGGCGTCACAGGTGCAGGCTATACTCAAGCTCCCACAGCTAACTGCTTCCAGTAAGACAGATTTGCCCGCATATCAACAGCAGCAGCAAGGATTTCCTTTAGAACAGAAAAGTGCGCTCACGAACACAATTCGGGAAGTACAGCAGTGGTACACTGAACTCCAAGATGTTATGCGCCCTTCCCGTGAACTTGACACGCAAGGTCAGTTTCCCGAAATTTATTTTCCCGTGCCACTCTGCGCAATTGGGCACATACTATACCATTTGACAATGATTGAGTTGATTGAGTCGAATGCGTTACCACCGCCACCCTCAATAGCTGACCACAATAACAACTGTAACGACAGCAATAAAAGTGTTGTTGCCATACAGTGCAACTATCATGCAGTGCGTCTCTGTGGCATTGTTCTTACAAACAATGCCACGGAATCACTCAACCTCTGCTTCGCATGGTGTCTCGTGCTAGTGGCTAAATATATTTACCGTCAAGACCAGCGCGACGCGCTGCTTGAAGAATTGCAGCATTTAATTGACACCGGCTGGGCGTCTAGCACCGTCGGTTTTGTCGAACACCTTCTGAACATTTGGGAACAACCTATGGTGGGATCAGGTCTTGCTCCAGTATCTCTACAGCCGTTGTACCCACTCCAGCCCTTCTAGCTCTTGCATGCCCCTCCATTTATATATTTAATGAAAATAATTTATTAAATTAATATTATTACTATTTTGATTACATTTGAAATCATATCTGTTAACATTGCAATGGTTTGTAGATTGTCATGGTTTGATATCCAGGGTCTTGGTACTCCTTTCGTAACCAACATACCCCTGGTCACGCATGCTAAAGGCAAAAGTATAAGCCGCAAGCGTAAAAAATTCAACGCCTTGTGCTTCATCAGGAACACCGTAGCGTTCACGCTGTGCTGCTGTGACGTGCCGGCTTGTGAAAAGGAGTCCACGCACAGCTTTAAGAACGTGAGAGTCGTACTGCTCCGATTCGGTAAAAAGAATACTGTAAATCTTTGCCCACACCTCGTCGTTGCTGTCCGTGCCCGGGAGTACTTCCGGATTAGCAGGGTCCGTGACTCGTGCTAACACGACTGATGGCCGTTTCTGTGCAATGTACAAGATAATGAACATGGTCCAGAGCTTCTGTACCATCTGGTACTTGAGCTCAACTGAAAACAATTCAGCTGTTTTCGGGTTTAAGAAGATTTCCAGGGAAGCTTGCGTTGACGTGAACAGATGCAGAATGAAGAAGTCGTATTGAGGAAGGCGGAGGTTCGGGTTATCAGAGTCAAGATCTTTGTGGGTAGCAGTCAGCAGCAGACTTGCGGCCACAAGTAGTTCAGTAAGATTCTCAGCAAGCGCATCGGGAGTCTTTCCAACGGCAAATCGGTTGATGTATCGGGTAATCTCCTCGGAGTGGCTCTCAACAAGATCACTAATATCCTTACTTCCCACCTGACCAGGCTTTGAGGAAACGTGACTGTAAAATGCGGGGTCCGCACGGATTGCTGCCAGCAAGTCCAATGCCCGTTCAGAGCCTGGGGAAGGCTTGCTGAAACCCACAACATTCAATAGATCAAAATTGTAGTTTTGATACCCTGTGGCAGCAAGTGTCAATGATTCAGACGCAATCTCCCAATCATCGAGCTCCGCTGCATATCCGAGATGGATTAGCGGGTGTAGCAGACCACCAAATAATCCATGGACAATCGCACCGGGCGCACGCTCGTCGTAAACAAACTGGGAGAAAACTTCTTTCCAATCAAATGTCTTACCGTCAGTAATCTTTTCCTGGAAATAATCTTGAAAGCCGCGCTCATAGCGCTTGTCGCCAAGCAATTCGAACCAGTCATCGTCAGTGACCTCTGCAGGCGAGTCTTCCTCCCAGCGAGCAAGTGGTTCAGTATTCTGTTCGTACAGTTCATAAAGCGTTTCGGGAGTGGCGCCGAGAAAGTATGCGGAAGCGAGCGCGTGCGGGGTGTGATTATGGAACTTGCGGCTATTATATAGCGTGGAATAAAATTGGTGGTTGGCACGAAGCAATTGATGCAGCTTTGCTTTAGACTCGGGGGTCGGGGCAGGAAGGCCCTTGGGACGGGGCGCGAGGTTGAGGCCGTCAAAGGCGGAGGCGTCAATGTCAGTAAACACGGTGTCGTCAGCGGACTTGGATTGCGAGGCTCCCATAATGAAATTGAGCTATGTAAAGTAGAAGAAAAAAAGCAGTAAACGGAATATGAAGAGATAGGCGGGGTGGTTAAATTGGTGATGGCGAAAGAAAGAAAGGAATCGAGGAAAAGATCACCTTTTACGTTGCGCTGGGACGTTTTGTTGAGTAGGAGATTCCAACAGAAAAAAAAAAACAACGTTCAATGGGCTTTCAGCATCGACAGAAATTATGAAATCAGGATTTCAACACTCTACAGCTTAACCAGGTAGCCCTGCTGGATTAGCCGCTGCACATCCGCCTGGCGCACGTAGTACTGACTGCCTTTTGTTAAGTTGAAAACGCCGTACTCGGTCTGGATCTCACCCGCGTCGCGTAACACGCGCACGTCAATAAACAGATCCTTGGGTGGCTCCAGGCTGCCTGTCAGGTCGACATCGGTCCATACTCCCTTGTAGTCTACCACAAGATCTGAATAGTGCTTCAGGTACTCCTGCTCCGCGGCACTCAGGTTATACGTGTTTTCTGGGTCCAAATAGTCCACCTCGTCCCATGCCATACGGTCGAGGTGGTCGGCGCGCAACTTTTCATAGGCCATCAAGCATCGCTTGTTGCGAGCCATCGAAAGGTGCATCACCATTAGCGCACATGCTGTCTGACGGTACTCCTGCTGGTCTTCGGGGGATTGCGCCGAAAGAGGAAGCTGCGATTGTATGTTCATCATTTCGCGGTATTCATGCGCGAGTTCTTGGTAGTCGTTGTTGAGATCTAAAGTCTCGCGAAGAACACCTGCGACAAGTTCATCTTGATAAGCTGGTAGGTGTTCAAGGTTTACCGTACGACGCGAGTCTTGAATTAATTTGCCAGCGAGATCTCCGTACATGGTGTATGGTTAGCGGTGTCGAGTGGTGGTGTTTGTCCGGGACAAGAAAAAAAATGTGTAGGAAGAAAATTGGATAAAATTAGAAAAACCAGGTCGCGTAAATTTTATAACATTAGGCTCTCTTTTTTTTTCAGCATTAAGGTCCAACCCAGGGGAAATAGGACTGTACAGAAGTATCAACACCAACGACAATGGCAGGCGAACAGCTCACAATATCATCTTTTTTTAAAAAGAAGGCGCCGACCAGCAGTTCTGGAACTGCCAGTACGAATTCTCGAACCAGCTCCAGCAGTACCAGCTCTAGCAAGACCACTTCTAGTAGCACGCTCAAGCGGAAGCCCGACAGCGCGCCAACCGCCAAGGCACCTCTCAGTAAGAAAGTCCCGAATCAGTCGCTACTATCGGCTCAGCGCCGGCTAAAGTACAACTACCGGAAATCACCCGGGTCAGATACTGTGCCTAGTGCCAGCGCCGGAAAAAGTGACACGATCCCGGATGAACAAGCAGCGGCGCGCGAGCGCCACGAGAAATTTGTCAAAAAGCTTGGGCGCCCGGGCAGCATTGAAGCGATTAAGCGTGGACGCTACGATCCAGCACTGCGACAGACTGTCACTGACGAGAATACAGACCCGAACGAGGATACTGGCGACGATGGCGGCCAGGAGGACAACGACGAAGAGGCAGAAGAGGGTACCAGATCAGGGCTCACAAAGCGCTTTGCGCGATCCAAATCTTCTACCGCCGCCGCGAAGAAAAAGGCTTATAAGCTGACGCCGCTTGATCAGCAGTTTGTTGACCTCAAGCTTGCTAACCCTGACGTCCTACTCGTGGTTGAAGTCGGTTACAAGTACCGGTTTTTTGGGCGTGACGCGCAGACAGCATCGCGTGTGCTATCTAACTTTCTCGTACCGGGAAAGTTGAATCATGAAGATCTGACTGATCGCGCTGACCAGCAGTACTCCAAGTTTGCCACCTGCAGTTTCCCGACGGCTGTGCTCATGTACCGCGTCAAGAAGCTCGTTGACCACGGTTTCAAGGTTGGTGTAGTCCGGCAGGTGGAGACTGCCGCGCTTAAGTCTGCAGGCGATAACAAAAGCGGGCCGTTTGTGCGTAAGCTCTGCCATCTTTACTCAAAGGGCACCATGATTGACGACTTGAGTCCCGCAAGCGCCACGACGGTTGGCGTGATCGACGAGGAGCGCGGCACAAATGCATACATCATGGCGGTGACGGAGCAGCCAGGAAGTGCAAGCAGCAACTCCGGCACCCGCAATCTTGGCATTGTCGCCGTGGAGCCCACGACGGGCGATGTTGTTTACGATAGCTTTGAAGACACGGCAATGCTAACCGAGCTCGAGACCCGCGTGCTGCATTTACAGCCATGCGAGGTACTCTTTGTGGGCGAAGTGAGCACAGCACTCCGCAAGCTTGTGCTCAAGCTGGCAACGACTGCCGGTGCGCGTGCACGTGTTGAGAGCGCGGCGGCCATGAGCGAGGTCGAAACTGATACATTTCTAAATACACACTACCGCACGGCGGCCCAGGACGACGCGGCACAACAGCGCCTAGATTTTATCACCACCCAATTGGCGGCTCTGGTCAAGCTGTGCTTATCCCAGCTGATTTCTTACTTACGACCCTTTAATCTTGAGTCTGTGTTTGACCTCACGACGCATTTTAAGCCGTTCCGTAGCGCGACGGCCATGTTCCTGCATGCCAACACAATCACGAGTCTGGAGCTTTTCCGCAACCAGACCGACTTTAAGCCAACAGGAAGTTTGTTCTGGTTGATGGACCATACACGAACCCCATTTGGCAGCCGGCTCCTGCGCAAGTGGATCAGCGCACCCTTGATTGACCGCGAGCAGTTAGAGCTGCGTGCGCACGCGGTGCAAGAGTTAATGACTGAATTTGGCAAGCCCGTCGAGCGTGTACTGGCGGCAATGCGCCATATGCGTGACCTTGAGCGTGATCTTGCCAAAGTCTACTTTGGCCGGTGCGGTCCGCGCGATCTGTTTTACCTGCTGGTCAAGCTGCGGCAGGTGGGGCAATGCGTTGATCCGGCCAACGCTATAACGTCACAAGGAGCGCCACAGGAGCTGTTTAAAAGTGAAATCCTTAATAAATTATTTGCGCAGCTGGCAGAGGCGCTTGACCCCGCCGAGGCGCTGTTGGCCCAAATATCGGAGCCGGGTGCACAGGACAATGACAAAACAAAGTTTTTTGTACCAGGGCTATACGAATCAATCGAGACCGCCAAGGCTGCTATCACTTCAGCGGAGGCGGATCTGACCAGTGAGCTCACGGCCATCCGCGACGCGACGGGGCTGCCCAAGCTTGCCTACATGACGCACGCAGGAATCCCGTATCTGCTTGAGGTCGACAAGCGCGACCTGGCGCGGGTGCCGCTCACGTGGACCAAGATCAGTCAGTACCGCACCAAGTCACGCTTCCGCACACCAGAGACCGCGCCACTTGTGCGCGAACTTGACCGTGCGCGCGAGCAACTCACGGTCGAGGCCAACGCAGCTTACCAGCGGTTTCTTGCGGGCACGAACGCACACTACCTTGCATTTCGCGCCGTGGTGCGCGCGCTGGCCGAACTGGACTGCCTCATGGCGCTGGCGGCCGTGTCGAGCCAGCCGCACTATGTGCGGCCCGAGTTTGTTGACGCGCCCTGCGTAGACCTCACGGGGCTGCGCCACCCCATGGCGGAGCAGCAGCTGCTCGACCGGTACGTGGCCAACGACTGCCACCTCTCCAGCGAGCCCAGCGGCGATGGCGATGGCCCGCGCGCGCTGGTGCTGACGGGGCCCAACATGGGCGGCAAGTCTTCGTACGTGCGCGCCGTGGCACTTGCATGCGTGATGGCGCAGGTCGGCTGCCACGTGCCGGCGACGCGCGCCCGGCTGGGGCTGCTCGATGCGGTCCACACGCGCATGGGCGCCTACGACAACCTCATGGCGGGCGAGTCGACGTTTATGGTCGAGCTCAAGGAGGTCGCCGACATTATGCGCCGCGCTACCCCCCGCTCGCTGGTGCTCCTGGACGAGGTGGGCCGCGGCACCGGTACCATGGACGGCGTGGCTATTGGCCATGCCGTGCTTGACCACTTTGTACACCAGGCTCGTGCCCTAACCATTTTTGTCACACACTACCAGGATATTGCCAAGCAGTACGAGCCCGCCGCCGCGGCCGGTGCGGCATCAGCCCCAGCAGTTGTGCGCAACTGCCACATGGGGTTCCTCGAGGAGCCCAACGCTGCTGCCAGTAATGCGACGGGTGCGGCGGCCGCCGCTGCAACCAAAATCACCTTCCTTTACACGGTTGAGCCGGGGCTTGCGCACCGCTCCTACGGCCTCAACGTGGCAAGGCTCGCGCGCTTGCCCGAGCCGGTGCTGGTGGCCGCAGCGCTCAAATCGCGGGCGCTCGAGCGCGAAGTGGGGCTGCGGCGGCTTGCAAGCCGCTCCGCCGCACGCACAAACACCCCCAGCACTGCTGCTGCTGCTGCTGCTGATGGTGAGCACGGCAAGGACGACCTACGGGAGCGGCTGGTTGATCTGCTCAAACTGATTGATTAGTCTGTACATAGTTTAAATACAAAAAAAAAGAAAAGAAATTTTTTCACTGTTGGTATTATATATTCTACTCTCCAGTTGTATTCACGTTGTTAAAGTATGAAAAGTTTATGCATGATGCCGCTAATAGCACAATGGGTTGTTTTATTCATGCTAGGCGGAAGTTAGAATGCTTGTTTGCATTCTATGTCATGCTAGAGTAGAGACGAGACACTAGGTATATTAATGGATTAAATATTAAGCTAAGAATAGGATACATCACTACTGTACTAAAAAAAAAATTATTCATTGTACAATAACAAGAAAGAAAATAAAAGAGCGACTAAGAAGCAGAGGGTTGCGTGGTGGGCGTAAATAAAAATAACAAATGATTATTAGGGAAAAAAGAGGGTCGTTAGGCATCCATGGAAAGGGCAAGGCGAGGCTGGCAACGCGAAGCCCAGGCCTTGATGGTGTAAACAACCATGATCCAGGCCATGATGAGCGCAGTAATGCCAACCGTCACATTAAGTGTAAACATACCATCAAGCGATCGGTAAATCATGGCCTCAACGGTCTCAGTGTTGGATTGCATAAATACAAGGCCACCGCAAAGAAGACAGAAACTCGTGACGAGTTCAGTGGCCGGGCGCGAGGGCACAGAGGATGTGGGTGGCTTGAGGAACATGACCAAGTAAGTGATAAAGCGGAAAATAGCACCAACAGAAAAGAGGTAACCCCATTGCATGTGGATGACAGTCGAAAGAGGCGTGGCCTGCTCGTGTTGAGACATGAGCACACCAGTCCAAAAGACAATAAAAGCCGGAAACGGGTTCAGCGAAAGCGATCCGAGCATTCCCGAGTTCACCTGGTCCTCAGCCTCATCATTTGAAGTGGAGAGGGTACGGTTCACAAGACGACGCACAGTGGCAGACTCAATCAACAGACCACACAAACCACCACCAAAATACATAAACGCAATCGAGATGTGCTGCAGATCTTTATGCGACCACTCACCAGTGGTGTTACCAAGATGCTCCATAAAAACATTAGTACTGCCATAGAAAAAGATGAGGGAACACTCAATAAACTCCATAGAGGGTACATTGAACCATTTGTTAGAGCCACCGCTAAGACTGCGAATAACCTTGCCCTTTTTGGTCTTGACCACGGGAAGACTGTTCCACGCCATGCCTCGGTTGGCAAACGCACCCATGTAGCGGAGCAACGTCAGCACACCATAGAAGAAAAAGACACCACCCTTAATAAAATGGGCAAGAATGTTGTAGACACGGTTTTGCATGCCCATACGGAATACAGTTGCGGTGCCAATGAAAAGGTAGGAGACACCGACAACAACTAGGGGGCGATTTAGAATGCCGTAGACAATGCGCGCGGCAGTCTCAAGCCGCGACACAAGAGTATAGACGGTAGGGTTAGACATGATACGAGAGACGAGGCGATTTTGTGTGGAAGAAGTCTCAAATGCAGAAGAAGGTTCAGTATCAAGTGGTGCGTCGTACAAATGCAAATCCTCGTCGTCATCTTCGTCCTTGGCAGTCAAGGACGAGTCAGAGTCAGCGCCATGGCCGGAGTCTTGCGACGGGCGAATCAAACGGCCGGCTGAGGGAGCCATATTAGCAAGCACGTAGTCAGCACCATCCATCGGTGAACGTTTCGTAGCCACAGCCCAGGCGGCACAGGCCTTGACAATGGCAGCGATCCAGTGCGCGCTGGAAATAAAAAGCATGGCCACGGACATGCGGGAGTACGCATTTCCGGGGTAGAGGTCGCGGGGGGCCGTGGCACCATATACGGCAAGAGAAAAAAGCGCGGCTAGAAAGAGGGCGAACTGAAATGTTTGCGCGATTAGATAGCGTGGAGACTTGGCGACAGAGAGCGCCAGAGAGACGGGGTAGACAAAAGCCCAGGCCGCAACATTGAGCACAATGTGCGCATAAAGAAAGGATTTGCGCGGGGCCGGGGCCGAGAAAAAGGTGGTAGGGTCGTAAAGCTCCCAGTAAGCGCGCTGTTGAGGCTCAAGATTGGGGTCCTCGAGGATATTCTTGCGGCCGTGTTGATGACCGCCATGCATAGAAACCGGCGAGGGCTCCATTGTTTCGTTTGCTGGTGAATTCGACGGCAGCGGCGGAGCATGCTGAATGTGTTTTGAGTCAGGCGAGTCAGGCAATTCTGTATTGGGGACGGGCATGGAGTCATGGGCCTCATGGGCCTCGTGCGCAACCACGAGGGCAGCCAGAGACGCTGCGAGTAATGGTGAGAGTTTCATTGGGTATGAGAAATGAGGTAGAGTGCCTTGCTGGAGACAAAGAAAAGAAGAGATAAAGCGTGAAATAAACAATGGAAATAAGAAGAGCAAGCGGAATTGAGGAAATTTTCTGGTATTTATAATAAATAGCAAGAGAATTTGGATATATGCTTGCGAGGGAATAACGGAATCACAAAAGCGAGATTTTTTTTTTTTTTTTTTTTTTTTTTTTGTTGAAAATCAAACATTCA
>Ga0160505_100425_pt1 | contig 24676 bp, 11 predicted proteins | sample DIDeMG_FD_108225 | JGI IMG/M metagenome (GOLD analysis project Ga0160505, IMG submission 108225) | Enriched chicken feces microbial communities from UW Madison campus, WI, USA - DID2874_E49_Stillage MG | ecosystem: Host-associated > Birds > Digestive system > Large intestine > Fecal ... | reverse complement strand
AGACAACATCTGGCAAGGCTGGGACGGAAGTCACTGTCGTTCTCAAAATCGGTGGAGCTGCATGACAAGGTCATCGGGCATTATCTGAACATAAAACACTATCAGTAAGTTGGAGTCATTACCCGGTATCCTTTGAATTACAAAAAAAGGAACTGTAATTTTTTATTTTGATTCTTCCCCCCCCCTCAAAAAAAGAAAAATAAACTCATCCATTTCAATTGGTTACATGTTTGTTGTGGATATCCACCAAAATATAATTGACATCAATTGATTTTTGTCTACATTCATTTACAAACGTGTAGCAATGTTAAAACATAAAGTTTTCATTTGATTCGCTTTTGATGGAGAAGAAATATGAATGGATCTCAAATGCCTTCTAGCCACGCTTTTGAAGAATCGAAGTTTAATCATGTCCTATTGCAATTCATTCTCATTCTTCTGTCAGGTTTAGGACCGACCTCTTTTCAAATTTTTCTTCCTTCTGTGCCCAGTCTGGTTGAATATTTTAAGACAACTCCAGCAATCGCAAACTTGACAGTCTCTTTATCAATGATAAGTTTTGCCATTGCTTGTCTGGTATATGGAAGACTTGCTGACAGATTAGGGCGCAAAACCATATTACTGCTAGGCATGACGATTCTGATTATTGGTAGCTTCATTTGTTTATCAGCACAATCCATTGAGGCCGTTATTGTGGGACGAATTATTCAACCTGCTGGTGGTGCAGCAGGTGTTATTGTTGCACGTATAATTGTCATGGATATCTATCAAAGCGAAAAGGCGGCAAATGTTATGTCGAAGTTGGTCGCTTCGATGATGATATCACCTCTGCTGGGTGTACCATTGGGCGGTTTATTAACGGATACCTTTGGTTGGCGTTCCACTTTTATTCTTATTGGTGCCATTGCGACCATTGTTTTTTTTATCATCACTTTCTGCCTTCCTGAGTCCCGCAAAACGCAAACTGGTGCAGACGAAGGTAAAAGCAATTTTCTCCATGACTATGGGCAACTGGCTAAAAATACGACCTTTCTCGGCAACGCTTTTCAATTTAGCTTCGCTCAGTCGGCCTTCATGGCCTTTATGACTGCAGCACCAATTGTGCTCACTCAGACCTTTCAACTCTCAGCCTCTGGCGCCAGCTTATTACTATTAATGGTATCTGGTAGTGCCATTATTGGTAATCTGTCGGCCAGTCGTTTACCGCAAAGTATATCATTACAGCGTCGTTTGCTGTTGGGCAGTATTGCCGGTTTTATTTTCAGCCTTATAGCATTGACGCTAAGCTTGGTAAATGCTTGGTCGATTCCCGCAATGGTTATCCCCACGATGGCATTCAGTTTTTTCTACGGTATCACTAGCCCTGCAGCGCAGGCAGGTGCCATTGGAGCAATCAAATCCTTGGCGGGCACCGCCGCAGGGTTGAGCATGTTTATCAGTATGTTTCTAGCCAGTTTAGCGACACAATTTATTGCTGAGTTCAATAGCGGATCGCCTTTAGTTATAAGTTTTAGTTTGTTCCTATTGACATTCCTTTCATTAATTTTCGCAATAATCACACTAAAAAAACCTCAATAAAGTTAGAAAAATAGCATAAAGGCGGGAATACATCCCGCCCGCTATATAACCATCACATTAAACTATTAAGGACCTGACATGGGTAATCATTTTATCCGTGAGTTGTCTGCATCACGCCCATCGGCCGTAAATTTGATTTGTTTTGCTCATGCTGGTGGTGGAACAAGTCGATACCGTAACTGGCACGCCGAATTGCAGGAATATGCGAATATTCTTATCCCCGTTATTCCCGGAAGAGAAGAACGTTTTATTGAACCGGCTTATTCCAAGCTGGAACAAGTGGCCGATGACATATTCACGCGCATTAAAACATATCTAGATGCACCACTGGTATTAGCTGGCATCAGTTATGGCGGGCTGTTGGCCTATGAGATAGCAACACGGTTGGAGCAGCATGGTGCAAATATTCAAGCGTTAATGATTGCTAGTCAACGAGCTCCGCATTATCACAAAAATCAACAAAACTGGTATCAAATGCCTGATGAAGAGTTGATCGAATGCCTGGTCGAGCTCGGCGGCGTCAATGTACAGGATGCCGCTACACCGGAATTCTATGAACTTTTTCTATCAACCATCCGCGCTGATTTGAAAGCGAGTGACGACTACGCCCCAACAGATAAAGCACCACTAATGTGCCCAATACATATTTGTCAGGGTTTATACGACCAGGTAATCGATCGTCAGGCGACTCGCGGTTGGAGGGACGTTACTGTCAATACCGTCGAATGGCGGGAATTTAATGCAGGCCATTTCTTGTTTGACGAACAAAAAGACATTTGGCTACAAGACGTTAAATCCGTACTAGCCAAATTATCTCTGCAAACACCGCCGACACCTCAGGGGAATCATGCTCATGTATGAATTAGAAAAACCTCTCAGCAATGAATATACCGGTAACGAACTGGCCGTCATAGGGATGGCGGGTCGTTTTCCAGGGGCTGGAGATATTGACTCGTACTGGAAGAATTTGTGTCAAGAGATCGATTCAGTAACTTGGCATACCGATTTTACGCAACAAGCTTCCACTGATGGTTCATGGCATGTACCCGCAGGCTACCTACTAACAGATGTCGATCAATTCGATGCCAAATTTTTCGGTATGTCGCCAAAAGAGGCGGCGATTACTGACCCCCAGCAACGTCTGCTACTTGAGTGTGCGTGGGAAGCCTTGGAAAATGCGGGCTATGCCGCCACATGTCATCAACAAAACGTCGGCGTTTATGTCAGCAGCGGTCCCAGCGGATATTGGTTGCATAATATCGCAAACAATAAGCAGCTTTGTGCCAAAACCAGCAAAATGCAATTTCTGATTGGTAATGATAAGGATTATGCGGCCAACCGTATCTCTTACAAACTGGATTTAAAAGGCCCGAGCATCGTCGTTCAATCTGCCTGTTCGAGTTCGTTGCTGGCCGTACATACTGCAGGACAGTCCCTGCTGGCTGGAGAGTGTGATATGGCCTTGGCAGGGGGTATCTCGCTGGAATTCCCGGCTGAAGAAGGGTATTGGTATGAGCCGGGCAGCATTCTTTCACAGGACGGGCATTGCAAACCATTCAGTGAAAATGCCAGCGGTACAGTTCGCGGGAATGGCGGAGGAATCGTGGTGTTGAAACGCCTTGATGACGCTATTAACGATCGGGATCATATTTACGCCATTATCCGTGGCTCTGCGACCAATAATGACGGTGCGCAAAAAGTGGGGTATGCCGCGCCCAGCGTCGAAGGTCAAACCCGTGTTATCCAAATGGCACACGCCGTTGCTAACGTGACGCCCAACACTATCGGATACGTTGAAACCCATGGCACAGCCACCAGTTTAGGCGATCCGATAGAAATAGCTGCTCTGGCAGCCGCTTTCGGCGGCGATTGTCCAGCCGAAAGCTGTAATATCGGCTCGGTCAAGTCCAACATAGGCCATCTTGACGCCGGAGCCGGTATTGCAGGATTTATCAAGACGTCGCTAAGCCTGTATCACGGTTATATTCCCGCTACATTACATTACCGAAAACCCAATCCCGCCATCAATTTCGCCGATACTCCGTTTACCGTAACGACTACGGGAACGCCTTGGGAAGGAAACGGGCCACGTAGGGCTGGAGTCAGCTCCTTCGGGATTGGCGGTTCTAATGTGCATGTTGTAATGGAACAGCCCCCGGTTTACACCATCACCCCAACAGCAGAACCTGCCACCTGCGCATTACGCCTCTCAGCAAAAAATCAGGTCGCGTTGAGTTCGATAATGCACCAATTAGCCCTCTACTTGCGCAATCATCCCGAGATATCTCTCGCTGATGTTGCACATTCGTTGGCTACAGGTCGGAAAGCGTTTCCCGTCCGAGCCGCCATATTGGCGGATACTGTGGAAGATGCAATTGCGCAGCTTGAAACCGAACGACCCAAAACTCTGTGCTCCGGAGAAGCTTGCGACTTGCCGATGAAGACCGCATTCATGTTTCCTGGCCAGGGAACACAATATCAGGGTATGGGGGCCAACCTGTACCACACCGGCGGCATCTTTACCCAAGAGTTCAACCGGCTGGCACACCTGTTCCAACCGTTTATTGACTACGACTTAAGCTCTTTGTTGTTCAACAAATCGCAGGATAATGGCGAATTGCTAGCACAAACCTGGCTTTCGCAGCCGGCGATTTTCGCTGTCGAATATGCGTTGGCTAAACATTGGCAGGCTTCAGGCCTAAACCCCGAAGGCATGATAGGACACAGCATTGGCGAATATGTCGCAGCCTGCCTCGCCGGCGTTTTTACACTTGAAGATGCCGTCAGGGTCGTTTCGGCTCGTGGCCGCTTGATGCAAAGTATGGATCCCGGCGAGATGTTGGCCGTCATGTCTGATGAGGCAAGCCTGCACTCTCGGTTACCTTCCACACTGTCTATCGCGGCCGTCAATCGGCCAGCGTTAACCGTTATCTCTGGACCAGCCCATGATATGGACGCGTTTCGTCGATCTTTGGAACTCGAGGGAATCAGTTGCCGAGCCCTTCAAACCTCTCATGCTTTCCATTCAGCCATGATGGAACCTTGTCTGCAGGCTTTTGGTGATGTGCTGGCCCAGGTCACCCTGACACCGCCACGTCAGCGTTTTATTTCTAATCTCAGCGGTACATGGATTACTGATGAAGAGGCGACGGATCCTGATTATTGGGTCCGTCATCTACGTGGCACCGTGCGTTTTGCCGATGGGTTGGCAACGCTTATCGATAAACACGCCTTCCTTTTATTTGAATGCGGGCCAGGAACCTCATTAAGCCAGGCTGCACGCGCCATTAGCGCCGGTCGCAAAGATGTCAACGCCATCCCATTGCTCTCACCTGAACACGCAACATTGAATGGGTTGACATCACTTCTGCGTATCCAGGAACAGCGCTGGTGTTACGGTCAGGTAATTCCCCATTCATCGCATGGCAACAAAATTCCGCTGCCGACCTACCGCTTTGATCGCGCCCGTCACTGGGTCGATCCTGAACCTCAAACCGCTAGTGCGGCGTCAGCTATCTGCGCCGTCGTCAATGAGACTACGCCAGAACAGGCACAGCCGGTGAACACTCTTGCGGAAAAATTAACGTTGCTATGGTGCGAAGCGCTGGGGGTCGCGCATATTGAGTCGAATGAAAACTTCTTCGACCTCGGGGGTGATTCCATCCTCAGCATCCAGATTGCTAACCGTGCACGGACGCTTGGGTTGCATTTTGGTCCTGGTGACATCCTAGAATTTCCGACGGTGGAAAGCTTGCTCGCCGCTTTGGATAGCCGCACCGAGCAACGCGACGCACAGGCGCAGCCTGAAGAAGATCTGTCCAAAATTTATGCAAATGCACTGGAAATTCGTCCGGACGAGGCGTTCTTACCGTTTCCGCTTACCGATATTCAGCATGCATATTGGGTTGGTCGCAATGCAGGTAATAACTCGGGCAATGTTGCAGCACATGCCTATGAAGAATTTGAATGCGCCGATTTGAACCTCGCTCGTCTTGAACAGGCACTCAATACCTTGATCGCTCAACACGACATGTTGAGAGCCGTCATTACGCACGACGGTATGCAGCGCGTTCTTCCCCAAGTACCCCGATATATCATTAACATTAATGATTTTAGTCAGTTGAAACCTAAGGACGCCGCGACCCGGTTAGCTGATCTCAGGGAAAGGAAATCTCATCAGATGATGCCCTGTGAGCAATGGCCGCTGTTTGATATTTCTGCCTCACGCTTGCCCGATGGCACTGTCCGGCTGCACGTCAGCTTCGACCTCTTGATTATGGACGCCTGGAGCATTACGTTATTCTGGCGCGAGCTGGAAGAACGTTATTACCACACAGATTATCAACCTGAAACGGTGGACATTACGTTCAGAGATTACGTACTGGCTGAACAGCGCCTGGAGCATAGCACCGCCTATCAGCGTGCTCGCGACTATTGGCTTCAGCGCGTCGATACCTTCCCTTCGGCACCATCTCTGCCGCAGCGAATCGCTCCGCAAAATCTGGAGCATCGTCGCTTCGTTCGCCGGGAAACGACGATACCTAACGCCGTCTGGCGCAAACTAAAAGACACCGCTGCACGTCAGGGCCTCACACCATCCACAATATTGCTCACCGCCTATACAGAGATATTAGCGAACTGGAGCGAAACACCACATTTTTGCCTGAATCTGCCGGCTTTCAATCGTCTGGAGGTGCACCCACAGGTCGATAAAGTGATGGGGGACTTCACCTCGGTTCTGCTCTTCGAAGCCGATCTGCGGGAGGATGAGACCTTTCTTCAACGCGCTAGAAACACGCAAAAACGCCTCTGGGATGATCTTTCAGCCTTACAGTACAATGGGGTTAAAATGCTGCGAGACATTGCGGAAAAAAGCGCCGATCGTCCAACCATGCCCTATGTCTTTACCAGCCTAATATTCCCGTCCGCCGATGATAAACCGATTGTTAGCCGGCTCGGTAAATTGGTGGAAGGGATATCTCAAACACCTCACGTATGGCTCGACTGTCAGGTTTACGAAGAAAAAGGCGATCTCCTCATCAACTGGGATGCAGTCGAAGGTCTGTTTGATCCTGATATGCTTGACACGATGTTTATGGACTATCGTGCATTACTGATGCGTTTGCCAAAAGAAGAGACCATCTGGCATGAAAACCATTGGCGCGACGCCCTATCCCAACGCATAAACAGCGGCGCCATCGCCGAAGCAAATCGTACTGACGTCGCCTTTGACGAAAGTTGCTTGCATCAGGGGTTCCTGGCATATGCGACCAAGAAACCTTCAGCTCCTGCGATTCTGGGGGAAACCGCCCTCAGCTATGCTGATTTAGCTAATATATCCGCTAATGTGGCATTAACACTATTCGAGCAGGCGCTCCAGCCCGGTGCGCGCGTAGCCGTCGTCGCTGAAAAAGGCTGGCAGCAAGTTGCCGCCGTGTTGGGTATTTTACGCGCTGGTTATGTCTATGTTCCGCTGGATCCGAACTTGCCGAAGCGGCGCTTGCAGGAGCTTTTGACCGAGGCCGACATTCAAGTTGCACTGACAACTCCATATAGCGACGAGCGTGTTGAGTGGCCGGTAACTGTTGTGCATTTACCCATCACAGAAGCTATGAACGCATTCACGAGTAAATGGAGAGATATTGAGATAGACGCGGCGTCGCCGGCTTACATTATTTTCACTTCAGGTACAACCGGTAAACCCAAAGGGGTCGTAGTCACCCATGCCGCTGCCACCAACACCATCACCGATATCAACTCACGCTTCGCAATAGGTGAAAATGATCGCGTGTTGGCGCTTTCTTCACTCTCTTTTGATCTGTCAGTTTACGATATTTTCGGGCCACTGGCGCGCGGTGCGGCCATCGTGATGCCGAAAGACGAGCTGTCCAAAGATCCGGCGCATTGGCAAACTTGCGTGCAGAAATACCAGGTCACCGTCTGGAATTCGGTTCCGGCCTTGGTTGAGCTCATGGTCAATCATTTATCTGCCAATCAAAGCGAAACGCTGCCGAGCATCAGATTGGTCATGATGAGTGGCGATTGGATTAACGTCGCTTTACCGGAAAAAATTCACCTCTTAATGCCAAACGCGCTGAGTGTCAGTCTTGGCGGTGCCACCGAAGCCGCCATCTGGTCGATTTTCCACCTCATCCAGGATATCGACCCGACCCTAACCAGCATTCCTTATGGTAAAGCGCTGGCAAATCAACGTTTTTATGTGTTGGATACCCATCTTCGTCATCGGCCCGAAGGCGTAGCGGGCGAACTTTATATCGCTGGCAAAGGGCTGGCCGAGGGCTACCTAAACAATCCCGCAGAAACGGCGGTGCGTTTTATCACCCACCCGCAAAGTGGTGAGCGTCTATACAAAACCGGCGATCTGGGACGCTGGTTACCTGATGGCACCATCGAATTTTTAGGACGCAGGGACAATCAGCTGAAGATCAATGGATTTCGCATTGAAACCGGTGAAATAGAACGCGCCGCCTGTAAATATCCGGGAGTCGATCGCTGTGTGGTTCGTCTTTACCGCCAGGACAGTTCAGCGCTGCTGCTCGCCTATCTCTGCCCGGAGCAAGACGCCACGCTGGATGACGTGCAGCTTCATCGCCATTTTGCCGAGAACCTGCCGGAGTACATGGTACCAGGCGTCATTATGATACTGCCGACGCTACCGCTGTCAGCAAATGGCAAAGTTGATATCTCACAGCTGCCGATACCGCAACTGTCATGCCATAGCGGTGAATTTATTGCTCCAGCGGACGATATTGAGCACCGTCTCTGCCAGCTTGGTCAAAATATTTTGGGGGGTGAGGCTCTAAGCGTTACCCAAGATCTGTTTAAATCCGGAATTGACTCACGTCGTTTGACTGATCTGGTGACCCAAATTCGCAAAGAATTTACCCCAGCATTTCCGCTTCGCGCCGCCTTTGAAACGCCGAACATGCGGGGAATTGCTGAGGCGGTCAGGAATGCGTTGGATGCTGAACGCACCAATGACGAATTGCCACCAATCGTCAAGGCGCCAGACATGTCCCGCTGGCCGCTTACTTCAGCCCAACAGCGGCTGTGGTTCCATGATCAGCTTTATCCCGGAAACAGCACCTACAACTTAGTGGAACCTTTCGAACTGAATGGTTTGCTCAATGTTGACGCTTTATCCCAAGCTCTGCGGATCTTTGTAGCCAGACACCCGGTGCTGACATCCCGCATTCTCGACGATGGGGCTGAAGCCTATATGTCTCCGTCACCGGAAACATCATTCCAACTGCAACTGGAGCAGGCATTAGATATGCCCTCGCAGGAGCGAGAGCGCTACACGCAACGCGCACTTGCAGCTGCGGCGGCATACCCCTTCGATACCCGTAGCGGCGACATGTTCAGAGCCAGTCTCACAGTGTTCTCTGCACAATGCCACCTCCTGATCATTGCAGTGCATCATATCGTATGGGATGGCTGGTCTACCGCCATCATGGCGGGTGAGATCAGTGAGATCTATAATGCGCTCGTCGCAGGAAAGACGCCAAGCGATACGCCAGACAGGCTCAATTTTCTTGATGTCGCGCTGTGGGAGCAAACGCATCGCGGATCACGGGCCTTTAATATCCAACTGGATTACTGGGTCAATCAGTTGGGCAATAATCTGCCGGTATTAGCTTTGCCGACTACGCCAGTCGATTCCCGTAATCTAACAGCTACCGGCGCGCGTCATCCTTTCCATTTAAGCTCACAGCTCACCGCACGATTCGATGCGCTCTGCGTCAAGCTAGGGATCACACCTTTCATGGGGTACATGACCGCCTGGCAGCTATTGCTGCATTGGTGGTGTCAACAAGATGATATCGTGGTGGGAACGGCAGCTGGCCATCGTTCTCATCCCGAACTTGCCGGTGTCATCGGTTTTCTAGTGAACAGCCTTGCCATCCGCACAAAATTTCAACGCCATGATGCATTTACAGACCTGTGTATGCGCGTCAAGCAGACATGTCTGGAGGCGTACCGCCATCAAGATCTGCCGTTTGATCAAATCGTCAACGCGCTGCGGCCGAAGCGAAAAATGTCGCAGTCTGCACCGATTTACCGCTCGTGGTTCGTCTTACATGATGTAGCGACTCCGCCATGGGCGTTATCAGAAATCAAAACTACGTTGCTCGATGCTGAATTTCTGCTGGACGTGCATGACATAAAACTATCGCTGGTTGCCAAACAGGGCGCAATGGAAGGTGGAATGGATTATCGCACAGCCTTATTTACGCCAGACATAATCGAAAATCTTGCCCTCAGATTTACACAATTAATCGAGAAGGTTTCAGAGGACACAGCGATCTCTTTGACAGAAATAAAGTTCCATCTCGATGCGCAACAACCAAGAGACGATGAAGCATCAGCCTGTTCAAACGAATTGCCCTCTTGGGACTTTTCGGTTACTCGTCGCAAATAAATAGGGGTTAAAAATGCAAAGCATGAAAGGTATTAGGCCGGGAAACCAGACTCAATCCCATACGCTGCACACAGCCGTATTCACTCAGGCGATGGCAACGCCGCAAAACCCCGCAGTGATCGACGAAAGCGGCATGATGGACTATCAATGCTTAAGGAATGTAGCATTGAGCATCACACAACAATTATCTGAGCTTAATCTGGCCGAAGAGACGGCCGTCGGTGTCTATCTTCCGCGAAATCGCTTTATCCCCGCTAGCTTATTGGGAATCATGGCGGCGGATTGCGCTTATCTACCGCTCGACCCCAAACATCCCCAGGCGCGTACTGAACTGTTACTTGAGATCGCCCAAGCCAAATATGTCATTACGACAATGGAACTCGCGAGTAGGCTCCCCAGCTCCATAACGCCTGTTTTCATCGACGAAAACGTGCGCCCCGACGAAGCGACACTACAGCGAAACGCCGGCAACGCCGCTCAATTGGCTTACTTTATCTTTACTTCCGGTTCTACCGGTGTACCAAAAGGGGTGATGATCGAACACGGCAACGTTCTAGCGCTAATGAAATGGGCTCACCAAACCTATACCCGCGAACAACTGTCGCAAGTCGCTTGCGGTACGTCGATTACTTTCGATCTCTCCGTCTTTGAGATCTTTGCACCGCTTACCCAGGGCGGGTGTGTACATATGCTGGCAGACCCCTTAGCGCTACTGCAATGGCACAAACGCGACGACATTACACTGCTCAATACCGTACCTTCAGTTATCAACGAGATCGTTAAAATCGGTGAGCTGCCATCCCATTTACCGATTATTAACTTGGCCGGAGAACCGCTGCCAATGCACTTGGTGCATACACTTAGGCAACAATGTCCGACGGCGAAAATCTTCAATCTCTATGGCCCCTCGGAAGATACAACATACTCTACGGGGGGGGAAGTCTTGGTGTCAGACCTGCATGCAACCATCGGCACGCCACTTACGGGACGACACTGTTATCTTCTTGACGCCGAGGGCAACACCGTAGCGCCGGGAGAAACGGGGGAGATCTATGTGGCCGGCCCAGGCGTCGCTCGCGGTTATTACCATCGTCCAGAGCTGAACAACACTTTCCTACCGGATCCCGGAGGCCCTAAAGGCGCACGCATGTATCGCACCGGCGATTATGGCAAGCAGCTTGAAGACGGACGCCTACTCTACCTCGGCCGCCGTGATGATCAGGTCAAGATTCGCGGACATCGTATCGAAATCGGCGAGATAGACGCGGTACTCCGCCGGCATCCAGGCGTGCGAGAAGTGGCAGTACTGGTAGTCGAATCAACTAACAAGGGCAAATCGTTACGCTGCGCGCTGGAACTGAACTCTTTGGCGGATCGTCATACCATTATCGCCTGGGCAGCGACCCAACTGCCGGTCTATATGTTGCCTACAGAGTGGATGGCCTTCGATGAACTTCCCCGTTTGCCCAACGGAAAAATTGACAGAGGCACCTTAAGACTCTGTCGATCACAGCATGATTATCGTTCAGGCCCAGCGCCTGAAGGTGTCATAGAGCTCTCGTTGGCTGGACTTTGGTGTCAATTGTTGGACTGTGTAGAAGTGTATCGTACCGATACGTTCTTCGGTCTCGGCGGGCATTCTTTACTGCTTGCCCGCCTGGCACACGAGATCAAAAAACAGTTTTCCGCTGACCTTACGGTAGAACAAATCCTGACCGCTGATACACTCTCAGGCCAGGCTCGGCTTATTGAACAATACATGCAAAACGCCGATGCCCCTAGTGTCGGCTATGCGCGGCAAAATACTATCGAAGCGCCCTGTTCACCCGCACAATCGAGAATGTGGGTGCTGGAAAAACTGTTGCCTGGCTCGCCTCGCTACAACATCCCTGCCGCTTTTCAAATCGTGGGCTCCCTAGATCTCGGTCGTTTGTTCAACGCAGCGGAACAGGTGGTCATGCGACATTCCATCTTAAGAACGTGCTATGTCGAAGACGCGCAGGGACTGAGGCAATCTATCGCCCAAACCTACCCGTCGGTGGGACATCATGAGAGTTTTCGTGAATGGGACGAACAAGCAGCCTGGGAGCATGCTTGGGACCGCGCGAACACCTTCGCTCGTAGGGCATTCGATCTGACCAGCGAAATCCCTTTCAAGGTATTGGCTCTTGAGATCAAGCAAGACCTGCATTTGGTCGTACTGCTCACGCATCATATCGCCGTTGACGGTTCCCTGGATATCTTGCTAGCTGAACTCTCCTCGGCTTATGAGAATACAGCCTCGGATACCAATCCTCAGCCCCTCAGTTATATGGACTATTGCCACTGGCTGACGCAATGTGAAAACCAACAAACTGAGGCTCTGGCCTATTGGCAACGACAGTTGGCCGCGCCACCAGTCGCATTACAACTTCCTTGCGATCGGCCTCAGCCGCGTCAAGAAAGTGGTCACGGCCGCCTGTTAAGCGTCCCCATTGCTGAAGATAAGTTCATCGCGCTCTCTCAGCTTTGCCGTCGACATGAAGTTTCCTTGTTCCACGGATTACTGGCGCTAACCTGGGCTTATTTGGGACGCATCGCGGATACCGACGATGTCCTGTTGACTGCACCGCTGCAAACTCGAAAAAACCACGATTTCGCCGCAACAATTGGGAATTTCGTCAACACGGTTATTTTGCGCGGCGATATGCGGCATCAGCCGCGCTTCAGTGAATTATTGTGTCAGGCCAAACAGTGTACTCAAGAAGCTATGCAGTTTGGCCAAGTTCCTTATGAAACGGTTCTCGATCACGTCAAAGGCCTGCGCACCGCCAATGGCGTGCCAACGCTCAACGTCATGCTGTCACTGCAGCAAGAACAGCCGCTGTGGACGATGGGAGATACCGGCTCCAGTCAATTACCCATCGATTTGTTAACCAGCCGTTTCAGCTTGGGCTTCTTTTTCCGTGTCAGCAGCGGTGGACTGGAACTGAATCTCGAATACGACACGGAGCGTTTTACCGATGCCGCGGCTAAGCGCCTAGTCGACCATTGGTTCACGCTTATGAGCGCTGCGCTTGCGAACGACAAAGCCGTTGTCAATACCCTGCCTCTGCTCACTGACGATGAGCGACATAAAATGCTCGACGTTTGGAACGCCACGCAATGCGAGTATGCTAGCGATCGGCTGATTCATCATCTGTTCGAAACACAGGCCTGTCAGGTACCTCGCCACATCGCGCTATGTAATGCGCAGACCGAGATGAGTTACGGTGATTTGGATGCCCGTGCCAACCGTTTGGCTCATCATTTGCTGGCCCAGGGATTTGAGACCGGCGCACGTATCGCGATCCTGTGCGATCGCAGCCCGGCGATGGTCATCGCCGTGCTGGCCATTCTGAAAGCAGGTTGTGTTTATGTGCCTTTCGATCCCGCCAGTCCTCCTGCTCGTTTTCAGGCGATGATTCGTATCGCCGGCATCACCGGCATCTTGACCGACGAGCTCTTTGCGAATACCGCCGCAGACTTGATCGCACAAGCACCCACCGCATTGACGCACGTAGATATCGGGATCAACGAAGATCTCTCTTGGCCAGCAGTCTCTGTGGAGAGCCGAATAACATCAGACTCACTGGCTTATATCATCTTTACGTCAGGAACTACCGGGGATCCCAAGGCAGTCGCCGTCAAGCATAAACCGGTAATCAATCTGATCGAGTGGGTAAACAAGACCTTCTCCGTTAACACCAGCGACAAGTCGTTGTTCGTCACGTCACTAGCCTTCGACCTGTCCGTCTACGATCTGCTGGGAATACTCGCCGCTGGCGGAACGATTCGTATAGCCGACCGGGATGAAACCAAGGATCCCAGTGCGCTGGCCGCTATCGTCAGTACGGAAAAAATCACCTTCTGGAACTCAGCGCCCATCGCCCTCGATCAATGCCAACCCTATTTCCCGTCGTGCCCGATTCCGTCCTTGCGCCTGGCCTTCTTGTCCGGTGACTGGATCCCTGTATCGTTGCCGGGCCAGCTACGTAAGACCTTCCCCAACTTACAGTTGGTTGGATTGGGCGGAGCTACTGAAGCTGTCATTTGGTCCAACTTCTTTATCATTGAGCAGGTTGCACCGGAGCAGAGCAGTATCCCTTATGGCAAACCGATTCAAAATGCCCGCTACTACATACTGGATAAGCACCAGCAGCCAGTTCCAATTGCGGTCGAGGGCGATCTGTATATCGGAGGCGATGTGTTGGCCGAAGGGTACTTCGGTGATCAAGAGAAAACGGCGTGCAGTTATCTACCCGACCCGTATGGTCTCACGCCGACCGCCAGAATGTATCGAACAGGCGATAGAGCCCGATTCTATCCGGATGGCACCATCGAATTCCTAGGGCGAAAAGATTCGCAGATAAAAATCAATGGATATCGTATTGAAACGGGTGAAATCGAAGCTGCGCTACTTGCTCAACCCGGAGTAAACGGTGCTTGCGTCGTGATCAAAGGCGAACGTCATCGCTTCTGGCTATGCGCGTATATTGTCAGCGAGGCACGTAATCAGGAGGCTATAGCACAGATACGCACTAGTCTGCGCACAAAATTGCCTGAATACATGATCCCTGCTGTATTCATGTGCTTGTCGGCATTTCCTTTAACCACCAACGGCAAGCTTGATAAACAGCAACTCCCTGAACCATTAGCGATGAACGGCACCAGCGTTCGGCACCAAACCCCTACAGGGCATTATGAGACGACGATCGCCGACATCTGGAAGAACGAACTTAACTGTGGGTCACTGAATGCTACGGATAACTTTTTTGATCTCGGTGGTAACTCCGCCAGCTTGATAAGGACCCACAAAGCGCTGGAAAGTGCGTTGAATCGCACAATTCCTATCGTCACGCTATTTCAGTACACCTCCTTGCGCAGCCTCGCCGAGTGGCTAGCTGGCCACATAGATAACAACACGGCATGCGTTTCTCAAACGAAAGCGCAACGGCTCTCCGGTCGACAACGCCTAATGCAGCAAAGAAAACAACGAATCTCCGCCAACGATTGATTTTATTAACAGGAAAAAATGATGGATGCAGATGCCAAGCTTATCGCGCAATACCAGCCGCAGTTAGTGAGGTTGGGCGCACATAAAGTGGCACATTTAGATGAGCCACTAATGAATCATTTAATACGTACATATCATCTTCTAAGAGAAATGGAATGTAACGAGACGATATGCTTATCCGGTTTGTTTCACGGTGCTTACGGTACACAAGGATTACATACTGATGAGATTGGCGACATTCCGACATCTCAAAGAGAAATTGTTAAATCCAGTATCGGCGAAAACGCCGAACAGCTTGTTTATCATTTCTCCATCATGAGTTATGAGTCATTGAGTAAAAGTTTCCGTAATATCCTAAAACCGGAAGGTAAACCCTGCTTGAAGGATCGCAGGAATGGCCAAGCGCTCAACGTTTCATTAAGTCATTTCCAAGCTTTGTTAGCTTTAAAGTTGGCTGATGTACTAGCGCATACCCCTACGCAGAAATATCACACCTGCCTTAACCTACCTGCGGAATACGGCATGTTTTGGGAGATAGTAGCGGAATACCTGGGCAAAAAATACATGTCCATCTGGAACAAAACTATTAACGGATAATAAAGAACATGAAAACTGCAGAAAATATGGCATTACCAGAAAATAAATGGGAAGGGTTTCCCCTGTCTTTTCAGCAGAAACAGCTGATTAAGCAAAATACTCGAAACAGCCCACAATATTTCAGCGCAACGTATTCTTTGTCAGGATCTTTGGACACTCAACGTTTAATCGCGGCTCTATCCGCATTAATTCATGAACATGAGATTTTGCGAACGTCCTTCAGAAACGTACTGGGAGAAAACAGCGATGTGCTGATGGTTATCAATGAACCCTATAAACCCGAGCTTGTTATGGCGGAAGGTGAACCTTCGGACGCTGGTGAATTTAACGAGGAGAAAACAGGATTAGCATGCGGAGGTCCCCTCGCTACAGAACGGCCTCTCAACGCTACACTTTACCGCATCGCTGACGACAAGCATACTCTGGTTATTACAGTGCCCGCAGCCAGCTTGGACTACGTTTCCGCTGATGCGATGATGGCGGCACTGAGTCGCCTCTATGACGGTGAGGCTAATGCATCGTCCCCCATCGTACAATATGTCGATTATACCCAATGGCAGTATGAGGAATTTCCTCCACAAACAGTCATTGCCCAAGTTGACCCCATACCTTCTTTGCGTCTGCCTCTCGAACTGAAGTCGGATTGTCAGGATTGGCAATGCCACCCCATAGAGCTGACGATGGAAACTCAATCTCAATTACAAGCGCTGGCGACAGCCAACGCCTTGTCTCTTCGAGCGCTGCTTTACGCTTGTTGGAGCGTTGTGCTATGGCGCATAGCGGAATATCCCGAACGTTTTGTGCTCAAAACAAATCTGACCGGGCGTCCTTTTGCGGAACTTCAGCAAGCTCTGGGTCGGTTCGAATATTCCGTACATACAATCGTGCAGCCAAAAGCTGACATGACGCTGCTTCAGTTCGCTGAACATTGTCAGCAGGCGCTGCGACTTAACGAGCAGCAAGACGGTCGCCAGTCAGACGATGCGCATTCAGCTGGTGGGGTCGGATATCAATTCTTCAATACGACGTCAACAATCGAAACGCCCCTGCTGCATTGGGAAAACCTTACCGTCCTCCCATTACCGGAACACTGTAGACTATCTCTGCAAGTGGATGCTGGCGAACGACTCCGTCTTACATTGCAGATACAGCAAGGCGCCTTTGATGCGGCAGGGATCGCAACGATTGAACAGGCATTCCACGCCGTTCTGCAGGCACAAATCAAGACACCCCAGGCCATGCTCGATCGCTTTCCGCTGATGACCGACGATGACTCTCGCATACTGATTGAAAATACTCATAGCGTATCATCACCTACATCAGCTTTCGGTTGCTGGCACGACGCTTTCAGCGCCCAGGCGGTGCTGACCCCCGATGCGCCAGCAATAAAGTACAACTCACGTATTTGGCGTTACTCCGAGTTGGATGCCTTCACCAATCAACTGGCTCGTCATTTGTTGAATAATGGAGTGGAACAGGATGCAAGGGTCGGCCTGATGCTTGAACGCACCGATCTGGCGTTAGCAGCCATCATCGCCATCCACAAGGTCGGTGCGTGCTACGTCCCGTTCGACCCACAACTACCTCAGCAACGTGTGGAGACGATCCTGAAGCAAACCAGGCCGGCACTGATACTTGTCACTCAAGCGCAACACCACCAGGCGCAGCTCGCCATGCCGGTGATGGCACTCGATGCTCAGTGGAATGAAATCAGCGCGCTGGATGACTCAGCTCTGCCATCCACAGTTTCTGCAGACAGCCTTGCTTATGTGCTCTATACCTCCGGTTCCACTGGAGAACCAAAAGGTGTCAAGATCGCCCACCGCCAATTGCAGCACTATGTTTCCGGTATCATTGAGCGCGCGGAATTGGATACTTCACTCACCTATCTCTCCATTGGCCCCATTACCACCGACTTGGGCAATACCACCCTGTTCCCCGCATTGATCACCGGTGGCTGCATTGACATCTCACCGTTTACGCATGCCGAGGATATACAGGAGCAAATTCGCTATATGGAGCAGAACGAGTATGATGTTCTCAAATTGACCCCCTCCCATCTGGCATCTCTATTCGCTCTGGCGGACGCGCCTGCGCGCCTGATGCCTCGCAAAACCTTGTTGTTGGGCGGCGAGGTGTTGAGCTGGGGAATGTGGCGTCTGTTCAGTGAATTTGCAAACGGCTGTCGCATCTACAACCACTATGGACCGACCGAGACCTGCGTGGGCGTGATTGCGCAGCAGGTAACGTCGGATAAATACGCCAGTCTGGCATCCACCGTCCCCCTCGGCGTACCCTTGTCGCATGCCCGCTGCTATGTCGTCGATCCCCATGGCGCATTGCTTCCCGTCGGCGTCACTGGTGAGTTATATATCGGCGGTGAAACGGTCGCTTGCGGCTACGTGCAGGACACTGAAGATCAGCGTTCCCGCTTTATCCCCGATCCCTGGAGCCCGCACCGCAATGCCCGGTTATACCGTTCAGGCGATAAAGTCCGCCGGCTTCCTGATGGCAGCATAGAGTTCCTTGGCCGTATCGACCGTCAGTTGAAAATCCGCGGATTCCGAGTAGAACCGGCCGAAATAGAAAGCACTATGCGCAAACATGTGGAGGTTTTGGACAGCTGTGTTGTTGAACAGGGCGAATCCGGCAGCGCGCATCTGTTGGCTTATGTTGTCCTGCAAAGTGGTGACAGCGGCAATGCCGATTGGCTACGTGAGCATCTCGCCGAGTACCTGCCGGATTTCATGATCCCCTCACAAATTGTGTCGCTCTCCCGCTTCCCGTTAAACCACAACGGCAAAGTCGATACCCGCATGTTGCCAGCACCGGATACGCTTATCGCCGTCAACGCCGATGACTATGTCGCACCACAAAGCAAAACGGAAAAAAAAGTCGCGGCAATTTTCCAAGAGTTGCTGCAGCCCAAGCGCGTAGGCATGCATGACGACTTCTTTGACATCGGTGGGCATTCGCTCATCGCTACAAAGTTGGTCGCTCAAATCCGCTCCGCCTTCGATATTCCGTTCAGTCTGCGCAACGTCTTTATGGATGCGACAGTGGCTGGCATCAGCCGCAAAATTGATGAGCAACTTCATTCTCAGGAATCAGCAAAATGAACGAAACGACGAGCGGTTTATTCGCCCGACGGCGTCAGAGCCAAGGCGTATCTGTCACCAGTCTGGTCACCGCCTCACCACTGAGCCATATGGGCGCTAAAGGCGTAATGCTGCAACCGGCGCTAGCCAACCTATCTGCCTCCGAATGGGGGCAAAACAGCTGGCATTATATAGATAGCTTGTTAGCCGAGTCTGGAGCCGTTTTGCTGCGAGGCTTTAAGGTCACAGGTGTTGGGGATTTTCGCGCCTTTGTTCAAACATCGGCCGGCGCATTGCTGGGATACACTCACCGCTCCACGCCGCGCAGCAATATCAGCGAAGGGATCTACACTTCGACCGAGTATCCGGCCGATCAGTATATTCCTCAGCATAATGAGATGTCCTACACCCGCAACTGGCCCAAACGGCTGTTTTTCCACTGCTCCGTCAAACCCGGCTCTAGTGGGCAGACGCCACTTGCCGATAGTCAGGGCGTCTATGCGCGTCTACCGGAGGACCTGCGTGCACGTTTTGAAGCCCACGGCGTAATGTACGTGCGTAATTTTGGGCAGGGTTTAGATCTCAGTTGGCAGCAGGTATTCCAAACGGAAAGCCAGGCGGATGTTGAGGCGTATTGCCTGGCGAACGACATTCAATGTCAATGGCTGGGTGAAGGACGCCTGCGTACGAGCCAAATTTGTCAGGCGACCCTCGCTCACCCCCGAACGGGGGCGGGGATCTGGTTTAATCAGGCACATCTGTTCCACATAAGCAATCTCCCCCCGGAAACGGAACGTGAGTTAAGACGCGAATTCGCTGAGCATGAACTACCGCGTAATGCCCTGCTTGGCGATGGCAGCCCGATACGATCAACCGATCTGGCGCTGATTCGCCAAGCTTATCAACAAGAAGAAATCCTGTTCGATTGGGAACAGGGGGACATTCTAATTTTGGATAACGAAACTATCTCCCACGGCCGGCGGCCGTTTACACCGCCGCGCAACATTATGGTGGCAATGACATGAGTGAGTCCGGTTCATTTAAAGATGTGCGCCGTGAAGTGGCGTATGCATATGAAAATGTGAAGTTTTTTAAAGCCCACATGGAAGCGTCTAGCCTACAGCCTGACGATATTAACACCCTGGCGGACTTTAAACGCATCCCCGTTACTCGCAAGCTGCACTATCGGCGCAATTATCCGTCAGGGGTTTTAGCCGCCGGATTCACGCTGACGGGACCGCACGTGATGCGTTTTCAAAGCTCGGGGACTTCGGGAGAGCGCTTGAACAGCGCGATTCTTTCCTACGACCTGGCTCGGCGGCAGGCGACCAGCATGAGCGTCAATGTTAAATTCAATGCCCTTTGGCGCCCTGGCGCCCGGCCGCGCATTTGCCGCTATGCCCCCCCTAACTGCTCCGACGTTGAGTGCGGTATCGGTCTGACTACTATGGAGGAACGAACGCTGGCCGACGGCACGCTGGTTTTGCCTGTCGCTCATGATTTATTGGCGACCCCAGCCAGGATGATCACGCAGGCGTTAGATGAAATAGCCGCCTACGACCCGGAAATTTTGGTGGTGGATCCGACACATCTGGCCTTTTTGGTTCGAGAGGCCAACAAGCTGGGACGCACCATTACTACCACTAATACGCTACATATAGTTTGTGGCTATACCCATTTGACGCAGGTTGCACGACGTCAAATTCGACACTTCTTTGGTGACGAAACGCCGATCGGCAACATGTTGGGTATGTCGGAACTGGGTTACCTCGGCTTCGAATGCCACCATGGCGGTTTGCACATCAACAACCAAGACTTTTTCCTGGAGTTTTTAAACGAGGAACGAGAAACAGCTTTGGATGAGATTGGTGAGTTAGTCATTTCTACTATCGACGACAGCTTACTACCGCGCATTCGTTACGCCACTGGCGACCTGTATCGTTTATTGTCAAACCCTTGTAGCTGTGGTGCCACTTTACCGTTAGTTACCATTGAAGGGCGTTCCACCCACAACATCATCCGTAAAAACGGGGGGATTGTGACACCTGCCGACGTTGATCTGGCGGTGGCTGACTGCCCTGCTATCGATTTGTATAAGTTAGAACAAGATGAGGCTGGGTGTCTGCGTTTTCGCTATATCCTCAATCAAGCGCCATCACAGGATCTGCTCACATTGCAACAGCGCATCAGCGCACTTTGCCAAACCCGCGACATCATTTTCGAAGCCGTGGATTACATAGCCTGCGAACGCAGTGGAAAATTCCAATCCTGCATTTCCAGATATAACGGGGCATCCCACCCATGACGAATCATTTTATTGAACGCAGTCAGTTTCCTGCACTGATGCAGGAGATAGACGGTCGGCCTGTCAACTATCTCGACAGCGCCGCGACCACCTTAAAGCCGCGCGTCATGATTGATGCAATAACGGAGTATTACAGTCAGAACGGCGCCAATATCCATCGTGGCAAACACCGTCTCTCCGACGAGGCCTCTAACGCCTATGAAGCCGCGCGCCTTGCAGTCGCGGACTATATCTGCGCACAGGCTAACGAAGTTGTGTTTACCCAAAATACGACCCATGCGCTGAATATCGTGGCGCAAGGGCTGGCGCTGACAAAGTCAGATCTCGTTATCGCCGGTATTGATTCACATCATTCCCAACTATTGCCGTGGCGGCAGGTGGCTACCCTGAGATTCATCCAAACCGATGATTATGGCAGAATCGATCTGGATCATTTCCAGACGCTGCTTGCTCTGCGGCCTAAAGTTATCGCCTTGACACACTGTTCCAATGTCACTGGCGTTGTGCACCCTATTGAGCAGATGATCGCAATGATCCGCAAACAAAGCGATGCCATCATTGTATTGGACGCCGCGCAGTCACTCCCGCACGGCCGCCTCAATCTCCATACTCTTGGTGCAGATTTTGTCGCTTTTTCCGCGCACAAAATGCTGGGGCCAACCGGGTTGGGTTTTTTGTACGCGAACCGGCAACGCCTCGACTCACTTAAACCGTTGCAATTCGGTGGCGGCACGGTTGACTGGGTGGATACTGATGGTCAGATCAGTCGCCGGGCACCCTATCATCTTGAAGCAGGCACACCGGCGATTGCTTCCGTCATCGGTGCTGGCGCTACTTTCCGTATGTTAGCCGGCTTCGATGAGACGGCGCGGCGAGCACACGACAGAAATTTGGTCAACTCGCTGCTTTCAGGGGCAGCCTCTCGCCCTTATCTCAAGCTTATAGGTCCTTCCGACGGTGAAAACCGCCATGCCATAGGCGCATTCAAGTTCTCAGATTGCGTTTCGGTCGGTGAAATAGCCCGTTTGCTTAGCGACGCCTACGGCATAATGTGTCGTAGCGGTTACATGTGTGCACAGCCTTTCGTGGGAGCCTTGGCCGGTGGAGAAATTCTCCGAGCATCCGCCTATTTATACAACACGACGGCTGATATCGATGCCCTTTATCAAGCCCTTGATGACTTGGCGGAGTGCATGGGGCTGCCCACAATAAACTGATGAAAAGCGCCCGGCGCTAGCCTGGCGTTTTATCTCAATAGCGCTATGAGGTTAAAAGATGCGACTGATGAACTATGCCAGTTTCCCGAACCTAACAGGCCTTGACACCTTCTGGATAAAGCTCCGGCAAGAAGCAAAAGAATTGGCTAAAAAAGAGGCGGCGATGAGTAAACTCTTACAGAAAGGGGTGTTAAACCATACCTCCTTCAGTGAGGCGCTTGTAAACCGGCTTGCATTGAAACTGTCCAATGATGAGATCAATGCAACGAGCCTAAAAGATATTATTGAAAAAACGTTGCAACGAACCCCAGAGATTGTTGATGCTGCGCTGGCGGACATGCGTGCAGTTTATGAACGCGATCCTGCTTGTCACAGTCTTATACAAATATTTCTGTTCTTCAAAGGGTTTATTGCATTGCAAGCTTATCGCATCTCACATTCGTTATATTGCCATCAACAACGTGAAATGGCATACCATATCCAAAGCAGGGTATCAGAACTCTTTTGTATAGATATACACCCGGCCGCAATACTGGGCAGAGGAATTATGATCGACCATGCACACGCGATCGTTATCGGTGAAACAGCAACAGTCGGTGACAATGTTTCCTTACTACATTCGGTTACTTTGGGAGGAACAGGTAAAATCAGCGGAGATCGCCATCCCAAAATAGGTAATGGCGTCGTAATTGGTGCGGGAGCAAAAGTATTAGGTAATATTCAAGTCGGTGATAGATCCTGTATTGCGGCAGGAGCTGTGGTACTACAAGATATTCCCTCTTTGTGTACTGTAGCTGGGGTGCCAGCAAAATTTATTGAAAAATATAACTCTTGATGTAATATCATATATGGTCGTCGATGTTTACTAACTGTAATCATCGACGATTTCAAACTAACAATTTATTGAAATAGTTTCCATTTGCAAATGACCTCTATGAGCTCACTATGGAATTAGGTTATCTCCCCTTAATGACATTGTCATTATCCTCAACAGAATAATTGTGTTCAATTGGTCACTGAGAGAGTATATAGTTACAGTATTTATTATTAAATAAAACATCTAGCCTGAATGTTAAAAACAAGACTTTAGTTAAAAATTACCAACACTTATGGTTGGTAGAGTAAATAAAGAAAGGACCTATTTCAATGTGCATACATATAAAATCAAATGATTTTTTCATCCGCGAAGAAAGAATGATACATTTGCAGCAATTACCTTCTTTTAAATTAAGTATATTGAAATTCGATGTTGAATATTATAAAGATATTTTATTTGAACGATATAACATTCCATTCCCCAGATTGTTAGACGCTGCATTAACCAAGAGAAGGGCCGAGTATCTAGCTGCTCGCATAGCAGCCAAACGAATTTTAAATATCTCAGGTGAAAAAGGCACTCCCGGTACTGCATTAGACCGTTCACCAACCTGGCCAACAGGTTGGTGTGGTAGTCTTTCCCATACAAATGAATACGCTGTCGCTTTAATATCACCAACTAGCCAAGGTTTAATTGCAGGAGTCGATATTGAAAACTTTGAACCTAAGGTGCTGAAGGAAACAGCATATATATTTTCAAATCAAAAAGAGCAAGAAATAATTTCGAAGATGGTAATGGACTATGAAATGGCTTTATTAATAATCTTTTCTGCAAAAGAGTCTTTATTCAAAGGATTATATCCAGAAGTAAATAGGCTATTTTTGTTTGATGCTGCCCAACTTATTAAATTTGACGAGGATAAAAACAAAGCCATATTTATGCTTACTCAAGATTTAAGTCCAATGCGTAGAAAAGGGAGTGAGCTAACAATACATTACATGTTTTTTGATAGGGGAGTAATTACTTACACTGGATAATTAACACTTAGTTCCTCCCTTGTATGGGAAACTCTGACCGTGGGGTTTGAGTCTGTTATAAGAGAAACTTCTCCGCTCAGAATTGTGACTGTACAGGAACATAGCAGTGATATTCACGTACCTTTCTGGTGGATTCAAGAAAGAAGTCTGAAGGCAGATTTTAGTGTGGTTCCATAACGATATTAACTGACCACTGCAGACCCCCTCACAACCTCCATCATTTTTAACATGCTGAGTGTAGGGGCATCTCTTATGTGTAGAGTTATTTAACTAGATGCAGAGTATTAAGTATTAGTATCTGTTTCTAGAATAGCATTGGTCTTGATATGGATGCTCTAAAATATAAGGCAAAAGCTACTTATCCTATTATATCCTTGGGACACTATATTTTTTGCGAAGAAAGGCATTGCTTCTACACCCTTTCCTCAGGTAATGACTCCAACTTACTGATAGTGTTTTATGTTCAGATAATGCCCGATGACCTTGTCATGCAGCTCCACCGATTTTGAGAACGACAGTGACTTCCGTCCCAGCCTTGCCAGATGTTGT
>Ga0160505_100424_pt1 | contig 24711 bp, 16 predicted proteins | sample DIDeMG_FD_108225 | JGI IMG/M metagenome (GOLD analysis project Ga0160505, IMG submission 108225) | Enriched chicken feces microbial communities from UW Madison campus, WI, USA - DID2874_E49_Stillage MG | ecosystem: Host-associated > Birds > Digestive system > Large intestine > Fecal ... | reverse complement strand
TAATAATAATAATAATAATAATAATAATAATAATAATAATAATAATAATAATAATAATAATAATAATAATAATAATAATAATAATAATAATAATAATTAATAATAAAAAAAACAGACAGAGCCACCTTTTGTTTGTTTTGGTTAAATTGTCTCGTCGACTTCACATTTAACGGTTTCCCCAAACACACGCACATAGTGTATGCTTTTTATTTTTTTTTTTTATTTTTATTTTTTTTTTTAAACGTACACCCTCAACTTTCCCAAATTGCGTCACTTAACTACCAGTCATGTGCACACCCCCTCCTCCTTCAAACGAGGTCATATTCAATATTTACTGTGTATAAGACCTATAAATGAAATAACATTTAGATAATAGATAAATAAAAAACACATGTATATATATCCTATCAAGGTTTTCAGATAAAAGTTAAGTTCTAATAGGCTCAATTAACAACCAAATGGGTGACGCATCACAAGACCCAAAATCCTTAAATATTTCAACACTTTGGTTGTCGACGCATTTTGAAAAGGTTCGTCTTGCTAGTTCCAAGCATTAGCTTGCTTTAGATTTAAAAATGTGGCATCAATTGACATACAATTGCATGTAAAGGGTTTTCTGTCATCATGTGTATATATTTATTATTACATCTGTTTCTACAGTACGTTATACATTGAAACCATGAAATGTCGCCGCTTAGGCCTCGAAGGTAAGGGAAGCACCGAGCTTGTGGGCGGACTGGTTCAACTTCTGGGTGTCGAAAGAAGCACCGAGACCAAGGGTAACACCGGGTCTCAGAGCCTGGGAGTAAGAAAGGGAGGCAATGGCCTGGGAGTTGATCTTGGCCTTGACAAAAGCAGAGCCGTCGAGCTGGTGCTTGGTACCAACCTCAAGACCGACACCCTGGCCGGCAGCAGACTTGGAGTCCCAGGTGGCCTTGGCACCGATCTGGGTGAAGGGAGAGACCTTGTGGAAGTAAGAAGAGGTGAAGACAGTCAAGTTAGAGGTGGCAGTGACAGCAGCAGTGTAGGTGGGGGTGGAGTAACCAAGAGCAGAGGAGTACTTGGTGACAGAGCCGTTGGCAATGTCGTAACCAAACTCGGTACCAACGAGGAAACCGTTCTGGCCGTAGGTGGCATCACCAGTGAAGACGGGACCGCTGGCCTTGAGGAGGTCAAAGAAAGCACGGCCGTGGAAAGCGGGCTGCTTGAAGTGGAAGTTCAACTTAGCAGACTTGGCACCGGACTCGGGGAAGAAAGAGGTGAAGAGCTCACCCTTGAGGCCAGGAGTGAAAGCATCAGCAAGCTCAATCTTGGTGTCAAGGACGTTAGCGGTGCTCCAGCCCTGGGTGAGAGTAAGACCAGTGGCCTTATCGGAGTACTTGCCCTCAATGGAACCGGCAATGGAGCCGTCCTTCTGGGAAGACTTACCCTTGACGGTGAAAGCAACACCGTTGGGGGCCTTGGACTTGATTTCAAGGTTGGCATTGGCCAAGTGGTAAAAGTCTCTGGACAACAGATCGTTGGCAGGCTTAGCAATATCAGAGAAAGCAGGAACAGACATTATAAAAAGTGAAAGGGGGGAAAAAGTGGTTTTGGGGGGAGGGGGTGAGTGGTGGTGGTGATGAGGGAAAGAAAGGAAAGAAGGAAGAAGAAGGAAAAAGAGGAAGAAAAAAAAATAAATATACAATCAAACCATGGACTCTTGTTGAATTAATTCTCGTGTAGTGCAAGACATAACTCAATCACTCAATTCTACGGCCATTTAGCAAATAAATGAAAAATAAAAAATTGTGTTGGGAACATTTTCGTTGATTGGCTGATTCTATAAAACCAAGTAAATGGAAACCACTTGCCAATGATAAAAGAATAAAATAAAAATAAAAAATAAAAAAAATAGACGGTTCGGCACTCGGGTTTTTTCTATTTTGCCTCTTCGTTGCTGTTCCCGTGTCTGTTTCGGGTAGAAACGCGGTGTTTTTCCCGATAAGGAAAGTAGCCCTAACCACGCGCTCAAGTTTCCGAAATTGAAAAAAAAAAATAAAAAAAATTAATGATTTCTTCCGTTACTCCAGATTTACTTCACCTTGATCAGCATTTCCCTGCTCATACAATTACGTTTTTCCCCTTTGAAATATCCCGACCCCTTTACTTTCGTTTTTCACAAGAAAAAATAAATAAAAATGTCTTCTTTTTTGCGTCCATGGTCACAAAGTGGGCCTGTTTCATCGCCACCCTCATCACCATATCCTCAGGCCAAGTTCTCGCCTACATCGTCTAGCCCGCGATGGCCGGATTCCTGTACGCCATCTAAACCTCCCAGCAAATACAGTTCACTGCTTGCGCGACCCATGTCCTCACCAACGAGGTCACGCGACGCGCGGCGCCAGGCCTATCGCGACCATATGCGATCCGTGCGGCAGAACCAGGTTATGAAAGCTCGAGGCGGCGATGACCGCATGATTAATGACATTCTTATTGGCGAGCACAAACAGTGGCTGGAAGCGCAGCAGCGAGAAGGTAGCAAATTCACAATTACCCCCGAGGAAGCCGAAGCTCTGTTTGAGGAGTTTTATAGTTCTGAATTTCAATCCCAAAAAACCCCTAGCATTTCATCGATCAAACAACAATCAGATTCAACTAAGCAAGATCAAATTCTGCTTGAAGAGTTTTTAGAGCAACAGGAGGCAGAGGCGAACATGATTGACCATTCGATAGACTATTATCTTCAATTTGAAAACCAGGATCAGGATGTCGAGATGGCTGACTGAAGTGGTTAATGCATTAGTTAATTTTTGCTTCCTATTATTCATTCATGTATTCATTGACTTATTCATTTATTTATTATGGTTAATTTATTAATATTCAAATTTACCTTCAGATCTGAGGAACAGCGGCGCCATCGCCTCTGGGATCACTACCCGCACTGTAGACTCTAACGCCGTTGCTTACGCTTTGTCTAATGACTTGGCCTCCTGTAATACATCATATCAGTTAGCATCTTGAATATTATTTTCCTTTTGGTAATGTTTTCACAATCAACTTACTTCCAAAAAGATCTTTCTCAGTTTGACCGTAAACTCTGACCTTGTGGCCAAGGGCACGGAGACCCTCAATAATTTCGGGCGAAACTTCCTCTTCAATACCAACAATAGTTGATGGGTTAGAAGCAGGACCATCGGGGGTTCCGTGGCGTTTGGCCCTATGTCTCTCATCGGGGTCTGCGGTAAGGCAGAATCTCGGGGCATCAAGGGCCTGCTGGGGGTCAAGTCCAAAGAGTGTCAAGTTGTAAAGAACCTGAACGTGGCCTTGAGGTTGCATAAATCTGAACCAATGTTAGTCTCATCTCCTGGTGCACAATTCCAAGATACTCACCCTCCCATAACACCATATGAAGCATAAAGCTCATTGGAATCGTCATCTGTAACCATGGCAGGAATAATAGTCTAGAAACGAAAGTTAGTACAACAAAAATCAAATAAATGAATAAATAAATCTGCTTTCAGAGCCGAGAATATACGCACATGATAAGGACGCTTTCCGCCTTCAATGACGTTTCTGCTACCAGGGAGCAAATTGAAGTTAGCACCTCTGTTTTGCAAAACAAATCCAAGATCATCAGGAATAATGCCAGATCCAAAAAGACCATAGATGGAATTAATGAACGAACAGGCATTGCCCTCAGAATCAGAAGCAGTGAAATAAACGGTATCGGATTCCAGGATTGGGTTTACAACGCCACCACGATGTTCCAAGTTATTAGGACTGGATTTCTTAGGGTTGAATGCCTTGGCTTCCTCAGCAAGGTATTTCTCAGACAATAGGTGATCAAGGTCAATATCTGGGTGGTTCGAGAGATCCGAAATGTAATCATCAGCATGACGGAAAGCAATTTTTAGTGCCTCAATGAGGATGTGAAGATATTCGACTGAGTTATGATCATAGGTCTCAATTGGGTTGATCAATCCCTGTTTCTCAAAGGCCTTAATGAGACCCAGCGTCTGCAGTGCAACGAAGCCCTGACCATTGGGAGGAATTTCGTGGACTCTCAAGTTACGTCTCTCTTTCTTATCCTTAGAAGTGGGGAGGTTAGCAACCACACTTAGAGAACCGTTCTCGATAAAAGTAGAGGTATGATTGTCCAGGTCCTTATAATTAAGAACACCGTTGTGCTTCTTGACGGCGTCAATGATAGCATCTGCCACAAATCCCTTGTAAAAGCCATCCTTTCCATGCTCACCAATGGCCTTCAAAGTCTTTGCAAGACCCTTGTTAAAAAAGACCTCGCCACTGTTAGGGGCCGTTTTTTCCTCTGTCAGCAGACTCCAAGCTTCTTGCTTGGTCAAAAGTGGGACACCATTCTTCCACAGGTCGGCGCTAATTTCAGAGACGGGGAATCCGTTTTCGGCTAAATCAATTGCAGGCTGGAGAACCTCCTCGAGACTGAGTTTACCGTTTCCCCATTTTTCATAAATGTCAACCCATCCGGCCACGGCACCAGGTACAGTCACGCTATGAATTGATGGCGCGGGGACGCCTCGTCTGGGGCTATCCGGCCCAATGTTCAAGTCTTTCTTGACTCTTTCGAGGGTAATATCAGCAGGAGCTCTACCACTACCATTGATGCCATGTACTTTTTTTGAAGAGGCCTCGTAGTACAAGCTGAACATATCACCACCGGGACCGGTCATGTGGGGTTCAAGGACAGCCAGTGCGGCAGCAGTAGCAATGGCTGCCATAGCAGCATTACCACCCTTTTCAAGAACTCTGACGCCGGCAGCGGTAGCTAAAGGCTGGGTGGAGGAAACAATTCCCTTGGTGGAATGAACTACAGAACGTCTAGAAGGAAAGTGAGAACTCATCGTCAGGAAGCAGGTTTATGATAATAATAACAGTAAAAAAAAAAATTAATTGGAAATTTAAAATGATGGAGAAAAGATATCTTTAAATGAAAAACTAAAATAAAGATATCAGAGCAAGAGATCGTCAATAATGGTTTCTTACTGGGTCTTCAATTAAAGTGAATCATTATTCGGGCCGATGTCGAAGTTGTCAGTTCGGAATGGGATTCGCAATTTCTTATCCACGTGATATACCCCGGATATTCAAATATACCGTGCTTGTTTAGCCAAGGCTTTTCCTACATCATCTAAGAGCTCGATAGAAAATACGTGGAAGAAAAAAATTTACAGTAAACAAATTTACATCAATTGTATTTATTAATAAAATGTACTTATATAAAAATTAATCAGTTTTCCCCAGGTTTGTGCACTCTTCCAAGAACTTGGTAGGTGTGCTAATATCAGTACTACCGTAAATAACTCTTTTAGTACCATTGGATCTATCAACCCATTCTTGAATGTTGCCGTACTCAAGATAAGTACCACCACCAACAACAAACACAATAGCATCATCGTAGGCATTTTTTCTAGGAGGTCTTGTGTGCGCACCCCTAGTGGCACGAGGATCAAAGTAGAGGTAGTCATCGGTAGTAGAGGAATTGGAGGAAGTCGGATCCATAATAGACTCAACAATCTTGGTGACAGGAAGATCCTTACTAGTGGGGAGTAAGTTCTTGACGTTGGAAATCAAATTACCAAAGCCTTCGGAAATCTTACCCTCGCCAAGAGAATCAGTCAGCTTGCTGGTAAAAGCGCTGAATCCCTTGAAAAGAGACTCACCACCACTAGGCTGAGAAGCATTATTGTTGGACTGTTGTTGATTAGAAAGAATGCTTAATTTGGTAATCTCCTTGACTCTCTTGATATAGTTCAGGGCGCTAATATCACATCCTTGGGATGTAAGGACACTTTCGTACTCCGAAAGATCCGATGCAGAAATATTGCTCGACAAAATGTAAAAAATGAGGAACATTCTAAGCTTATCGTTAGGATCTTTGAAATCAGGATTCTTGAGGTGCTCTAACACAGCAGCCTTGGTGAGTTTTGTGGCATTTTCCTCAGCTTCAAACAACTGCGCCAAGCCCCTATCGCCAATAGATTTCAAGAGGGTTGTAGCAATATTCATATGCATATCGATGGTCTGCTTACGAGCAGTAAGCTCAGGCAAGGCAGTAATAGCGGCCTTCAGATGCTGAGCATTAGAAGAAGGGTCGAGCTGTTGGATGTCGTTGAGGTCAGAAATACCAGTCTGGCCTGTAATTTCCTTTGCATCGGCCTTGTACTTGGTTAACTCAGCGTCAAGGTTATCAGCAACCTCAGGAAAAGGTAGGTTGGAGTTCTTAGCCCAAAAGAAGTCCTTGGGATCTAAATCGTAAGAACGCTTAGTCTTCTTGATAGATCCATCAGGTGCTGTCTCTGAGGACTCGACTGTTATTCTGTTTTTGCTAAATTGCATGACATCGTTTACTAGCGACTGATAAGTCCAAGAGTGAGAGAACATAGAAACCAAGTCAACATTTCTGTCTAAAATAATCAGTACAGGTCTTTGTCCAGGTGGTACATTCGAGTTGGATCCAAGCTGGTTTCTAGAATTCAGAACATGGTTTCGTAGCTTCTCATCCAATTTCTGGGCAATCATCTCAGCAGCATTGCCGCGAGTAGCTCTAATAATAGGAATATTTCCAGCAGTGAGAACAACACTGAACAGGCCGTTGACAACTTTGTTAATTATTTGCTCAATATCTTCGTCCTTGACTTTAGGGTCAGCTAGTGTCGAATAAACGTTTTCCAAACCCAGGCTGTAACTATTTGGCTCTTGAACGAGAAAATTTAAATATTGGTCATAAACTTGTGCAATTGCTGAAGATGTTTGAAGAGTCTGAGAAGCAAAATCCTCAAGCAAAGCACGAGGAATTGGCGAAGTGAAGTTGACGTAAATGCTTTCATAAAGACCTTTAGATAAGTCACGGCTAATTATGCTGATATTTTCAGCAGTAGGCTGAACGAAATAAATAGCAGGAACATCAGGGATGGGATATCTCTCTGAATTCAAAAGCCTAGATATGTTGTTAGTTAATCAATACTCTTCAAGTGTTTACTTGACAGGCAATACGCACATATGGACGGTAATTCCGTTCTACACAGGTAATGTTAGTATTAAATAAAGAATTACTGCTGAAAGAAAGAAACAAAAAACATACCTTGAACAGATCATTGACTCTGAGTACACTGGAGATGATATCACGGCCTAACGAATCAAACACTAAGACTTTCCAAGTGCTCTGGGCAGTATCGTTGAGAGTGGCTAGAGCACTGTTATCTGTGCTCTCTACATCATTAGAGACTTCTTTATCAACATTTAAGTTGAGCATTCTCTCCAAAGTTGCTGAAATTTCATGTTAGCTGTAGAATATAAAACTCAACCATCAATCACTGCATACCAGTCTGCTTCTCTCGAAGAGAAGGTTCTATTGAAGCATATGGCGAAGACATGGGCGTAGAATTAGATCAGTAAATTAAAAGCTAGTTGCTATTAACAATTTTTTATCAAATAAGCTTAAAACTCTTATCTTCTAAATACAATTAGCAGCAACCGTGTTTCCTTCTGGTGATATAAGAAGTAATGGCGGAAGATGGGTCGATGCTGGTGATATGACAGTGACGTGGTAAGAAGGGGTAATTTGAGGTTTAGTATTTTGAGGCTACTTCAAACGATTATATAAGCAACAATGTTGGTAATGTTTAAATATTAAATGTTATTTATCAAGTCTTATAGTTTATATTTTACAAAAAAAACAAAATACCTGTAAACTTGTATCTATCGGTTTTTATTTTTTGGCGCATACATCATCATAGTTTTTTGAGTGTACCATTACTGGTACATGTTTTAGTCCCAGCTTGAAAACAATACCCAATATATTACCTGCTTGTACTTTTCTTCCTTTAACTCTCCCTCCTCTCCATTCTCCATGAACACCAATAACAAGCCACCACTAACATTTTTTATTTATCACCTTAGCTACTAGCATTGTCAGTTCACCGGGAAATAGCAACAATACACCACATATGTTACAAACCACTTTTCCTTACAACTGATTAAAATCAAGCATCCCCTATATTCTCAACGCTCAATTATGGAATCCATTCTTATGGAAGCTAACGGTTCTGGAGACCACATGGAGTGGTCGTTTAGTTCGCGCACAACCACCACAACAGATAGCATTTGCGAAAATTTACAGAATACCAATTTACACGGCTTCACCACCATCAACAAATATACAAGACCGACAGACAACAGCCCTGAGGAGAAAAATAACGACAAGTCTTCCCTGTCCAGCTCAACGGAAGATGATTCTACATCTGAAGTTAAAAAAACGAAACAGAAAAAATCTTCGCTTGGACTACGAAAACCCAAACTGCCGAAACGGAGCAAGCCATTAGAAACAGTTTTAGATCTCAGTTGCTTAAAAACTTTTGGTAGCTATAGCAAAGAACTACTCCAGGCCTCCCAGGTGTGTCGTGAGGATCTGGCGCTTCTTCACCACGTTTTCAAACATTCAAGGAGGTTAGTCGTTATTACTGGTGCAGGCATCTCAGTGCATGCCGGCATTCCGGACTTTAGATCTTCTACGGGCCTTTTCAGAATCCTCAAAAATGATTACCGATTAAAGACCTCGGGAAAACAAATGTTTGACGCTTCAATAGTGTATAATGATTCGACGCAGACAAAAAATTTTCATTCCACCATGTCAGACCTTCACAGTTTATGTACTTCCTCGTCATCTACGCCCTTTCACCAGTTCATTAATGAGATTTCGGCTAACAATCGATTGTTACGACTCTACACGCAAAATATCGACTGTCTTGACACATCGCTTTCCCATCTATCAACCCGCGATCTTCGAGCTGCCAGTGAAGATGAAGAAGAGTGGCCGAGAACGGTACAACTACATGGCAGTATCAGGTACATGAATTGTTCAAAATGCCAATGGACCAGCGAGTTTCGACCTTCCCTCTTCACCAGTTCCGATAGTGTTCCAGAGTGCCCAGAGTGTCTTAAGGTGGACTCCGCTCGGGTAGACTCTGGCAAACGATCTATGGGTATTGGCAGGCTTCGTCCTAAGGTCGTTCTTTACAATGAATTCAATCCAGATGCCGAGGTCATTGGACAAATTACGGAATGTGACTTGACTTCTCGCCCAGATGGGTTGATCGTCGTTGGAACCTCACTCAAAATCCCAGGGGTTCGCCGGATGGTTAGGGAAATGTCACAAGCTGTGCACGCTAGTAAAGGCGCGACCATTTGGATGAACATTGATGACCCACCCCAGATAACAAAGCGAGAATTTGAAGGCTGTTTTGATTTGATTGTGAAAGGAGATTGTCAAATCATTCCCAGGCTCCTTGATGACTACGAACAGGAGGTTGTGGACTTAGAAAAGCAGAAGATTCTTAACAAAAAAATCAAAGAGGAACAGAAGCTGAACGAAAAGAAAGCCAAAGAAGAGCAAAAACTCCACGAAAGACGTCTGAAAGAGGAACAAAGGCTGAATCATCGGAAAGCCAAGGAGGAAGCAAAACTACAGCGAATTAAGGAACGAGAAGAAAAGAAGAAAAGAAAGCTTGAATTGAAACAGGAAAAAATCTTGAAAAAGACCGAGTCGAAAAATATCAATAAGAAAGATGGAAGGGTAATGAAGAAAAAGAAGGATTCAACAGGACCTCCAGTTGGTGGAACTCTCGCAGCGAGCAATGGTACCAAGGCCAAGCAAAAGTCACTCGGTACCCGGGCCAAAGTCGCTGATTCCCCAGTGTCTGCTAAAGCTACCAGGGTTCAGCACCATTTGACCTCACTCACTACTGAGATAAAGGAAGAAAATGAGCTTGTCATTGAGGTGTCGTCAAGTGCTCCTAGTTCGTCCGAAGAGACCTTCTCAGATTTTTCTCCTGAACCTTCACCACAACTTGTTGCACTATCCAGAGATGAAAACTCACACAGCTTGCCGCAATTAGGTGATAAATCTCCCGTTTATGGTCAGAGCAAACGAGTCTCCTCGGCCACCTACTATCCAATGACAGACGTGGTGGGGAGGGTCTCTAACGACGGTACTTTGATACCTCCAGAAAAAAAATTTGAACAGCCAAGGGAGCTGTATAACTACGAGCGGTTTGGCTTTGGTAAAAACTCCATTTTACTTTCAGACCCAGTTCCCAACTTGCATTGAGAGTTAAACCTTTGGATAGAAACCTGTTTACTTTCTATAATATAATGAATGTTTTAATGAAACCAAGAAATTTTAAGCTAATAGCTGGATAGCCTGCTCAACAGAAACTATTGACGATATCCGTTAGACTTGGATAAAAGATTGATACCCCAAAGATTCCATCAACTCTACAAAACATAAATTATTTTCCAACTTTTGTGTTTTATTAAATTACATTTAATTTCTACCTAAAATTTAGGCAGAAACACGGGCAGCGTAGTCGGGGAAAGCTCTAAGAGCCTCCTCAAGGGGACCCTTGTGGGAAAGGAACTTGACGTAAGCACCATCCTCCTTGATCTCACCAGCCTCACGCTTGGTGACGTAGTCCTCTCTGTTGAGGTTAGTGAAACCCCACTTCTTAGAGATAATGATCTTCTGCTGACCAGGGAACTTGTAACGAGATCTTCTGAGAGCCTCGATGACAACGTCCTTGTTGTTATCTCTGGTACGGACAGAGATAAGAATCTGACCAATGTTGACACGGGCGGCAAGACCCTGGGGCTTACCCCAGGCACCTCTCATACCCTGCTGCAATCTATCGGCACCGGCACACGACAACATCTTGTTGATACGGAGGACGTGGAAGGGGTGGACACGGATTCTCATGTGGAAAGACTCACGACCAGAGATCTTGGTGATGTACTTGTTAGCACAGATACGGGCAGCCTCAAGAGCCTCGGAGGAAAGCTGCTCAAGCTCGTTAGAGACAAGGTGGACACAGAGAGGGAAGTCGTCGACGGAAGCTCTCTTTCTACCGAGATCATAGATACGGATCTTGGCATCGGGGACACCACGGTTGTATCTAGACTTGGGGAAAGGCTTGTTCTTGCAGTATCTGTAACATCTAGCGGGACGACGGGCCATCTTGACTATTGAAAGGAGTTAGAATTACGCCACTAACAATGATTATGAATAATAGTTCCATAGTGACAGTACTCACCTACTTGTTTGTTGGAATAACTGTTGTGCGCAGAAAAGGAGAGAGTAAGAGAAAAAAAAGTAAAAAAGATGAACTGGAATTTTTTTGCACCGACTTTGAAAATTTTTTAAATTTTTCTTGTTGCAAGACCTCAGCATATTAGAAATCCAAGTAAACACATAATCAAGGTGTATTGCGGCTGACAAATAAGGGAGGTTTGGCATTAGTAATTGTATTAGGTGTGTTTAGTTTCCTGTTTTGGAAAGCAGTCACGGAAGGGCTAGGTTTGAAAGGCTCCCCAACTTTACTGATTTTTTAGGAATGCGCAACTTTGAATGCTGGTAAAATAGGATATATTACCTAAGACTTTAGATATAAATAACAATGATGGTTACTATTGCTGAAGTCATGAACGCAGATTTGTATTGAGCTTGGCTAACCTGGGATGTTCAACATTCTGCATACAAAATACAACTTTGAAACGTATCCACAACAAATCCCAAGGCTGGGTTTATGTTTGTTTATCTCTTTATCTCATAAATATACAGTACTTGCTTCAAATGTACAAAGCTATGATTGAAACTTCCATAGATGTCAAAAAGATGTGTATCAAAGCCGAAGCTTTGGGCTTGTGGATAGTTCGTTCTAGTTCTATTACTTGTTAATCACCCTAAATTATATCTTATTTGGCATTCATTTTAGTTGATAGCAGAAGCAATAGTAATATCCGCTATTTGATACTTGAAATATGCTAAAACTTCTTATTTTATACAGTATTTTGAGACAGTGCTTGGCTTTTGAAACAACTAGTTGTAGTAAGTTGTGACAATACTTATTATGGGAGTTGTTTCATAAAGACATGCTCCACTAGCCATACACCCCATCTCCACATATAATTATGAACAAAAGTTGATTTCAGCCCCAAGGAAACGATGTAATTACATTAGGAAATTTCCTCCCATATAAGACTAGGTTCACACATACACACGCACACACATATATTCTTCCCCTACATCATAAAACTGGACTGGACTGGATGGATAGAAAGCATACCCCTTGTCCTAGTATCTAATCATTATACAACAACAACAAAAAAAAAAGAACAAAAATACATTTAGTTTTAAAATGCTCATTTTGATCAAACTGATAATGTAAAATTAACCCGTCAAAAACAGCACTAATATTATTCTTGCTATCAAGATCAAGATCCGGGAAAGCTTTTGACAGTCAACTCAAAGCTGTAGAAGGTATAGTCATTAAAATGTGTATATCTATTTCCAGCTTGCAATACACACCGTAGTGAGTTCCTCGTTAATGGACATTGTTAAAGGTTTCTCTGAGCACGATGGCACATGTGTGACTTGAATAGATTACCTAGGATAGAGCAACATGTAACCATTATAAAAGCTTCCAACAGAGTAGGGTACCTTTATCATATAGTTTTGAGGGTAGAAGAGTTTTGTATTATATGTTGCATCCCGTTGTCTCGTATGCTTTGGTAATATGAAGCAAATCGATATTTCGTTTTCAGTCTTTGCATTTTTGTGTAAGCTTTTTCTGTATGACCATACTGTGATTGCTTTCCATGTTGTTGCTTATTTCAATGAAGGTGGTAGCCAATACCTTTTATCTGCCTGGGCTTCGTAGATAGCCGCTCAAGATCAATCTCCATATAGCAGCCAAAAATTGGTTTATCTTTGTATGAGGTTACCTAGCTGTCTAATTTAAAGCATCCATCACATAAATCTGGGTTCTCCTGCTTTTATTTTTGAATCTTTTTTTCTTTGCATAATCGATATATTGATCAGGTATTGGGTTCAGCATAACCCAGAAATTTACAAGTCGCGCAATCCCAAGATAATGTTTATATTCACATTTTTAGAGATGCGCCATTTAGTTATTTAAATCTTTGTTAATGCTTTTGGTTATTTAAAGATCAGTTATATGTCAATGTTACTATCCCATCCGCCCGTTTTGGCTTAAATAATTCCTAACATTAGTAGACAGTATATGTCTGCTATCATATGAGTATTAATATGAAACTGGATTACATTCTTATATACTACTTTGACGTAAATAAACAAATAGTTATAAAAGAACATCGTATAAGAGAACAACTATCAATGTGCTAACCCTACAATTCATTGTCGTGGTTGGTTTTGGTGGAAAACCTGAACTCATAAATATATATTGTGCTATATAAGTTGCTGGATATGAAGACTGTTCCTGTAATTAGTCAAACTCGAAATAAGGATGTAAAACAACAGCAAATGTATTTATCCAATCTAGAATTGTTTGTAATATCTGCGTTATAATATTTAATTGTAAAGAAAAACGGTTAGAGCACTCTTGCCTAATTGAAGCTCATGATATAATTAACATCATTTTTTCAAAACATAGGATAGGAAGTAAAAATTGGTATACATTTGATTATCAGCTTTCTGATTAAATAGAGAGAAAGCCTGTTTATTGTTCTAATATTTAGAAGATACATAACAAAATGAAAATGATAAAAAGAATATAGAAAGAAGACATATAACTCTAACGCATATCTCAATGAGAAATGACAAAGTAACGCTCTCAGCAAAGCTTCTTAATTATACTTCTAATTTTCAAAGATTAGCATAAACCAATCAAAGCCATTATGGTCTCAAGCACTCTAAAATTGTGTCTTGTCTTCACAATTCCAATTTATGGTTAGAATCACCAACAACCAAAGGCAATAAGTTTGCTAGATTATTTTAAAAAAAAGTGTATACATTAGATGTTTAAGTTCTTGGTAAAGCACCACTTTCAAAAGCATGAATAAAAACTTCCTACTGCTTTATAGGGTGGTAATAATAGTTCATTTCGTGGGTCCTTTGGTGGCTCTGTACTGAAATACTGGGAAGACATATAGACTCGAGATCATCCTTATTGTTTTAATACCTGTAAATGCCAAAAATTGTGGATGCTGAAAATATCCTTAATGATGGAGCCCGATATATTGATTTAAAAGAAACAATGAAAAATATTTCAAAGCGTATATAGTATGGGCTTTTTACTACAAAACTGGGACAGTAAAGTCTTCTAGCTGCCAAGGGCTACCAAATTTTCTTTTTGTTATGGAGCTGACATACTAACCGGCAATCTCGCCGGTTGATTGTGCTAGATCAACAATAATGCCGCAAGAGTAAACGAGGTGAATAATTAAGCTAAAAAAAATTCATATTAGAGAGTTGGTTATATATGAAGGTGTTATGGCTGTCTGGAGGCCACGGCCTGGACAAAAAAATTCGAGGTTTACAGTAATGTAACTTCAATGCTGTCAATGTGATCGGCTAGAGTGATTTTTGTATAATATCCAGCACGCCTAATAATTAAAGCACATCAAGTAAATACTTGCCGAATCTAAAATTTCAGGGTTTTCATAATGAAGTCTTACTCCAGCAGAATAGATTTAATTGCTGGTAATTTGACTGACACAGCCTGCTAATATTCAATATTTGGAATTAATCCAATATGCATAATACTCTCTAGATTTTCTTTCAGCGCCATCAAATGTGAAAACTGCTGACACACACCCAGAACACAGCCTTGTCAATCGAATTGGGTACATTGTTTTTGAACACGAAAAGATTTTCATTTATTCAATGAGCAGATTCTTTTTCAACTACAGTATTTTTTATGTTCATAGTGTTATTATGTAACTTCTAATTACTAAGACTTATTTTGTATTTATTCATTCAGTGGCTTATGAGTGCTTTTAAAACTGCATTGTTCTATAAACTGCAAAGGCTACTCGTATAGAAATATTCAGTCATGACAAATGACACAGCTAGATTTCTTTGGCCATTATATTTATTCCCCAAGAGTTTTTGAATAGAGCTTTACAATGGCTAACCTTTTGCACATGCTTTGTAAGGCTTCTGTGCTTTGCCTCCATACAGATGGCGACTTTCATAGGAAAAAGTTACAATATGTGGCAAACCAAAACATTATTGATTCTAGGCAGACAGATCAGGAACGGTGAGCTACGCATAGTGAATAAAACGACAATCAAGTGAACAGATAAATCATTTTCATGAATTGCAGAATCTGGCAAAATTTTTTTTTATTTTTACAAGTACTTGACATTGGTAAATGTTGACGCATTATTATAAATTTTAATAAAACTGACGTTAGTAATATCTACATATCGTTAGAAAAGAGGCCGATTGATACAGCCGTACGAAAGTACAGGCAATTACCTAATATCATAGATTGTACAATTAACCTAACCCTTAATATATCATTCACTTTTTTTTTTTTTCCCTCCTTTTGTGCTTTTTTTGTCTCGTTTTCCTGGTTTTCTCTCCTCTTTTTATCTTTTCAATTTTTATAACTTTTCATTCTATTGAAAGAAGAGCTCATCATTGATTACAGTCTTTGTCTTTTATTGTCAATTTAGCCCTCTTAGGACTTGTCTCTGTTTTGCGTTTTATTTTTCGGCTGTAGCACGCGTGATTTTATAGAACTCTTTTAACAGCAAACACTACCACGACACCAATTTATATATCAAGCACAACAGCAACATAAACATTCAAGTTAAACTGCAAAAAGATTAAACCCACGCCTCTTTCGCGCTGAGTAAAGAAATTCGATCAAACCCTCTTCGAAATGCCTGCTCAAACCTATAAGCTGCGTGTGACAAGTAAGCTATTGCAATGCCTCAGCCTGCCTCGTTCTGTTCTATTAACCCTTCTTTTTCCCTCATCTAGTTATTGCTGCTGATGCTTTATACAAGCGTGATGTTTTCAGTAAGTATTAACCCAATTGCATTCGTTGAACCTTTTTGTTAACTCTTTTGAAGGACTTCCCGATCCATTTGCGGTGATCACCGTTGATGGCGCTCAGACTGACTCGACTCCCGCAATCCGGAAGACCCTGAGCCCCTACTGGCATAAGCAGTTTGATGTGTAAGTATTATTTTTTCTTTTTCGGTTTTATCAGCCCACGTTCTAACCCCAGTTATATAGAACTGTTACTGAAAACTCCATCATTGCCGTCCAGATTTTTGACCAGAAAAAGTTCAAAAAGAAGGATCAAGGCTTTCTGGGTGTTATTAACATTCGTGTTGGCGATGTCATTGATTTGCGTGCCGGAGGCGATGAAATGATTACGAGAGACCTTAAAAAGTCTAATGACAATCTTTTTGTCAGCGGAAAGTTAATTCTAAGCCTCTCAACAAATGTTGACCAACCTCCGCGCACTGATGGCGCCAGTGGCCAAACTCCAAATAATGCCAATGCGCCCAATCTGAGCGCACACAATATTGCTTCTACCGAATCAAACGCTTTTTCGCAACAACAGCACAACCAGCATAGCACTACTAGCGACCGGTTAACTAGTGCCATTTCCCATGGTTCCCACGGCCACACTACAACTCCTGCTGCAGCACCAGCAGCATCTACATCCAATGAAACTGGACCAGTTTATAGCTCATTTGAAGACCAGTATGGTCGTCTGCCATCTGGCTGGGAGCGACGAACCGATAATTTAGGCCGCACATACTACGTTGATCACAATACTCGTACGACAACATGGACTCGTCCTAACTCCAACATAAATGAAAACGATCAGATGGTCGCTCGTCAAAATACTACTGATCTTGAGCGCCAGCGGCATCAGAGTAGAATGCTTCCTGAGGACCAAACCAGAGCCAGCTCACCTAATGGAACCCCAATTTCACCTACCGGTGCTCCCAGTTCTATCGCCACCAACAATACCACATCGGCAGCCAACGCTATCCAGATGATGAACTCTGGTGCGACTACTGCTGGTCTAGGAGAACTTCCGGCTGGCTGGGAGCAGCGCTTCACCCCAGAGGGTCGTGCATACTTTGTCGACCACAATACGCGCACTACTACCTGGGTTGACCCTCGTCGTCAGCAATTTATTCGCACATATGGTCCCAATGCATCCAACACAGGAACTATTCAGCAACCTGTCTCTCAACTGGGACCCCTTCCAAGTGGATGGGAAATGCGTCTCACTAACACAGCTAGAGTGTACTTTGTTGATCACAACACCAAAACTACCACTTGGGATGACCCCAGACTTCCCTCTAGTCTTGATCAGAATGTTCCCCAGTACAAACGTGATTTCAGACGGAAGCTTATTTACTTTAGATCGCAGCCTGCCTTACGTGCAACTGCTGGACAATGTCATGTCAAGGTCCGTCGTGACCACATTTTTGAGGACTCTTACCAGGAGATTATGCGACAGACTCCTGCCGATCTAAAGAAACGCCTAATGATCAAGTTTGATGGTGAAGAAGGCCTCGATTATGGTGGAGTTTCTAGAGAATTTTTCTTTTTGCTTTCTCACGAAATGTTCAACCCCTTTTACTGTTTGTTTGAGTATTCTGCTCATGATAACTACACATTGCAGATCAACCCTCACTCTGGAATTAACCCTGAGCATTTGAACTATTTCAAGTTTATCGGTAGAGTCGTCGGTCTTGCTATTTTCCATCGTCGCTTCTTGGATGCTTTTTTCATTGGTGCCTTTTACAAAATGATTCTGCGAAAGAAGGTCGTACTGAACGATATGGAAGGTGTCGATGCAGAGTACTTCAGAAACTTGGAGTGGACTTTGAACAATGATATTGAAGACATTCTTGAGCTGACATTTTCCGTTGAGGATGACCAGTTTGGTGAAATTGTGACTGTTGATCTCAAGCCCAATGGAAGAGACATTCCAGTAACTAACGAAAACAAGCGGGAGTATGTTGAGCTGGTTACTGAATGGAAGATTTCTCGCCGTGTCGAGGAACAGTTCAAGAGTTTCATGAGTGGATTCAACGAGCTGATCCCGCAGGAGCTTATTAATGTGTTTGATGAGCGCGAGCTGGAACTGCTCATTGGTGGTATCTCTGAGATTGATGTTGACGACTGGAAGAAACACACAGACTACCGTGGCTACTCGGAGAATGATGAAGTTATTCAGTGGTTCTGGAAGTGTGTGCGCAGTTGGGATTCTGAGCAGAAGTCTAGACTGCTGCAGTTCACGACTGGTACGTCACGTATTCCTGTCAATGGCTTTAAGGATTTGCAAGGTAGCGATGGCCCAAGACGCTTCACTATTGAAAAAGCTGGTGAGACGGAGTCTTTGCCCAAGTCGCATACCTGTTTTAATAGAGTCGACTTGCCTCTGTACAACAGTTATGAGTCGCTGGTGCATAAGCTGACACTCGCGGTGGAGGAAACTGTTGGTTTCGGCCAAGAGTAAACGGGGAAGGCGAGTTTTAAACCATTCATTCAATTTTATTTTTTTTATTTTTTATTATTTTTTTATTGATATTTTCTAGGAAGACCTAAATAATTATAATTAACACGAATTTACATCTATTTATATTGAGGTTGGACTAGAACTGAAGAAATTCAAGAATGGTTTTGATGACTATAGGGTTGTAATTAGATCGCTTTTCTCCAGCAATTTTTGGTGGGCCATAATAGTTGTGGTCAGCTTCGGGAATGATTACCAAACGATGCAGAGCGGTGTTATTGGTGGCATCTGGAGTCGCGAAAAACTTTTCGTAGGAGTAGGCATCGTCAAGTGGCACGATGCGATCTTCAAGACCATATATGGAGAGCAGTTTGAGACCTGGAGTGAGCTTGATCGTCTCAATGTCGTTGAGGATGGGCACATTAAAAGCCAAGTCTTCAATCTCGGTAACTGGGACCCAAATATTACCATAGACGCCATTTGCTTGGCGCACATTCCGCGCGTTACCGCCACGATTGGTTAAGAAGCCGGGGAAGTTGCGCTCAAAATTGGGGATAATGAGGTGTGTTTGAAAGCGAGAAGCACAGTTGACAATATACTTGAGGTTAACCAATGGTGGATCATTTTGTGCAGACAAACCCTCATTGGCACTCACAACGGGGGGATGGGTGCGGAGAAGCTGCGCGGCCCAGTGCATCATCAAAAGAGAACCACGAGAGTGTCCGATAAGGGTTGTAAGGGTGTAGCGGGTTCCGTCTGGTTGCGGCTTTGCAAGCCACGCAAGGATAGCAGCAAAATCATCGAGATCGCTTTCACGGCCGCGAAAGTAATAAGTTGCGCCTTGGCCTTGGTTTGCGCTAGGATCCTCGGTAAACTCTGTGGAGTTTGTGATTGAAGAGTCACCACAGGAGCTGAAATCAAATCGCAGAGAGGCAATAGAAAGCTCGCGAGCCAGCTGGCGCTGGTAAATATAGTCCTTATGACCTCCAAAACCGTGGATGATAAGGGCAAGCTCTTTCACGGCACCAGCGTCGGTGGGCTCCGATGAAGACGGAGTCGTAAGAATACCGCCTAGAGTGTGTGACCGAACGGGGATGTTGACGACAGTTTCTGTGTAACTCATGACGCACCTGAAAAGTTGTAGTTTGTTCGAATGATGGCCAAATAAAAGAAGTTGACGACGATAACAAGATCTTCAACGACTCCTGGGGTATTCTGTATAGTTTGGTGTGAAGTGGAGAAATCGGTTAGCCGAGCTCTCCCAAAGACGCGCAGACACAGCGAGTTTTTGATACCAGGCTTGGGACACACGCGTTTTTATATTTTTATTATTGTTTAATTTTAATTTTTTCTTTTCATCTTCCATCTCATCAACCCATTGCATTCTCCATAAGCATATTTGATCTCAAAACCCTCCTGGTCACCAATTGCGCCAAATATATCTGCTTTTAAGCTATACCTTTGACAAAAAACCAGTATTTTTACGGTACGTAAGAATGCCCCGACCGCGACTAAGACGACAAAGAGCTGAGGCCCAGCCTATAACGCCATCTAAACCAAGTGCAGAATCCGCCACACGAACAACCGCAGCGGCGCTCAAGGCCAAGGCTACAAGCACTCCGGCCACTGCGGTACTATTCGATACTACCAATATTCTGGCTGAGTTGACGCCGCCCGCCGCATCTCAAAAGGGCACCACCAGCTTTACCAATCGCCTCGCGTCGTCACCTCCGCCGCTAAACCCACCCTCATCGCCCCCGGTTATTGACATTGATACACAAGAGATCGACGACGGTACTGATGATGTAGTAGAGACAAGAATATCTGACCAGGAGCCCGCAGAGGCAGACGCTGCTGCTAAGGAATCCGCAACGCTTCCATCAGTCTTGCCAGCGACAGATGAGGATCCATTTGGATTTGCGTCGGCGGACACGGTTCTTGCACCAACCGCTTTCAAAAAGCCAACATTTTCAACTGCAGAGGCTGCAGAGCTGCTTTCATCTCCTCGCAAACGCCGGCGGTTTCAAGCGCGGCATCACAATGACCGGCGCCGCGTCCGTGACGCGCCTGCTGATTTTTCATATCTAGACGCGTTCAGCGACATCTCATCGCCGGCCCGACCTGCATCGACTGTACAAGACGAAAATAATGAGGAGGAAGAAGATGAGGCAGCGGCGGGTATAACTGTAGTGCGGTCAGACGCTGTGGTTATCTCGAGCGACGCGCCCGACCGCGAGGCTGCACCGCTGCCTGCCCCCTCTCTCGATGAGCTGATCCGGATTCTGCCGCCGCGACGGCATCATTCAGACTCAGAGGACTTGCCGCTGTCGTCGTCTCCTCCGCTATCTCCAGGTGGACACGGCGGTGCGTCATCTGACGATGAGTATGACGCGGAGGAGCGCGCGCGGCGCCGTAAACGCCGGCGGCAGCGGCAACGTGCGGCTGAGCGACGCGAGGAGCAGGACTCAGCAGCAGCAGCGCAACGTGCGGAGGAGAAGCGTCGTAGGGATGAGGCCCGGGCTCAGAAGCTTCGTGATAAGTTTAAGGAGATTGACCAGTGGCAGCTCACGGAGGAGACCGTACCGGCTGACACGAGCAGTATGGTGGAGGATAGTACGCCTGGTGCAGTGGAGGATGAGAGCCAAGGGTAATTGAGTTACACTAGCCTGGTGAGGATTTGAGAACTAATACATGGATGCAACTGGCCAACGTATTAAGATCAATAGGTAGCATGCTGATTAGGCAAACAGTAGCGCTGACTATCAAAAACATGTTGTTATTAAGAGGATTTAGATTGAGCACTTAGTCCAACCTTGTTACTTTTGTTTATTCAAGGTCCCTATCTTTTGTCATTAAATTTTTATCTCTGCATTCTACTGAACCTGTCAACAAGTGTAACCTCTTTTTGAATCCCAGTCAGCCGTTTCCTATATTTATTTGATTATAGCTACCTGATAGATTGCTCATAGTCACATAACCATTATATTTTGACTTGAAAAGAGCATCAATATAGGGGTAGACCTACCAACGGCGATTTGATAATACCGGGCTCTGATGCCGGTGTACAAGTCGGTCCTTGGCATCAAAATTTCATGCCATTTCAACAGACTGAAAAACAACGTTAACCACCGAGTTGGTAAGCATATAATAGAATGGAGTCTGAAGTAATCTATCACTTGTGGTTTTATGAAATAAGTTCATACCACAACAGGAGTATTGTTGTTATTATATCTATTTTCACGTTTGTGATATAGGTTGAAATGTTGCATAGTACCCGCTATATATAGAGGAAAAAGAATGCCTTAAAACACCGACAACAACAACCCCGATAAAATCGGAATCAAACATCTTTTAAATGAAACCCCTCCCGGTCAGAATGACACTAACATCGTCAAACTCAGTCGACTTAGAAGTGAAATAAATCCTGAGGGTCAGGTTTTCGGTAGCAACGTCACTACCGCCGCATCCGCCGCAACCATCGTCAGCCAGAATGAGCATGCAGACAATAGATGTACCAAAAAAAAATGTAACCGACATTTGTGAAAAAGAGGTCAATACCCAGGTCAGGGATATTAAAGATAAGCTATACGCTGAAGGGAATTAAATGAACAATGCCCAAGGACGGCTTGAGATGAGCGAAAACATAGTTCAGAAAGTTATTGATAAAATCAGAGCCCTTAAGGAGAACCAAGACAAGCTTATCAAGAGATATTTTAGGTTTCCTAGAGACCTCTCCAATGTGAATAAAGAGAACACCGGAGTGATAAGTATGGTGGACTTTGTTACCCTCAAAAACGAACAAAAACGAGCAAAAACTTGGATCATTTGAACACCCAAAAACAAGACTGGCAAAAACTGGGCTAATGTTGCCAAAAGCTTGAATAAAAAAAAAAACCTTGATAATGTAGAGAAACAAAAAAAAGTTCTAATCAAGTCCGACAAAACAATAGAACCCAGTTTAATGGACGCGGACCAGAACAAGTCTTTTTGCCAAAAGGACAACTCAATAATGCCAAGAAAACTGTCAACAAAAGCAACCACCTCCAATGCCCTAGCGGTTCCTTAGGCTTTTTTTTGCCAAGTCTCCTTGTATCATGCTATCCCCCTAGTGGAAGAGATGAGGCCATGAGACAAGAAAAATAGACCTGAACGCAAAATCAAAAAAAGCATTGACGAGGAGATTACGCTTTCCGTGACTGTAGGCGTTAACTTCACCACTAGAGGTAACCTGACCCTCCAAATCAAAGACTTGAACAACATAACTATGAAATAGCTCAAGTCCTTTGGAACCCTTATCACTTATGGGACCTGGCACAAAGCCATCTTGGATGCTTTGCGAAAAGATGATCTGATTGAAGCCGGGGAACTTATCTGTGCCAAAGGCCCCAAAGCCAAACCTAAAAACTGCAACAACATTGAATCAGCCTGCCCACCACACACCATAGAAACCAAAGCTCTTAAAGGCGACAAAGCGAATCATTTATTGTTAATTGTAGCTCTCTGAACTAAATGTGATAGCCAAGAAATACTTGGGAAGGGTATCTTATTAATCAACCAGCACTGCCACGCCGGCCAATGGTCACCAAAGACCCGTACGACTCTAACCAGACTAAATGAATTGAACAACCCGACTAACATTATGGAACTCAAAAATACCAAACAATTCCAATTCAATGACAATAAGGATCAATAGATTGACTAATGGAATAGCATGGAAAGGACTCCTGCAAGTGGGCCAAGTGAACTGCCACAACAAAAGACAATTGATAGATGGATTATCCATGATGGGATTCGATTTACTGCTAGTTCATGAACTCGAAGCGTGGTTTAAGAACAAGAAACATAGCAGTTGGATGTGTATTATGGCAGACGCAACGGGTTCTCTACAGCTGATGCGTCCGTGAAACTAATACACTGAAATAAACCAAAGCTGGGTCCGTGTTACATCTGTACTTGTCACTGATATCAAAGGGAATTTGATCACGTGTACAAGGTTACTTTTTGGAGGACCGTGTCAGACATGCCTCCAAGCGCAGGGTAAACTGCTTTCCAAGCAGACGGAGAACTAAATTATTAATGGTAAGGTAGCAGAGCCGAGGCGTGTGGGTTCGGGTATGTCTCAGGGTTCGCCGATCCCACCGTCTTTGTTTTTTGATTCACGTATGCTCTCTGTACAATAGAATTAGGAAGATTAGTGCTCAAGTTTTGTTGGATTTATTGGCGGCATTACAACCTATAAAGACGGTAGGGACATTGGGAAGAAAGACAGCAACATTAGGCAAGGTTTGATCTACCCTGAATGGGTCTCCCCAAGAGTGACACCCTGGGCTTGACTATGGTTATAAGTTAGGGTTTTTGCATGTTCACAAATCCAAACGTGGACAGCCGAAAAAAAAAAAAATTGAGGTTCAAAAAAGGTTTACTGACTGCTGGTTTAGGAGAACGACAGGCTCAGAAGAGTTTGAAAATACTGGGAATTACGCTTGACTTTGAACTAAAATTATAGAAATTATAGAAAGACTCGGTGGTGTTATACAAAGGCCCATTTGGTCAAACAATGAAGCGGATGTACATTTCGTGGATGCGTCCAATGGTTGAATATGAGCCAGCTGGAAACAGTTGAGCTCGTTCTTAGACTCATTACCCGCAGCCTCTCTGCTGATGATTTTTGGGTTGGTTAGCGTGACCTGTTAAGGTTTTTCCAGGGTGCGCCAATGTCTGGTACCCGATCTACTGGGTGTTATGTATCGCAGGTTTCCGTTAACACATGAAATTATTCGTGAAGAATTCGGCGCCATCAAACATTTGAACTTATCGTATGCGCTGGCACACCACTGCCTTGCCAGCCTCATGGAGACAAATGTTTTGAAATTCTTCTTTGTATGCCATTTTTTGTTTTACAATTTTGTAACTATTCGATCCAAGGACGAATATACTGATCATCTATTTAGATATCGATTGAACTTAGAACAGCCACACCCAATATCCATTAATAAATCAAATCTCCAGAACCCTGGACTGAGCAAACGGGGCTGAAAATGTATCGGTTGACCCTGTACAACGATAAATGCGGTGGATAGTGAAAAAAGCCCTAATACCAGGTAAAACAAAAGCCCAAGCTGCTTCATTCATAAAAGCCATCACCGTACAAAAGTCTCAAACAGTTTTTTACTATTATCGGTAATGCCATTATAAGACATTTTCAATGTTTGTTTTATATTTAAAAAAAAATATATATTTTTTTTTTTAAATTTTTTTTTTTTTTTTTTTTTTTTTTTTTTTTTTTTTTTTTTTTTTTTTTTTTTCTTTTTTTTTTTTTTTTTTTTTTTTTTTTTTTTTTCTTTTTTTTTTACTTTTTTTCTCTGTTTTTTTTTTTTTTTTT
>Ga0160505_100423_pt1 | contig 24758 bp, 13 predicted proteins | sample DIDeMG_FD_108225 | JGI IMG/M metagenome (GOLD analysis project Ga0160505, IMG submission 108225) | Enriched chicken feces microbial communities from UW Madison campus, WI, USA - DID2874_E49_Stillage MG | ecosystem: Host-associated > Birds > Digestive system > Large intestine > Fecal ... | reverse complement strand
CGAAGAGGCAGCGCGCCAGCTCCTTATATAGTTTTTGATCCGAATATGTGCAGGATGAAAAATCTATCTTAAGGCTACTTCCATTCAGATTGCAGTTAAAATGCTACTCTTGGTATTCTAATTTAGTATATTTTATGCCTATATTTTTGTAATTTTTCCCGAGTAGAAGTTTGTACATGCGACATTCCGGATCTTTACCTTTTTGCCCTGGTAATGTGCGCTAATAACTGCTATTCCACTTGGCCCACCTTGATTTAAGTTGAAGGAGCCAGTGGTGACAAAACCAATTAGATTAATAAGCTTGGCATCACCAGCATCTTCGTAAATTCGAGAATTATCGGATAAACTACCCTTTCCGGTCAATTCGACCTGGACCTGGACGACGGGAAGGGCAGGAAACTTAGTGATGTCTGGCTTGAAAGTGCCAGCAGCAATGGCAACGTGCACTGGGTCTGATCTGGAGAAGGGGGTAATTGGAAGAGGAGCGCACATATTCAACCCTCCGTCTAAATCTCTAGAATCGGCAATGACCTTTGCCAAATCATCTGGAGAATTAATTTTTCGCGTGGTATCTCCGGCAAACTCACCAAAATCGGGCCCCTTACGAGATTTATCCACAATTGACAAGCCAAAGATCCATTTGCGGAGAAAAAACCAATCACATCCGCTTTTGAGCGGTCCCTCGATGTCGAGCGGTGTCCTCTTGCTGGCTGGCAATTTTTCTCGGGCGAGATCTGCAGCTTTTTGCCTTAATAAGTACATCTTGTAGCCTTCAGGTAAGAATGGATAGTCATTGGGGAAAGTGGGTAAGCCGTTCTCAAAATTGACTTGATGAAGCTGTCTGGAGCCCCCAATCTTGATGCTTTTGACCTGGACAAGTTTGCTCCAAAGTGGCACTATCCAGAACCATGGCATGTTGATACACCACGCTCCATCCTTTAACTTGTAGATAAGAACGGGAAATTTGCTGGAACCATGCACTTTTGGCGAGGCGTCATCATGCAAAGAAAATTGCTTTCCCAATTGTTTCAAGGAAAACATATCCTTATATGAATCTGTGCGTCCCTCCGACAGAAGAAGCGCATTAAGTGCTCCAGCGTCCAAGAAAGACTTCCGTTGCATCAAGATGTCATTAATGTCTCCTTTTGAATATGGGGGAGACACAGGATGCTTCCAGAACCTCGGATCCTTGACAAAAAAAGAAAATGCAGTTCCCAGAGGAATATTTTGTGCGTCGTTAGCCTGAGAGCAGAGCTTCCATGCCTGTTGCGTGGTGGAGGAGACATCTTCAAGGTGCAACACCTTCGACAACAGATGCAACGCTGTGGGACCATAGACTTGTATGCTTCCAAGTGCAAATCTGGTGTCTATGACCTTGACATCGCCGGCAGCCCACTGCAATACCTTGTGGAAGAACTCCTCGTAGATGCTGGCATGCACTCGGATCATTATATCGAACTTTTCAGGATTTACAACGAGAGACCCCACGCACACCTTCTTGCCATCGCAATAGATCCAGTCATCATATACTCTTGAGCCGTTCAAGATCCATGGCGGAAGTGGAGATTCGTACTTGGAGAAAGTCAGCACCAAGTCTTCAAGCTTGTCACGAGATAAGCACTGAACAATCAACTCACCAAAGTAAGATGTCTCGTACGCAAGGCATGTCAGCTTAGCAGCCCTACTAGTGGCACGGAAACACTTCTGGTTTGGGCTCATGGGGATCTGGAAGCCCCAATTCTTCATCATATGGAATCTTTTAGCATGCCATACGTGCGTGGGTAACCACACGTAATCCTTCTGTCTATGACTATATCTTATGTTTCCCTTTGGCTTCTCGGCAAGTTTGCCCTCTGAACTATTGTCATAGGCACCCACACCATTATTTAATGCCCTCCGCTTGGTCTTGGACAACTCTCTCACTTGCCTGTTCAAGGCCGCAAGCTTTTCCTTTTTGTTGACACCGTCAACTTTGGGGAGTGAACCTAGCTCCTTAATGGACCTTGAAAGCTTGAGCATCTTTATTTGCATTTTGACCCTGTGTAATTCCCGGCCTCTGAGGTGAGGTTTTCTTGCTGGTACTCCATTGACACTATTTTGCATTTCCCGCAACGCTTTGGCACGCAATCGCTTTGGAATTCTTTTCACGTTATGAGACGCCGTTCTTCTTCGAAGAACTCTTGGCAAGTTCTGGAAAACTCGGGTGGACAGGGCGTTTTTCGTGTTGATTTGAGACAGTTCCATTGACCTAATCTCAAACTCTCGCGATGCCACATACTCGTGGATGTCTAAGAGACCTTCTTTGACACTTGGATCATTAGTCTGGGTTCTGATGGTACGACTACTGAAAAGCTTTGCCTTTCTAGGGTTCTGGGGCTTGGGTGGCATTCTAGTAGTAGTTGATGGACCACGAGATGAGTGCGGTGCAGTACTTAGAGTAAATATTGAAGAAGTCATATATTGAAAAGTTTAGAAAATTATCAATAGGGTGAAATAAAGTTTGCTTCGTTGGTTAAAACGAATTGGATCTCATTGACTGGTGTAACAAATAAAATAATATCAGGTGGGTTCATCCTGGGACTATTGAGTGTCTAAGAACCATGAATTGTATGTCATTATGCTATTAATGGTGAACAGTAGTCTTGCAATAATCCCCGCTAGTAATACGACACACTGTATAACGTAGGCAAATGGGTATGTTCACTCTGCCATTTGGTTAAGATCTGCATCATCTCGTCCTCCATGATCACCGGATACTGATCAGTATCTCCTTCCTTCAACTTCTTCTGCTTTTCCTCCTCTCGGAACTCGTGAATCATCAGCACGAGCTTCACAATACCCTTACCACCAATCTTGGCGTTCTCGTTGTCATCCTTGATGTCGATGTTAATCACATGGACCACTCGCCGGACATCGTTCTCCTCAATCTCTTCTGGCTTGTTATTCATACGATTCATTAAATCTTCTAGCACCGAATCAAAACATCTCTCTTCACAAGTAATAACTAGATCGAATTTACCAGATGCTGCGTTGTTGTGCCATTTTTCAGGTGCTTTTTTGACATGTCTGTTTCTGTCCAACATTGAAATCAATCCGTTGGCCTCATACATCTTGCGGAAATCCTGAGACATCAAGTCCTGGTAAATATATTCGTAAGGGGTTCCAAACTCGTAAACATTTGGTCTATCTATAGAAGGACCTGGGAGTTTGACCGAAGATCCAGTTCCAAATGAGCTTACATTATAGCCAGCATCTTTTAGCTGTTTATGAGATTCCATCGAACGGTTATTGTTGGAGGCACAAACCGTGCATATTCTCATGCTATCGATGGCCATGCTATATAGTGTAATTAATGAAGAGGGGGGTGGTACAAACGATTTGTCTACTTCCTACAACTCACCTAATTGAATCACCAAATTGATCACTTACACGACCACCTGATAATGAGTTGGTTGTATATGTGTGGGTACCAGCCCGTATATAGGAGAATGCCCTTAAAAAAACCAGACGAGAAAACTTGTAAAGATAAGCAAATTCAGCTGACTGTGTAATCTCAACCGTGACGAAATTGGAGTCAGAGGACATTTCTAAACCAAGCGAAAGAGCAGACTAAGCGACGGATAGTGCTCCACAGTCGACAATGTCTTCATCTGAAAGGTCATAGCCAATCTCTTCATCGGAAAATTCGTCACCAATGTCAACAAAGTCGTCAATGTTGACCGTGTCTGTTTCCCGCCTAACCTTGACATAGTCATCGCCGCGATCCACAAACGACTTCTTTCTCAGAGTATGGTCGTGGAACTGTACGATCTTGTTGGTATGGTGAACTTCCAGCTTGAATGAGTGATAATCGTCAAGATTCTCAAACAAAAGGCCAACGAGCATGGAAGGGTCCAACTGCGAAATAGGAAGTGTTAGGCAGCGGGATGTGTGGTAGGTTTCGTAGTCCTCAGATACCGGTTGTAAGTGGTGGGGGTCCAAATAGAGCAAGTCGAGGTCTTGGTAGCCAAAAAAGTAGTAGCTGGACGAAGGCTTGCCTCCGGCAATGCCCACTGACTGCCTCAATGCCAAAAGCTGCAACAAGCTAGCATGGTAGATAGCGTTGATATTATTGATTCCAAGTCTGATGGGTAATAGAACCAAGAGCGGTGCAGACTCCTTTGCAAACTCCGCTTCTATGTCTTTATCACACATTCCCCCATTCTCGCCAATATAGACATTGAGTTTAGGCAAATTTGTGACCGTAAGCGAATCAGAAAGCCTCTTGATCGATAGAGATGCTGCACTGGGCCCAAACCACTCGCCTGGCTTCACCTGCAAAGGCAGTCTCGACGCAGCCTGGATGAAGTTATGCAACGAGAACGGACTTTTATAGTCATCTGCGAAAAGTGCAAGTATCTCATCGAGCTCTGCTGATGGTATCTCGTGCTGGTAGTCCCGGCCTAGTACTACCCGCTGCAACGCGTTGGCCAATAATGACTGGGATGTTCTGATCATGCATCCCCAGCCAACATCCGACAAAAACGTCAGGTTATTGAATAAGCCGCCAATGGTGTTATTGGGACTTGCATTGAAAATCATAGATCGAGCAAACGTCAAAGGTCCCGGCCCGCTCTCTGCCCTCTCGATGGGCTCAAACCCTGCTCGGTACGTAAACCAGAGTCTTGAGTGAATGGCCGAGGCGATTTCTGCCGACAGCAACTTTGCGTTTGGATAGACCGATCCTAATACAATCACATCAGCAACTTCATTATCATCGGTATCCAGATTGCGGATTCGTTTCCATAAATCACCAAAGGTATCCAGCAATTGGTAAATTGCCTCTATGGGCGGAACGTATCCTTCAGGGGTGGCGCCACTCATGGATAAACCACGGGATGAGAATTGGTGAGAAGAGACGGGTCACAGACGGGGAATAGACACCAAGACTGCGATGGTGAAACGTATGTATGGAAAAATATGGATGTGGAAGCAGAAAGAAGTAGATAGTTGTAGATGATTATGGAGTGCACACATGTCAGGGTCTGGCTTATCTTATCGAGAGGTAGGATGTGGAACGTGATGTGGTGGGACGGATATTGTTATTTTTCGAGCAAATAATATGAGTAAAGAGAGTATTGTTCAGTTCTAATCTTGATTATTTAATATAATTTTGAATTGTTGTGGGAGCTACATAAGATGCTGAGACTTAAAAGATGTGAGAGATGTGAGAGTTGTAAGAGATGTAAGTGGTTTGAAAGCTAGATGAAATTAACAATGATTAAATTGATGATTTTGTTGAAGATGAAATTCAAATAGATAAAAGGGAAATTTTGGGAGCTGAAACTTTTCAGATATTTGAATAAAAGTAAAGAATGATGTTTGACAGATGTTGTATAATATTGCTCTCTAGAGCCACATGAACACAATGCACATTATACGACAGATGCGATAAAAAAGGATAAATTAGAGCCAAGTATGCCACCAATTAAAAATGTATCGTATTATAAACATATGTGTTTTTTCTCGTAAGTTGATGTCGATAGGTAATTCTCCATCTTCAAAATACCAACATACACTCATAATTAACTCTAGTCTATGCGCAGGCATAAGGTTACTCATACTTACTACCTTCATTATGTCTAGAAAAAGAGGAGGTTCCCGAGGAGGCGCCCGTGGAGGCGGCCGTGGAAGTTCCAGAGGTGGAAGAGGCGGTGGAAGAGGTGGAAGCAGAGGCGGAGGGTCATTCGCCCAGTACAATCTCTCCAAGTCACTGAGGAGAAGAGCCAAAGCTAGAGCAAATCATCGAGATGTGCCTGAGCTCATGGATTTGGGAGAGAACGGCTACGTTTCCGAGATTGGAACTCACCTGCCTCGACCATCCATGAAGAGCCTCTCCAAGCGGCCCAATAGGCATATGATGGATGAAGCTAGATATACTGACCAGAACATCGAAAACACGATGAAACAGCCACTTCGAAGAAGGCCTATAGAGTTTGTCAAAGCGAAGGAGCTTTATGATCCTAGTAAAGATTTGATTGAAAGGCTTCGGAAGAGCGATTTGGTTACCAATATGAGAGATCTCTCAGTAGAAGAAGAAGAGAATAAGGAGCAGGAAGCTGGTGTGAATGAGGCCAAATTCGGTAGTACGGAAGACGTTGAATTTGGAGAAAGGGTGGTAACAGGCGTGGATGAAGTTGAAACTAAAGAAGAAGCCGACGACGAAGTGAAAGAGGATGTGAAAGAGGAAGTGAAAGAGGTCGAGGAGGTCGAGGATGAGGAAGTGAAAGAGGAAATGAGAGAGGAAGTGAAAGAGGAAGTGAAAGAGGAAGTGAAAGAGGAAGTGAAGGAGGTCGACGAAGTGAAGGAGGTCGACGAAGTGAAGGAGGTCGACGAAGTGGAAGAGGTTGAGGAAGAAGCAGAGTTTAGCGAGGATAATGAAGAGGAAGTAGTTGATGTTGATGATGATGAAGAAGAAGAGCAAGAAGAACAGGAAGAACAGGAAGAAGAGGAAGAAGGCTCTTCATCTGACTCTGAATCAGAGTCTCCATACTCGGATGACTTTGTCATCGACTGTGATGGTGATAATCTACTCGATTATCACAACAAAATCGCCACCAGAGACGTCATACAACAGGGTCGTGATTCTCCAAAATCATCTGGGCCCACCGAAATACCCAAACTTGAGCGTGTTCCATATCTCACAGTGGGTAAGGTCATGCTCAAAGTCGACAATGCCGATGGCACACTCACTGCATCGCTTCCAGACCTCAGGAGGGCCAAAAAAGGTTTCAAAGAGTTGTCACGAGAATATCTTGAAAAGTCCGATGACTCAGATGAAGAGGCCGCCTTCGAGGACTATATGTCACAATTAATGGCGGCGAATGCTGCGGACGACTACGACTCCAGATCTGATATTGATCTTGGATCTGATATCAACCTTGGATCTGAGATGGAGTCAGACAATTCAGATGTCAGTGACATAGACAATGACCATTTGAATTCAGATGAGGAGGGTCTTGAGGATATTCTTTCCTTTGCCAGAAATCAACAGAAGAGCTTCTCCAATCTTGACATTGGTCCGACCAAGTCGTTGAAGAAGAAAGGAAAAGGGAAGAATTCTCGCCTCGACATCAGTGATGAAATTGAAATGGAGTTGAGGCTGTCGTTGTTGGAGCAGTTTGAGTACCAGCGACAATCACGTAAGCTGAAAAAGCTCCGCAAACAGGAAAAGAACCAAGAGGAAGCGCTAAAGAAGAATGATTTGAGTGCCAAATACGACTACATGCTCCACATTAAGGAGATTAAGGAGGAGTTTGAATTGCTTCTACATGATGCTTCTCGTGAATCCATGAGTTTCCCACCACTAGATGGCCACGGAAACAAAACACTTAGCAAACTCGCTAAACACTACAACATGAAATGTACCAGGTGTGGAGGTAACGGCCTTCAAATGTACATGAAAGTGTCTAAGACAAGAAAAACTTTCCATTACTTGCCTGACTATAACCAGATCAATTACATCATGAAGCAAAGACCGGTATTTAAAAGAGCAGACGTGAAAACCCGAACCAGAGAGGAAATCGCTGAGACCGATGGCAAAAACGGAAAGAGCACACACCATGGTCCCAAAAATAATGCCTATGTGCGGGAAGGAGATATCGTTGGTGGCCAGGCTCCGGAGATTGGTATCAACAATATAGGACGCCAGTTGCTCGAGAAATTGGGATGGGTCAAAGGCGAAGGATTGGGTGCTCATGGCAATAAGGGTATTAGTGAGCCATTGCTAGCCACGGTGAAGAAGTCCAAGACAGGATTGAAGTGATTTTAAGTAGCCGAACGCTCCATTATTTATAGAATTGCAAAATAGATCTATTTCCGCTTACCTTTCCCCTTTTTTACCTCCTTAACAGGTGCAGCATGACCAGACTTCTTGACATGCTGGAACAACTTGTTTCTAGAAGTGAAGATTTCTTTGCAGACAGCACATATTTCGGAGCCATTAGGCACCTTGACCGGAACACTCTTCTGGCTATTCTGGTCTGGCACCGGCGCCGGAGAAGGAGAACCAGTTTTCTCCAAACCTGCTCTTCTCTTTGGCTTCTTCTTCTTCTTGCTGTCGGCCCAATCCTCATCTTTGTCCAAGCTTACACCATTCACCAATTTGGCAAGATCGTCATCTAGAGGATTGGATTCCACTTCTTCTGGGGGAAAACTGGTTTGCTTTTTGCTTTTCTTCTTTTGTTTTTTTGATTTCCATGAAGATTCTATGATTTCATCTTCACTGTCAATATCGTCATCGACATCGAAATCATAAAGTTTATCATTACCTAAACTTTCCAGTTTTTCTTCACTCTCCATATTCCCATCGACGACGTCCTCAACAACCCCTTCCACATATCCCTCCTCATCCTTCTCTTTTTCATTTTCATTTTCGTCTTTCTCATTTTCCATATCATACCCATCCTCGTTCCCACTTGAAGCAGTCTCAAACTCACTCAAATCAATATCGTCTTTGTCAATGCCTAATTCAATACCTTCTCGAAGCATCTCCTCTCGGAGTTGCTCCACATTTAATTTATGCTTATTGGATGACTCATGTGTCTCAAACTGGCTTTTCGACTTGAAAAACTTGTTACAGACCACACACTCGTAGAACTCTTCATTGAGCTGATCCTCAAACTCGTCGAATTCGCTGTCGGTGGTCTCATCCGAGTCGTAGTCAAACTCCTTACGAAGCATCTCCTCAACCAACTCCAACTCTTCCATGTCCATCTTCTGCCAGTCCTGAAGTTCATGGTTATTCATGTCGGCAATTCTCTGAAGCTTCTGCTCTTTGGCCTGACGCTCGAGACTCTCCTGTTGTTGTCTTCTACGGGAATTCTCGTACTCCTCTGCACCCTTCTTGACTCTCGGGTCTCTCTTTTTAATGAACCCCACAAACCGACGAACCGTCTCATTGTACTCCTTCCGGGCTGCATCTCGTGCCTTCTTATTCTCTTTCTCCATCAATCTACGAGTCCGGCGATCTGGAGCTGCTGAATACCGGTACTCGTCCATCCAGTTGAACGATTTGACACTCAGAAAACTACCCCACGAGTTATAAAACGTCCGGATTCCACTGGCATAATCTGTGTGGGAGTTTCCAAGTCGAGGAAATAGAAGAAAAGACTCATCAATGGCACTAACATTAGGTGAATCGTCCATATGCTTGTCAAATTTGGGCAACTGCTGGTATTTTCCGTGAGTGACTTCCTCGGCCGCCAATCTCTCGAATAATCTGCTGGCTACACTATAGAATCCAGCCTGAGAGTCGTCCATCTGTCCATAAAGTGATGGGTTAAAGTACCGTAGAATCTCTTGTACAGATATGCTTGGAATGACCATTTCCTGAGGTTCGTCAGTTACGTAGTCATCATCATCCCGCAAAATTTCTGATTTGTGACTATCATACCATGCTCTTTCCTGGGAATCAGAAAGCACTTCGTAAGCAGCTCTTACTAGTGCAAATCTGGCATTAGCACCTTCCACGTCGTGGGGGTTTTTATCTGGATGCAAAAGTAAGGCCTTTTTTCTGTATGCCTTTTTGAGTTCATTGTCTGTAGCGGTTACTTCCACATCTAGAAGTTCATAGTAGCATGTTTTCATGCTGGTGATGAGATGATAAAAAAGATGTCGCAGTGGTTTCTATGTAGTAGATTTAGATAATGTAGGTAAATGTTATATACACGTTCTGAGTTTGGCAGATTCGATGACATGATTATGATTTCATTAGGGACTTCTGAAATAATTAAATTTAATAGATGAATCATCACCAAGTACTCGATTTAGCTTTCCTGAAACCTACATCTGGAACCCATTATGTATATTATTTTATTCACCAACCCTTGGAATAGTAGTCGTTTGAGTCATCCACATATGTCCGATCATTGCCAAACAATTCATCGTCCCGGATGACCCTCTCAGGCAACGGAATTTTCCCAAGCTTATGGTCGATCATTAGCGAATCCTTGAGGGATTCGCTGATTTCTACAGACGGCTCGAAATCTTTGATCGGATTGGGGGCCACCTTGATTACCTTAGAAGATGACTTTGAAAACGATTCCAGATTTTCGAAGGCCTCCTGGGAATTCTGCTGGGATAGGTATCCCGCAAACAGTGAAGGAAGCGGCTCACTCTGCCGCGGTGGCGATTTGAATGTCTCAGACTTCGCAATGTGGTTCAGAGACTTCAACTTGCTCAACTTGTTCAGTCCAAAATAACTAGAAATATTCAAGGAACTTTTAGATAAGATGTTCTTGAAGGAGCTCCCAGCACTTGGGTATAAGGACGAGTACTTGCTCAAACTACTGGAAAGAGCTCCTTCGGTACCATCGTACGTGGGCGACTTGTTGACACTCGCAATAGGCCCACTAGCACTGACATTGATGCTTGGGTTGGCAGGCGTAGCCGTGGCTATGAACTTGGATAGCTCAACACTGGATGTTTGTTTAGCAAGCAAGCTCTCCGAGTCTGACTTGTTAACGGCGTCCAGTTTAGTTTCTCCTGGCGCCTCCTCTTCTTCCACAAAGAGCACAGGCGACCTGTACAACCCCATCCTCCTAGAAATATCGGTGAAAGAAGCGTATCGCTTCGAAAAAATGATAGAAGTCCTCAGACCCTTTACCTGATCGCGGGCCCTCATGTTTTTATCCACGGTAATGACTCCTGTCGTCGAAGATCTCTTCAACACTGGTTTAGGAAGGGTATTTGTGGGGTGGGAGAAGCTCTTTGCCGAAGTTGGAGAGCCTGTGGTACTTTGTGCCATTTCATTCAAGAACAAACCAGACAAAAGCGAGCGGGGTTTGTTCAACACTGGTGACGCTTTCCGAGTGACATCAGTTAGAGACGCATTATCAGGAACGGTTTCAAGAGCCGTTCTTGCAGGTATAATTTTCGAAAACGAAAGAGGCTGTGTCCGAGGAGAATCTGTTACCTGCTCACCGTCTGAAGACACAGACATCCACTCGCTGTCGTTATCTTCGGTGGTGCTTTTGCTTGCACGAGACGTTTTCACAATCGGTGATACCACATCCGCATCTTCAGCATCCAGATCGTACTCATCGTCAGAGATATCCGTGGACGAAACACTCGAAAGGTGGTTGGACACTTTAGTCGATAAGCCATGGCCGAAAAGAGAGTCCTGTCTCTTGACGTTCTTATTTTCTCCGTTCCTCTCAGGCGGAGAAGGTGTATGTGCAATGTAGAAGATATTCTTCAGTTCCACCTTTGGGTCATTCTGCTGGTCACTGTAGAGAGTATTATGGGGCGACACGTCCAGCGGAGGCACCTTTGCAGCCTTACTCAACACCGGAGACAAATGGTGCAGATTGGACGCATTTGACCCGTTGGACAGATTACACAGATTCAGAACCTTATTGAGAGGCGAGGCCAGGTCGGATTCGTGGTCAACAAACCGACTTTGTTTCATGCGGTGGTTACAATTGCTCTCCTCACTGCTTTCATAAAGCACGTCATCGTCATCAGAATATTCATACTCATCGACTTCAGAAATATCGGAAGTGTCATCGGCAGAGTCAAACGAGCAATCTTCGTCATCGGCGGAGTTGCCAAGCGTCAAACGCGATCCATGAGCGCCAGCAGTTGAGTTCAGGAAGAGCGAAGGTCTTGCTGCTGGCACATGTGACTGAGAAGGAGGAGAGGAGACAACCAGCTCCGACTTCAGAAGATGAGCAGAAGCTGGATGTAGATGATCTAACCTGTGATCTAACTTTTGATCTAACTTGTGATCTGAAAGATGATCAGAAGCTAGACTGGAGCGGCGGCCCGAGGTTATATCGGACGCGATTTTTTCGGTAAGACCACCATCCAACTCGTGGTGGTGATGGAGTAGCCTCAGAGTAGGTAGTCCGGCGGATTCCGCATGCAAAGGTGCATTGTTCAAGTCGAGATAGGAATGGTCTATCTTTCGCAGCAGGCAGCGGAGTAGCTTTTCGTTCAAGAGTCGCCACAGACGATTGTTAAGGCGCAGCAGTGGCGCCTGTTTGCACGCGAGACATTCGTGATTGGTGACTTTCCATACATTGTACAAGGAGATGGTGGAATCACAGTCATACGAGACAGATAAGTCAAGTATCGGACGAGAGATAAGGGAAGTCATGATGGCCACATTTATGGGGGGATGGAGGAGCAACAAAGGCAAACAATCAGAAAATCAGGAAGGTTTTTTTATTTGGATTTGGACGGCGGATATAGTTTGAAGATAAATCTGGGAACACCGAATTGAAAAGTTGGAGCCAGAATCTGAGGGGTGGGGCGCAGTCGGGAAAATAAGGTAACACCACGAGTGAATAAATAGAAGTAGAAGTCAGGCAGGAGGCTTGGAAGACGGTGGGAGAGATGGTGCTGGTGGCACCGGAAATGAAGTGGATGGTTTTTTGGTGAGATGGAGCGGTCACCACTCATAACAGTGAGAAAACGTGACACCAAATTTGACATGACTAGGTTAGAGGCAGGTCGGTGATTAGGTGAGAGGTTGAAGCAAAGAGAGGGAAAAAATCATCGGGTTGGGGGAAGAAATATAAGAGGATAATGATGTCGAGGGAAATAGGAGAGTATGAATACATTAGTGTTGGAGATATGATGAGAGTTTGTATAGAGAGAAAGGTGAATACAGTGAGAATTGAGAAAATAATGACAGTTAGGAATTTGGTGAGAATCTTGTGAGAATCTAGTGAGGAAATTCCTGAGAAATTTGATAATTAAGTGTGAGAAATCAAGGTGCGAAAACATAGTGTCCAACTAATTAATATTGAAAGGAGTGAAAATGGGGGGCAACCAGATGTTCAAAAATTAACAGCATTCGGCCATGGGAAGAACATTTACCTCGTAAATTGTATCAAATTCTACCACCTTCGAATTTATATCATTTCCACTTCCTTCAAATTATCGTTGATTTCTCTTGGTATCCATACGTAGTTTACTTACTATTACTTATTCAACCATCCATTTCTTTATGAGTGCGACAACCTGTATTTTCACAATCTTGTCGATCTTCCCGCACTCATGACCTCGTCCATCGGGGGTTTAGTGTGCCTCTCCACCATATTTTCTAGGGTAGTCTACCATGCACTTTTGGACCCACCCCAGGCTCTTTTCGACCCGCTTTGACCTTGGCTAACTATTGAATATTATTTTAATAGCCCTCATCCCCACAATTTCATCCACATACCTCCCAATTCAGATGCGCACTATGCCAGCAATCTTCACAGGTAAATTGTCTTTCAGCTATATTGCCTTGTCAAATCTAATGAAATCTCCCAATTCTCGCATACAGCGCAAAACTTCCTCTCCTTTCATTATGATTTGATGTCATCCTTCACTTTCCCCATTCCTTCTTTGATTCCTTCCATTCCTCCGTTTCGGCCCACTTTTCTTCCCCAGTGTGCTTCCGGCAGACGGCATACACAATGTCAGAGCCCAGAACCGGATAGCAACTAAACCCATACTTGGGCCCCAGCCAAAAGTCTCTCCAAGTGGATAAAAATCAGCCATTGACACCCATATATACCCACGTTAACTAATTTGTATGGCTGATTCAGCCCCCAGCATCCAATGCTTTACCTTATCTTTCTCTCCCATAAGTGATGCGCACCACAGTATACTTGCTACCGCATCACACAAATTAGCAACCTATAGTATGCACAGAAAACATATAAATAGAGGCAAGTTCCGTAGACGTGGCGAACCTTTTTTTCTTTTCCTCTTTTGTAACTAACCATTGTTTATTCTATCAACATCGCAACAATGTCGTCAAAGAAAGTATTCTTGGGTTTGGCTGTCGTAGGTGGTGGTCTCTACTACTACGACCAGAACGTGCTGCCCATTTTCCCCCGTAATGAGGTGACGGAAAAGATTGCCAACAAGTCCACTCAAGCAAACAAGGAGCTCAAAGAGGACTGGAAGAAGTTGGATGCCAAAACTAGAGAGTTTGGCTCGCAATTGAAGAAGACCGTCACTCACCTGGCTGATGACATCAAGAACAGAACTGAGTCCACCGTCGCCGCTGTTAAGGACACAGACACTTACAACAAATGGTCTCAAAAGGTTGAAGACTACTCCAAGGATGTGCAGCGTGCTGCAGAAGAGGTGGAGAACAAGCCACTCCCATCTAGATTGGCTGCGAAATACGTTGACCTCGTGAACAAGGCTGGCCAGACCGAGGAGGAGAAGTTAAAGGAGCTCGCAAGCTCTACCTCGGCCAGACAGCAAGAAATCAAGAAGGACTTGCAAAAGTCCCATCAGCTGTGGTCGCTGTGGTGGTCTGGAAAGAAGTCTGATGCCGAAGATAAGGCTGATGAGTTGAAGTCCAGAGCCGAGAGCGAGAAGCAATCTTGGTTCAACTGGGGCTCTGCCAAAAAGAACGAAGCTGAGCTGAAGGTGGAGCAGGCCAAGAGAGATGCAGAGAAGGAGAAGGATCTGTGGTTGAACTGGGGCTCCAGTAAGAAGTCAGAGGCCGAGAGAAAGGCCGAGCAATTGAAGGCTGATGCTGAGAAGGAGAAGAACCTGTGGGCCAACTGGGGTTCCGCCAAGAAGGATGAGGCTGACAGAAAGATTAACCAGGCTAAGGCTGATGCAGAGAGAGAGAAGGATCTGTGGTCTGCTTGGGGAAACTCCAAGGCCAACGAAGCTGAGAGAAAGGCCAGAGAGACCTCCAACGACTTGCAGGCTGGTTACGAGAAACAAAAGAAGGAGTGGAGCGACTCTTTTGAGGCCGGTAAGCAGACTGCCGTTGACGAGTACAACAGAGCTAAGAAGAACTTGGAGGACTTGTTGAACGATGCCGAGAAGAAGACCGAGAAGCTTGTTGGAAGAGCCAAGGCTGACCACGACCAGCATTTGAAGGCTGCTAAGAACGATCTTCTGAGCGCAGCCACTAACTTGAAGAAGTACGGTAGCGACTTGATCGACGCCGTTACTGGAGACAAGAAGTAAGTGAATGTATTACATGATTAGATCCTTGTAGTAGACAAATGAACTTAGTAGCAGGTGAAAGTATGAATATCACAATTGCTTTTTTTTGTGTCGACTTCGGCGTTATTAATTTCGTTCGTGTACTTGTCGCTTTGATCACGATCTCGCTATGTAGTTTGAACACTGGCTGTTCTTTGAACTAGTTTTCTACACCGGCCACGATATAACCGTAATTTTCGTATGCATCTTAAATGATAATTTCACTAAATTATATCTTTCAGTCATGGGCTATGTCCATTTTGCGTCTTCATCTAGCCATTTCTTTTCTTTCTCAATGGAGTGGGAACTATCAGAGATCACCGAGAGTTCACTAACGGTAATACTATTTGGTTAATTCTTATGATTGATTTCGCTGTGGTCTTCTGGTGGAATTGAGTCCGTCATGGCTCTGAATATTCAAATGCTCTAGTTGTAAGGCATGGCTTCCATACAACAATAAGTGTTTCCGCTGTTTGATAAATTCCAAGTATGGCGTTACGGGGGGAAATATTATGTACTTTACATTAGTATTTTAATATTAGCCACTCTTAAATGTTGGGCATCCGAATGAAGGTGATAGCTACTAACGTTTCAACTGATATTCCGTAAGTTTCACTTTGTGGGACGATTGAATTAATATACATACATACGTGTAGAAGACAAGTTTTTACTACCGATAGACATGCTACCTATGATACTTCCGACAATTCTACTTTAATGATGCCACTGCACACCAATGCAAGAGAATATTCATTACCAGCGAGTTCTTAGATCTACCGTGACCCATCGGGACATTCAATGTCAACTGAAGTCAAAGCTTCCAAATTGAATAAGAAAACCGACTCAGAAAAGGTTTGGAAAAATAGTACGGTGCCTTGACCAGTTCACCTAATAATCAAATGCCATTTTCGAAATAAGTAGGCTCTTCCCCAAGCTGAGATACCACTTGCCAAACAGTCCAGTACATTTAGAATCTAAATAGTCGAAAAAGGATCAACTCCAAAGCTCAATGATCTTTGTTAGGTGAATCTTCAGGATGAGTCAAAAGTCATTCCCGATAGTTGCAAAATCTACAGAAATGAAGGATTCTTGAAAAACTAAAAGGGAAGCTAGAACAAAACCAGAAATGAAAAAGGTAAGAAATCTCCAGCTAATTTTTATAGTATCAGACTCACTTCGTTAGTCCCACTTGCTTTCTCTCGCAAATTAAACCATTCCTCAACCTTCACTACATTAGGTTGTGGACACTTAAAGTAATTCAACAAAATAAACTTAAAGAAAAATACCCAAACGCTGAAAAAACAAAAGTAGACAAATTCAATTCTCATGATCAACTCATGACCCTCCGGTAGGTGACTAGTTTTTCTATCCCGGCTTTCTGCTTACTTCTTGAACTTATCCTATCTCCAGGAATCGCATCTCAACTAACTATGCTAGCAAGATCTCTGGCCAGAAGTGTGCCTAAACTATACCTGGTGAGTAATGAGTTGCTAAATCCGAAGACATTGGTGGATATTCCTACTTATGAGCTATTCACGAAACTTCTTTACGTCAACCATCCAAAACCAGGTCTTGTAAACTGGATGCCTATGGGAATGTCAGTTCTCAACAAAGTCAAGGCATTGGTTCATCGGAACATTCAAGCTGCAGGCGCTGAAGAAATCAGCTTGTCCACCTTATCCCATTCAAGTCTCTGGGAGATCACGGGTCGGTGGGGAGGAACTGAGCTCTTTAAGTTGAAAGATTCGAATGGTTCAGATTATTGTTTGGCTCCAACTTGCGAGGAAGAGATCACAAACCTCGTCAAGGCCAACATACGCACATACAAGAGTCTTCCGTTGCTCTACTACCAAATCAACACCAAGTTCCGTGACGAAAAGAGACCTAGGAGTGGACTTTTGCGGGGCAGAGAGTTTATCATGAAAGATGCTTACTCGTTCGATACTTCTGAGGAAAACGCCTTGCAGACATACCAGAACATGGTTGAGGCGTACTATCGAGTGTTTGAGGAGTTGAAAGTACCATTTGTCAAGGCGGACGCTGATACTGGCGAGATTGGGGGCTCTCTTTCTCACGAATGGCATTACGTCCATTCCTCAGGTGAAGACACCTTATTCACGTGCTCTGAATGCAACAACTCGCTGAATATCGAGAAGACTTTGTCTTACCCGTTGGAGGAACAGCAGCATAACAATGTAGGAGTGCATTACTTCACCACCATCGATAGAAATATGCTTGTATGTGCATATTTCCCGGCTGCTAGAGAGTTTGTACCCGGTTTCCTCAAAAGCGAAATTCCTGACATTGATCTCAGTGGCTCTTTGACGGAAGAGCAGATTCTCGATCTTTTCCGTGACGAAGAGACTTTGATCACCAAGCGTATTGTGAGGATAATGGATTCTAGACTCAATTCCAGGTCAAACTTTCCGGATTTCCCCATTAAATTCATCAACAGATCGCTCATCACGACTCTCACGGATATTCCCATTGTGGCAGCTGAAGAGGGTGAGTTGTGTGTTCTGTGTGAAGAAGGTACCTTGCAGAAAAGTAGAGCCATTGAGGTTGGCCATACGTTTTTCCTTGGAGACAAGTACTCCAAAGCTTTGGGATGTAGTGTAGAACTTCCACGCGAAGATGGAACCATGGAGAAGAGAGATGTGTTGATGGGCTGTTATGGAATTGGAATTAGCCGAATCATTGCCTCGGTGGCAGAGATCAACAGAGACGAGCATGGTCTCAGATGGCCGAGCATCATTGCTCCATGGCAGGTTACTGTGGCTAACGCAAACAATGACTCTAGGGGAGAGGAAGTTGTTGAAGCACTTGAGAGGGCAAATGTGGAAAGTCGTATTGATAACAGAGAGAAGGTTGGGTTGGGCCGCAAGATCAAGGAGTCCAATGCCATGGGAATACCATTGGTGGTGATTGTGGGAAAGAAGTTCCCTATGTTGGAGGTGGAGGTTAGAGGTCTCAGGTATGGCGATAAGTTGAAGTGGAGAGATTTGTATGACACAAAGGATTTTGAGTGGGAAGTAGAGGAGGAGAATGGAGTGGACACTAGACATCGGGTACACGCTGACCATGTGGATAAGGTTGTGAAGGTGTTGCTTGCAGACATGTAAATAGGTTGAAATAGATCAACGATAGACAGAGTGAGAAGTAAGGAGTTGTTACATTGAAAAAAATGGAGCCAGAAACGGAAATCTGAGCCAGTAAATGAAAGCACTTGTTGGATATTTGTAATTTCAGAGTTACGGGGTTATTCGGATATTTAGTCAATTGGTAACTTGCCGTGGGGCTTGTATGAATATTTTTTGGGACAATTACTAGTGACTCGAATTAATATCTGATGCTAAATTCATAGAAATTTTACCTTATAGCAATCTCACTAATGCCAAGAAGGTCACAAATATCAATTACACCCATAGTAGCTTGTAGTAACTCATTTTGACATATAGTAACTTTCAGTAACTATAATGTGCAAGCAGATAAGCGATGTTACCAGCTTCAGATCAATAAGAATATAAATCCAAATCAAACCTTTCCTTAACACCAACCTCACTCTACCCAGTCTTTCCACTTCCCAACCTACATCCCATTTTCTTTCCAATCTGTATTAGTATACAATCCTACGAAGTGAACTTACCGGTGATCTTGGCCAACACATGCAAGACAATGACCGAGAAAATGAAACCAACAGCCAAAAACAAAACAACCAATGGGTCCACTCTCAAGCCCTGTGCCTCGTCCGTGAACAACTTCAACATGGTGGCAGAAGATCCTCCAGCACCAGCAGCTCTAGTAGACAAAGGCATCTGGCTGGCCTCCTTTGCTTTCTTATCAGCAACATTCTTTCTCTTAGCAGCAGCTCTCAAACCGCCTGGGGCAACAGCAGATGACGACTGGATGTTAGTAGAAGCAGACAACGATGAAAATCGATCCACATACCATTTATAGTTGGTGGTAGGTAAGACATAAAGTACGTGTTCGTTGGTTTTTCGACGTAGAGCACGGGAGGTCACGTGCGCGTGTGGGAGTCTCTCAAGGCTTTTGAGACTAAGATAACGAGATATAAAGGGTATGAGAAATTCAGGTGTTGTTGGGGTTAAACTAAAGATTTTTTGTATGAAATTCGATGGTTGTTCATGAATTTTGCATTGACTTCTTTGTTCTTTTTTTTTCTTCTCTCGTTTAGTCCATTTCATTTCTGGCCAATGGAGGGCTGGCAGAATCAAAATTCTAGCAGTAAGTCACCTAATAACATGTTGCCAGTAATGCAGAAAAAAGTTACAATTCGGAGGGAAAGAAGAAAAAATCTGAAACAAATCGATAATCACAAGATAATATCAAGTATTTCTTCTATTCCATTTTAATATTCATTTTACCTTCCTTCACAACTAAAGCCATTCCCAGCACGAATTGGATCATCACGTGATTGGTTTATTTATCTTCAACCACCATTTTCTGCCTGATTAAAAATTCTCATTCCACCTTAACTGACCCTACTGCTCCGATTGCTTCACCATCATTGCAAGGGTTGCCGCATTCTTCACTTCCAGTCAATTCGTCTTGCGCTTCGCTGCCTTTTCTCCGGAAAAAAGAATTATCAAAAGCGTTTCCGTGCAAAAACTCTCCTCCAGGAGTCTAAACACTATCCTTTGTTCTGGTTGCTGAATACATTGGATCCACCTTCGGCTATTTGTAGAATTTGATCTCATTGAGTTCTTTCGCCGTTTAAGTCCCCTTTTTGCCCTTTTCCTGTCATTTCTGTCTAGGATTGTGCTTGTCGCCGCTACACAATAACTTTGTGGTTCTCCCTATATATTCACCAACACAAACACCTCCTCTTCCGCTATGGATTTGAGAAATTTATCTTCCACCCCTAATCAGTTGGACTCGGTCATTCAGCGCAGACCTTCGTTGTCGTCGTTGTCGTCGGCCTCTGGCTACGACTCTTCCACTTATGGGAACACTGGGCCATCAGCTAATGTGATTCCATCGTCGCAGCCCGGAGCTTCTACACCGCAGATGGGCCAGCTGAGATTGGCACCAGGTCTGAATAGACTCTACGCCGGCATGCTGAACAATTCCAGCAGCTCCAACCTCGTTTCGTCCACCATTCCCCCCACGGCAGTATCCACGGATGTTGGCCCATGGGTCGAGGAACAAAAGCAACAGCAGTCTTTGACTGTGACTTCATTGGATAACGGCAAAAAGGATTTGTCGGTGATGGTTCCCGGCTCCGTGAAGGTGCCGCAATCGCCCACCAACTCAATGACCGCCAACATCAGCACTGTCACAGTCAACACATCGGCCAACATCGATGACGATGACGAACTAATCCCCACTGCCATTGTAATCAAAAACATTCCTTTCGCCATCAAGAAGGAGCAGTTGTTAGATGTAATGACCAAGCTCAACTTGCCATTGCCCTACGCCTTCAACTACCACTTCGACAACGGTGTATTCCGAGGTTTGGCATTTGCAAACTTCACACTGACCGAGGAAACGTCCATGGTAGTCAACCATTTGAACGGCCGTGAAATCGGCGGCAGAAAGTTGCGGGTGGAATATAAAAAGATGTTGCCTTTGCAAGAGAGAGAACGCATCGAGAGAGAAAAGAGAGAGAAACGCGGCCAGTTGGAGGAGCAACATCGCTCAGCTTCCAATGCCTCTTTGGCCTCGCTCATGTCGGCCGCCTCCACAACTGCTGCTACAAAAAACTTAAGTGTCAATGGTCAGCTGTTCAACACTCAAACTGAACGCTTATTTGTTCAGTTTCCACCTTCCAGCGTTAACATGCCCCCAGTGGACTTGAACTTCAATGACCCTGAGGTTCTTGAATTATACTCGCAGTTGCTCACCTATAGGGATGATAATTCCAAGTTGATTTTCGAGTTGGCCTTCTCTCCAACGTTGCCGTTGAACCAGAGAAAGGTGCTCTCGTTACTTTGTTCGTTCTTGAACTTGTTGGAACTCTACGATAACGGCTTCATCATTATTCGCAGAAAACCTGGCCAGCAGACTATCCAGCAAAGGCAACAACAAAGCGCAACTTTTAATCCTCACTCGCATCCACAGCAAGCTGCTCCAAACCAACAATCTCTGCAGCATCTGCAACAGCTGCTGCAACAACAACACCAGCACCAGCACCAGCACCAGCAGCAACAGCAACAGCAACAACAGTCGGCCGTCCAGAATGGAGTGCAGCCACTGCACTCTTCGTCTATGATGAATTTGAACCAGTTGCCAGCTTTGCTTGGAAACTACCCAGCCAACATCCAGCAAACTGTGCCACATGCTCCAGAATTGTTGAGATCTCACTCTCAGTCAGCGTTGCCTTTGCCTCGCCTTAGACAGCAGACTTCTACGCCAGTACAGCAGCTGTACTCTCAGTATCAACCACCTTCCTCGCAGCAGCCAAAACAGCAGGTACCTCTGAACAGCAAGTACCAAAGCTATGGCATGTATGGATCTGCTTCGACATCTGGTGGAGGGCAGCTGCTGTCCCAGATGGGTACACCAGCATCAAGTGCTGCAGCCTTGTTGAGATCCTCCAATAATAGATCTTTTGTGGATGTAAGATCGAACAACGCATTTCCAGTGAATGCATCTGTATCAGGATCGCCAACTCCACAGCACTCGAATATTCAGTCCTCTAATCTCTATCAGCAGCAGGGGCTGGCATACTTCCAGGGCGGACACATCAGTCAGCCAGGTACGCCTTTGGGAAATAACGAGTTGAATAACCGTTTTGCGCCGTTTGGCCAGCATGCTCACCTCACAGGCAGTTTGACTTCTTTGCAGCCAACGTCAGCTGCCAGTGAAGAGTTCCCCATTAATGAGCCATTGTCTTCAAAGTTCAGTGCATTGAACATGACGAATGGCTACGACCAGCAAAAGGCCGGGGGAATCTGGGGCGCCAAGAAATAATGAGCAGAAACGATTGACCCCATTTCATGAAGCGGAGTGGAAATCAATGAAACGACAATGCTAACGAAAATGTTTGATGTCTTATGTTTAATGATCAGACGACAAAATCATGATGCTAAGCCTAGACTTTAGCTACGAGACTGACACAGTGATATGTGTGGTTACATGACCCAATTGCCCCATTGGGTACCGAAATATGTGGATGTTCTTCCGTGCATTATTTATTCTCTACTAGAGCTAATTTTACGATTATGTTGTGCATGGAAACTTGTGCTTGATCCGTGGACCGTTATCAGTTCACGGTAGCAAGTTGTGTCCTGCAAGTGAATCGTGGCAAAAGTATCAATGCATATGATTTACCGAATTTTACGGAATGACAGTGAAAAGAATCATAGAATGATTAATGCAGCCGATATTGACCCCTTCAAAAACTCAATTCAAAACCTTATGAAGCCTACAAACCAAATATAGCAGCCCTACCCCTCTATTAGTTGTCTTTCAGAGTCACGGCCACGAGTGGCACGTGACTCGCGAAAGCGAAAAAAGAAAAAAATGCCACTAGGGTCTCAACGATGCTACCAAATACCAGGAAAAATTTTCTCGAGTTTATCCAGAGAATTCACCAAACCAACACATTCTAGCGGTTTAACCACTTTCCTGAACAACCTGCTTCAGCCAATCATCGTCCGTTAACCCCCTGTTACCCATCCCCGCAGCTTTTTCGCTGTCTGATACTTCCCCTTAATATCCGCCCACATCGCTTGTGGCGAACCGTCAACGAAGACTCACATATACTATGGGACAGATTCTCTCGCAACCAGAGACAGAGAAACACTCCGAGAAGGACTCTGATAAGTACTTGGCCTACGGCTTATCGTGTATGCAAGGATGGAGAATCAACATGGAGGACGCCCATGCTACCATCTTAGACTTGTACAAGGATAGCGACGAGAAACACGACCACACAGCCTTTTTCGGAGTGTACGACGGTCACGGAGGTGAGAAGGCCGCCATCTTCACGGGAATTCACTTGCATGAGTTGATCAGCAAGACTGAAGCCTTTAAAAAGAAGGACTACGTTAATGCATTGAAGGACGGCTTTTTGTCGTGTGACGAAGCCATTTTAGAAGACGAGGAGACTTACAACGATGAGAGTGGATGTGCAGCCACGTCTGTAATTGTCACTCCATCAGAAATTTTGTGTGCTAACGCTGGAGACTCGCGTACAGTGATGTCCATTAACGGTTACGCGAAGGCATTGTCCTACGACCACAAGCCAATGAATGAGGGTGAGAAGGCACGTATCTGTGCTGCTGGCGGTTATGTGGATGTTGGCAGAGTCAACGGAAATTTGGCGTTGTCCAGAGGTATTGGAGACTTTGTTTTCAAGAAGAATGCCGACTTGCCTGCCGAGGAGCAGATTGTCACTTGTTACCCCGATGTTATCGAGCACAAGATCAACTTTGAGCGCGATGAGTTCATCATCTTGGCTTGTGACGGAATTTGGGACTGTTTGACCTCGCAACAATGTGTGGAGTGTGTGAGAAGAGGAATCTACGAAAGAAAGCCATTCACCCAGATTTGTGAGGAGATCATGGAGTTGTGTTGTGCCCCTACCTCTGATGGTCTGGGTATTGGTTGTGACAATATGTCTATTCTCATAGTTGCGTTGTTGGACTACACCAAGGAGGAGACCTTGGATCAGTGGTACGACCGTATCATCAAGAAGGTTGACGAACATGATGCACAGGTTAAAGCACACAATGATACTGACGCCGCTGCAGTGGCCCCCGAGTACGGCCCCATCTCGCCCCCTTACAACGACTTGTACAAGGAGATCTTTGGGGAGCTTTACGACATTGGACAACAGGCTAACAACGACCTGAGATCGAGTGGGCCTGGCGGATACTCCATGTTCGGGAACATGGGTTTGCGTAACGGAGTCAGAGCCATGGACGACGACCATGACGATGACTTGGACCGTGATGACGACGAAGGTTTAAGCTCAGGCGCAATCTCTTTGCAGAAATTGTTGTCGAGCAATGTGATCACCAATGAAAACGGTGTTATTTACTTGGACTCGTCTTCGGCTCAATCATTGTTGGCATCGTTTGGAATGCCCACTGGCGGCAGCTCTGAAGAGGAGGACGAGGAGGAGGATGGCACCGTCCAAAAGCATATTGAGGAGATGGATGACTCGGAGTCTTCGTAAGCTGTCTGAAGGCATCTGTACCATACACTTACTGCGTTACACCTACTGTACTTTTAATGATGATGACGTCTCTTTCTATGAATTAGCATTGTTTAATTCAGGCACTACATCTTTTTTATAATCATATTTCATTAGCGATATGTAGGTTGACGTGAAATAGTAGGATGGCTAAAAGGCTTAGTTCAGCGACTGAGTGAGGCTATCAAGATCCAAGCATACCTGAACAGACCAATTGATCAACTCGACGTCTTCAAGTGCATGACTTTTCAAAAATGGAAAGATCTGTCTATCAAACTAACTTAACGCCAATTAGATTGATCGGTGTCAGGACTCTTTTCAGATCTGCAGTGAACATGGCCAGTTCACAGCTAGATTCTAGAGTTATTGTTTGGAGTCTAAGGCACCATTGTGCCAGGAACGCGTGGATCGTATATATGGATGAGTTTGACATTTTTTTAAGTCATGTAAGATTTATCAGTTGTTTTTTTTTTTTTTTTTTTTTTTATAAGAAAAAAAAGCCTTTGTGGGTTTTTTTTTGTAAGGGGGGTTTTTTTTAATTTTCATAAAAAGGAAAATTTAAAGTTTTATTTAAAAGTTTTTTGTTGTTATTTTAAAATAATTT
>Ga0160505_100422_pt1 | contig 24759 bp, 20 predicted proteins | sample DIDeMG_FD_108225 | JGI IMG/M metagenome (GOLD analysis project Ga0160505, IMG submission 108225) | Enriched chicken feces microbial communities from UW Madison campus, WI, USA - DID2874_E49_Stillage MG | ecosystem: Host-associated > Birds > Digestive system > Large intestine > Fecal ... | reverse complement strand
CCCGCCTAACGAGACCCTGTATCTTAACAATCTCAATGACAAGATCAAGAAGCCAGGTGAGTTCCCCCTCGAGTCAGCCCACTTTTTGGTGCCTGTGTCCACTTTATTTTTCATTTTTTTTTTCCATTTACTTATTGGCAGCCCTTTACTAACTCAATTGCAGATCTCAAGATCGCTCTTTACATGCTCTTCTCGACATATGGTCAGGTCATTTCGATAATTGCGCTTAAAACTCCAAAGATGCGTGGCCAGGCCCATGTCGTCTTCAATTCTACTGCCGAGGCTACCGCGGCGCTCAAAGCTCTGCAAGGATTTGAATTCTTTGACAAGCCTATTCACATTGCCTACGCCAAATCCAAGTCCGATGCAATTGCAAAGCGCGACGGTACGTTCAAGCTGCGGCTGCCGTCTTCGTCAACAACATCGAGTCTACCCCCAGCATCAGTTAACGCAGCCATTGCAGCGTTTGATGCAGACGATAGCGCAGTGCCCACGACGAAGCGGAAACGCGAAGAAGAGGGTGCAGTGGCATACGCCAACGACTCCTCCAACGATGAAGACGACAATGACGAAGACGACAACTAATGCCCATTTATTTATTTTATTTTTTTCTTCTTGTATTGTATATATACTATCTATACATGTTACTTGTTTTTTTGTGCTTCTTCTGGTGGTGATGCGCAGTTTTATCGCATCGCTTTTTTCAGAGGTTAGGGGGTTGTGCACCCGACCACCCGAGAGATATCATGTGACCAGCAGCCAATCACCGTTAAGGTGATTCAAACAGATTCCTCCTCTCAGGCCCATAAGCCATAATAAATAAAAAAAAAAAAATCAAAAATAAAAAAAAAAATTCTCTCCACACTTTTCTCTTTTCTTTCTTCTCGATCTTCTCCTTCTCTTGCCCAGCAAGTCCATCCACCTCCCCAGCTCTTACTATTCAAACACACATCGACCATGATTTCCTCGTCGTTATTAAGATCTTCCAGATTGCTTGCCAGCTCTGTTAGACCCGCTGCCAGAACCCTGGCCACTGCTGCCGCCGCTGAGGCCAAGCCTGTCGCCATGAAGAAGTTCCAAATCTACAGATGGAACCCTGACACTCCTGAGAAGAAGCCCGAATTAAAGACCTACGAAGTCGATCTCAACTCCACCGGTCCCATGGTTCTCGACGCCATTCTCCGCATCAAGAATGAGCAGGACTCCACCTTAACTTTCAGACGTTCGTGCCGTGAGGGTATCTGTGGTTCTTGTGCCATGAATATCAACGGTAGAAACACCCTGGCCTGTCTTTGCCGCATTGACAAGGACACCTCCAAGGATACCAAGATCTACCCCCTTCCCCACATGTTTGTCGTCAGAGACCTTGTCCCCGATTTGACTCAATTCTACAAGCAATACAAATCCATTGAGCCCTACCTCCAGCGTGACAACGTCCCCGCTGATGGCAAAGAAAACCTCCAGTCCATCGAGGACCGTAAGAAGCTGGATGGTCTCTACGAATGCATTCTCTGCGCCTGCTGCTCTACCTCGTGCCCTTCGTACTGGTGGAACTCCGCTGAGTACCTCGGCCCTGCTGTTCTCATGCAGGCCTTCAGATGGATGATTGACTCCCGTGACCAGGCTGGCGCTGCCCGCCGTGCTCGTCTCGAGAACTCCATGAGTTTGTACAGATGCCACACCATCATGAACTGTTCGAGAACCTGCCCCAAGGGTCTGAACCCCGGTCTTGCCATTGCTAAGATCAAGAAGAGCATGGCCCTGGCCTAAACCACCATCACTCCTTTGCACTAGTTGATTTTGTGTTTGTATAGTATCTATAAAAGAGAAAAAAAATATGGAATAAAAGTTAATAATTGATAGCGTTGGGTGTCCCCTTATGTGCTTTTTTGTATTTTATTTATTTTATTTATTATTTTTTTTTGTTGGCTTAATTTTTGCAAGTATCGCAGTAATAGGACCTCCTCGAGAAAGCGAGGGGGCTGTTGTTGTTGTTGTTCCGTATTACGGACCTGGAATCCAATCGACGATCCAATGAGGTTCGAGGTAAACAACCAACTTTATTTACTGAGTTTTGACACTGTGGATTTTGTGGAGTAAATCGGTCAAGGGACTTATTTGCTGCAAAATACTTTAATAGGAAATTACCCCGATTTTGGTTGCAAAAATTTCCATTTTAACTTTATTACTGCTTTCAGTTGATCTGATCAAGGCTAGGGTTACGCGATTTATGCCTACCAATAGAAGGCACGGCTGACGATTGCTCTGAAGACTTGGCATGGGAGCAAAAAGGTCGCAAATGCATAAAAACGAACGGCATTCACATTAAAATTTTGAAATTGACAATATTTCCAAATTACAAATATTAATATATTTTATTATTATTATTATTATTATTATTAATTTTTTTATTTTAACTTTTTTCCCTTTATTACTCTTCTCTTTTCATATCTAAAACACCAGACATGGAGTATTATATTTTTGCTCTTGACAATATTCATTGTCAGTCATGCCAGGAATCAATTGTACGCGTGTTGGAGCCCATTGTTCCGTCGGATCATGTCCTTGTTGATATTGCTGAAAAGACTGTGACTGTGGCCGTGCCAACACGCACAGAGGATATCAAAAACCAGATCATTGAACGGCTCTACAATGCTGGATTCGATGTCATTATGGTGGATGATCACGGTGCTGATACCCCGTTCGGACACAGCTTGTGGGATATCCTCTGGGGCAAGCGCAAGCGCACCAAGAAACACCATGAGTACTGCAAGTCATGTCAAGACGAAAAACGGCAAAGAAAATCCACCAGTAGCTCCGCTACTGGCGAGAAAAATGGTGGTTCCCTGGAAGGTGTCACCATTGTTGACTCGGCCGTTGAAACTCAACTCTACCGCGTAATATTCTCCATCGGAGGCATGACTTGTGCGGCGTGCCAAAACTCGGTATCAGCCGCAGTCAGCGACCAGCTCCCCGAAGTTACGGAATTTGGCGTTGATTTGTTAACGAAAAGCGGCATGGCTGTTGTTGATGATAAACGACTGGCCAATAGAATTCAGCAAATTATTGAGGATGTCGGGTACGACTGTGAGGTTGTCGAGATTGTGCCACTTGAAAAGCAAGCCAGCGACCCAGAAGACGAGCATAACAAACTCTTCAAGGTATCAGCGAGCCTGGGTGGCATGACATGCGCATCATGCGTCAATGCTGTGAATGAACAGGTCAAGCTACTCCCCTTCATCAAGTCGTTTAATGTTTCACTCATGAACAACTCTGCAGAGTTTGTGATTACAGAACCCAAGGTCAATGTGGACAAGATTAAAAATGCAATTGAGGATGCAGGCTACGAGTTTAGCGTGGTCAGCATCATGCCGGTCGTCACAGTCAAATCTCAAAGTAGGACCGTCAATTTGTCTGTCACTGGCATGTTCTGTGGGTAAGTTTATTATTAACTCAATTTGCTCATATTTCCTGTTACTAACCTTTTATTAGCCACTGCCCTGAGAGAATTAATGAGGTCTTTAGCTCTTATGGCAATGCCGTTACTGTTGACGACCCCATCACGATGGATCATCCATACATCAAGTTTACTTACATTCCCAACCCGCCACAAACCACTATCCGCACAATCCTGAACAATATCAAGGCCATCTCTCCTGAGTTTTCTGTTGAAATTGTACACCCCATAACTCTTGAGGAACGGTCCAAGCAAATGGCTGCCGCCGAGCGCAAAAAGATTCTTTACAGAGCCATCTTCAGTGTCGTTGCTGCAATTCCAACGTTTATCCTTGGCATTGTTGGTATGTCGTTGCTACCAAAAACCAACAGCTTCCGCGTCTATCTTGACGAGCCACTGTGGGTTGGTTCTGTCTCAAGAGTTACTTGGGCTATGTTTATCATTTCCACATTTGTTTACTTTTACTCAGCAAACGTCTTTCATATCAAGGCCTACAAAGAGATTACAAGTCTTTGGCGTCCTGGTACGTCATGGCGGCGCCGACTATTCAAATTTGGCTCCATGAATTTGCTCATGTCTTTGGGAACTACTATTTCTTATTTTGCTAGTATTGCACTTCTAATCTTAGCCGCGCACTCCGAAAACAGTACAATGGCAATGCAGCATCATGGCCAAGGCGGATATACCACAACGTATTTTGACTCAGTCGTCTTTTTGACTATGTTTCTTCTCTTGGGTCGTCTTCTCGAGGCTTTCTCAAAGGCAAAGACTGCTTCAGCTGTTTCGCTTTTAGGAAAGCTCCGTCCTGACACTGTACATTTGGTTGAAAACTATAGCGGACCTGGCCAACAAACAGAGAGTTCCCAGGTGGTATCAATTGACTTGATCGAGGCTGGTGACTATATAAAGATTCTTCCTGGTATGTCACCACCTGCCGACAGTATTGTTGTTGAGGGCAAATCTTCTTGGGATGAGTCTGCACTTACTGGCGAGAGTCTCCCTGTCGAGCACGGCATTGGTCAACAGATCTATGCAGGTACTATTAATACTGGTGGCGTTCCCGTAATTGCCAAAGTTGTTGCTGTTGAGGGCTCCTCCATGCTAGATCAAATTGTTGAGGCTGTCCGCCAGGGCCAGCTTCATCGCGCACCTATTGAGCGTGTCGCCGACAGAATCACTGGTGTTTTTGTTCCTTTTGTGACTCTTATTGCTATTATTACCTGGGTTGTCTGGCTGGGTTTGGGTCTTTCTGGAAAACTACCTGAAAGCTATCTCGATATTGAAGTTGGTGGTTGGACCGTCTGGGCACTGCAGTTTGCAATTGCCGTTTTTGTAGTTGCTTGTCCCTGTGGTATTGGCTTAGCGGCGCCAACGGCACTTTTCGTTGGTACAGGTCTGGCAGCCAAGTATGGCATTTTGGCAAAAGGTGGTGGTGAGGCCTTTCAGGAGGGTTCGAGAATTGATGTTATCTGCTTTGACAAAACTGGCACTCTCACTGAAGGTGGTGAACCCAAGGTCACTCATGAGAAGGTCATTTTTAACAATAACGGCGATGCTTCAATTAGCGAGAATCTGCCTTTGCGACAAATTGCCAGAGACCTCGAGTTGTCGTCCACACACCCGTTGGGAATCGCGATCCGAAACCACGTCGAGTCCGATCCAGCTAAGAACATTCAGAATCCTATTTTGGTTTCTCAAGACTTGACAGAGACATCGGGTAGGGGTCTTAAGGGCAGTATCCTTCATCATCACCTTACAGGTAACATCTGTGAAGCTCTGATTGGTAGCGAAAAGTTTATGAGGGAAAACGTTAGTGATGACGATCACACTCTCGATGATGAATCTATTCAGGCAGAGATCCACGAATGGAAACAACAAGGTAATTCAATTGTGTTTGTTGGAGTTCGGTTTTTAGATGATACAAAGTTTAAGCCAGCCCTGGTGATGGCGGTGGCTGACAAGATCCGGGATGAAGCGCCATTCGTGATCAAAAAGCTACAATCAATGGGAATTGAGACATGGATGATTACGGGCGACAACCATGTCACGGCAGCGGCCGTGGCGGCGCAGGTCAACATTCCAGAGAATCAAGTGATTGCCGAAGTACTGCCATCGCAAAAGGCAGATAAGATCAAGTTTCTTCAAAAAACCCTTACTTCCAAAAGGAACTCTGGTCGCGCTGTTGTAGCCATGGTTGGCGATGGTATTAACGATGCTCCATCACTGTCTGCTGCAGATGTTGGCATTGCCATTGGTTCTGGTTCAGATATTGCTCTCTCCTCTGCCAAATTTGTGCTTCTGCAGAAACCTACTGTCTTAACCACAAGCGGCGACGACGGTGAGACTACCGAAGTGAAAGCAGATTACCTTTCAAGTATTCTCACCCTTATTGACCTTTCACGTACAGTCTTCCGGCGCATCAAGTTCAATTTTGCCTGGGCCCTTGTCTATAATTGTGTTGCCATTCCTATTGCCGCTGGCGTCATTTATCCCTACAAAAACTCGCGACTAGACCCCGTGTGGGCGGCACTGGCCATGGCCCTGAGTTCGGTTTCTGTTATTACCTCTAGTCTGTTGCTAAAGTTCTATAAGCCCCCTTCCATCTCCAAAATTTAACTTTTGGTAACCTGATATTTGAACTTTATGTTACGGAATATATGTGACATTGAAATAAATTAATTATCCATCTATATGTGACATTGTGTGATTTTGGAATTATTTATATATGTTTATACTTTTGTTCGATCTTTAAATGGATACAAAGGTGAATACACAAAGAATTTAACTTGTTCTTTTACTTTATTTTAAATGATTTTGCTTTTCTATTTTCTTTTCTAATCGGACCAAAAGTCATCACGTTCCCACTTGAACTTGTTGCGTTGGTTGTAAGGTTCCTCCATATCCGCGGGCTCAATATCACGTAAAGGAATATAGGCATGATCAATTGCGCAACCCCGCAGCTCTGTAAAATAGTGTAAATGAACAAGCTCAAAAAAGAGCCACGAAATAACCGACAGGGGGTTACTGGCATCAGTGGCTGCTGAACAGTAAGGGTTGCGTTGCCCCGGGCAGAAAAAGGTGTTGTCTTCGCGCGGCTGATCATCGTCAACGTCGGAAATGAAAACCTCACCGGCAGTGTGGTGGTACACGAGGGTTGGCGGCATCATGATATAAGGGTCAAACGGTTTGGTCACCCGGAAATAGTTGCGCGAGGCGTCAAGGGGCATATTACGCGCATCGCGCATCTGGTCAAAATAGTTGGCAAAGGCCTGGTTACCAAACTTACTAGCGCCAAAGGAAATAATGGTGTTATTATAGCCTCGCATTTGCAGGTCAAGACCAATAAGGCTGGCCAGGACCCCGCCGACCCCGTGACCAGCCACGAAAACCCGGTAGTCGCGAAACCGGCCAGCGATAACGTATTCTTCTAGGTCCCAGAGTAAATGGCCCATGGTCTGGCGGTACAGTCGCATGTACCCCGAGTGCACGAGACACGGCGTGTACACCATTTGGCCCATGTTGTATTTGTTGGGGGCTTCTGGCGTACAGAAAAATGGGTTCTGCTCGCGGTCGAGCCACACCGTGCGATTGGCTCCAAACGGCACGTACTCCTCGGGCGCCAGCGACCAGAAATCAACCAACTCTGAAAGTGAGTGCGCGCCCCGAATCTGAAGAATAAGCCATTTGCGATCGTGATCCGCCGCAATGTACCCGGCGGCGGTGCCGTTGGTAAGACTACCCAGATCATCGTGCCACGAATAAAGTAACTCAGTATTAAGGAACTGTGTACACCCATGGCGGCAGTAAAACCCGGGCCGGATATTTTCCATGGTGCCAAGACAATACGCAATCTGGGTGTATCGGGACATGGGTACAAGAATTTTCAGGGATTCGTGGTCAATGTTAAATCGCATGGGGGCCTGAACTGTTGTGACATTAGACGAGTCTGGGGCAGATTTGAGCCAAGGGAAAACGGCTATACTACTAAGAAGCTTTCCAAGTTTCATTTTTTTTATTCATTTATTTTATCAGAAGTTAATAACAGAACCAAGTATAGAGAATATTTATTTTTATATTTATACAGAAGAGAATTAATTAAGACCGTAAATAATATTAGATTATAATTCATATTTTTATTCTAATAAGAGGAGACGAATTGTGATCGAACAGATCGTGAATGGGAATTTTTTTCTAACTTGTGGTGCCAGCCCTGGTCACAGTTTTTTTGGCCCACAGCACTAAAGTCACAAACCTCTCTGGGACAAAGTCACATAAAAAGTGTGGGTGGAGGGTTGGTAATTCTGTATACCGTACTTATCGCTAAAACCATTTCGAGATTGCAAGTAGTAAAGGTGCGTTTCGATTGAAGTTTTGTGATTTCAGTTTTTATTTAGATATCATAATTAAAAATACAATATTCTCTGATTAAACAAAAAACTAAAGTCTCAAAGCTCGATTTTCCTTTAATGTTAATTGTTATGCAACTTTCACGTGACTTAGTTTTTTCGTTCCGTGTGTATTTCCGCCCACTCCTTTTTACAGTTTCATGTACAGGCGCTACTGATGATGATTGGTGAAGCTTAAACTTTATTACGAGCGCATCAGCAGGCAACAATAGCAGTTTTCACATTCATCAGAAACAGCATTATTTTCATGCAATTTCATTAAACTCAAGTCAATTGATTCAGTATAAAGTAGAACATCATTTAGATCTAATCATTAATCATTATTTATTTCTTGCCCTGGGCAGCAACGGCAGCAGCACCGGCGGCAGCAGCCTCAGGATCCAAGTACTCAGCCTTCTTGGTGGGCTTAAGCTCATCATCAAGCTCGTAAACCAAGGGGATACCAGTGGGGATGTTAAGACCAGCAATATCGTGGTCGGAAATGCCGTCAAGGTGCTTAACAAGAGCACGGAGAGAGTTACCGTGGGCAAAGACAATAACAGTCTTACCGTCCAAAAGATCCTTGGAGATCTCAGAGTGCCAGTAAGGAAGCAATCTATCAATGACAATCTTCAAGGACTCAGTCTTGGGGATCTCGTCCTTGGGGAGGTCAGCGTAACGAACATCGTTAAACTGGGAGTACTCATCATCATCCTTGATAGGAGGAGGGGGGACATCGAAGGATCTTCTCCAGGTCATGAATTGCTCCTGGCCGTACTCGGCAAGAGTCTGGGCCTTGTCCTTACCCTGGAGAGCACCGTAGTGACGCTCATTGAGTCTCCAACTGCGCTTGGTGTCAAGGTAAAGAAGATCGGCCTTGTCCAAAGCAATGTTGCAGGTCTGGATAGCACGGGAAAGTTTGGAAGTGTAGACAATATCGGGTCTGATGTTGTTCTCGACAAGGAGCTCACCAGCTCTGGCGGCCTCCTTCTCACCAACGGCAGAGAGACGAACGTCAACCCAACCGGTGAAGAGGTTCTTCTCGTTCCAGTCGGACTGACCGTGACGGACTAAGATAAGCTTGTGGACCATTTTGACTAATTGATGTTTTACAAAGGGGATGGGTGAAGAGAGAAAAATAATATTCTTGAAGAAGGAAAGAGAAGAAAGAAGAAGAAAAAAAATTAATGGAAGTTGAGTTGGTATTTATACACGAAAATGTGTGGTTGAAATTTTACGCTTGGTGTTTGCGACTTTCTACTACAGAGCACGAAAAAGGGCCGTTGAGCATCGGAAGAGGACTAAGGTGCAATTTCCCTTCGCAGTTATGGAGGTTTTGAATTGACCAAACGTGTCTGTGATCAGCCTTTAGAGGCTTGCAATGATAAAACAGATACGCTGGCATCTCTGACCGGCGAAGAGCGGCCCATTGATGGTTCCGTGAAACTGCTGATGTAACAAATAGTATTAAGGAGGGGCAGCAGCAACGTGAAGTGGCCTTTTGAATTGCCTTTTTGGCTGCTGTTTGGTGCTTTTGGCAGGTACCAAAAGCGAAAAAAATAAAAAAAAAGCAAGTAAAATCAAAGCTTACAAGTGGGGTGGTGCTCTACGCTTGCCTAAAGGGGAAAACTCTATGACTAATATTTTTAAAATTACGTAATTAGCCTGATTACGATATCAGGAGTAATGCTTATTACATTTTTATAAATAATGCTTATGTCACTGATTACTATTTGTTTTTGAAACTTCTCGTCTGTAAACAACAAAACCTCCCAAAAAAAACAATTCTAAAAAATTCACAGCCTACCAACAGTTGCTACCACTACGCACCAGTGCAATTACATCACGCATAACTATGGCTGATCAAAATAGTGAGTATTATGCTTGTCAGAAGCAAAAGTTTACTATCAACTAACACCTAAATGTTTTACTTTTAGCCAATTTGTTTGGAGGAGCCTCCAACACTGCGTCTCCCTTTGGATCCGCCGCTTTTGGCACTACCGCGGCCGCCGGCGCGTCCACGACTTCGACTACCAACGCGGCGCCTACTTTCAGCTTCGGCAAGCCTGCTGAAGGTAAGTCTATATTTGGTTCATCTGGGTTTGGCGCGAGTACAACTGCAGCCACTACCTCAGGATCTACATTCAGCTTTGGCACAAGCACCGCCGGATCAACCACGACTGCGCCAACAGCCACTGAGCCCAAGACGGCCAACAGCGTTTTTGGTGCTAGCACCTCAGAATCGCCATCTAAGAAGAGCGCACCTGCGTTTTCTTTTGATAAGTCTGCAGGTTCTTCATTTGGCTTTGGCGACAAGTCGGCTGCTCCAGCAACGACCACCTCAACATCTGGCGGCCTGTTCGGCAACAAAACTACTTCGACCCCCAACACCTTGTTTGGCCAAAAGCCCGCCAATTCTGCTTCTCCTACTACAACCCCTACTACTGGTAGTATGTTTGGCAACTCCACTACTTCTACCAGCGCTTTTGGTCAGAAGCCTGCTGAGACTACGTCTAGTACTCCTACCAACATTCTGTTTGGTAAAAAGCCTGCTGGGACCACTACTACTCCTGCTACCACAAGTGGTGGACTTTTTGGCAGCAAGGCTACCACTTCTACTACTACTCAGTCCAGTGGCAGTCTGTTTGGCAATTCCACTTCTTCCACTTCTTCCAACACTGCTTCTACTGCTGGTGGTCTCTTTGCCAAACCCGCCGGATCTACTTCTACCACTTCTACTACTGCTACTACTACTACCACCCCGTCTACTGGTGGCTTGTTTGGAAAACCCGCTGAATCAACTGCTCCATCTTCCGGTGGTCTTTTTGGTGCTTCTAAGAAGCCTGAAGACAAGCCTGCTGGTGGTTTGTTTGGTGCCACCTCCACTCCTGCCACCACTCCTGCTTCGGGTGGTCTTTTTGGCGCTGCGGCCAAAAAGCCCGAGGAGGCTGCTAAACCAGCGTTTTCATTTGGCACCACCGCATCGACAAAGCCTGCTGATAGTTCTGCCAAACCCGCTGATGGTACTGCTAAGCCACTTTTTGGTGCCGCAAAGTCTGCCGACACGGCGACCAAGCCTACTGAAGACAAGCCCGCTGCTGCTCCTCTATTTGGTGCTAAGCCTGCTGAGTCTAATACTACCACTACCTCTGCATCTACGCCGCTATTTGGCACAAAGCCTGCGGCTGCTGGCGCTACCTCCACACCTGTGACCACTGAGAAGAAAGAAGAGGCCAAGCCCGCCGTTGTGGCCACTCCAGCCAAGCATCTGAAGTCGGCAGAGCCCACTCAGGAAGAGACTGCAGCCTACCTCAAGAATCGGTCGATTGAGGACATTATTAGTAAATGGACAAGCGTGCTTGGTAACCTGACCAAGGAATTCCAGACGCAGGCATCTGACATTAATAGCTGGGACAAAGTGCTAATGGAGAACGGCGATCGCATCACACAAATGTATACTGAAGTGGTTGTGGCTGAGCGGAAACAGACTAGCATCGATCAGACTTTAGACTACATTAACCGACAACAGGATGATGTGGAGGCGCTGCTCGATAACTATGAGGCACAGGCTGCCGAGTTCCTGTCAGATTTGGCCGGTCCCGATGGGCTGCAACCTGTTGACCAAGAGCGTGAGAAGTCATACCGCCTGGCCGAAGATCTCAACGAAAAGCTTGAGGGCATGAGCGGCAACCTTACCAATGTCATCAAGGAAATGAACACAGTGCAGTCAGAACTCGCAAATGCGAATCCCGATGATGCGCTCACCCAAATCGTCAAGGTCCTCAATTCACATCTGTCAAGTCTTCAATGGATCGACTCGCATACAACTGAGCTCCAAGAGAAGCTTGACCAGATCCAGCAATTGGAAAGCGTGTCACACGAAAGCGTAGAGAGCGCCAACCGAGTGTTTGGCAGCAGGTACAGAAACTAAGCTGCCAGCATTAACACGAATAGGAAAAGGTTCGGAGACAGGGCGAAATTCCTTGGGAATAACAAACGTTCTATCTATAAGTTTGTTTTATTTAGTGTAGTCTCAATGTATTTTTTATTTTTATTTAAAACAAAGAATGGGAAATTATTATATATAGGCTATTACCGGGTAATCGATCAGACTACTTTCAGGGCAAATATAATTATGAAATATCATCAAAAGTAAAAAGCGAAACAAAAACGATTGAAATAAAAATATGTACTAATAGACTGAAATGTATCTCAATTCTATAATTCTTTTTATAAAATGAATGAACAAAACCTCAGAAAAGCTGTGGAAGAGTATCTTTCACCAGCAAGAACGAAAAGTTTGAGGAAAATTGCCAAGGAGTATGGAGTACCCCCTACCACCGTTCACGCCAGAGCCAATGGAACAAAACCCAGAGCAGAGGCCTATGAAAACAGCCAGGCGTTTTCAAAATATCAAGAGCAATTGCTGGAAGGGTATTTGATATATTTTGCTCAAAAAAAGACTCCCTTGAGCGGAATGGAGGCGAGACGACTAGCTGCAAATTTGAAGAGCAATTGGCAATCAGAAGCCACACCCGGGCCGTTATCAATAAACTGGCTCCTAGAATTTTTGAAACAATGCAAGTGCCTAAGATTGAATAAGGAAAACTACTTAGGCATTCCAAGGGTCCGAAAGAATGCTGGACACTTAATTTCGCCATTTTTAAGTTATACACTGACTATGTCGATACCTATAACATCCTCCCATATGACATATGGAATCTCGATGAAGCTGTGTTTAAAATTGGAGATTCAATAACAAATATTCAATACTTAGACCCTAATAATATACCTATTATCAATTCTCATGACACTTCTGAGCTAGTAACAACGTTAGAAATGATTTCAAGAGCTGGCAAGGTTGGAAAACCTTTCTTTATCTACAAGGGAGTTCACCAGATGGAAAACTGGTTTCCTGGTACTAGCACTGAAAACTATAATAGCCAAACATCTCTTTCAGCATTTATAAATGAGTCTATCTTCCATGAATGGGTTTCAGACCACTTTCCTGCATCTGAAGGCAAATGGACACTCCTATTGATGGATAAGTATCTGTCCCACAAATCACACCGAGTTATAGCCACACTTATCAGCAAGAAGATCATTCCTTTATACTTTCCTTTTCATATGATTAATGTCCTTCAACCTGTTGACAGATCTTGCTTCAGTAACACAAAAATTCTGGATAGGAAGGAGATTTCTCACGATTTTCATGCTGAGTTGAGCCCCACAAAGGCACGCTTCTTTGAGACCTATATAAGAATGAGAAAAGAGGCATATAGTTCCAAAACTATTATAGGAGGTTGGAGAAAATGTGGATTATTAGAAAATGATCCAGATGTTGCATTGGACGAGTACCAAAAACATATACATCATGACGTTGACACGCCCGAGGGGTCTGTGCAGGGGGAATCAGTTATTGAATCAGGAATGGGAAAAGATTCTACTCCGGCGTCTCAAAAGAAACGCAAAAAGAGAAAAGGGGGTCTTAAAAATACCAGAGAATCATTACTTCTTGAAACAAATGATACTTTGGCGGAGGAGAGCCAAAAGTTGAAGTCCGAAATTAAGAGGGCCAAGAGGTCTGAGGCCAGAGCTTTGGATTTACTAAGTATCACGATAAGTAACCTTCAACAGTGTGCAAATGAATTAGCAGAGGAAAAAAGGAATAATTCAATGGAGTAATCGCGTATACCCATTCCAAAGGACAAGGCCATCCGAACCTATATATATTTGTCCAATTAATTAAAAATTCTAATGTAAATGAGGTTGTTCATCAGACTAAACATGGCCATGTTTTATGAATATTAGTTTGTAATCATATTTATATACTGCTGCCCTGAACTTGTTTTTGATTGCAAAGAGGAAAACTCCCATAATTGCAAAAAATACATGATCGGTTATCAGAATAAAAAAAATTTAAATAGAAAAAAGTAGTAACAAAAATCAAGATATTTTTTTTTAGTTTGTAAAATAATGTTAAAAAGTATTAGTTCTAATCTGAAAGCCCATTGCTATTTTTTTCCAACATTCCTCTCCCTCCATTAATCTTTCAAGTTTTTTAATTATCCTAGCCTTCTTTAAATCCCAGGCTGGCTTGAGAGCGAGACAAGCAGCACGACATGCTTGACAAGAAGCTCCAGCTTAGCATTTCTTTTGAGCAATTGCTGTTGCTGCTGATGGAGAGAAAGCTGCTGCTGGGGTGGTTGAAACAGGATATCCAGATTTTGCTGTTGTTGCTCATCAAGGGCCGCAGCTGACAGTACCTCTTTGCGAAGCAGCGCAACAACAAGCAGCTCGTGGTCCTGTAAAAATCCTGCAACTCGCGCACGCACAGGTTCATTTTCGCTACCCATGGATAGCAACACTGCAGAAACAAGTTGGAATAAAGGTGCAACAATGCTGTAGAACGTAGATTGCGGGTCCGCAGCAGAATGGTCGTTGTTAGCACTATTGTCGTTTATGCTGTCGCCATGGTTTTTAGCACCACTGATGATGATGGCGCCATTGGCTACAGGCTCCTCAACCTCTTCCACAGAGATGATGTCGACGGGACGACCAGCTGCGATAAGACCCTTTGAAATATTTGCTGAGATCTCCATAAGCAGCGGCACATCTACGCCAACATCAGGGTCGATGCGCAAAATCTGGCTGCTTTTAAGCAAGTTAAACAAACCGCACTGGATGATCTGAGCCGCGCCCTGGCGCGTGCGAGCGGCCTGTAACAGGAAACTCATTGTGGCCTTGTATGCCATGAGCTCATGGAAAAGTGCACTGGAGTTGGTGGCACCACGTTGCAACAGTACTGAATCGTAGCGTGCAATAGACTGCACAAGGAGCAGAAGCAGATTATACTTGATTAGACTGTCAAGCAAAAATGTCGAATGTGCACGACGAGAAAGATTGCACAACACACCAAGAAGAACCAATGCAGTCACACGAACGTTGCCCTCACCATTGATAGCATCGTCACAAATGGCCTCCACAAGACGATCACCCGAAGCACGCACCACCTGAATACAGCTGCGAATCGCAGGTGATGGAGCATCAGAATCACTGCTACTGTTTTCGAGAATCACATTAAGGTATTTGTATGAGATGACGTATAGCTCCGAGCGGAAGCCAGAGGTACTGGAAGGTTTCAAAATTGACAAAATAGCAGTCTTGAACATTAAATGAGTTCTGTCAAAGCTGTTCTTTTGGTAAGCAGACAGCACATTTGTCTTCTCGTTGCCTCTCACCAAAGAGGCCATATCATCTTGGTACATGGTAAACAATGAGACCAGCAGCGAAGCGACTCTCTCGGCGTACTCGACATCAGAGTCCGCATACTTTTCCAGTTTGTGAATTAAACCTTGAAATGTTTCCAGGAGAAACATAGATCTGACGTCAGAGCTGAGATCAGAGTCGTTGACCAAAACCAAAACAAGCTTGGCCCAAGAGTTGAGATACTCAAATTGACTGGTTCTTAGCTTGGCAAATACACGCATCTTGGTGAAAAGTTCGATCACAAAGCCAACACTCTTGACATACTCGGGATCATCCAGGGAACTAATGATCTTCGTAGCAACTAACTCGAGACCCTTAACTCGAAGCAGTAGCTTGAGCTCAGCGAGGGCATCCTCAAACGTGTTGTCTTTTCTAAAAAAGTGAGAAACTACTTGATCACCAAAGATCTTCACAACCTCAAATTCGTTGCTGCGTATGGTAGGTATATTGAACTCCAAGATATCAAGATAAGACAAAATTCGCGTAGCAGTGGATGTACCGAAAGTATTGAGTCTTTTCAAGTCCATATTGATCAGTGAGTTAGTGAATCTAGAGACCAACGACAAGGAACCGCTCGTGGCAGCAGTGTGAATTTCGATGGATAAGCACTTGAGTAGTGAAGCCCGATGGCTGAAAAATTCATCCAAAGTGTTGGAGGACTCAGAAACAAAGAAAAGATTATTGTCATCAAACTTCAGACCGTTCCATGAAGCATTAAGTTCAATGATGGGCTCCATATCAAGAAGACGCAAAAAGAAATCGTATTCTCTGAGGTAGTCCAAAACTAAATAAGAAGAAGTAGGATTTTGCAACAGAAGCTGGACAAGAAGACCACAACGGCTTGCAACAACAGTGAACAACTTTTCAATAGAGGTGGACGACATATAGGCAACAGAGCCTTCGTAAATCGTCAGGATAGAGCGAAGTAATGAGATTTCAGAGGCAAGTCCACCACGCTCAGAATCTAATGACAAAGAACTATCAGAGTTAATCTTAAAGCCAAGCAAAAAATGAGCAATAGTAGGAACCCTCGAGTCTTGTGACAAGTTAAAAATGATGAACTTGATAATCTCCTCTTTCAGTAACATTAGTTTCTCGGAAGTTTCAACGCTAAGGTAAAAATCACCAGAACGCTCGATTTGTTCAATCAAGCCTTCCTTAATGCGGGTTGACTCATCGACTGTCTCAAAGATGCTCAGCAAACGGTTACCTCTGATACGCGAATCAGTAGTCGACACTGATGACGCGGAAAATTGTGACGACTGTGAAATTCTGCCCAGGAGACTCAGCGATAGACGTGCAAGATCAATGTTTGTAGAACCAATATAGAGTGCCAAATGTGAAATGATAGAGAGGTTATACAAAAAGACATCTTCAAAAGAGCTAAGGCCGTGGGCGCTCAAAGTAATACCAGTCTCAGAAGAAGTCTTGGAGGCTTTGATGACAACATCAAGGAATGTGGCCTGTAACTCAAAGACACTTTTGATTATGCTCAAACTATCTAAGAGAATTTCAACAGTGGGATGATGCTCAGGTAAGTCAGAAATGGCATCGATACCAACTGATGCTAGGCTGATCAACACTGTATAGATCTTGCTGCTAAACAGGTAGCTCATGGCAGGGGCACTAGGGTGTGCCAATAAATAATAGAGGAAAGATGGAGTCTTGACAATTAAATCAGGGTTGATACCAGTATTGGTGGAGAGAACAGTGATATCAGAATCCAACACATCAAGACAGTTACGAATGAACCTAACTGACCGGCGTTGCAAAGAGAGCTGGCTTTCCTTGTCGAGACTATCAGTAGAGCCAGCAGTATAAAAGACTTCATTAATGATATAGTCGACGTAAGGACCAATTCCTGGAGTTCTGTACTTCTCACCAAGTTTATCGGGGTAAGGCAGGCTATACAAACCATCAGTATTTTCCGGTCTGCGCAACAAAGTTTCCAGTAGCTGTGTAAAGCCTAAAACTGAAGGATACGTATCAAGGAGTTTGGTAAAACGTTCCTTGGCTGGAATATTAGCACCAAGGTACTCGTTCTGAGGAAAGGCAATAGTAGTATTAAATAGCCACAGATCCAAAGAGAGCCAAATATGCTCTTTGAATTTCGATGTTTTTGTCAACGCTAGACCCGCAAAGATATTAAGAATAGGTCCATACAGTGGGGTGTAAAATGAAAGAAACTCAGAGAGAACATTCACCAGTTTGATCTCATCACTAGAAAGCAGCTGTTCTCTAGCTTCGTCACTATAAGTAACAACCTGAGATAAAATGTTCAAATAGTTGGTAAGAATCAAAATATCAAACTGATCTAAATCAGGGATATCAGCAATCACCTTGGCCTTGGCTAAAATTAAACTGCTTGGTGGAGGCTGAGGAGGCTTCAATCTGGAGATTGTATCCTTAATAGTGCCAAAGATGTGATTCCAAGAAATGAGTACAACCTTTTTAGTCCGCGATGGAAACGAGGTGCTAGTGGTTGACTCTGATAAAAATTTGTGGGCAGCCAGAGCGCAGTTAGGACCAGAGGCAAGAGAGGCAAACATGTGGCTAAACGCGGCTGACATGATAAGAATATCGCATTGAGATGCCCATTGAATAAATCCGTAGAGATCATTGTCGGTGTCCGACCAGAATTGAATTGCTGCGTCGGGTCTACCATTGTAAAGACACGAAATGAAAATGAAAAATCTTTCGAGGTCGACACCAACAGGGTCCTCTCCATCCTGGTAAACCTCATTTTGAGCATTTGCAAGATACATATCCTCTTCGTTCAATCGCATCTCTCTCAGTATATCAGCAGTGTTTGTAATAATAGCTTCGGCAAGTCTCTCAAGTGCCGTGAACAAAAGAGCCAAAAAGTTTTCTGAAAGCTTGCCCAGTGATTTGTAAGGAGAAACATAAAACTGCAATTGGGGTCGAAAGTCAAAGAAAGGCTCAAACTGGGTCTCGGATGGGTTAATGTCACTAGCAATGAAGAGCAGTAGTTCAAAAGCACCAGCATCAATAGCTTCTTTGATAGGATCCAAGATATCGGTTTTGAAATCCACATCCTTGAGGTTCTCACCCTCATATGACTTGGTTCTGTGGAGTCCTGCTGCGTAGGTGTAGTATATGAGCTGTACAGCACCTCGCCAGTATTGTAACTTCCAAGCCTTTTCATCCTTGAAGATGGTTTTTACTTTAAGAATGTCGTTAAATAATAGTGACGCGGGTTCGACGGACTGATTCGGGTCCAGCCTTAAACCAATCTGCGCAATGGCGGGGATGTAATGCAGCAGCACAGTATTGTATGCATCGACGCTCTGAACGTGCGTGAAAATGGTCGCAATATCCTTGGTTAAATCAACATGATCATACTCAATAAGCGAGGTCAAGATTTGGCCCAAAGCATCATGCTCGCTCAAAAGGAAGTCACGTCTCATCTTAAGTGTTTCCACAAACTCACGGCTCTCAAGCTGGCCCAAAAATGTTCCACGGCTCTCCTTCTCTTGAAGCGCCACAAATGTATTTTCAATTTCCTTCATGTCGCGCAGCGTCCGACTAAGCAGCGATTCATTTTTATACGGTGCGACCAACCGTTGCACAAATGACTTAAACTTTGTATTAAGCTGGTCCGTGTATTCTTCGTTACTGGTGCTGAGCAAAAAGCGCACGAGATCGAGAATGTATTGACGGCGGAGATGAAATGACACAATGCCGCCTTGAATACCAACAAGACTGAGACGATTGAAGTTGTCGGAAGCGTTGAGTATCAGCTCTGCAGCGGCGTTTTCGTCAATTGAGATCTCGTCGGAGAGCGCGAATGTCACGTTGAGGAACTCCTGATTGAGCTGAAACTTAGTGCCATTGGACTCAATTTCAGCTAAAAGCAATTTGTGTTAGAGCTAGAGCATAATGATAGTATGGATCATAATGAACAAAAGATACTTACGTGTTTTTGCAAGTGCTTCACGGTGCTGAGTTGACCTAGGCGGGAAAGATGAAAGTCCCTGCAGATCTTCAAAGACCTGATCAAACAAGTCAGTCAGTTTCGTCAGAGTAGACACATCAACCTGATCTCTGTTTAAAACTGCCGATTGAATGGCCGTGTAGAGCTCTGAAAAGACTTCTGTTGTCCAGGTTGGCGGCATATTATGATAGTATGATGATGATGTGCTCTATATCTATGTAGAGTCAGTATAAGCCATTCATGCGAAGTATAAAAATACACAAAAATAACGCAAGCGTACCTTGAAATGTTCCGACCTAAATAACACGAGCAGAGTGTGGTGGAAGGTGCGTATTTGTGGGGAGTGATCTCGTTTAAGACCTGGCCTGGATGTCTGTTTACTTGTGGTGGGAGTGGTGAAAGTTAGAAAAGTTGCAAAAAATTTTGGGAGGTTTGAAATTCTAAAACGCGACTTAATACTACAGAAAAACAAACAGCTTGACAAAAAAAAAATAGGTCCCGCAAAAATGAAAATGCTAAACAGGGTCAGAGGACAACAATTTCCAGACGGTTCAATTAAGAACACAATTCCATTCACTACCATAAACAAACTCCATTATTACCCTCCCACCATTCAATTTCATCAAAAACTGTTGAGTAACAACTTATTACGGCTATGGACAAAACGATTGTTGACCAGATTTTAAAGGCACACTTTTCTGCACCCGTCAAGTGTATCAATGAGGCGAGCGATATGCCCGCATTTCAGCGCTCTGCCGCTCAGTTCAGAATCTTGAGCCTGTTACAAACGGTGTGCCTTAAAGTATCGCAGAAGCAGAAGCCAGAAGCTACAGAGAATAGCTCTGCACTTAAACTAATTTCTGTGATTGAAACAATTGCTACGGCTGCAGAAGACACTCCGCCACTTGAAGGTCCGCGCCGATTCGGCAACCTTGCGTTTCGCACATTCCATGACAAGATCATCGCAACAGCACACGAAACTCTAAGCAGTAAATTTGGCGCTCCTCCTACTGCACCGGAGCAGGGAGACCCTTACGTTGAGCTCACATCATACTTTCTGGGAAGTTTTGGTTCGCGCCAGCGGCTTGATTATGGTACTGGCCACGAGCTCAGCTTTCTCGCGTTCTTTGGTGGACTGTGGGCTCTAGGCTTTCTGGTAGATATTACCGGTGAAGACATTCTTGTTATATTTGATCAGTACTTCAAGCTGATTCGCATGCTAATTGTCCGGTACAATCTGGAACCAGCTGGTAGCCACGGAGTTTGGGGACTTGACGACCACTTTCATCTGCCTTATATTCTAGGCTCCGCTCAAATTGTTGACATTACTCAGCCCGACACTGCTACACCGCGTTTCTCGCCCAAGACGATGCTTCGCCCGCACGTCATTGAGCGTGAACGCGAACGTAATCTTTACTTTAGCGCCATTGCGTTCATAAACAAAGTCAAGCGCGGACCCTTTCACGAGCACTCTCCGATTCTTTACGACATCACCGGCGTTGCCACTTGGCATAAAATTCATCGTGGTATGGTCAAAATGTACATTGCGGAGGTATTAGGGAAATTTCCTGTTGTACAGCATTTCTGGTTTGGCACGGGACTCTACCCTTGGATTGACAAAGATAGCGGTGAGCCCCTCCCCCTGTCGGAGCCCGTTGAGGATCAGAGCTCTGCACTTAACGAGTCTTATTTACAACGAAATAACATGCCATTACCGACAGCACTTCCAGGAAAGGCGCCTTCATTGGATGCGACGCCTGTCAGGGCGCCTTGGGCTCGGTAGTGAAGTTGTGTTAAAACCACTACATTATCAATGAAACCACAACATGACCACCAAATCACGACTGTCTATATGTAAAATGTACATATCAACCTTTAAAACAAGCACATAATTCTTTCAAATATTTTTTATCCCCAAGTTAGAAACTCTTTACTCTTTTTTTTCATTTCTTCTTTTGTTTTTCAATCCCTCATTACTACTCAGCCCTTTTTTGAGCAATTGGTCCGTTGCTGGATGAAAAAAAAATGAAAATCAAAGTTCTAGCGCTTTCTATCACATGCCTTCTCTGCATTTGTGCAGGACCCGTGTCTGCAGAGTCGTACATCATCCAACTGCTCCCCAGTGTTAACTTTAGCAGCATTGTTAGGGCATACCCATCTTTAAAGCACCACGTCGAGGGTATACTTAGAATTGGCAAGTTTCGTGCCATTTACGGCAACTTTGATACTCGTTTTGCCCGTCTCCTTTCCCACAGTAACATGGTAAGTAAATTTGACTATTACTTCACAGGAATCTTTCATGCTATCTTGTCTCTTCAACACGTTACTAGTCTTTGTGTACAGCACGCCAAAAACTCGCTTGGTGTGCTTTAATTCGAAGCAAGGCCTATCAAACCACTAAAGCTAGCATATGGAAACATTTATCATCTTCTTAATTTTCAAAACCAATAACTTATCATTATAACTTTTTTGTGGCACATCTAGGTGGTTGAAGTTTCTCTTGACGCGGAGATTCAATTGTCAGCGGTGCAGTCGTCGGCTCCAAGACATCTTGCCCGGCTGTCACAACAGCACGCACTGACAGCTCAAAGCTCGTACGATTACGTGTACGATCCGAGCGCCGGTAAGGGAATTGATGTTTATGTGTTCGATTCAGGGATTCAGCGGTGGAACCCGGCATTTGAAAACCGAGTCCAGTTTGGCATGGATTTCACGGGCGAGGGTAGTGGCGACAACAATGGTCACGGTAAGAACTAGCTGTTATTGTGGGAATAAATGAACCCCCTTAGCTAACATGAGTACATAATTTTTTGATTATGACTTTCAGGTACATTTGTTGCTGGGGTGATTGGGTCGCGTGACTATGGTGTGGCCAAAAAGGCCAACCTGATAGACATTAAAGTGATACAATCTGACGGACGGGGAAGACTATCGTGGGTCCTGCGTGGAATTGATTACGTTCTGCGATCCAAACGTATGTCCAACCGACCCGCAGTAATCAATATGTCATTTGCAACACCGCGCAATAGGGTTTTCAATAGAGCACTGCAAAATGTTATCAGCATGGATATTCCGGTGGTTGCCGCTGCGGGCAACCAAAACACAACAGCGTGCCGGTACTCGCCAGCAAGTGCAGAAGATGTACTCGTTATCGGTAGCTTTGATGATCATGGGGACATGCTTGCGGAATTTACTAACTGGGGCCGGTGCGTGGATGCATTTGCACCTGGTGTCGATGTGGACAGCCTCGATGCGCATGCAGCTGCCCCCCGCAGAGGAAGTGCAAATACCAGAAATGGAAGAGTGGCCCCAGCGGTGACGCTTTCTGGGACATCCGTATCTTCGGCCATTGGATCCGGTCTCGTTGCATACTTTATGGGTATGGGTGATTCAGGGTCACAAGCCGTTGAACGCGTAAGTATAAAAGCAGAAAATGCCTCTTTTTTTTTTAAAAAAAAAAAATAATTTTTTTTCTCGTATTTAGAAAGCGGACTGGATTTAGATTAAACCAGTTGCTTGCTAATATGCTAGACTTGTTGCCTGAAAGAGCCCTTGCAAAGCTGTTATAGTGTGATAAAAAAAACGATAAGACTAACATGTGATGAAAAATTTAATAACTCAATGCAGATTAAGAGCTTGACGGTAAGGGAGCAGCTGGATTTCGGAAATTTTCCTAATAGGCCCAATACCAAAAACTTGATTTTGTATAATGAAGCAGGTGAGCCTCTCTGGTGAAAGAAAACGGAACAGCATGCAATGGAAATGAACAAAAATAAGTAGGAAAAAAAGTTTATAAAGAAATTGAATTATCATATGCTTCAACGTTGTAGAGATTTACAAATTACAAAAAGCAGGTTGACTACTGAAAAAAAAATATTTTTCCTACTCCTTTAAACTTGTGATTAGGTTGAGTGAACCCTTTACGCTTGAAAATTGCCAGATATAGAAACACCTGCAGAGTTTTTATAATGTAGAATGATTTATGATTAAATACTGGAAAAACAAAAAAGAAAATGGAAATATATAGAGAAAAAAAAAATGTGAAAAAAGAATATATGAAAAAAGCACTAAACAAGAAAGCCCAAAAATTTATGCGCTTTTTTCCAGGACCACAACGGGCTCTGGCGGAGTCGTTGGGGTGTTATCAGGGGTCGAACCGGTGATGACATTGGCAGTTGGCGGCGACCAGGCAAGGTAATCTCTGCGGACCTCAACGTAGTCGTATGCAAATTCACCAATCTGGTCATCATCAATACCTCTCAGTTCACCATCCTCAGATGTGCGCAGCCGGCAACCAGGAATGTAGTTGACAGCATAACCAATAAGAACAGTCATGAATAGGGTGTAACCACAGCAGGCGCAAATGTAGGCAAACTGCTTGTAAAGCTGCTTATAGTTATGGTTAAGCCAGCCGCCATCATGCTCAGTACCATCAAGACTAATAACGTAATCAGCGCCGAAAAGGGCGTTAAACAATAGGCCAATAATGCCAGCGACACCGTGCTCAGCAAAAGTATCCATGGAATCATCAACGTGGATAAGATATTTGATCTTGGTGGAAAAGTTGCAAACAACACCAGCAACAACACCAAGAATAACAGAGGCCCAGAGAGGAATAACACCGGAGGCAGGAGTAGCGGCAACAAGACCAGAAATGATACCGGAACAAACAGCAACGGTGGACCACTTGCGTTCGAGTCTAAAATCAAGCAAACACCAGGTCATGGCACCAAAAACAGCAGTCAAATTAGAGTTGAAGATAGCATAGATGGCTCTCAGATTGGCACCAAGAGCAGAGCCACCGTTAAATCCAAGCCATCCAAACCACAGAAGAATGGTACCGAGAGTAACAAGTGAAACATTATGAGGACGGTAATTGAGTAAAAGCTTATCCTTTCTTCTGCCGAGCGCAATGGCGTAGCCTAAACCACCCACACCAGATCCAATCTCGACAGGGCCACCACCAGCATAGTCAAGAACACCCCAACTGCCGGCCCAACCTTCCGGGCCCCATGCCCAGCATGCCAGAGGACAGTAGACAAGAGTTGCCCAAATAAATGTAAACACCATTGCGGGAAAGAGTCTGCCTCTTTCAGCAGCACCACCCATAATAATTGCTAATGTCACCATACAGAACATACCCTGATAGGTAGCAAATAATAGCTCCGGAATTGTGTCTTCAACAGAGCCCCATAGAACGTTTTTAAGACCAAAGGAGTCGAGATTACCAATATAACCGTTAGTAGCGGTACTCGAGAAGGTAAGCGAGTAACCCCAAAAGTACCATTGAAAGAGTGCCACACAGCCAGCCATGAGAGTAGCCCAAATCATCGAAAGCGCGGACTTTCGGCGCGCGAGACCAGAATATAGGAACCCGAGACCGGGGACCATGATGAGTACCATACAGGCAGAAACAGCAACGTAGGCAATGTCACCAGTGTTGTAGTTTTGGCCCCGGGGAATTTCTTCCTCCTGGCGGGAAACAAGGTCGAGAGCAGAATATGCTGCTCGTTTCGCAAAGTAAGGATGCATTATGTGTGTAAGGGTATAAATATATGTAAAGAGAAAAATGCAAGGATAGAGAGAGAAGAAAAAAAAAAAAAAAAAAGGGAATAAGTAGGAAAATTTAAGTATTTAAAAAAAACAAAAAAATAAAATTAAAAAAAAAGTATTTTTTTTTTAAGTTATAAATT
>Ga0160505_100420_pt1 | contig 24872 bp, 7 predicted proteins | sample DIDeMG_FD_108225 | JGI IMG/M metagenome (GOLD analysis project Ga0160505, IMG submission 108225) | Enriched chicken feces microbial communities from UW Madison campus, WI, USA - DID2874_E49_Stillage MG | ecosystem: Host-associated > Birds > Digestive system > Large intestine > Fecal ... | reverse complement strand
TTTGTTTATTTTAATTTTTTTTAATAAGTATTTTATTATATAAAGGAAAAAAAAAAGTTTTAACAAATAAAAATTTTTTTTTTTTTTTTTGAAAAGACCCGTATTGAATTGTAAACAACCAAAGAATTATATACTCATATTAAATCTATTCTGATCCATAGGTAGTGTACTATTCAAATGGCATGTGAATAAGTTTGATTAGTTTAGGGGGTGACATATTTAGAATCAGAAAAGACTCTTGACCCCTTAAGTTTTACGTCAATTACAAAAGCTTTGGCTATATATATTTCAATAGGGTATCAACCAATTTTGACTGTAGAGTCTGGATTTTGCGTGAAGAATACTAATTTGTAGCTGCAGATACGGTGCAATTTTTCCTAATCAGAAGTCTGCAAGATTCCTAAGGAATCCAGGAGTAAAGACTCAACATCTAATCTATGAAGATTAGACTCATATTTTTTAATAGAATATAGAAGTACCTACTAGCTTTTAGTTGTATTGTGGACATTTAAACGCCTTTGCGCCTTCAAGATTGGGGTGAAGAGACCCACATCCAGTACTCATTTTGCTAATGTACACTTCACCGCAGATAATAACTATGTAATCTGGGTACCCTCTGGTCTTGTTCATTAATTGGTTATTAAATCTGTAGTGACACCAAGTAAGCATATTTCCAGTAGTCTTTGAGTAGGCTTTTCTCTGACTTTTAAACACCATCTCCTGGGTCTGGGATTTAGGTAGGCACATAACATTGTAATTTCAATTGTCGCAGTTCCATTTTGTTATCCTTTTGTGGAATTCATCAACCAAGTTTCGAATTCAAAACCAAATTCTTCTTCCTGATTTTCTGTGCTTGTATCTCTGCTTATGTTTCATCTCGGGTTGAGCTCATTTACTTTGCAACTCATCATAAGGATGGTAGAGTCTGTGAATTCTTGACATATCAGATTTCCTAGTTCAATGATGATAAAGGTCCATTTTATTTGTCGAGCCTTCTGGGAATGCAGAGGTAGAAATACCCAAGACGTTTTCTGGAGATTCTAGCATCATATTCTAGTCTATCTAGAAGTTCTTCTAGACTCTTGGTGAATTGTTTTCTAAAAAGCTTAGGAATAATACCCCGTTGATATGTAATGTTGCGAAAAATCCCAATTAAATTGCTTGGTGCCATCTTTTCTTGAAATGAATAGTGAAATTGTTGTTATCCTTTTTTGCGCAATCACCCGCCACGAAGTTCAAAACGTCAACCATTGGTGAATCTCATATTTTAAGGAGATTTTGTGGCCTGAAGTTTATCTTTCAAATTCGTATTACTGATCCAATTAACTTGAAGATACTTTGCAAAAAGAGGTATTCCTTCACGTATTGAAGCTACCATTTGATTATAGGTCCATCTCGCTGCTCTACATCAGCTATTCGGGATAACACTCAGAATCCATTTCTGTTGGCAACAAAAACAATGACGACGGACAAAACTTCAAAAGTTTCTGGGTAAAATCTTTATTCGGATTATATTTGCTACGAACTATAGTCTTTCAAGCAGCCTTTTTGCAGATAACCTCAAAGTGTCCAAAATAAAACCAGAAGGGCTTGAAATCAAATTAGGCAAATCTAAAGCAAAGCAGAGAATATTACACTAGGCATAGTGTTTGTAAAACATTGATTAATGAAAATATCTATGATGCCAACTAGGGTTGAATGCCAAAGACAAACGGAAAGAACTTGATGAGTCTAAATTATCTTAAATTCAATATATAGAGTACCTTTTTAAAAGGTATTAATTATAACTGCATTAGAAACATGGATATTATGATATCTTTTCGGCGAAATTGGCGACTGACCATAGAAATAGTGGCATTTAGTATCCTGATCAAAGATAGTAAGATTTAATCAGCAAGAATAATCATCTCCACTAATTCTAGCACAAAATGAATTGTAAACAGATTAAGAATACCAATTTTACAAATAATAAATAGAGAGATTTATGACTGGCATGTATGAAAAAAAATTATAAATGTCAATTTCAAAACCAGCGGATTTTTTGACTAACACACACCTTTGTTAAACTCAAGAACTGAAATATTCTAGGAATACTAAAAAAAACACAACTATTATTAAGGCAAAAGATATATTCTTTTAATATTTGACAATGGGATTGTGACAAAATTGAAATAGTTAATGTACAATGCAACCTAATCAAAAGGTAATGGAAAAAGTTATAAAAAAAAATTAAAAAAAAATTGAAGATTTCTACAAAAGCCTTTGAACCTATATTTTGGTACTAAATATATGTGGCGCTTTGCGTTGCCGGACAAATATGAATACTTCGGTTGATGGCCTGTGGCTGTCCAGCCTCAGTTTGATATTGATAATAACCAGACTATATTTTAGATAGCTCTGTCGCTCCGATTGAGGTTTGGGTTGTTGTGCTTTATTTTTACCTTTGATGTTGGTCTTAGTTGTTATTTTTGCAGTTTTTTCCGTTCTATCAACAGTTCCATAAATAAATAACTGTGATTTTTCTCAATATTATCAAATGCATAAGCGCTAAGTTATCTTATTAAAGTGTGATCAATAAAAAAAGTTAAACTTACCTGGAAATTTAAAGCTCTATATTTTACAAAGCACAATAAATTGAGAAAATGTGATAAAAATTTAAAGATTTAATCCAACCGGTAGCAAAGGTGTATCCGCAACTTATACTAATAGCTAATATAATTGCACCAGTTGTATATCATAGTCATGCAAAATACATGAACATTTTATTATTGAATTTGTGCCAGTAAAGTGCACGGGGTAGGAACTTGGTTGAAACTCTGTTGTTTGTGTACAGGCTCATGTTGCGCCGTCTAATATTTTTCGTCAAGATTAGGTCCATTGTAGCCACAGCTTGTTACGATTATAGATTATGTGACGCCTGGGTCTGGTGTTTGTAACCCTCAACTTCTAATGTTATGCAAAGCTTTAACTGCATTTTTTGGATTGTGTCTATTGTCACGGCAAGAGCCTTCATTTTTTAGAGCTCTTTTAGTATATTCAACGGTTAGACTACGTCCAGGTCTGGCGAGACTCCTAAATGTGCTTCTCTCTCTAATGTCGTTTTCAGGCAAGGCTTGACAACATGTTCTGTCTAGAATTTACCGTACTTGCAGCTGCAGTCATTTTTAGGAACCTTTTTGCCCCGAAGGCATTAGCCAATATCTCCATTGCCAGGTCTAAATTGTGTTATCCGGCTTAGGATTTCTCGAGGGCAATTCTTAGATGCTTTAGCAGTGACTGTTTTTTTCATGCTGGTTGCTGCGCTTGCGCGTATTTTTTTTTTTTGGTTATTTCTTTGTACCCCATCGCGGATCTACTTGCCATAAACGCTTGATATGATATCTGTTTTGGCATTTTCTCTGTAAAGCAGCTTGGATTTCTTGCAGTCTGGCTCTTAGCGCTCTTCAGTCTTCTTCGGCCCCTTCGCTAATTCCATTAGGGGTACCCTTGGTTCACGGCTAGACCTAACCAATACCTGCAGGCTTGTCTCAGAAAAAAAAACGAAATTCTACAGTCTGACAAATTGATAATTTCATTTTAGGCCTAGAATGGTCGAATGATAGGAGTTTGTTGGGTATTGGCATGTACTTACTCGCAGCAATATCATGTCGTTTACCAACATTAACTGTACAGCTTTAGTACATGTTTTGAGACCTCTGCATGTGGGGTCTCTTAGCTGCCGTAAGATGTACATACACGTGTACTTTTACGTTTCTGCGTTCTGCCGGTACAACTTCGTATGCATCTTTTACAATGATATCGATCATCAACCATTTCTTAACCATATTTGCTCTTCAACTCAAAAGTTCAGTTCGTTGGTTATTTAGGGTTCACCCTTACGTTTATATGTTAAAATGAGGTTTTAAGAATAAACCACGTCATTGAAAGATAATGTTATAACCACAGCTTGTATAATTATTTGTACCAGATAATTGCTCTTACATGAGCCTCTATGCCCACTGTTTTCAAAACTAGTGATTCAAGAATGGCTGATAAAGTAGCTCTTTGCATGTGGCAACCTCTGAGAATATATCTCCTGAACTATTGCGCGCTTTACAGAGTACAGAATAGAAAAGTACATTTTTCAATTGCTTCTTGCTGCATATACCCATTAGAACAAAATTTCTTACCATAGATCTTATTCAAAGTATTTCACATAAAAAAAAAACCAGTGATAAAGCTTGTACAGCTAGAAATCGTTTTCTTTGGAAAGCATGGGAAAATACTAAATAAAACATTTATAAAAGGATTACTGTTTGAAGCATCCGTAAATATTCACTATATCTAGGAAGATGACTTATGGTCTTAGTTTTATTACCTGTGTTTGTTATTGCATTTTGAAATATCTCAGTAGATATTCTTGTTCTTAAAACATTATATTTGAAACAAGTTATAATTTTATTTATTTAGATCTGGATAGCTTGTCAGTGTATGACTATCAGACGTAGTAATAACTATAAAAATAATAATAACAAGGAGATACAAGCTATTTTTCTTTTAAAAAAAAATTATTGTTTGGAACTTGACGTTACTTTAATAACAACAGGAAGTTGGTAATGGTTCTTTAATTAGGAGTATCTCGAAGAAAACTTTTTGAAAAACCCGTAAAACTATAGTCGTGACACCCTGAATTGTACGATTTCCATTTTTGTCAAACCGTCGGACAGACCGGTCGGGTTTGATTTTACATTTTCTGAGCGACATTACAAGCAACTGGGGGTTTAAAAGGTCCATAAGATAGCTAAAATTCAGGATGGTAAATATATTCAATATCTCATGGATCTAGGTATAGATTGAACAAGACTCTCAAGCATGGCACCATCAACTTCATCCCAAAGTTCCCTAATTTCTCTCTCCAAATCTAAATAACGTGTGATGTGACTTTTCTTCTTATGCAAAAAGCTTTTATCCAAGCCCAAACATGCTCAATGGGGTTGAGATCAGGACTATAGGCCGGCCATTTTATGGTTAAAATATTTTGCTGGTCAAGCCACTCCTTCGCCAGATTAGATATATGAGCGGGATGTAGACCTCTTTGATGGAGAATAACCATTGTTTTTTTCAGAATAATTAAAATGATGAAAAGACATTTTTATACAATATAATAGATAAGAAGATAACCTGATGGGATGTGAAGAAAAATCAAGATTCAAAAGTCCCCCATGTCCGGATGAGGCTTTTTTGAGGTCGCGCGTGCAATTCTGGGTGCCATGACTGTACATTACGACAATGTTTATTTTATTCCAATTAAATTAAGATCTAATAATTCCATCTACTGAATTATTTATTGCCCTAATGTAAAAAAAAAAAAGACTCAAGCAAAAAACAACTTTTCAAAAAAAAAAGAGCTCTTAAATACTCATCAACAAGACTATTTAAACTGAGCAGTTTGCTCAACCTGTTTCTATTTAAAATGTATGTTGTTCTGGCTAGGCTTACAATAAAAAAATTGAGGAGTTTTTTCTAAAGAAGGTTATATTGAAAAATCTCATAAAGAGACTTTTTTTGAGTCCTAAAGATTTCACCATTTGATAATATCAGATTCTCCATGAGACATTCCAGTGTCAAATTAGAGTTACTTCACAATCAGAAAGGAAATACCAGAGGATTTCAACTATAGAACATATTGAAATTAAAAATTGATGACATTGGCTGAGCTGTTTCATAGATTTTTTTAAAGTAAAATTAAAAACTTACACGTTTTGATTTAAAACTTATAATATAAGCCTTAATATATAACAATATAACGCCTAAAATCTAAGGTTTGACATGTGATAAAACATATAACTCATAACTTGTTTCAAGCCACAAATAAAATGAAGTTATATGCCTCAAGTATTATATTACAGAGCTACTGTGGACAACTTTACTATTATTATCCTCTTTAATGGAAATCTATGTACTGCAGGAATAATGAACACTATTGAATAGCTGTGTATAATTTTTACCGGCTTCAAAATGTAATTTTAATTTGATCTATATTGACGTGGTGCTCTTGGAAGGCATTTCAAAAAGAGATTCATTGCCGAGAAAGCTCATTACGGTGAATATTAACTGGAAACAATTGAACACATTTTGAAAGATTGTACTTTACATCTTATGTACCCCATCTGTTTGAAATATTCTTTTTGGAGCTTTGTATTAAAAATCCTTTTGATTGCGAGAAGAGATTTAGTATGATATTCAAGGTTTTAAACTCCTTAGTACATCTCCTTTGCTGATGATTTGCTTAATTAGAGCAGTTTGCTTAATTATTTGTCTGACCATCTCTTGCATTGAGCTACTAGGTGTTATGTATCTCAGAATTTTTAAAAACATGGATTTTCTCATAGAGAACTCGGAATTATAAATTACCAAGACCCCTTACAATTGCTGAAAGCGCTATCTTATTAGTCTTATCAAGATAAATGTTTAAGCTGTATATCTTTTTCTTTTTTTGTAAGTTCTAAATATCAGACTACTAAAAAGATTTTTCGTCTATATTGTCCTGTATAGTATATAACCTTCAGAGCTTGAAAGATTGAGTGCTCAGCTACATTCAAATGCTTTGGTGCCAGTGAACATAGTCTAAAACATATACTTGTTTTCGAGTCTTTTTGATTTGTGCATAATAGCAAAATCTGTGATTCGTAATTTGTATTTAAATAAAAAACATCTGGATCATATCTATAAAGGATTCAGTACTATAGCAATGTTTTAGAATTTGTATTTTCAGTTTTTCTTTTACTATTTTTTATTTCATTTGAAAGGTTTGCTCAAATCCCACTTTGCTAAAAATTTCATTTTCTTTTGAAAAAAATCAAAAGATTCTCTACAGGTTTGACTATATTGTAGTGGTAGTAATAGTAATGTCTTGTTTATTTAGATGTATCTGTCATTATATACTGAGAACATACCAGACTTACCTGGATCTGGGGCTATTTGTAGCGCACCTGTATCCGTTGGCGCAAAAATTTGGGAAGGCCGGAATCCTTCCATGAGCCGCAAGGTCTTCTCATTGAGGAGGTCCAGAAAGTTGGCTTTTGGACTGCAACTTGTGATTCTTCTTTCTTGAAATTGCAATTTATTTTTAAAAGGTTGATTTTTATGTATTTTGGAGACAGCTTTTGTTTTATATTAGCTTATTTCAGTTAGTGGGATGGAAATTTCAACCACATGCCTTACTATATCTTTCTGCATAGCAACCTGGGAAGTGGAAATGCCATGATGAATTAGTCGGTTGTACTTGGTAAATAGAATGTTTAGACCACTTGGTAAAAGATTAAATCTTGTACAGTTTCTTATAGTAGTTTAGAAACTGCATGCTGCTTTTGTGTATTTCAGAGGTCTTCAAAGTGTGTTATTTTATGGGGGTCAACTAATACAGGCACACACAAGTCAGTAATTAATGCAAAAGTGGTTGAACGCTCGACTCAAGTAACTTAAATAAACTGAATATAAAACAAAAATTATCTCCAAAATACATAGAAATTAACCTTTTGAAAATAAATGCAATTTCATAAAAGGAGAATTACAAGTTGCAGTCCGAAACTAGCAATGGACAGAGGACTACGACCACTACTAGGATTTCAGAGGTCATATATTCACTTTAAATTGTCCACTTTAAAAATGAATTGAAAAAAGAAGGCATTCAAAAAAGCAAAAACATATATATATTTCAATAGAGTAAAAATGTTTTCTGGTCCCGTCTGGTACTCATATCCAGAAAGTGCTTCTGGATCCCCAGAGGACTCATGTTCAAACTTCTACCCTAACTACAAATCTAAAATAAATGTGAAACCAAGATTTATATATACTTTTTTTTGATCTCTTTTCTTATCATGAATGTGTAACTTTTAGAATATAAATATAATCTTTGTGTCTAAAAAACAATGTTTGCTGTTCATATTTAAATTAGTCAAAACAAAAATTGTTTGAAATATGGGTTCTTCAGCTACCTATATTGACTCTACATATCTGTAGTGTTATTTACAGTTGAATTGACACAAGCCATGCTGAGGTTTTATACAGGATAATTGTCTCGACGAGCTCAGGAAACATATTTTTTCCTCTGAAAAAGCTGCATTCACGCTTTCTTATTAAAGAAAGAGAGACCAAATTAGGAATTCGTTATGTACTTAAGTCTGTATGAATTAGAATAATCTCCTGATTAACTCCCTACTAAGAGCCACATTGACCACATTGCGTTATTAGAATACATTGAAACACAAATCGCGGTTGACCTAATAAAGGTTTCTGCAAGCAATAGAGGCTCCTGGGTAGCTTATTTCACATTAGTTCACCTGTATTTAATCACTAAGAACTTGATCAACTATTAAAAAAAAGCTAAATTTTATTTCCATTCTAGTATATCGCACCATATCCCTAGAGCTCAGTTGCATATAACGAAGCATGTTGGTCAGGGGCCAGACCTTCAGATCTAGGGTAAGCAATGTGCTTATTAATTATGTAAGTAATCACCAATTTGGCCAGGGATGTATGCACAGATCCTCTGCTATAAACTGATTTTATTAATTAGAAAGGTCAATGCTTCTGTATATTGTCCCCCCTCGCTCAAAACCAAAAAGAGGATTCGCCAAGCTTTGGCATTGCCCTCGATCAATACCAAAACCGGCTATAATAAGAAGAAGAATATTCAAAGTGCTATCCTTTTAACTTTAGAATAATGTCTATAAATCTGATATTGTATTATTCAAAGCTGTTGACGCAAATCAACTCCGAGTAGCTATTGATTACGTGAATTATAACTCAAGATTGCCTGGAGAAAGTGAGAGCTAATTACATACATAAAATTATTACGTTGACAAAGTATATCTTCTACTTTCGTATACAAATGCTGGGCTAGACCTCGACAGGGGGATTTAATGGTAGTAAGTAGATTATGGACTATGCCATTAGAGGTGCATCTATGGGTCTTAACTAGCTACTGACATGCTGGGTACGTACTTCATGCCAGTTATCTACATACAGTATATAAATTATGCTCTTTACATACATGAAAATTCGATCATTTATGACATCGAATCGTCTTGGGTTAAACAGGCCTGAGGCCATAGCTTCTTATCCATAGGAAAAAAATTACTGATTTGACTGTAGCAGCCAATATTAATGGCATGACTTTTCATTTTCGAAACTGATTTTCACGATCAAAAACATGCCATTTAAGTCTATTCATTCTGTACACTTCAATGCATTTGTTAAGATATTAAGCCCTGATCTAAATATACTACTGATAATCATAAAATGTGTGCAACTAAATTAAATGACACAGATAATTGCCGCTTGTATGATTAACACCAAATCTTGCGGGAAACAATAATAGATATCTCTTAAGTGTTGATGGAACGATCACAGCGGCCTTTTAAAGAAAATTTTTGATATAAAGACCTAAGAAAGGTAGAAGGTGAAGGTCCTAAAATCCAAAAAGCCAAGCATCGATTTTGAATGGCTAACGAATAGTTCGTCATTATACCAGAAATTATTATATTTAAACTTTGTAGAAAAACAGTCGTATATTCATTTCCGGGGGGTTCACTTTAAATTTTGATTGAACTATATTAAGATGTTTTCAAGAAATGGAGATCGGTAGTGATATAGAGTTAAGGGAGCGGATAGCCTGAAAACCTGTTTTTGCTTATTTAACTAAAAGATACGACAGTTTAGTATTAAAAGACATAGTTTACAAGCGTTACTAACTTGCTGCAATTAAATTTTAATAGGGGTTGTTTTTTGGTTCATGGAGTTGTATACATGATTTTTAAACTGAGCTTTTAGGTGAACTAGTTTTTGTAATCTCATAAGAGCTATAATTGATCCAGCCACCTGGGTATGAAATAAATTTCTCGAGAATATCAACTTCTTCATTTGTGACAAATAAGCTCATTTCTTCTTTCGCAACAATTCTTGATCTACATATAAATCAGACAATTCTGACGTTTCGTATGCTTGATGTTATGACTTTTTGGGTACCAATCTATTCAAGTTGAAATCAGGCTATTTTTTTAAACCCAAAAGTTATGGTACGCAGCAAATTTACAACATGAAAACCAAATCAAGCAACCGTTCCAAAATTGAATCTTGAACTTCAATGAAAGTGTGTATGTGTGTTTGAATAAACATTATAAATGTCAATATTCAAAGTACCCAACCTCTACAGGCTTATTACTATATGCTGAAAATGAGTTTGAAAATATATCTGATAAATGAGTACTAATAACCTCGCAGTCCTAAAACCGTTATCAAGAAACATCGATCAAGAAAATCATCAACGAACGAGCGTGAAAATTTACTGAAAAGGTTGTCTATCTCAAAGAAATTCTAGTGAAAGCCTGGAACCCAAACCTCTGGGAGTCTTTTCAGAAGACTTTTATGGTGCGGCAATGCACTTTTCTTCAGAAAGCACAAAAATGAATTTAGCTACCTGCACATAAAGTAATGATTCTTGATAAGAGTCATATCAAAAGTAGATTAATCCCATTTAAAGGAAAAGCTGTCACGACACCAAATTAATGTGAGACTTTTCTGTAAAGGATTTCAGCGGTTTAGACAACAAACTGGACGCTCTAGATATTAAGTTGTAATGTCTAAGCTTTTCCAAACTTACATTTTAAGTTTACCTTTTGGCTTTTGAAGTTGCATTCTCTAAATTCTTATTCAGTTTTAATGCTAAAATATAAAGCTTTAAGAGATTGGTACTTGGACAGCTTCTATGATGCCACTTCCAGAAACCTAGTCAGAGTTATCAGTTGATTGACTTGGTAATTGGTTTATACTTTAAACATTAGTGAGTATACTAGTTGGTTGAATATTTTTTTGCTTGAAGTTGACACCTAGCTCTTTTGGTTCTTATCTGCCCAACAGTTGAAGCATACTTGTTTCTAGCTGGGAATTGCTTCGTGTATTCGCGTCACAAATACGATAACTCAAATAGTAAATTCACATTTAATGTTGACTACTTTCAAATTTATTGTTTTCACTAGCGCTTTATATAATGATATATTATTATGAGGTCTGTCAAAGGTGCTCTAGTATTTCTAATACCAGCCTGAATAAAGCACATGAATACTTGAAACAAAAGCCAGTACTGGAATTATTTTAACTTTATAATGAATTACTTATAGAAATTGATAACTCTGTTAAGCTGCTGTTTGATGATGATATTGTTTATTAGTATTGGTGGGGTTTTTGTGAGCCACTTTTTCGGACAACTTACTCTGACAATTGAATAAGGTAACTATGCAGTTAATTGACATCTAAAAAGTGCTGATACAAAAATAAAAGCAAAAATAGAAACAACAAAAACCATGGTTTTAAAAGCCAATTATAATTAATTCTAATACTTATGTTAGTCAATTTGTAGGATGCCACTCCACCTCCAATAGTTTTGACTTTGTCGACGATCTGCTAATTCGAAACAAAACTTGCTTTACTATGTGGGTACAGAGGTTAGGGGGTATTTCAAAAAAAAAATACTCCAAACAGTTTGAGTTCCAAATTTAATATTTATGAGAAATGATTTTTCCTTCTCTCGCTATCCCCGAAATACAAGCCTATGAGTGGTCTAATAATCAATCCATCTCAATATGATGCCTTTTGGTTTCAGTATATAATCACTATGAAACATTTGGCGTAAACTAGCGGTAATACCAATACCAAAGAGCCTCAACTTGCGCGCTGGCCATGTGTTCACCTTTAGCTTAAATTAGCAGCTATAAATACTTGAAACCTCATTTCGCAGAATATCTATAAATAAGTCTTTCAAATCGTACGTAGTGAAATGCTATGGCAGACCAAATCGTCGCATGACTGCCAGGTTATATCAGGTTTAGCGTAGCGGCATCTAAACTTAGATTACAGCTATGAGGGTAATGTGATACAGACATGCCTAATGAATTGAGCCTTGCAATTAGTTTAATATTTAGGTTACAACAAATGTATATAAACTATCAATATATTAAATGCACTGTAAATATGTGCAGTTTTTGGTATGTTCTAAAAAGAGCCATAAATACAAAAGAATTATTCTTAACAGAGACAGCCACTTGTAAAGCATAGATAGTTAGGAAAAGGCTATCAAGTATCAACATAACAAAGTTTCTTTCATCCGAATGTGAGTTGGCGATCCACCATTTTTTGTATCACGGTGGAGGGCCTGAGATCTAGATATTGACTTGCATAGGCTATAATGCACTTGCAATATCCCGCCAGTCTAATGAATTGATAGCCAACGTATGTCTGTCAGACTATTTGCGATATACACAATACCGAGGACATGAAGTGAGCCATTCAACCCTGCATAGGCACCAAAGTCTCAGATTATGTATGACGGGAATTTGCTGGAGTTGTACATAACATATACATAAATACATACATAAAATACATACATACACATACATACTATAGAAGCATGAATAAGAACCTCCAAATCATTGGCTTTAGAGCCTATTTTAAAACATATTATCGCTCATAAACAAGTAATCGATGCTGAAGCAAAAAATGAAATAAAAACATGTAGTACAAATAGATAGCATAAAATAGTATATACAAAATACTGAGCTATTCTGTAGTTATACTTCAATATAAATATATTCTAGTAAAAACTATATAAACTTTTGAAACCTGGTAAAGAAAATCAAAAACTGTATGAGTGATTCTAGTTGCAATTAGGTTTCATTAAATGCCGTAGTTAAACCGTTATTTCACGAGAAGACTAGACTATCAGTTTCACTGAGATAAGTGTTAGAAATATATGTCTTCGTTTGATAGGTGTTTGGTATTATTAATGATATATATTTTTATTATGGTACTTCTAGATATTATGATAAATAAACAGATTTTCTATCTAGACAGCTATACCTGTTATATTAGTTCATTTTCGATTGAACATGACAATTATTCAACTAAAAAAAATAGCTGGTATACTTAAGCTTGTAATTATTTTGTAGTACAATTGTATGTGGAAGCGTAGTAATTCCGGAAAACAAGAATTCGTTCAAAAAGCAGTAAGATCCCCTAGATGAGAGACACCAGAAAGTTGGTTTTAAGCAGAAAACCCAAGGCGTATCTTGTACAGATGTTTCTCACTACAAGAACTAAAAAAAGTGAGACTGGCCAGAACTCTTGATTGGTGCCCAGACTTCCTATTATCTACTGGGCGTTTTGTCTAGCAACCCAAGTGTCTGGTTCCACTAATTCAGCGAAGGGGTGGAAAAGGTTACCTGGCCGAAATTTTAGATTAAATATTAACTTTCTTGTGCTCTTTTCGTACTAAGAGCCCAACAATTTCTGACTCATCGTATTTGTTTACTAAGTGAGCTCTCTAAATAGTATGTTTAAAAAGTTTTCACTATTTTTTGAAATGTTTTGAAGAGTCTAGGTTTCAGTAATTTGTCTTGTAGATTGGGGGATTTACAGTAAATATACTCTAGAATTTAATGTGTGGAATCTTGGTTCCATCACGTGATATAATTCTGAGCTTGACTCACAAATATCTACACAACTCAATTACCCTAGACTGGCAATATAAATGACTTAGATCCTGAACTTTAAATGACTTCTACAACATTTCTTTTTCCATTCAAATCAACAGTGGGCAACAGAGGCATTGAAGCTATGCATGTCTGATATATATACAGTATTATATGGCATTGTAGGGGGAAACTTGGACCAGTTGCATTTAACGAACGTAGAAACTAGATTCCTATTATAGCATGCTGCAATTTATGTACTTGTATGACTCTCATAGTTTCATAGCCGCCCAGAGACCTCTGAGTATTTAGGCATATACTGTAAATCCGAGCTTTAGTTTAAATAGGTTCAAATCACAAACACAAGGCTCGAAAATTAAAATTAGTTCACTAAAAGTGGACATAGATATATTCTTGGATCTTGGTATTTTTCATTGACAATCCAAAGATCTGGACTTACAAAACTTTAATCTATGAATAAATAAATTCTGATACAACACCATGTATTATATGTACGTTTATGTGGGATGTAAGGGTTCTCCCGGGGGAGAGAGATCGCCAATCCGTTACAAAAGCAATAGTGCTATTTGTCTAATACTTTCTGAATTGGTGCTCAAAGAGGCTGAAATGGGTTATGACTTTAATAACTTCGTAATCAACCCAACTCCTTACTGAGAAACGCCATATTAATCATTAAGAATTGAGCGTGGTTGCTGTGTAATATTTTTTGCTTAACTAAGAAGTCTACACATAACTGCAGTGTACATGCTTTGCATGTGGGCGGCACCGGCCGGCAGGATCTTGAATTAGTGAGATATTGTACGAGACTGTAGTAACATACTGCTGTGGCAGCGAAAACAAGACTTTCAGTAATTATTACCATAGACTTACGTATTTATCTCAAATTAAATGATGAAACATTCTATATATAGTTAATTTGTAGTGCATTTAAGACTAAAGTTATTTTAAACATGTAGTGTGGCTACCACTGGCAGCAGAAAGATCAAAATTTTAAACGCAGCATAGAATAAGTCAATATCTACTCAATTTTCTTGGACTAAAGTTAGAAGAACATGTGACCCAAAGATCATTAATTATAACTGTGTAACATACAGATCAACTTGGTTCATATATCCCTCAAAGTAGCCATTATGGGGGACACCTCAATATCACAGCTTTACATGCTTTACCTGTCAGATAAGACTTCAAAGTAGAAATTCGTATGCATCAATAAGTGGCATTATGTATCTTCTAAACATGGGCGCTTGAGACATGAGTGAATATTTTAGATTTATTTCAACTTTTCCAGAATTACTTGAAAGAAAAGCGCCAAAAGATTCTCTTGCGGAAGAGCTTACAACCTATTAGATAATTATATACCTTTCTTAGGATCTTCAAGCTTATTACCACAGGTGATATACGAGTTAAACTGAATATGAATAATGTTAGAGTCTTTGAACCTTTTTACCGAGCAACTGAAATTGATAGAAATTACAATTAACTGACTAGTCTACTTATCATTAACATGACAAATGCTTTCTAAATGTGTTTTATGAAGTAGATATAAATTACACTCTTAACGTAACTTCAGTTTCAGTTGACTTACAAGCGGTCTTATAAGTCCATTTGCTAAAAGTTATTCAGCAGTTAATTGCCATGATCAATACCTCAAACTCATAACAAAGAAAAATGAAACTGAGCCAATCTTTTGGATTCATTCTAATATTACGAAATTGGGAACGTCAAAAGGCTCAAGCCATTAACCTGCTACTTAGCTGTTAATATCAAGAAGTTCACATCTTATTGCGTTCAAAAGACCTGCGTGAAATAATAAAAACAACAACAAAGGTTGTGCAAAATCAAGTTTAATGATAGTATCATTAGGTTTCAGCAAAGAATAAGGCTTCAAGGGTGAAAATCAAACATAATATGTTCTATATAATTGTGAAAGGAATAAAGTTTAATCCTCTTGTAGTTTTATTCAGTATTTCGGCTCTACATGTATACTTAGAGAATAAAATAGTATATTTTAAGCTCAATTATACGAAAAATATTGCAAGACTGAAACAAACTTGAGTTCTTTTAAGGTTAAGGTTGTGAGACTCCGATGCCTTTTGAATTCAACGGCTAGATATTATATAGGGTTGGGGTAAATATATGAACAAATGAAGTCCAGGAGAGAACACTCAGCCGCTCTTTTTATTTTTTTTCTTCGGAGAAAGAAAATTTTTTGTAGAAATAGACATATTAAACTATGTTGAGAGTCATTAATTGGAAACAAGTAAGCTATTTTTTGTGCTCGTACACATACAAGAATTGAATGCGTGAAGCATGCATCATACCAGTTTGCATACGACTCCAAAAAAAAAAACTATTTAGTAGCATAGAAAAGTGCAATGTGCACAAAATATGCGGTAGGACAAAACTTTTGTTTCTAAATATGGAGTGTCAATATTAAAGTAGAGACAGGGTTCCAATGGCAATTAGATTTATTTGTTTCAGAAGTCTCATCAGTGTTATTGGTCAAGAAAAGAATCACCTTACTTGGGAATAGCCAGATTTATGGCTTATTTGTACCAGCTGGAGCAAGCAGTGGAGCTTGTTCCATTAGCCGCTAGACTCTCTTAACTAAAATTAAATTGACTGGAACATAATGAACCAGGAAATTTTGAAGCGCATGAAGAGTCGTCACCAATTGCTGATAGCGCTGAAACATAAATCCTGACCTAGGCTGTCTATCGCTATATGAACATCACTCTACCCGAGGTCCACTCTTCTCTCCTAATGTGACCGGTTACTTCTTTCAGCTGCGCTATCCACCTGGATTATACCAAAGACAATTTAGGCATCCTAAAGCACTTGAGAGTCATTAAATTTTTTAATAGGTTTGCACCGGCTAAGGGTTATTCAGCGCATATGTTTTGTTTGGGAAAAAAGCTCTTAACATTACTTCAATACTTGATCAATATTTGGAGCGTATTCGAGTAAAAATGCCTCTAAACCCAAAAAATTAGGGGGAAACCCACCATTCTCTAACAAATGTCTATACACAGCCATAGGAGTCTAAATTTTAATTTAAATGGAAAAGGAGTGCGTATTGAAGCAAGCTCCTTGAAGTTTGAAGTTATTAGTGATCTTTCCAAGCTGAATTGAATCAACACACCATATTATTACAAAGGTGATAACTCAAGAATACTTGAAAGTTTATAAAAAGAAAAAATTTTTTTTTGACATTGTAATAGGCTGTTTAAATTCACAGATTCTGTTTTGTGGTTCAAAATCAGTACATATTTGGAATAATTATCCGAGAATCTGATATTTGTAGACTTTATATTTCAACACTTACTACCTCCGTTACTGTAACATATCTCAAGTTTCAAATGTGCGAGAGTATGTATGTGTATATATATGTAGAAGTAGCCATGCTTGTGAAAAATCAGTTTTTAAAGAAGCCAGGTGAAGATGTAAGATGCTAGTTATATTCAGAGGCTCAACTGTAGCCATATTATCAACGTTGACCAAAAAACCTAGAAAAAAAGCAACACATGTTGAAGTCATAGCGTATTTCCCAATTTATCAACCTGCATATCTAAAACACCGCTAAGCACGTAACAAGAATGAACATTTCTTTTTTCTACTTTTATTTTTTTTTGCCAAAAATATTAAGAAGCCTCAAGTCATGGCTAAGAGGCCTATCTTAGCATCTAATTAGTGTCGTTTATTCTGGCCTTGCTCATTATTTTACAGGATTCAGGAGAAAAACATCATGGCAACGATAACTTACATTTTCTTTTTATTATATAATCATAATTACCGATTAATCGCATCATAAAACAATAATAGATTATATCTTTTTGTTTCAGAGTTGATTCTTCTAATATTTCGAGAGCTACTAAACTTTGAAAAACAGATTATTTCCTATTTTCCACTGGCAGAGAGACACTACATAGAAACAAAAAATCTCTGTTATTGTTAAGAACTAAACCACGCAGCCAACTCATTAAATAAACTAGGGACCATGTTGGAAACGAATACATTCCTCCCATGAAAGTAATTGAATAAATACTTTTCTTTTCAGTTCAACAGACGTTATGGGAAACGATACAGGTAGAGTTGTATAAGGCTCAAAACGGGGCGGGACGTTGATCATCTCAGATCTCACTCTGATACAATATTCAGTGCTATGAATAGGGAAGAAGTAGGTGACTGTATAGTCCATATTACTCAATACATTAAGTAAACAAGAACAAAACAGATCTTGTAACCATTACGTTGTAGTAAACAATAGGGCTGATCATTATTACATTTCAATTCTGATGACTCTATTTATTCTTGTAATAGTTTAGCGGTTTGATCTGAAAGTGATCTTCCAGAGTTAAATGTCAAAGGTCTAAGGATCTAAGCTTCATTTGTTGAGAATGTGGTGCTAAACCCTATTATAATTTCCTAAGCGTGATAGGCCATACTGTTTGTATATGTAAGTTAGTATATATATAAACAAAAATAATTTCATGTATTGACAAATAAATATTTAAAGCTTTCATTTAATTTTAACGCATCTACTATTTTAAAGAGATTGGCAAAATAATGCACTCAATGCTTCTTATGGATTTAAAAATATGATCACATTAATTTCTTTATAAATTATTCTATGTAGAGAAGAAAATAGAAATATCTGAAGATCAGTAGATAGATATCGAATTAGAATACATATTTATTTTATCTAAAAAAACGTCTTTAAGTCTATCAATGCCAAGTTACTATTTCATATAGTTTATTTATTAAATTAATCATCAAACTCTTTACCTTACTAAACAACAGTATAAAAGTAATACAAATGAGCAGAATTATATGTTTCAATAATAAAACAAAATGTATCTTCTTGTAACAAGTAATGATGAAAGCCTTTTAAAAGAAAGCAAACTAGGAATGATATTATAGATAATAATCAAGGTCAAAACCACACAAGTCTAAGTTTTTAATATAAAATCATAACCTTTATAACTGGTAGAAGCACCAAGATTAAGTACAAACAAGTGCAATATTGTGGTTTTCAATACGTATTTTTTTAAGAGTGCAACGGTTAGAAAAGATGGCTTGCTTGATTGTGATTGGCACACTTCTATAGAATTTATACATTTAAATTACGGGACATGTTAAGAGTTTGTCCTAAGCTAGAAAATATATATATATGATTTCCCACTCTCTATTTACGTATTTATGGAGGTTAGAAATAAACCGCTTTACTTTGAAATTTATATATTCCTTTATTTAAAATAGCATACTTCTAGAAAGATGAAAACTCTTTGTTTAACTTGGGACCTGACACTAGAATCCGGGAAAAGGTTTAAGACTGATTTACATGCGGCCTAATCTCATTTGGAGTTTTGGTACTTTTATGTGTACATGTGATGTACAAGCTGAAAAGCCTTCAAACAGGTCCCTCACAACTCTTTCCTTTGAAGGAAGTGCTATGGAGCTGGAGACATAAAACCTTAAAAAAGTTACAAACCCACTAGGCGTCATTTCCATAAATTGGCCATAGGGCAACAAAAGCAAACTTCAAACAGGTTTTGTTGCTAATAACATAGGTAACTAATGATTCACAGAGAGCAAATTACTGACTAATCAAACAGTTTTCCATATTTACTGAACTTTTGAATACGCACAACGTTGTAAATAGCTTCACATCCAAGTTGAGACTAACGATGGCCTAATTTGGGATTTGAAAGCACAAGGCGGACCCTAAACAAATATGTATCTAAAATGAACTTCTGTAATACTCTGAACTCAGATAATCTACCGAGGTTAGTTATCTAGCAGTTTGAAAAATAATTTCACGAACATGATATGCAAGTTGCTGTGAGACCGCCTGCTTAACATGTAGGTGAAAGGGAGGGGCTTAATAAATATCCGTATATTGGTTCGTATACCTCTTCAATAAGACGAAAAGAAAAATAATGAAGTAATAGCAAGTATCCGTATTTTTGTCTCTATCTTCTGAATGTCAAAAACAATTCTATGCATGGCCCTACTAGCAGCAGCATCATGACTTGCTTGACTGGTAGAGAGTCAAACAGTGCCCCACAAGTTTTTTTATTATAAAAAATTTAAAACCATTACTTTGCTGAGTAAAATACATAGCTCCTGGATAAATGGGATACATACACACTATAATACTGACATACCTTCCTACGGGGCTTTTTTAAGCTCTGATGTCTGCCGTATACACATATCTGCTACATACGTTTGCATTCACAACTGGAATAAACTGTATATTTATAGAAACTATTTCTTGTAGTAAATGTATAATGAGATCCCTTTTTTTCGCTCAAATTTGTGTGCTAGAGCCTGACGCACACCCAAGGATACAGAAATATCCAAAAGAATTCAGACATTATTTCAGTCTACAAGAAATAATAGATGATATTATATGCTTTTGGGGTTCTCAATAATCATCTCAGCTTATTGAATTAGCTTTATATTTGCTAAATGATAGTTTTATTTAATCAACAGAAGAGATTGTAAAGTCTAAAATTAAATGACAAAATTGAATCATTGTCTATAGATCATATTCTTAAGCACCAGATTACGAGACTTGGATTAAAACTATTTCGAGGTATTGAGGGAAAAATAATAAATAATACAGATTAAAATCTGTAGTCTATTTGAGGGATCCAATGTGGTTGTTGTGAGTGACCAAGAAAGGCAGTCTCATAATCACAACATGCCAGAAAAGGAAGATGTAAAAAGAAATTCTGTTTGAAAATGTTTTTCTTCGTGGGTCCACTATGTTTTAAACTTTGAAAATGTTTATTTTCTCCATATTACAAGCCTTCTGAAATTTACAATCTGAGGGTCTATCACTTAGCTTTGCTGCTTACATTCATGCGTACGTTATGATTGCATGCTGTATTATAGCGAAGACATAAAAGCCAAGGGTTTAAAATCAAGATTGAAGCAAACTCCTGGACAGTGAACCCAACCCATTTAACATCACTATTGATAGTAGTGATTAGCAAAGAGCTTTGACAAACTATAATTTACCAATCGTGTAGACGTGGGTCATAATTTTTTATTTATGCCATTGATCTAGAACGATTTCCAAAGACTTAAAACAGCAAGAATATCGTATTGTAAAACATGAAATAGTTTTTAATATATGGATTGAATTTGCAAAGATAAATGCTATAAATAACACTTTTCAGTTAAGCAACTCCCTTAAATGTTTTATGATTTTGCTTGTAACTATTTGATGTAATAACAATAAAATGATTATCTATCTATCAATTGCCTTAAGCAAAGTTTCATCACTTGGATCTTGCTTAGAGTGTCTTACTTAAAATATATGTCATGGAGACTTGAGAAACTATTATTAATGCATATTGTCAACTACAAGAATATAATTATTAAACAGGGTATAATTAATGAATAGGTAAATTAACGTAAAAGCCCATTTTAGTTCTTAATGTGTGATCCTTTTGAGGAGTTTGAATTTTGAGGGATACGCATTTGTTTTTTTTTTCTTTTTTCTCTGAAGATAAAAACCAATACTAAGATATTATCTAATATAATAAATCTATTGATCTGAAACATACATTGTGCCAATGATGACTTTGAAGAAGACAATTCAAACAAGCCAGCTTAATAAGCTCTAGTATAAGAAATAAAAACAATTCTTCAGCATATGCACAGGAAAAGGTTCACATCTACCATGTAAAAAGCATTAAACAAGTGAATCTAGTTTGCGAGGTTAGAATGCCAATACCAATTAATGAAAAGATTTGGTTTTGATAAGTTTGAATGCTGGGGCGCTCATATAAACAAGTCATGACGTAGATTTTAATATAAAAAAATCAATTGATTTGAACTTGTATATGAATAAATAGGGATGAAAAAGAATAGATTGATTCTAAACTTCAATCTCGCTTTAGTCGTTTATAACAACAACGTCCGATGAATCTGACTATCTACTCTATTAGGTAGAATTCTCAACTCAAAGTAAAGAAATTCGCATAGCAATTGACGGTTCAGATCAGATTTTACTATCGCTGTCTGCAGAGTAACAATATAATTTTCGAGATGTGTTCTATCCCCTTTTTAATCAGCAGAGATTATAGAAAACTTTTGGTCAGTCCAAATGTCTGTGCTGATGAACAGATGTGCCACAAATGTCACTGCATATACCAGCTTAACATTCAGTTTAGAGGTATTATTACAGAAACCTGGAACAAATTGATATCACTGTTAGATGTGATGGTCGATTGAGATTATGCATTTTAATGAGGGTTCTGTCATTAAATATTTAATTGCTGGGCGTACCTTGCTGCTACTTCGTATCTCATAATAATGATGCTGATTAACAGTGCCCTGTTTATATAAACAATTCTTGGTCGAATCCCCTTTTTAGTTTGCTACAAAGATATATGTTTTTATTTTAACACTCACAATTTTTGAACTAAATGAAATCTATTATATAGATAATCAGCTTTACAACATGAATCATATTTTTACACTTTCCAGCTGCCTCAAAAGTTTAAATAAAAGCCAAAAGACATTCAAGACTACTAAGTAACAAGCAATTTATATACGTTGAGTGGAGCGTAATAACAAGTAAACAATCACGACAATGGCCCAATATTTAATAAATCAACTTTTTTTTTTTTAATTTTTCTTTCTGTTATATGGTTAGGTCATGCATCGAAAACAAACGATCCATTGGCGACGCATTCACTTAAAATCTGTTTTATAGTATTTACACGGAATGTAGCTAATGGAGCACTTGAATGATAACTGAGGTCTACACTTGTTTTCAAACCAAGAGGCAAAATAGAAATGATATGGAAGCAAATAGATAAATGGCATATCGTCTAGTTGTGTGAAACTCAAAGGGTGTCATGCTTTTGACTTTATATAGCATAAATCAACAAACTAAATAAATTATAACAGTGCTAAACAAATTCAGTTTGTACTTGATAAATGAAACCACGGTCAGTAGTCTGCGTGTTTATAAGACCATGCCCTTGAATTGCGGTTATGAATCACCCAGTCGGCAACAGGGGTCTCAGTAAAATAACTTGCTGCATCGATGTTGCAATGCAACTGATGAAAAGGAGAGCAGCAGGGTAGTCAGGCTAGCACGTCGATTGCTGAGATACTGAGAAGTTCTTGTTTTTCTGAGCTCATTTGGAAAGAAAAAAAATCATTTCTTTTTTTTGTTTATTTTTTTAATTTTTGTTTTTCAGCATTTCAATTTTTCAACATTTCTTTTTGTGTTTTAAAACGGCCGCTACCCCCTAATGCATATACCTAATCTATGGCTCAATTTTTCATTTCGAAGCTGGGAACAAATGCAGAGTCAAAACCCACATGAACGTTAAATTGACTAGTTATTAGAAATAAAAAGAAATGTTTATACTTCTCTAGCATCTTCACCGCCAAAGTATACCAACAGTTGACTTGCATTATGCTGTTCTAAGACCCAATCTCTTGAAAAAAAAATTCGAAAATTGAAGATTAATATGTTAAGATAGATTGTGCTCATCTCACGTTTATAAATACGGAGCCATATCATTTATTTTTTCATTTATTTTTTCTCTTTTTTTTCTCTTCATCTTCTAATAGGTCTTTACAATCTCCGTCACCATCGTCATTCATTAATTTTATCAGTCGAACAACTTTTTCTATTCTTCATTTGTTCGCATTTTTTTCTTTTCATTCTTTTACTGTCTCTCGACCTTTTAATAATTGTTTTACTTCAGACGTTCTTAATTGATTTAAGATCTTAATATGGTTTCTGCGAAACTTATTACTGCTGCAGTGGTGGTATCGTCCGCAAGCGGTGCGGCCGCCACTCTTCATGGCTATGCTGGAAAATACCATGGCTTAGATTGGTATTATGATAGCAACGGTCAAAAATGCCGAACCGTTCAAAAAGATGACGGTGATGTTCAAACTGTCTATTATACTGCTACCGAAATTAATGAGGTTTACGTCACATCTACCTACTTCCACTGCTCTGACGGCAAATGCTCAAAGGGAACCTACTCAACTCCTGCCCCCGCTACCCCAACAAGAGGTCCTAATATTGTCACTTTAACTTATACTCAGGTCGTCGATAGAACTGAATTCGTTAAGGTCACTTACTGTCCTGAATCTGAAGCTACTAGTTTCGTTCCTCCCACTACCTCTCTCAGCCAACCCAAACCCACAGCTACCTTTACTACTACTCAGTGTGAAGAGAGAGTCTATAACTGGTGGGACACTAAAGAGAAGTGCAGCAAGAAGTACACTCACAAGTGCTCAAACAAACCCCAGCCTACTTCTACTCCAGCCCAAGTTACCTCTTCTTCCCCTGCCAAGCCTGCTTCTTCTGCTCCTGTCGTTACCAAGTGTGTCCCTGACACTTACCTCTACTGGCACCCTCGTGAGAAGTGCTCCAAGACTGTTCAACGCGGTTGCAGTGTCACTTCTTCTGTTCCTTCCAACACTGCCACCTGCACTCCTTATGAAGCCTCTAGATTCAACAAGCATGGTAAGTGTGATAAGAAGACTACTGTTTACGACTGTGGCAAGCCTACTACCAGCAGTGCTCCTGTTCCTGTTGTCTCCAGCAGTGCTCCTGTTCCTGTTGTGTCCACCAAGCCTGCTTCTTCTGTTCCTGTTGTTACCAAGTGTGTCCCTGACACTTACCTCTACTGGCACCCTCGTGAGAAGTGCTCCAAGACTGTTCACCGCGGTTGCAGTGCCACTTCTTCTGTTCCTTCCAACACTGCTACCTGCACTCCTTATGAAGCCTCTAGATTCAACAAGCATGGCAAGTGTGACAAGAAGACTACTGTCTATGACTGTGTTAAGCCCACTCAATCCTTCCCTGATTTTGTTGTCGTGACCACACCTACCGCTTCTGCTTCTGTTTCTAGCTCTCTTCTTGCTACTACTTCTTCGGCTCCTGCTTCTAGTGCTCCTGCCTCTTCGGCTCCTGCTTCTAGTGCTCCTGCCTCTTCAGCTCCTGCCTCTAGCGCTCCTGCTTCTTCGGCTCCCGCTTCTAGTGCTCCTGCCTCTTCGGCTCCTGCTTCTAGTGCTCCCGCTTCTAGTGCTCCTGCCTCTTCGGCTCCTGCTTCTAGTGCTCCCGCTTCTAGTGCTCCTGCCTCTAGCGCTCCCGCTTCTAGTGCTCCTGCCTCTAGCGCTCCCGCTTCTAGTGCTCCTGCCTCTTCAGCTCCTGCCTCTAGTGCTCCTGCCTCTTCGGCTCCTGCTTCTAGTGCTCCCGCTTCTTCGGCTCCTGCCTCTAGTGCTCCTGCCTCTTCGGCTCCCGCTTCTTCGGCTCCTGCCTCTAGTGCTCCTGCCTCTTCGGCTCCTGCCTCTTCG